>Ga0302155_10002776_pt1 | contig 11631 bp, 11 predicted proteins | sample I_Bog_N3_1_FD_193508 | JGI IMG/M metagenome (GOLD analysis project Ga0302155, IMG submission 193508) | Peat permafrost microbial communities from Stordalen Mire near Abisko, Sweden - I_Bog_N3_1 | ecosystem: Environmental > Terrestrial > Soil > Wetlands > Peat | place: Sweden: Abisko, Stordalen...
GCGGTAAATCCGCACATCACGCCGTCGTGACCCGTCCGGAGGCTGGCCGTCGCCCGTTCGCTCCTGCCGGACGCCCGTGCAGCCCCAAGCGGTCACAGACACGGCCTGGGCGGCGTCCAGGCGGTCATTGGCTGTGTGCCATCCCTCTGGCCCCGAGCGGCTTCAGGACGCCTCCTGAGCCGCCCGATCACGGCAGCCGCCCCCCGATCACACGCCCGTGATGTGCGGAGAACCGTATATCACCAGTTTCTAATGCACCTTGGGTGCAATGGTGTATGGGACCTGTCTCCCCCAGCCCCTTTTTGATACCCCGGCCCTACCCCTTAGGTGCATCAGGGATACTTCAGGGGTGTAGCGCCCTGCGCGAGCAGAGCCGGGCGGCTGGCAACCTGGACCGCCTCCGCCGCGTCAGCGAAAAAAAGAGCCGCCGGGGCATCTGAGGGGGGGATCACTCGTAGCGTCGTGCCGGACACTCGCCCGCATGGACGTCACAACAGCCGGCCTAGAGGCCACGTCGAAGCGCCGCACCACCGCGATCTCCCCGCGGTCTGAGCTGTTCCGTTGGATGGTCGAGGATCATGACCGCATAGTTGCGGCCTCGATCCTTGACGCCCGGCAGTCAGCGAACGGCCGTGGGCCGCATCGCGGCTTTATTCCCCGGGCAGCCTTGTGCGATGCTCTTCATGCCGCCGGGCTGACCGACGGCAACGGCAATCGGGCGACCGCGGAGACCGCAAGCGCCACCTGGGCACGGGCCCGGAAGGTCGTCGCGATGGCGCGGGCAATCGGCTCACCGTGTCCCAGCGAGCCTCCACCGGTTGGATGCGTCGGCCAGAGCGAGGCCGCGCGAGCGCCGTCGATACCTCCCGAGATCGAGAGCACCCCGGCCAGCCTCCAAACGGTGTTAAATTGCGTTACGCGGAGCCCGCGTCACTCGGCGCTCTACTATTGGATGCTCGAACATCATGACCGGCTAATCGGTGCGTGGTCGGGCAAGCACGTTTGTTGGGCTGCCGCCTGTGCCCAATTCGCGATTATGGGCTTGACCGACATCAAGGGGAAGCCACCAAGCGTCACGGTCGCAAGGCATACTTGGACCAATGTTTGCTGGAGCGTTCGGTCCGGGCGCGAAGCCGCCGGTCCTGGAAGCGGCTCATCTGGCACTGGGCCTCGGTCATGACGAAGAAGAAGACATCAGGATTAGACGCGGTTCTGAACGCGATTCAGCGGCCTCCGAGCCGCTCGTCGCTGTTCTACTGGATGGTCGAGAATCACGACCGCATGATTGAGGGCTGGTCGGAAAGGGTGGTCCGTTGGGCCGTACTATGCGCTCAATTCGAGGCGCTCGGCCTGACCGACCAGCGTGGTAATCCGGCTTCGGTTTCAACAGCGAAGCATACCTGGGCGTCGGCTCGCAAGGTCGTGCAGGAAGCGAAGGCCCATCGGCAATTCGGGATCAAGAAGTCGGCCACCCGCGGCTGGGCGCGCGCGCCGGTCCCACAACCTTCGCGACCTGACGCCAGCGTGCAGTCACTGCCGCCGGCCACGGCGGCAGGTCCCGACGATCCCACCCTCGACCCGACGCGACCCGACCTCGAAGGGAAGATCCCGCGAGAGGTCGTGGAAGCAAGGAAGGCGGCCATGAGGAAAACCCTGGCCGAGCGCAGCGGCCGGTAAGCCGCTTCACAGGAGAGTGAAAATGGACGGAATTGGCACGGAACCCGAACGCGAGTCCAAGAGACCGAAGGCCGAGCGACGTGTGAGGCAGGTACTGGCCGGCAGGATGGGCCGCGGCCGGACTGGTGGAACCACATTGCTGGATTGGGCGATCCAGTTCGCCCGCAGCCAGGGCCGGGCCGTCGCCATTGGCGACGGTGACCGGCGCAATGCCACGCTGGCCGGTCTGTATCCACCCGGCACGGTTGGTGGCGCGACACAACCCGAATCGGATGAGGTGCCGGACGTCAAGGACTTCATGACCAGTTTGTTGTCGGACATGGTGACGTCCGGGTCGTCGCTGGTTTTCGACCTGGGCGGTGGCGATCGCGTGCTGTCCGAATATGGCCGGGACCTTGGCCTGGCGGAGTTCTGCGAGTCCGCCGGCATCGACTCCCTTGCCCTCTATATGAGCGGTCCCGAGCGGGACGACTTCGAACACGTCCTGGCGATCTGGCGCGCGGGCTATTTCAACGCGAAACGTTCGGTGCTTGTGTTAAACGAACACCTGGTGACCGGCGGCCGAACGACGCAAGGGGCCTTTAACGCCATCATCAATGACCCTGGTTACGACGCCATGCTGGAGGATGGCGTCGTGAGCGTGTTCATGCCGCGGCTCCCCTGCATGGCGGAGATGCGACGCGCTGGTCTGAGTTTCCTGGACGCGATCAACGGCAAGCCAGGGCTTGACGGGAAGCCGCTCGATCCGGTCCGGCAGTTCATGATCAGGACGTGGCACAACAAGATGCTCGGCCAATTTACCCAGGCCGGCGCGATCGAGTGGCTGCCGTGAGCGCGGCAAGTCAGCCGGCGTCCCAGGCGCGGCGCCAGCGTTCGGAGCCAATACCGCCCGTGCCAGGCCAGGATGTCCTGGCAAAGTCGAGCACGATAGACGTTGGCGCCGAAACCGCGGAACTCATGAGCTGCATCGAGCAACTCAAGCGCGCGATGGTATCGGCGGGGATTGACGACGACAGTCCTCTCGGCGCGTGGGGCCGGGCGCAGCAGCTTGTGCTGCTGACGTTCTCTCGGCTCATCGAGGGGCAGACCGTTCGGATCGAGCAGCGGGCGAACGCGGTGGCTGGGGCGGCCGTCAAGAGTATCGATGAAATGCGCGCTGCAACTGCGGCCTGCCGTGCGCAGGTGACGCTGAGCGAGGAGCAGCGCCGCAGTGAGCGTCTCACGTTGGCCAGCGAGGTTGCCGAGGACATCAAGAAAGTTCTGAAGGAGTCCCTGGTCATCAGGGAGGTCAAGTGGAACCGGCGTCAGAACTGGACTGCGGCGGCGCTCGCCGCTGCCGTCCTGATGGGCTGCTTCATCGCCGGCGGCATCTGGACGGGTTACTACAATGACCGGGCCGCCCTTGACCGGTGCATCAGCAAGCAAGTTATTGACTCAAGCGGCCGGGCGTATTGCGGCATTGACGTGGTCCGCGGGGGATAGCCATCACTCGCAACCGCTTTGCGTCAGGATCGTCGTCGTAACCAGGAGAGAAAACCCATGCCCCGGATTACCATGCTCGGGACCGCCGCGGCCGTCCTTATCGCTGCCGGTGGTCACGCTCATTCCCAAGGCTTCACGCCGCAGGAGCTGGACCGCATGTCGAAGGAGCGCCTTGACAACGGCGCCCTCCGCAATTTCGCGGCGCCACCTGCGCCGCCGACGGCGTTCAAGCCGATTCCGCTCCATCAGCCGAAAGGCATCTGGATCTGCATGAGCGCGACACCGTACATACCGATCCTTGCGGAGCCGCGTGCCGGTGCTGCTGTTATCGGTCAGACGGTAGGAGAGATCGCGGCGGGCGAGGCGCGCAACGGCTACACCTCGGTGTTGATCCACGAAGGCATGGTCGGCTTTGTGCCGACGGCGAACGTCCATCCCTACCATAATGAATTCGAGCCCGCTACGACTTGCACGGTGGATGGCTTGAGGGCGAACGGCGTCGTCCAGTTCAAGTTGAGCTGAAGGCGGAAATGATAACAACCCGGCAGATTTTGCTGATCGTCCTTTCGTCTGGAGTGACGTCGGCGATCGCAGACCCAGCGCCATCGAACTTTCAGGGAGTGCCTGCGCAGATTATTCCGACCTATCAGGAGGTCGGGGCACCGACCTTCACGACCCCGTCCGGCGCGGCCTCGTTCTCCGGATTGCAGTCCGGCACGGGGACGGGCGGCACCGATCCTGGAGCAGGCGGTTCCGGGGGCGGCAGCACTTACACAGGCGGCGGCTCGACGCCCCTGCAGAGCATGATGGCGACTTCCTATGGGCAGATCGCCTACGCGACGGCGCAGCAACTCGGGAACAGTCCCGACGCCGTGGCTGCGTTCGGGGTGCTCGAAAGCGGGTTTCAGAATGTCCCTACGGCCAATGGATCGACGTCGGCCACTGGCCCGTGGCAGATCACGACCGGCACCTGGAACGACTATGTCGGCAGGTTCAACCTCCCCTACACCACAGCCGATATGACGAACCCTAACGCCCAAGCCGTCGTCGCGAACTACATTATCCAGGACTATTCGGCGGTAACCGGTCACACCCCCTGGCGCCGGTTGGCGGCTGGGCGCGAGCAGGATGGCCATTGGCGCGCTGAAAAATAGGGCTTGTACGCAGGGCCGAAACGGGCTTTACCCTGTGTGTGGCCAAGCTCACGATAGGCGAGATCGCTGGTGTTGATGCTGAAACCGTGGCGCGCATGTCGCGGGCGGAGGTCGATAGTTTTGCGCTGGAGGCGGCGGACATGGTGCGCCGCCTTGCGAACCGGGCCGCCGCGGATTCGTCCAACAGTTCGCGTCCGCCGTCGAGTGACTCTCCGTATCAGCGGGAACAAGGCGGCAAGGCTGCTGGCGGGCGGGAAGCCGCGTCGGATGAGGCGGAGCCTCGGACTGCGCCGGTCGTAGTGCTGGTTGAGAAAAACCCGGAGAAGCCGGCCGGGAAGCGGCCCGGCATGCCGGGCTTCTGGCGGCGTCAGCCGATCGTGGTTCAGGGCGACGTTCCGCATCGTCCGGACCAATGTGGCGTTTGCCACGCCATGCTGGGCGCCGAAAAGGTGAGCCGCTTGGTCAGCGCGCATAACGTGCTCGATCTCGAACGCGGGGACATGGCGCTTCAGATCAGCGCGAAGAAGCACTGCTATTTCGCCGTTCGCTGCGACTGTGGCCAGGAAACGGTGGCCGTTCCGGGGACGGGGATGTCTTCGCAGATCGAAAGCCGCAAGCGCGATCTGCTGCTGAGCGAACGCTGCCTGGTCGGACCGATGCTGGCGACCTTCATCGCCGCGATGGCGGTCCGCATGCGCCTGTCGCGCGAGAAGATCAGGGAGTTCCTCTTCGACTGGCTTGGGCTGGAGCTGAGCAAAGCCACGGTCAACCGCTGCATCCATGAGTTCGGCCTAGCCTCCGAGCCGGTCGTTGAGGAACTCATCGCGGAGGTGCAGTCCGCCGAGCTTGCCAACCTTGACGAGACGCCCTGGTACCAGAAAGGCAAGCTCCTCTGGATGTGGGTGATGGTCACAGCGACCGCGGTGATTTTCCGCATCGGCAGCCGTGGCAAGGACACTCTGGTCGAACTCGTCAGCGAGGCTTTTCTTGGCTGGCTCGTGACCGATGGCTATATGGCCTATCGGGATTATCCACGGCGACAGCGTTGTCTGGCGCACCTCATCCGGAAAGCGGTGGCTCTCGCCGAAGGATACTACCACAATGGCTCCGGCTTCGGACGAGAAATGGTTCGAGATTTACGAAGGCTGATCGAAAGAGTTGCCGAAAACGAGCCGCCGGATCGGGATGAAAAAGCCCAGAAGGCGATCAAACGCCTGATCGGCCGTATCAAATGGAACTGTCAGTGCAATCAGCACGACATCGACGACAAGGTGCGCGCGCTCGCCCGCGAAATTCTCAACGACTGGGACGCCATCATCGCCTTCGTCATGGATCCCCTGCTACCGGCAACCAACAACGATGCGGAGCGAGCGCTACGTCACGTTGTTCTGGCCAGGCTCATCGGGTTCGGCACCAGAACAGATGAAGGAAGCCGATTCTACGCCGCCGCCATCACCGTCGTGGAAACCTGCCGAAAGCGGAACGTCGATCCCTGGGCCTACGCCCGCGATCTCATCGCGGCAGCGCGAACCGGCACGCCACATCCAAAAATCCCGGTGCCGAGCGCCGCCTGACCGAGGGGATGTGACCGGTTGCATTCGGCGCGAGTGTCGACCGCGATCCAGTCTTCGGCGACCGTCGAGCAGGCTTACGGCGCCTTCGTGTTCGGCGTGAATGCTGGCTCCAATATGGCCCGGGCCGATCCAAGTGCCCCAATGAGCAAATTTGTTTCGGCAACCGCCCTGGCTAACAATAACATGACTGGCTGGACGGTCGCACAGTTCTACAACCGCGTAAGCTCAAAGGTCGGCTCCGTTGCCACGCAGACGGTCGCGACGTGATCTGCCGCCGTTGTGGCTCTCAGGCGCGCTTTAACCGACGTTCAACCGGGAGGCTGGGTTGAGGATGGACATCGGGACCTCGGAGCCACGCGAGCCACTGCCTTCGGCGACGGGACCGGCCTGGCTGGAAATGATGCACCGGATTTATCTGGATGCGGACCGACGCCGGGCACCGATAACGGACGGGTCTTGGGGCTTCGGCCGGCTGGTCAGGGCATGGTTGTGTACGCTGCGGGCGGCCCTGGATGGATGGTGCAAGAGCGTGCTCCCCGAGCTGCTGGGCATCAGCTTCTCGATTGGCGTGATCTGGGTCTCTGCTGCTCTTCTGGTTCATGATGAACACGCCGATGCCGAGCGCCACGCCCTCGACGAAACCAGCAATCTGGCGCGCGCCTTCGAGGAAAGTGTCGGGCAGACGATCGCCGAGACCGATCAGGTCCTACTGAGTGTACGTTCGTACTTTGGGTTTCTTGGCGCCCGGTTCGATATGGTGGAGTGGGCGCGCGCGCAGAGCCGCCTTAGCTCCATGACGGCGGGCGTCCACCTGGTGGACGCGCATGGCAATCTGTTCGCGTCAACCGGACCGCTGCCGGATGTCCCGATCAACCTGGCCGACCGCGAGCATTTCAAAACGCAGGCGGCCGACAAGAACGACGTACTGCATATCAGCAGGACCGTGGTGGTTGGCCGCCAAACCGGCAAGGTGACGATCCAGTTCACCCGCAAGCTCCTGCGGGACGGGGCGTTCGCCGGCATCGCGGTCGTGTCTCTCGATGCCAGCGAGTTGTCGCGTTTTTTCGGCACGCTGGAATTGGGTGAAGGGTTTGTCGCGCTGGTGAGCCTGGATGGAAGCATTCTCGCGCGCGGCCCGCTCGTGACCGGCGCGATCGGGAAGAGCATTGCCGACCAGCCCTACTTTGTCGAGATGCGGTCCAGGACCAGCGGTGCCGTGCAGGCCGGCGACCAGATCATCGCCTTCCGCCAGTTGGATGACTATCCCCTGCTCGTGCTGGTGGGCGATGACGCGGCGCTGGTATTCGGCAACTATTGGTCGGTTCGGCGCAATGCGTTCATCGCGAGCGGTGTGGCGACGGTGGTTGTGGTTCTCGCGGGCGCATTCTGGATTGGTCTGCGCCGCCGCTCGCTGGCCGTGAAGCGTGCGCTCAAGGTGACACTGGAGAGCATCAGTCAGGGCATTGTCATGGTTGACAACGATGGCAGGATACCGGTGATCAACCGGCGGGCGGCCGATCTGCTGCGACTGCCCGCAGATGTCCTGGCGGACGGCCAGTTTGGCGCCACGGTGCCGGTGTCGGGTCTTATCCAGGCGGGTGCTCTCCGCCTGCCTTTCACCCTGGCCAGCGAGGTCATGGTGTCTGCATTGTCAGGCCTTCCCGGGAGTTTCGATGTTGGCCTGGAGGATGGCGCCATTGTTGAGGTCCGAACCCATCGCCTGCCGGCTGGGGGCATGGTGCAAACGTCTGGGCGCCGACCGATACTTAGCTCCTCGCTCCCCTGAGTATATCCCGACCCTATGTCCAGCCGTTTCAATCCGTATGTTGAGGCATGACACCGCCTGTGGCGATACGGATCATCAGCTTCGGCTTTACCCAGTTTTCGCGTGTGCACGCGGACCTGTATGTCGACCGGTCTGTTTTAGCAACAGACGCCTTGGAACGGCGGCCTGTAGTCGGTCCCTGACCACGGAGACACGATCGGTCGGGCCCACCAAGCCTCTGCGGAGCCGCCCGGCATGCGGTGATTTCATTGATAATTTACCAGGACTGGAACGGAACATGGACCAAATCGTCAGTACAAAAGTCGATCGGACACACGGCTCCGCACTTCTGAGCGATCCTGTCACGACACATGGCACGGCCTTCACCGTCCAGCAGCGGCGGGAGCATGGGCTAGAGGGTCTGCTACCTCATGCGGTTGAGACGCTGGAGCGACAGGCGGAGCGTGTGGCGCAGCAACTCAATCTCCAGCTCACCGATCTCGATCGCTATGTCTATCTGATCGAGTTGGCCGACCGGAACGAAACCCTTTTCTACCACGTCGTGATGTCCGATCCGGTTCGTTTCATCCCGATACTTTATGATCCGACCATCGCGGAGGCGTGCCTTAAGTTCGGCCATATTTATCGGCGCGCCCGCGGCATGTACATCTCGCGCGACATGAAAGGCCGGATGGCCGAGGTGCTGGGCAACTGGCCCGTCGCCGACGTACGCGCCATTTGCGTGTCGAGCGGAGGACGCATTCTGGGCCTCGGCGACATCGGCGCAAACGGCATGGGGATCCCGATTGGCAAGTTGCAGCTTTATACCGCTTGCGCCGGGGTTCCACCGGGCGGCCTGCTGCCTGTTTTATTCGATATCGGCACGACAAACGCCGCACTGCGCGCCGATCCACTCTATCTCGGCCTTCGTGAGGCGCCGCCCCCGGTTGCCGAACTTGACGAACTCATCGAGGAATTTGTGCAGGCGGTCCAGAAGTTGTTCCCGCATTGCCTGCTACACTTCGAAGACTGGAAGGGCACCGACGCAATCCGTATCCTCGCACGTTACAAGGACAAGGTGCTCTGCCACGACGATGACATCCAGGGCACCGGCGCCATCGTGCTGGCGGGACTTACCACGGCGCTCGAAATCCTCGATTCGCCGATCACCCACCAGAGGGTCCTGTTCCTGGGCGCCGGGTCCGCTGCGATCGGCATCGCCGGCCTGATCATTTCCGCTATGCAGCTCAAGGGCCTGAAAAAGGCCGAGGCACTGGCGCGAATCATGATGTTTGATACGCAGGGCATCGTCGTGACCGACCGGAAGGGCCTCACTCCTGAAAAGGCGCCATTCGCCCAAAAACATCCGGCAACAAAGACTTTCGATCCCTTCGACGTTGTCGACGAGTCGCCGCACATCGTTTCCGCCATCAAAAGCTTCAAGCCGACGATTTTGATCGGCGTCAGCACGATGAAAGACCTGTTTACGCGCGAAGTGGTCGAGGCGATGAGCGCGCTAAACACGCGACCGGTCATCTTTTCTCTTTCTAATCCTACGGAAAAGACAGAATGCATGCCGGAGCACGCCTACGCCTGGTCCAAGGGTCAGGCGTTATACGCGGCCGGCGTGCAGTTTCCAAATGTGACCATTGACGGGAAGGTCTTTCATCCCGGACAGGCGAACAATTTCTACATCTATCCCGCCATCGGTCTCGCGGTTCACGTCGCACGGCCAAAGCTGCTGACCGATGAATGCTTCATTGTGGCCGCGCAGGCGATGGCCGATCAGGTCGGCGCCGATATGCGTGCCAAGGGGCGGCTGTTCCCGGACCAGTCCAACATTCTCGAGACCGAAGTAACCACGGCTGCTCGGATCGTCGAGCACATGTTCGACAAAGGTCTCGCGCGGGCTGAGCGGCCGGCCGATATTCGGGCCTGGATCGAAGCGCAACTCTATGTACCGCAATACGGCGCGTAACCGCCGCCGCCCGCAATCATAGCAATACGTCAGGGCCCATATGGCATCGCTATCGGTTATCGTACTTGCGCTGGTGCCGGTGGCATTCGTAATTCTGCTTGGCGTCATCGCGGGGCGGTTCGGGGTCATCAGTCCCGATCGCAGCCCCGTTCTGGCGTCCCTCGCGCTCGATTTCTGTCTCCCCGCGCTGCTGTTCGCAGCCACGGCGGTGATGACGATGAAGGAACTGGAGAACTGGCAGTTCTTTCTAGGCATCGCGATCGGATTGCTCAGCATCTACGTAGTGACGTTGGGCCTGTCGCTGACGGCGTTCCGGGAAACCACGTCAGCCAGCTCGTTGCAGGCGTTGAACAGCGCTTTTCCGAATATGGCGTTCATGGGCGTGCCGGTGCTGACGGCGGTGATCGGCAAGTCGGCGGTGCTCTCGGTCGTTATCGGCAATCTGGTGTCGAGTTTCGTGCTGCTGCCGATGACCTTGACACTGCTGGAGGCGGGAAAGGCGCGGACCCAAAGCAAGGAGGGTGGAAAACCCGGCGATGCGGCCGGTATGGCCATTGTTTGGCAATCCTTTTTCGGGGCCTGCAAGCAGCCATTGGTATGGGCGCCGTTAGTGGGCGTTGTGATTGCGGTGCTCCAGCTTCCGATGCCCGAGGTGGCCACCAAGTCGTTGAACCTGATCGGCACCGCCACATCCGGGGTCGCCCTGTTCGCGCTGGGTCTTGTGCTCAGTGGGCAGAAATTGCAGGTGGGCGTAGCCGCAATTTTCAACACCAGCTTCAAGCTGCTGGCGCAACCGGCAATCATGCTGCTGCTCGCCTTGCTTCTCGGCGTGACCGGAGTTTACCGGCGCGAAATGATCCTGCTCGGCGCGCTGCCAACAGCCTCGATGACGGCCATGTTCGCCGTGCAATATGACGTCTATGTTGCGGAGTCAGATGCAACGATATTGCTGAGCACCGTCCTCTCGCTCCTTACCTTGGGTGTTTGCATCGCGCTGACCGCATGATGGTCGCCCTCGACTCGGAGATGCGCTCAGGGTCGAAGCCCGCCGATTTCTATCCGGCGCTACGCTCGCACTGTGCCGATCTGTTTTTGACATTGATCTAGCCGCAAATCCCGACGCTGATCCTTCGTCGCCATGAACGCGACCAAGATCCTCTGGGGCCAGGTGCTCCCTGTCAGCGCCACCGTTCTCGCCTTCGTCTGGGCGGCAACGGAATGGACCGCGTGGAAGCTCGGCTTTCAGCCAGGGCTTGGTCACCCATGGTTCGAGGTTTTCGGCTGGCCGGTTTACCATCCGCCGGCCTTCTTCTGGTGGTGGTTTGCCTACGACGCCTATGCGCGCGATATCTTCGTCGAGGGCGCGTACATCGCCGCTGCCGGCGGCATTGCGGCCATCGTGGTCGCCGTCACGATTTTGGTTTGGCGCGCCCGCGAGGCGAAGCGCGTCACGACTTATGGTTCCGCACGCTGGGCCGAAACGCGCGAGGTGCGAGAAGCAGGGCTGCTCGGGCATGACGGCGTGCTGCTCGGCCGCTGGCGGGATGACTATCTCCGCCACGACGGGCCGGAGCATGTGTTGTGCTTCGCGCCGACCCGCAGCGGCAAGGGCGTCGGCCTCGTCATCCCGACTCTGCTGACCTGGCCGGGCTCGGCCATCGTCCATGACATCAAGGGCGAGAACTGGACGCTGACCGCCGGTTGGCGGGCGCGATTCGGTCGCGTGCTGATTTTCGATCCGACCAATGCACAAAGCGCCGCCTACAACCCGCTGCTGGAGGTGCGCCGCGGCGAGTGGGAGGTGCGCGACGTCCAGAACATCGCCGACGTGCTCGTCGATCCCGAAGGCGCGCTGGAAAAGCGGAACCATTGGGAGAAAACCAGCCACTCACTGCTGGTCGGCACGATCCTGCATGTGCTCTACGCCGAGCCGGACAAGACGCTGGCGGGCGTCGCCAATTTTCTATCCGATCCGAAGCGGCCGATCGAGACGACGCTGCG
>Ga0302155_10002783_pt1 | contig 11621 bp, 7 predicted proteins | sample I_Bog_N3_1_FD_193508 | JGI IMG/M metagenome (GOLD analysis project Ga0302155, IMG submission 193508) | Peat permafrost microbial communities from Stordalen Mire near Abisko, Sweden - I_Bog_N3_1 | ecosystem: Environmental > Terrestrial > Soil > Wetlands > Peat | place: Sweden: Abisko, Stordalen...
TCCCTTTCATTCCATTTGAAAAAGTGAAGTATGAAAAGGGTCGCTGGAATAAATGGCTGTCGGAAAACATGGTGCCTTGACTGAATACTGCCCTTGATGAACATTGCCTGCCGCTCCAGCGGCAGGCATACAGAATCCCATGACGCCACTTGAATTTCTCTTCAAACTACAGAAGTTATCGCCCGACACGCCATTGGTGATAGCACACCTTGGTGCGATCTTCGAGATGCTGTCGCCTGTGATCGTCAGAGAAGCGTCCTCTGCCGTTGCACTGCATGCCCGCCTTACCAACGAAAAAGATTTAGCGAAATGGCTTGGACAGCCGGACACAGTAGCCCAGCAATGGCGAGTCCAAGGTCCGGCTACATCACCAACAAAATATCGTTTGGGTTCTGTCTACGACTGGATCGTTGCCCATCTAATTCCTGTCTTCGCCAGCACCTCTTCTGCGGAAAATAATTCCGACAATACCTTGGACGACATGGTCGCAGCATGGAAGATGAAAATCCCAGTGATGCTGGTGGGCGACACCCTGGTGGGCTTCTTCAGATCAATAAAGGATGAGTCCCAGCCGTCCGAGTATCGGCTGGCAGATATATCAGCCTTACCATTTCCCACGGGAAAAATAACAAAAGCAGACCTCTCTATGTTCAGAGATTTGCTCGTAGCACACGCTGAATTCAGCACTGCCGCTGCTGACTCGACTTCCACAGCAAAGATGATTTACGAAAAATGGAAGGGCCAAGCCCAGCCAGAAGTGCGACTACAGTTCTTCCGCTCTGCACTGCTGCATGATGCTGACCTTGTCAGAGATATTGTTGAAGGTATTGATACTGAGTTGATCCACAAAGAATTTGATCTCACGCTATGGCTGTGGCAACAATTCCTAGAGAACGATTTTTGCTCGCTTAAAGAAGGTGCGCTGGTTTCCGCACTGGAAGCTGCAGCTCACAACGGAGCCGACTTGAATCGGCTTTGCTATTTGGCGGACGATCACGGGCAGGAGGTTTTTCATGGAAATATCGGCCACTTAGTGGCCGACACCCACGGTGATTTTTTTCACCTACCACGAATTGATCAATGCCCAGGCAGCTATGACAGACTGCTCAAGTGCGCTCTCGATCTTGGCCTCGACACTGAAAAGAAAAACAACCAAGGAATGACAGACTCCAGCATCGGCACCGCAATTGAAGAAAAATACGGAGAAGGCCAAAGCCCCTTCAGTAACTTCGTCATGAAATACAAGCTCAATCTGAAACTGCAAGTGACCAGCACACCGACGACGAATCGACCTAAGAAACCAGCGTTCTAGGGCCCGTTAACAAACAACATTAAAGTGGATCTCAAGATATTAGATCGCGTGATGACTCCACGCTGGCACCCAGTAATTGGCTCATCTTCCCGTAGTATTCCTTCGTATCCGAAGATCCACACCAAAAGCTGTGGTTTCCAACGACATACAAGCGCTTCTTTGCCCGTGTCACCGCAACGTTGACTAGATTTGGCTTACGGCCTGCAAAACCCGATATCACTCCAGGCCTGCTAGGATCTCCACCCAGCAGGAAAATGACGTAATCCGCCTCTTTGCCTTGAAAGGTGTGCACAGTGCCACACATCTTCTTCGCATCCTCGGAGCCAAAGACCGTCGCCAGCATCTCCCTCATGTTATTACTGACGACCTTGAAGGGCGTAATCACATAGAGACGTAACTTTCCATCTTTCTTGATTTGGCCAGCCGTCAAATCGTGGATCAACTCCATGACAATCCTGGCCTGCGATTCGATCCAATGGCCCTGGGCATCATCATTGCTGACATCCAGCCAGCTGCTGTCAGGTGCCGGAAAATTATGATCGTCGGCGGTGCCGTAGACCATCTTGTTCTCATACGCGATGGCATTAGCAATATCGAACATCGGGCGCAGGCAACGACGATGAACAACTAATGGGGAGCCCAACCAGATGGCAGTGTCGGGCTCGTTCGCCCCCATCAAGGTGCCATACCGGTTGGAACGATCCGCCATTGTTTGCACGGATGCGTCTGGAGGGACATAGATATCAGGGGTCTGACAATATTCTTTTAGTGGCCCCACCAATTCCTGAGGAATACCTACGACAGGTTCAAGTTGGATTGGATCACCAACGATCACTACTCGCCTTGAACGCCATATCGCTCCTAGTGCCTGCTGCGGAGTTGCCTGCCCGGCTTCGTCAATCAACGTCCACGCCAATTCACCGTTACCGACACCTCGGAACAATCGGGGGAAGGAAGCAAATGAGGTGGAAATCAGTGGTACCAGCAGGAAGAACGCATCCCATAAGCGCATAGGACCACCAGCGATGCGGTGCGGTGGAAGTAGCCCTTGAAGCTGCAAGGTGAACGCAGCCAACGTCCCCTTCAGCTTCGGCCATGCGGCAACTACAAACGCCTGATGTAGCTCCATGGCAGCAATAAAAAGATCGCGACGCGCATTGAAAAGCTCTCCATCGTCCTGATAGGGCGATGCCTGGTGAAAATCCTCGCGACTGAGGGCTTTCAGGTGCCAAGCCTTGCGAGAGTTATCGGTGAGCTTGGCCTGACTTAACGCATGGTGCAAATTGCGAAGCTCCAAGGATAAGGCTTCTTGATGACGGTGATTGGCGAGCAGCGCTTGCTGATCTGATTCTAGCGTCGTTGTGATGGCATTGACCTCTTCTTTCAACACCATGACGTCGTGACCAAGCTCTTGATAGCTCTTTTCTACTTGCTCAAGAGAGCCATTCGGATCCAGACCGACCGCCACCAGTCCATCTTTATTACTACTTAATCCAACCTCGGCAATCGCCAAATTTTCCTCAGATTCTTCGACATCACGCAACCATTGCTCATAAGCCTGCTGGCCTAGGCAAGACTGGTCGTGATTACTCTGGGCTTGCTGAATAGCGGCCAAATAATCATCGTTCTTTTTGTCCCAGATCGCTGCCTTACGCCTAAAGAAAATCCGACTCAATAAACCAGGCTCAGTCTGCAAATGGTTATTAAAATTCTGTTGCGCAGCGTCCTGCTGTCGTTTTGTATTTTCGACCTGGTTGGTAACGGACGCCTTGGAGAGTTGTGCATTTGGCGAAAGCCTGAGCGCAGATAGTTTTTGCTTAGCAGAGTCGAGATCATCCTGTGCTTCTTGCTGAAGTTTGAGCAGCCGTCGATATTCGAATTGCTTCGCTTTTTTAACTTGAAGCGTTGATAACCGCGTGCTCGCCTCATGTAGCTCCCGCCTGCCATCGTCACAAATTTTGTATAAGGATTTTCCAGCCAGATCTGACTGCACCTGCTCCTTTTGTAACTGCGGGTACCGTTGCAGTTGATCGGCTAACACCGCCGCTGTCGCGATGGCATTTTGCGCCCTCTCCCGTGCCAATCTGTACCGCTCTGTGGCGACATGCCAGCTGGGAACCGAAGCACCGTATTCCTCGATCCAGTCTTGAATGGAGAGCTTCGCCATTGGATTCGGTGATTTATTGGGGAGCGTTTTACTATCTTTATCACCCCACCAAAAGTTTTGCGCAAACAGATTACGGTTAGTAGAATTCCCCAATGCAGCTGAAATCACACCCCAGGCCTCTGCTTGCTGGGGACGACTTTTACCTTTTTCCAGTGCAACTGAATCAGCCACCTTGGAAAAATAATCAAACTTGATATTTTTATCAATGGCACTCAAACTAGGCAATTCCCGGCTGATATTTTCCACAGCACCATTGTTCGCGCTGGTCACCACAATTCCGAATCCACATAACGAAGAGTCCAACTCCCACGCGGGAAAACGGTGATCATCAATCTTTAACGGCTTGCTGAGGGCATCGCAAGGATCACTGAACACCAGCAAACGGTCAGCACGTTGCTGGATCACGGATGCGATAATGTCCTTGAGCATGGTGGTCTTGCCGGTACCTGGAGGACCATTAACCGAATAAATACCTTCATTGGCGAGATCACGTTCGATGGTATTGACCGCAAATTGCTGAGCTGTTACCAGCGGATAAGTCCCGGGCCATGCCGCAAGCGGTAAGCGGCTTGGATGAACGCCTTCGATTAATGGCGACTTATTGCCGTTTGCATCAAGGTCTATCCTTACTGCGGCTTCTTTGTTGGAAAGGAATTGTTTCAAGGCCGCATCAAAGCGTCCGTTCACGACAGCCTGCTCCACTGTCTCAATATCTTCCGCGTAAAAACTGTTGAGGGGATCATCCATATCCTTTTTACTCAACCGCTGCGTCTGAATAATCCAGGCTTCCTCATAGGGTGGCCGCCATCCCAACCTATCAAATACTAAGGAAGTCAGCTCTCTGACATCGTCAGCAGTGATCGTGCGATATTGCTTACGAAGTTGACTAGCTTCTTCTGGACTCTTTGCACTCGCCAACAGATCACTGGCTGTGACCAGATTGTTTTCATCGTTCTGCTCTGGCAAGAGGGTTCGCTTAATCAAGAGTTCCTTTAGCGCTGTTATCGTGCGCTCCTCTGCGCCAAATTTTCCAAAGAAACCCCGAAAATCGAACCGACTGGATGAGGCAGTCGCAGCACTTAGACTTCCCAGAGCCCAGGGAGTCGAACTGACAAAAGGCAAACCTGCGACCCGGCCATCCGAGCTGACAGGAAGCAGCAGAGAGGCAGCATCACCAGGCTCTGCGGCCTCTTCATCATTGATGGCCTTGACACCGAGCATTTGACGAGCAGCATTGGTATATTCACGTCCCGGAAGAATTCCTGCGTAAATGAGGAAGCGCTTCTTGTCAGCTTCCACACGGAATAGCTTTGCCAGGTCATCCTGCTTATCCTTGCTCACCCAGGGCATATCGGCGTCTCCCTGACTATCAATGGGAATAGCCCAATTGCAAGTCATCTTTGCAAGTTCGGGTTGTGGCGGCTTTTGCGGGCTCAGGTATTCAAATGCGAGCCAAAGTGACATTCCTGAAAGAACGTTCTGGTGGGTGTCCTGATCATCAAATTTCATAACTTATTTTCTAATTTAATCGTTTATTAATTTTTTTATTAAAGAACGTAACCATTATTATGGTTAGGCAATGAAGCAATACTTACATATCCGCACTATTCATGCCAGATGTGTTGCAGTGCACGTTCCGCACGTTTATGTAATGACGGGACGATAGCGGTATAACGAGAACTAAGGAAGGTCACGGTGAGAAGAGGGAACAGTATCCAAAGCATACTAGTGCCTGTTTACATATACTGAAATGTGTTTACATCTTGTTTTTGGGCGAAGGAAACGAGATGGTCAGAACACTGCTGAGAGTGACTAGGCATGGAATAAGGTCAAAACAATCTTGCCTGGCAAGGAAGGCGACCGAGGACGAACTGCACTGGATAACCGCTGGTTACTCAAAGCGGTTCTGTGGATTGGCCGCACGGGTAGCCCATGGCGCGATCTATCAGTCGAGTTTGGTCGCTGGCATACTGTGCTGGCGGCGTAAAAGTGCCGGGCAGTGTCGTGCTTGCGATGGGGCGATCGAACACATCCTGATCGACTCGACTATTGTCCGAGCACACCAACATTCGGCAGCGCGTTAAAAAAGTGAGCCACAGCGCTCGGAAACTCCAGAGGTCGGTTGAGCACCAAATTACATTTGGCCGTGAATTTCAATGGGCAGGCTTTTGCGATTGATCATGACCGAAGGACAGATATATGTTCGCCTCGCTTGCCTGTACCTTCACTTCAGACCATTCGTGAAAATGTGAACAGGCCCTAGATACTTGAATAGCTGTTCAATTTCGGACGTTGGGTCGTCGAATCATCATGCGACCGCTTTCACTTGAGGAATGGATTCATCAGGTAGAGCGATCATTTTGTTGAAAAACATCACCTCATTGCCGACATATCGCCTTTGAGCCGTATAGTTCAATCCATAGCTCAACGAATGGCTCATTTGATACATCGCACAGATTTCCTCCGTATTGTCGTAAGATACCATCCACGGCCACTTAAAACTTTTCTGCTGGAGTTTTTTCGCTATCGCGACATGGTCGTCATGCTCGTAGTAGTTGCGATATAAACCCTTACCTTTAACGTAGTAAGGTGGGTCAAGATAGATTAGAGATTTCTTCGGCAAGAACTCAGGACATCGATGTAAAAGGCTCAATGAATCTTCGCAATATACTGAGATCTTGTCTGCATACTTAGCAATCTCCTCAATCCGTGCTGCAATGGCATCCTTCTTGAAACGTGCATCCAGCCTGTAATCGCCGCACTGATTTTTCCCCCCAATCACTCCCGCCTTCAGGATTCCCGAACGGTTAGTTCGATTCATAAACAGCGTTGCGAAACCCTTTTCAACTGTAGTGGCTTTGATTTCTTCACGTAACACTGAACGCCAGCGAATCCACTCATCCATAGTGATAGGAGTAGATTCCAACAAAGCAAGCAACTCGTTCGAATGCTTCGTTACAGATGTCCAGAAGGCATAAATTGCAGGGTCGACATCGTTGATGTGGACATGACTAGCCTGACCTTCAAATAGTAGCCACAGCGCCACGCCTGCACCACCTGCATAAGGTTCTAAATAATGCCCACCCGAAAGACCATTTTTCTCCATCACTTTTGCAACGAAAGGTGCAAAAGGTGCTTTTCCGCCCGGATATCGCAATGGGCTGTACAACTTGTTGGAATACATGATCAAACCTTCTTCAAATTCACTTTCAACGATGCCAACTTGCTCACTTCAATCGCATAGCCTCCACTCATTACGCCTCGGATGACAAGTTCGAACTTTTGCAAAAAATCGTTCGTGACATCAAGATTGTTTTCAATCCAATGCTTCCATGGGCTATGCAATCTAGTAACAGATACCACAGTTTTCTGAAACTCAGTGTTTTTGTAGAAACGCTTGAAAACTTCCCTTGGCTTCTTATCCCCCGTGTATGCAGCCAATGATGCCTTCACATCAACCTGCTTTCCCCTGATAGCGAATTCTCGGATGACCTCAGCTGCTGCGTTGGTGAATACGTCTCTCGTGAACTGCAAATCGTTTTGCCAGAAACTATCGTTTGCGGGTAGGTTGTATAGATGCTCGAAGATCAATTGGTCTGGCGGAAGACTACCAGGAAGCAGCACTACGGTTTTCGGCTTTTTCTTACCAACCTGCTGTGCAGCATCTGAGTCCAAGCAGATGATGCTTTTTTCTGAAAACTCCGTTACACCTTTATCAATCAATTGCAGAAAATTGGAACAGCCAAGAGTAATGTCTGGTAACGGTGTGGTAAATCTCTTGACTGGCTGCCTATTCATCAAGGCAGCAAAGAAATCTGCAGCTTCACTGTCCTCAAAGTAAACGTTAACCTTGGGCAATTTTTCACCCGCCCCTGCCGCTACTGTCGCAGTGTTTATATCCGCACTGATCTTTGACCAAGACCAATCCTGCATCACTTGGACGCCACCGAATGTATTGCTCAAATAGACGGTTTTATACTTTCTACGATACTGCTGGCTTTGCTCATAGGCGTACTCGATCAATGTTGGTGAATGCGAAGTCATTACCACTTGAAGATTCAAACTTTTGCATTCTCGCTCAAGAATCTTCAGCAAGTTGATTTGCGCGGTCGGAAATAATCCTGCATCTGCCTCATCGATTAACAACAAACCACCCTTGTAGTCAGCATATTCCTCTTTCAACTTGCGAAACGACATTAATGCCAGAATGATCTGCCCAGCATTATCTTCACCTGCTGATACAGATTCATGATCATAGTTGTCTCCATGCGCCACGGCGGAGCTTATGGTTCCTTGCGTACCAATAGCTTGGGAAGATTGACGATTGAGCAGCTCATTGGTTAGCCCAATGAATTCCTGCTCCTGTTTACGCTGCTTCAGGTAGTCAAAATCAATAGCTGTGTAATCCCGATCTGCAATCGGGTAAAGCCTCTTCAAACTCAAGAAGATCACGGGGTGCGTGAAATTGCGGCTTGTGTTGCCTTCTTTTTTAACCGTACTATTATTTCTGACTACTGGCCTTGGAGACTTACCACGCTTCATTAATTCAAGTTTTGCTGTCGCATCGCGATCTGTGTACCCGTCGTGCAGATCAATACTGACTTTCATTGATCCTGGTTGATCGAATTTTTCGGAAATTCTGAAGTGTTCGCTGTATTGAGACTTAAACGTACCTCCAGCAATTTGGCGAAAGGAGATGTCCTGATCTGACTCGTAATCTTTCTCAAAACTAAAAATTTGGGCCGCAATGCCAAGGATCGACGATTTAGAAGTTCCGTTCTTCCCACAGACCACAGTGATGGAATCACCAAATTCAACTTCCACATTGTTCAACGCGCGGAATTTTTCGATATGCAATTTTTTTAGTTGTGTCTTTGACATTATTTAATCCATATGCCTTATCTCAGTTCCCATGTAATCGGGAACACATTCGTCTCAACGACCCGCTGCTGAAGCGCTCTTTCCAATTGACATACCAAGTCATTACGATGGAGTTCATTTTTGCTCTATTTTAATACATGGCTCTTTGTCAAACTTCGCTCAGATTAAGCATTGAACGAAGAAGAGATTATGCTGACTGGTCAGTCATGACTGTTCCTGCTAGCTGCCAAGCCTACCGCCCGTGCGGTAGGCAGATTTTGTAATCGCCTGGTTTACTTCTTTAACTTGCGTCCGTACCCCTTGAGTTCCTGCTCCTCGTCCTCCACAGGCATCTGTGCTTTCTGGGCATGCAGTTTAGCTAGTTGCAGTTGGAGCTGGATGATGCGCTGCTTCAGCTTCTCAGCCTTCTCACCATGTGCGTATGCAAAATCCCCCATCGCCTCATATAAACTAATTTCTAATTCAGTGATCGACATGACTAGCTCTGCGAAGCCAGTTTGAATTTCAGGTGACGTTCCACCCCATGCTTTTTCGCGAAGGTCCTTAATACTGTGAATAACTTTTCTGGGATTAGCATGGACGACCGGGACAGCTTGCACTCGCTTGGCAGGTTCCTGCACGCGCTCTCTGGCAATCATTAATGCTTGCAGAATCATTCTTCTGACAATTGGAAGTTGAATAGTATTTCTCATATTTGGGCTCCTTGTAATTGGTTTTGTTTGGAACGCAGGCGGGACCACGTGGACTGGGCGATAAGGCTTTGCCAGGCGACGGATCGGTCTGATGGATAAATAATGTTGTTTGTTAAACTGCTCACGCTCTTGAATAAATGAGGCCAGACGTCCCCGCTCTGCTGCAAACTCTTTAGCCGTGAGATATTTCGGCTGCTTCGCGACTGCCGACTGAGCCAGCAAGGATCGGTAATCAGCATCCTTGCTGTAGAGGTTTCCTCGGAAACGCTTGGCCTTCTTCGCACCAGGGAATTTAAGCGATATATAGTCATCGCCTTGACGAGTGACGGTAACGCCAAGGTCTTCATCCAGATAACGGCAGAGATCATCACGGTTCTGCACCGAGCCATTGGCGACAGCTTTGATCACATGCTGATGCACCCAGCGTTTATCTGATTGTTCCTTTCTGCCCTCTGGTGTCTTCCTTTCAAAATCGGAGAACGCCATTTTCATTGGGTCAGGAACGATCTGGGCATATCCTAGCTTGTGGTTAGTCACGCAGGTGTAGGCTTTGAAAAACTCCAGATTATGTTGCCCGGGTGGATGGATATTCATTCGTCTCCCCGAAGTCAGCTCCTGTGCCGGAATGACAAAGTGCATCTCAGTATTGCCCTTGTCTTGATGCAGCACGAACAGACTATTGAAATGATTCGACGTCAGGCCCGGACAGAAGGTCGCCTTGAAATCGTCAATAATTTCAAGCATCTGCTCTCTGGTCGGCTTTTCCGAATCGCGGAAGCTCAGACAACCAGAGGTGTATTTGTATTTACGATCAATGGAATTGATGACAGCAATGGTGGTCTGTGGATCACCATCAAGCACTTCAGGTTTGACAGCACGCAGCTGTCCCTGATGGTCCACGTCGCCCAGTAGATAATTCACAGGCGATTCCCCTTTGGAAATACCTGAGTGGAAAAGACGCACGATCATACGCCCTCCCAACTGTCATCATTGCCCAAGGCTATCTTGAGGGCACCGTTGGCCATGTCCTGAATCTGAGCCAGCATCAACAGCATTTCGTCGTCAGGATCTTGCCCCATATTCAAATGACGGGCGATCTGGTTGATATTGTTGCCGATGCGATTGATCGCATACAGCCATTCAGATTTCTCTTTCTGACGGGTCGTTGGCGAAACTAGGTGTTCACGGGTCAAGCCCGCTTCCCTCAGATACTGAGCCAAGTTGTGATAACCCAAGTCCTGCGCTCGCTGCTCCAGTTGCCTGTATTCCTGTGAGCTAACGCGGATCTCTATGCGCTTGTCGCGAAGATGATGATTGCCATCAGCACCGGCTTGACCGGATTTATATTTGATACGTGATTCCATAAGCATCTCCATGTAATTATTTTTATGGGAGACGTCTGTACAACAGGGGACTGGGGAAACGCCCCAGATCAACCATTGCCACGAGGATTCATACGGGCAATGGGTTAACCTTGCTTGTCTTTCGCCTTACGACTGTTTTACCAAACCAAAAACGAATAGCAAGTCGAAAACTGCGGCTTCTGAAAATAAATCCGCTTGGCACGGCAGAAGAGAAAGACGAGTGAAAAAATATCGGTCTTATCTAGCCAAACACACGGGACAAATCTCCTGCGCCATTCAGACGGTGGAATATATTCGAGGTGTCCAGATCGTCCGAGCTATTTCTCAAAAAGTTTGCGGATATCAAAAAAAACGTCCCGCTGGAGCGGAATCCACATTTTCGTATAAAACTTTTCACAGCAACCCGGTCACCACGGACGTCTGAATCAAGCCGAGTAAAATAGGCATACAGTCTATTTTGTCTGCCTCAGAAAGGACAATCATCCCCAGCGAAGAAGCTGCAGAAACTACGGCCGGCACATCGCTGATAGGAAAACTAACCTCATTGAATATGGCACTGAAACATCGGGTGGAAACAAGCGATCCGTTTTTCTTAAAAGGGGGCCAAGCGCTCGAACTCCTCATGAAGAATAGATTTAAAAACGGTATTTTTAAATTTCAGAAAGTTGGAGTGAGAGCGGATCTAGCTCAATTAGTCGATGAATAGTAATAATGGCCATATAGCGCTCGAGTTTTTACCGCTGTTTGTTTGCGCGCCGAATTGACCCACTCAGATTGTGACCCTCCCGCCATTGCCTGGCGAATGCTGCCACGCGGTCATAAGACCCTTGAAGCCCAATTCTGCTAGGTCCTCATGAAGTTGTTTCAGGCTACCTGCTTGCGAGATTTGGCTGCCTGAAAGCTCTCTAATCAGGAATATCCGAATTTCCGCGTGAATTCCGTTGCAAACGCCCCTAGAGTGACAATGCAACACACATCATAGATGTGACATTACATAGCATAAAGTCATATCTATAATGCAATCAAGAAAACAGAAATGCTCATAGATATAACATTATGCCCTATAATGTCATATCTATGAACGGAGTAAGTCATGCCTAAGAAGCTCTCCACGACAGAAAGTTGGCCAACTCTAGTACAGGAGCGCCTCACTGCATGGGGTAAGTGTATTGCCGCACAGCGCCTACGTCAGCGTATCACTGCCG
>Ga0302155_10002784_pt1 | contig 11615 bp, 10 predicted proteins | sample I_Bog_N3_1_FD_193508 | JGI IMG/M metagenome (GOLD analysis project Ga0302155, IMG submission 193508) | Peat permafrost microbial communities from Stordalen Mire near Abisko, Sweden - I_Bog_N3_1 | ecosystem: Environmental > Terrestrial > Soil > Wetlands > Peat | place: Sweden: Abisko, Stordalen...
CAAGGGCGACTGGGACGTGGGCATCACCATCGATATCATGGACGTGGCGCCCCATGTCGACGAAGTGGTGCTGGCGTCCGGCGACGGCGATTTCGACCTGCTGCTCACGCGTATCATCGACAAGCACGGCGTCGAAGCCGTGGCCTATGGCGTGCCGGGGCTGACGGCCAACTCGTTGATCCGTGCCGCAAGCCGCTACGTGCCCATTGAAGGCGCGTTGTTGTTGAAAAACTGAAACCGATTTTGCAAAGGGCTGGGCTTTTGGAACGTATTGCGGTCATCGACTTTGAAACCACGGGCATCACACCGAACGCCGGGTGCCGGGCCACGGAAATCGCCGTGGTCATCCTGGAGCAAGGGCGCATCGTCGACCGTTACCAGAGCCTGATGAATGCCGGCGTGCGCGTGCCGGCGTTTATCGAACAGCTGACCGGCATCAGCAACGCCATGTTGCGCACCGCGCCGTCTGCGGAGCGGGTGATGAGCGAGGTCAACGAGTTTGTCGGTACGACTCCGTTACTGGCGCACAACGCCGCGTTCGACCAGAAGTTCTGGGATTACGAACTGGGTCGGATCAAGCGCACTCGGTTGCAGAACTTTGCCTGTTCGTTGCTGTTGGCACGACGTCTGATGCCGGCGGCGCCGAATCACAAGCTGGGTACGCTGACCGCCTTTGCCCGCTTGCCGCACACGGGGCAGGCGCACCGGGCCATGGCCGATGCCGAGATGGCGGCGAACCTGCTGGCGCATATGGCCGGCGAGTTGCGCGACAAGCATGGGGTGCAGGTCTTGTCCCATGATTGGTTGTGTAAATTGCAGAAGGTGCCGGCGGCGAAGATCGGCGAGCATTTGAAGCGGTATCGGGCCTCTTGATTTCTATGGGACCGAACGGGCAGGTTTAGCTTCCGATTAGCGCCGGACTCGCTTTGTTTTTGAGGGGGGGGGCGGTATTTTTTGAAATGAAGCCTGTTCAGATTTGAGTGTTTTTACCCTTGAGACCTGTACCCGGATCAAAGATACTCGTGTGAATTGCTAACCACTAGCTCGACGACAGAGAGCGCCTATGCTTACCAAACTCGAAGCCCATGGCTTCAAAAATCTTCTAAATTTCTCAGTTTCCCTCGGCCCTTTCAATTGTATTGCGGGCCTAAATGGTGTGGGAAAATCAAATATTTTCGATGCGATAAAATTTCTTTCTCTGTTGAGTGATAAGACTATTGTTGAGGCCGCTATTGCGGTTAGGGATTCTGAGTCGAATGATCCGTTGGATGTCTTTTGGACCAATGGTGACTATCGAGCGGAAAGTTTGACTCTTGCTGTGGAGATGATTGTACCTCTAGATATTGTTGATGACTTCGGTCGTAAGGCTCAAGCAACCTCTACGTTTTTACGCTATGAAGTAGAAATTGCGCGAGATCCTCTAGAGGAAGACTCCGGAACGTTGGGGTTATACCTTTCTCGGGAAACGTTATCTTATATAACTAAGGGGGAGTCTGCTAATTTTTTGCATTTCCCATTAAGTGCCTCTCAGTTTCGCAATCAAGTGGTTGTGAATGATCGTAAAGGTGCTGGTTACATATCAACGAAGCAAATGGACGATGGCATTGTTGAAATTAGCTTGCACCAAGATGGCGGGAGTAGTGGTCAGCCGCAAAAATTTCCGGCAAGACGTGTTCCAAAAACCGTCGTAGCAAATACAAATAGCGCCGCATGGCCGACAATTCTTGCTGCTCGTAGAGAGATGCAGTCATGGCGCTTTTTGTCTTTGGAACCGAGTGCAATGAGACGCTCGAACAAAATGCACGAGGAAAGCAGCGTTGGGTCGGATGGCGGCAAGTTGGCTGCTGCTCTTTATAAGCTCTTCCGAAAAGATCATAATGTTTATTCTCGGATTGCGAGTCGTCTTTCTGAAATTGTGCCAACTTCAGATGTTCGAGTTGATGTGGATCAAGTGCGACAGTTATTGACAGTAGAAGTCAAAGAGCGTTCAGGAACCTTTCTGCCTGCCCGAGCCTTGTCAGATGGCACGTTACGTTTTATGGCCTTGTGCATTATGGCAGAGGACCCAGAGTTTAAAGGTCTTCTCTGCTTCGAAGAGCCTGAAAATGGGATTCATCCGGCAAAAATGGGAGCAATGCTTGATTTGTTGAAAGAGCTGGCCGTTGATACAAGTCAGCCGGTGGGTGAAGATAATCCTATGCGGCAAATTTTAATTGCGACCCATTCTCCTGTACTTGTTAAATTAGAAGGGCGGGATGATTTGATCTATGCGGATGTTGTTAAAGTGCGAGGGCTTGATGGAATGCCTGCTTCCACCATTCGCTGTAAAAGTTTGCAGGATAGCTGGCGTTTCAAATCAGGAGTCGAGTCAATCAATCAAGGTTCTATAGTTTCATATTTGTCACTTCCTCCGGGTAACCAAATATCGATTTTTGAAGACTGAGTCCAAGGAAGAATTATGAAAGTAAGGTTTATTCTAGTTGGGGAAGGTAGCTCAGATCTTCGCTTGGTTGAACATATAGAAAATCTTTTGATCCAAGAGGGCTTCTCCGAAGTCAGTGGTGAAACTCCAGATCTTGGCATGTTTAAGACTCCTGTTGGACGTTCTGTTCGGGAGAAGCTTGTTGCAATTTTAAAATATTACCCTCATGCGGACTTGATATTTGTTCACCGCGATGCTGATAATGTTGGCGTTTCTGTCCGGGAACAAGAAATATCTAGTGCCGCAAACGGATTGATTGAGTCAGATAAAGTAATTCCGGTGGTTCCTGTGACGATGTTGGAAACGTGGTTGCTGGCTGACATCGAAGAGGTTAAACGGGTGGCGGGAAACCCTAGCTATAGAGGAAGTTTGGATTGTGTACCGCCTCCTCGCCGACTAGAAAGTGTAAGAGATTCTAAGCAGTTACTACTGACTGCATTGTGTGAGGCTAGTGAAACTCAAGGCGCACGCTTGACGAAGTTTAAAAAGCGATTCTCAGAAATGCGTGCGAGGTTAACGTTAGGCCTTGACCCAGAGGGCCCTGTCAGGCAGTTGGATTCTTATCAGAATTTTCGACGGCAGATAACGTCTTTTGCTCAGCGTAATCTTTTTGAATAGGTTTGAGTATTTTCGGTGTTTGCGTGGTTTTGAGCTTGTTTGGAGGCGCAGAACCCACCTATTTACGGCCTTTGTCTGACGAAATCGAGGAAAAATCGTACTCCGTCTGGCGACTTATGCTGTCTTGCTCGAAATGTATTGTGCCTCTAGCCTTTCTCCTGTCATCGCCAAATCGGTGACAGGGCGTAGGAACCCTTGCTGAGCTGGACTAGGCGCTTTGCGTCCACCTTCTGATTGCGGCGTTTTTTTTATGCCGGGATAATCAGTCATGGTGGCCGTGCGCGGGCACGCTTCTGCGTGGCCGGGTAGCCTAGGACCCGGTTCCTACTCCGCGTACGGCTGCCACCCAAGCTCGTAGGAAAGCTTTTCTGGCAGCTCTTATAGGAAGTCTAGGAGTTACGCCAAATGGAAAGTTCCACTCTTGAAATACAAGCGGACATCAGCTTCGAACCGCAAATCTATACTCGCCACCACCTCAAACTCCGCGCCTTGCTCCTGCATGACGAAGCCTGGTTCTGCGCTCGTGATATTGGGCATCTGATGGGAATCGAGTGGCATGAACGCAAAGCCATCAAGCTCGATCCGGATCAGCGACGGGTGCTGAAACTCAAGGGTAGCGGCCGATCTGAAGATCACCTGATGCTCAGCGAATCCGGCGTCTACGCGATGCTGGTCTATCACTACCTGCCGGAAAATCGCCACCTGCGCCAATGGCTGACGCACCAGGTGTTGCCGATGTTGCGCGGTCAGCCGCAGCCGACGTTGACCCAGGCGCCGAGCCTTGGAATCCTGGAATGGGATGGCGGAGCATTGAGCCTGCTGCATTGGCGCAAGGAACCGTGGATTCGGCTGCGTGATATGCCCCAGGTGGTGCCGGTCAGTGGGTGCGGCAGCGTCTGGTAGACGCTGTCTTGACCCTGGCCCCGCAACGGTGGTCAACGCGGAACCTGTAGGAGCCGGCTTGCTGGCGATTGCGGTATGACATTCACCGGTGTTATCTCCGGCAAGCCACAGACCTGCGGGTTCGGTGGTGCAAGATCAAACGGGTCGACAATTGCGGGCTGTGGCGTTCCTGAGGACGCCATCGCCAGCAAGCCGGCTCCTACAGTGGGTGTCCGCGTTGCCCGGAAGATGAGTGTCCGACGCAAGTGCACAAGGCCCGTGTACGACACAGAACTGTAGGAGCAAGCTTGCTCGCGATGGGGTGCGAAGCGCCCCCAAAACCGGTAAACACGGACTATCAGGCAGAACGCCGCCGCCGATTTATCAGCCCTTCGCTTTACCATTCATGTCTAAATGCCCCAACGGCACCCGCCGCTCAATCGCGCTCGACAGCACAATCGAGGTCTTGCTGAAGCCGAACTGGGCTATCCGATTGATCAACTGCTCCAGCTCCGCCATGCTCCCCACCGCCGCTTGCAGAATCACGCACGGATCCCCGGTCACCCGATGGCATTCGGTAATCTGCGGAATCTGCGCCAGGTCGTCGTAGACCTGTTGCTTGCCATGCTGGTTGAGCCGCAACTCGATCACGCACTGGATCGGCAAACCGATCTTCTCCAGGTCCACCTTGGCCTGATAGCCGGTGATGACCCCGCTGCTTTCCAGCTTCGCCACCCGCTCCGCCACCGCCGGCGCGGACAGATTGACCTTGCGCGCCAGTTCGGCGAACGAGGCGCGGCCATTGTCCAGCAGCTCACCCAGGATCAAACGGTCGTATTTATCCATCCACAGGCTCTCTATTCCGCGGGCTTTCGAAACAATGGCCAAGCACCCTGATATCCATGCTTTACAAAGTGTACTGGCCTTATAACACGGTTTTGTAACTTATTATTTTCCAGGCGCCTTTCTAGAATAAGCCTCCCTTGCCCTGCCTGGATCTGCCCCCCATGTCTGCCCCACGCCGTTTTCCGTTACCGCTGATCGGTGCTTTTTTTGCGTTGTATTTCATCTGGGGCTCGACCTACCTGGCCATTCGTATCGGCGTGGAATCCTGGCCGCCGTTGATGATGGGCGGCATCCGTTTCGTGATCGCCGGCAGCCTGCTGTTTGCCTATCAACGCCTTCGCGGCGTCCCGGCGCCGACCTGGCCGCAATGGAAAGGCGCGGCGGCCATCGGTGTGCTGCTGCTCAGTTTCGGCAACGGCGCGGTGACCCTGGCCGAACACATGGGCGTGGCCTCGGGGGTTGCCGCGCTGACGGTGGCGACGGTGCCGCTATTTACCTTGCTCTGCGGCTTTTTCTGGGGCAACCGCAATACCGGTCTCGAATGGGCCGGGATTGTGCTCGGTCTGATCGGGATCGCTTTGCTGAACATGGGCTCCAACCTGCAAGCCAGCCCGCTGGGTGCCGGCCTGCTGTTGCTGGCCGCCGCGACCTGGGCCTTCGGCTCGGTGTGGAGCAAGCACCTGCCGCTGCCCCAGGGCGGTATGGCCAGTGCGGCGGAAATGCTGGTGGGCGGCGTGGTGTTGCTGATGGCCAGCTTTGTCCGCGGCGAGCGCCTGACCCAGATGCCCTCGACCGACGGTTGGATTGCCCTGGCCTATTTGACCGTCTTCGGCTCGATCATCGCCTTCAACGCCTATATGTACCTGTTGAAGCATGTGCGCCCGGCGGCGGCCACAAGCTATGCCTACGTCAACCCGGCTGTGGCGGTGCTGCTGGGCATTCTCTTTGCCAGCGAGCAGATCGGCTGGCACGAGTGCATGGCCATGGGCGTGATCATCAGCGCCGTGGTGTTGATCGGTTTACCGCAGTGGCGCAAGCCGAAAGAGGCCTGACAGGGTAAACTGCCGCGCATTGCTTCACGGCGCTGACACTTTTCCGACGGTATTTCCATGACATTCGCCACACTCGGCCTGATCGAACCCCTGACGCGGGCCCTGGATACTCTGGGTTACCAGACCCCCACACCGATCCAGGCCCAGGCCATTCCCGCCGTATTGGCCGGTCGCGACCTGATGGCCGCGGCCCAGACCGGCACCGGCAAGACCGCCGGTTTCGCCTTGCCGCTGTTGCAGCTGCTGACCCTGGAAGGGCCGAAGGTCACCGCCAACTCGGTGCGTTCGCTGATTCTGGTGCCGACCCGCGAGCTGGCCGAGCAGGTGCATGAAAGCGTGCGCCAGTACGCCGAGCACCTGCCGCTGAGCACCTATGCGGTGTACGGCGGCGTCAGCATCAACCCGCAGATGATGAAGCTGCGCAAGGGTGTCGACCTGCTGGTGGCGACTCCGGGCCGTCTGCTCGATCTCTATCGCCAGAACGCCCTCAAGTTCAACCAGCTGCAGACCCTGGTGCTCGACGAAGCCGACCGCATGCTCGACCTCGGTTTCCAGGAAGAACTGGGCAATATCTACAAGGCGTTGCCGAAAAAGCGCCAGACCCTGCTGTTTTCCGCGACCTTCTCCGACGCCATCCGCCTGCTGGCCGGGCAGATGCTCAACGATCCGCTGAGCATTGAAGTCAGCCCGCGCAATGTCGCGGCCAACACCGTCAAGCAGTGGCTGGTGACGGTGGACAAGAAGCGCAAGCCGGAGCTGTTCGTGCACCTGATGCGCAAGCAGCACTGGAAGCAGGTCCTGGTGTTCGCCAAGACCCGTAATGGTGTTGACCAACTGGTGGAAAAACTCCAGGGCCTGGGTATCAATGCCGATGGCATCCACGGCGACAAGCCCCAGGCTACCCGCCAGCGTGCACTGGACCGCTTCAAGGCGAGCGAGATCCAGATCCTGGTGGCCACCGATGTGGCGGCCCGTGGTCTGGACATCGAGGACTTGCCGCTGGTGGTCAACTTCGACCTGCCGATCGTGGCCGAGGACTACATTCACCGGATCGGTCGTACCGGCCGTGCCGGCGCCACCGGTGAGGCGATTTCCCTGGTTTGCGCCGATGAGGTGAATCTGCTGTCAGCCATCGAGACCCTGACCCGTCAGACTCTGAAGCGCCAGGACGAAGCCGGTTTCGAGCCGGATCACCGGGTGCCGGACACCGATGCTTCGGGCAGCGTGATCAAGAAACCGAAGAAGCCGAAAAAACCGAAGGCCGCTGGTGGCAAGCGCAACCTGGGCAAGTGGGTCGACAGCGGCGAGAAGCCGGAAGATGTGGTGCAGTCGATCAAGCCGGTACGCAAGGTGCCGGTGTTCAATACCGGGCCGCGCAAGCGCAAACCGTAAAGCGAACATCGATGCCGTGTTGGCTCCAGGGTCAACACGGTCATTTCAGGAGCCGGCTTGCTGGCGATGGCGTCCTTGAAATGGATGCAAGGCCCAAGGGCCTCATCGCCAGCAAGCCGGCTCCTGCAGTTGTCCGCGTTATCCTGGGATGACCTTGTCCCGGGTCCGCTGCTGCAACCACTCCACTATCCCTTGTCCCGCCACCCGCCCGCTGGCAAAGCAGGCCGTGAGCAGGTAGCCGCCGGTCGGCGCTTCCCAGTCAAGCATCTCGCCGGCACAGAACACGCCGGGCAACGCCTTGAGCATCAGTCGCTCGTCCATTGCCTCGAACGGTACGCCGCCGGCGCTGCTGATGGCCTCGTCCAGCGGACGCGCCTTGACCAGCGTCAGCGGCAACGCCTTGATCGCAGCGGCCAGGCGCGCCGGGTCGGCAAAGGTCTCGGCATCTGTCAGTTCCCGCAGCAACGCCGCTTTGATCCCGTCGATCCCCAACTGGCTGTGCAGGTGCTTGGCCATGGAGCGTGAGCCGCGGGGTTTGGCCAGTGCGGCCTGGACCTTGTCCACAGGCTTGCCGGGCAGCAGGTCGATCTCGATCGTCGCGTTGCCCTGTTGGTTGATCTGCTCGCGAATCGGCGCGGACAGTGCGTAGATCAGGCTGCCTTCGATACCGCTGGCGGTGATCACGCATTCGCCCAGGCGCGGCGTGCCGTGGGGCAGGGCGATGGCGACGTTCTTCAGTGGGGCACCGGCAAACTTGCTGCGCAGGACTTCGCTCCAGGCCGCGACGTCAAAGCCGCAGTTACTTGGTTGCAAGGGCGCGACCGTCACTCCCTGTTGCTCCAGCAGGGGCAGCCAGGCCCCGTCGGAGCCCAATCGCGCCCAGCTGCCGCCACCCAATGCGAGGAGGGTGGCGTCGGGGCGCAGGCTTTTTTCTCCATCCGGGCTGTGGATAACCAGGCTGCCGTCGCGCCAGCCCAACCAGCGATGGCGGGTGTGGATAACTACCCCGGCTTCCCGCAGGCGCTTGAGCCAGGCGCGCAGCAGCGGGGCGGCTTTCATATCGCTGGGGAACACCCGACCGGAGCTGCCGACGAACGTAGTTATCCCCAGGCCGTGAATCCATTCGCACAGCGTATCGGCACCAAAAGCCCGGAGCATCGGAGCGATCTGTGGTGCACGTTCGGCATAACGGGAGAGAAACGCCGGGTAGGCCTCGGAATGGGTGATGTTCATCCCACCGACACCGGCCAGCAGAAACTTGCGCCCGACCGAAGGCATACCGTCGTAGAGATCGACCTGGATACCCGCCTGGCTCAGGACCTCGGCGGCCATCAGGCCGGCGGGGCCGCCACCGATAATGGCGACGTGAGGGGCGGTGTCAGGGGCTGGCTGGGTCATGGCGGGCGGCGAATTGGCTGAACGAGCCGGGCATTCTACGTTTTTCCACCGAGGATGTGGTGGCCGCGGACCCTTGGGCTGGCTCGCTGCTATCCCCCAATCCTGTGTTTGACATGGCCCCTTGGGACTGGCTGGTGGTTGTCCCCCAATCCTGTGTTTGACGCGGACTCATGTAGGAGCCGGCTTGCTGGCGATAGCAGCCGGACAGACAACACAAGGCTCAGGGGCCTCATCGCCAGCAAGCCGGCTCCTACAGTCGATCGCATTCCCCTGTAAGGGGAGTGGTGGCTTCAGCGGCACTGTACGAAAAACATACAGTCTTCCACAGCCCTTTCCCCATAAGGCCTGCAGCGTATTTCACTCAGGTTATCCACAGGCGGTTCCACAGCCATTGTGGGTAAGCCCAGGCTTCAATGACAACCTGATGACGTCCAGACCTTTTGCGCGCTGTGGTGCAGGATCCCGTGGCGCCGGGCCAGGGCCTGGCGGTCCTTGCTGTAGCCGCCGCCAATCACCCCGACCACCGGGATATCCCGGCCCAGGCAATGGCGCAGGACACGTTCATCCCGGGCGGCCACCCCTTCATCGGTCAGTTTCAGGTAACCCAGGGCATCGTCCTTGTGTACATCCACGCCGGCGTCGTACAGCACCAGGTCCGGTTGGTAGAGCGGCAGCAGGTAGTTCAGGGCGTCATCCACCACCTTGAGATAGTCCGCGTCACCCATGCCCATCGGCAAGGGAATGTCCCAGTCACTGTGGGCCTTGCGCGCCGGGAAGTTTTTCTCGCAGTGCAGGGAGACCGTGATGGCGTCCGCGGTGTCTTCCAGGATGCGCGCGGTGCCGTCGCCCTGGTGCACGTCGCAGTCGAAGATCAGTACCCGGCCCACGCGACCGCTTTCCAGCAGGTAGCGGCTGATGATCGCCAGGTCGTTGAAAATGCAGAAGCCCGCCGGGTGATCGTAATGGGCATGGTGGGTGCCGCCCGCCAGGTGGCAGGCCAGGCCATGTTCCAGCGCCTGTTCGGCCGCCAGCAGCGAGCCGCCGACCGCACGCACGGTGCGCCGCGCCAGGGCCTCGTTCCAGGGCAGGCCGAGGCGGCGCTGGTCTTCGCGGGACAGTTCACCCGCCATGTAGCGTTCGATGTAGCCACGGTCGTGGGCCAGGGCGAGGATATCCACAGGGCAGATGGCCGGGCGCAGGAGATCGGCGTCCCGGGTCAGGCCGCTGTCCACCAGGTGATCGCGCAGCAGGCGGAACTTGTCCATGGGAAAGCGATGGTCCGCGGGGAAGTCCGGGCTGTAGTCATCGTGGTAGATCAAAGGCAGCGGCATGGCGAATTCATGTAGGAAGAAGTGAAGGATCTTATCAGCGCGATACACTGACGAGCAGGGAGTCAGCGTTGAAAGAATCCGGAGGGAGAGAAAGTGGAACCGATACTGCAACTTGAGAGTGCACGCTTGCTGTTGCGTCAGTGGCGCGACGAGGACTTGCCGGAGTTTGCCCGGATGTGTGCCGATCCTCAGGTGATGCGCTATTTGCCGACGGTGCTCAACCGTCTGGAAAGTGCCGCGCTGATCGGTCGGATTCGCGGGCACTTCGCCGAATACGGTTTTGGTCTCTGGGCGCTGGAGCGCAAGGATACCGGGGCCTTTATCGGCCTGACCGGGCTGATGCAGGTGAACTTCGATGCCACCTTCGCCCCGGCGGTGGAGATCGGTTGGCGTCTGTCCAGTGAGCACTGGGGCCTGGGTTATGCCAGCGAGGCGGCCTGGACCGCCTTGCGCTGCGGTTTCGAGCGCCTGTCCCTGGACGAGGTCGTGGCCTTTACCAGTGAGAGCAATACGGCGTCGCAGAAGGTCATGCAGGCCATCGGCATGCATTACGATCCGCAGTCAGATTTCGCGCATCCGAAGCTGGCCGACGATCATCCGTTGCGCCGCCACGTGCTCTACCGCATCAGTCATGCGCAATGGCTGCGCACCCTGCAAGGATAACCCCGGGGTTGGCCGATCCGCTGCACCGCCGGGTGCGACAAAGGCTGTATCATTCGGGGCCTATGGCCAGCTTGCTGGCCACACAAGCACGGATGGCTTGATATCGTCGTTAAGTGAACAGTATTGCCCTGTGTGAGGAGCGTTTGAATGAGCCAAGTGCTGGAAGACCTGGTCGACTTGCTGACCCTGGAACCGATTGAGGAAAACCTGTTTCGCGGCCGCAGCCAGGACCTGGGCTTTCGCCAGTTGTTCGGTGGCCAGGTGCTGGGCCAGTCGTTGTCGGCGGCCAGCCAGACGGTCGAGGAAGCGCGGCATGTGCATTCGATGCACGGTTATTTCCTGCGTCCGGGCGATGCCGGCTTGCCGGTGGTCTACTCGGTCGACCGGGTGCGCGACGGCGGCAGCTTCAGTACGCGGCGCGTCACGGCGATCCAGAAGGGCCAGCCGATCTTCACCTGCAGCGCCTCGTTCCAGTACGACGAGGAAGGCTTCGAGCACCAGAGCAGCATGCCTCAGGTCGTCGGGCCGGAGAACCTGGCCACGGAGCTGGAACTCACCCAGCAGCGCGCGCACCTGATCCCCGAACACATGCGCGAAAAACTCCTGTGCCCCAAGCCCATCGAAGTGCGCCCGGTCACCGAGAAGGACCCTTACAACCCGCAGCCGTCGGACCCGGTGAAGTACGTCTGGTTCCGCGCCGACGGAGCGCTGGCCGACTCGCCGGCGCTGCACAAATACCTGCTGGCCTACGCCTCGGACTTCGGTCTGCTGACCACCTCCTTGCTGCCCCATGGCAAGTCGGTGTGGCAGAAGGATATGCAGGTTGCCAGCCTTGACCATTCGCTGTGGTTCCACGCCAACCTGCGCGCCGACGACTGGTTGCTGTATGCGATGGACAGTCCGTGGGCCGGCAACTCCCGTGGGTTCTCCCGGGGCAGCGTGTACAACCGC
>Ga0302155_10002790_pt1 | contig 11601 bp, 10 predicted proteins | sample I_Bog_N3_1_FD_193508 | JGI IMG/M metagenome (GOLD analysis project Ga0302155, IMG submission 193508) | Peat permafrost microbial communities from Stordalen Mire near Abisko, Sweden - I_Bog_N3_1 | ecosystem: Environmental > Terrestrial > Soil > Wetlands > Peat | place: Sweden: Abisko, Stordalen...
TCGCTGCGACAAGCGTGGGAAGTAGATCTACATCCCGAAGACGGTTGCGGCGGCCCGGTTGATCTTCACATAACGCTTGACGTAGATCCTCGGACACTTCTCGCGTTTGAAGACGCGGTGATGGGACTGCCCGAAGACGTTGATCCGCCCGACGAATTTCACTTTCCGTTGGTTCTTACGTGGGGACTTCCTCCCATGCCGCACTCGCCTGACTTGCTACGTCTCGCCATTGATCTCGCGCCTATTGGTGGTATGGAAATGCCACTCGAAGTCACGGCAACCGATACGTTCGCTTCTGCCACCGACGCGAGCGAACGACGCATTTCGATTGTCGCGCGACACGGAATTTCCTTGGCGCGGGTGGCCAAGGGTGACGACCCCTTGTGCGATCTCTTCGAGCGAGGACGCGGTGTGAGTGACTTTTTGTTGCAAGCGGCCGAGTCATGGCTCGCGTAGTTCGAGGATCTCTCGCACTCCTCGCTCTCGCCTCCTCCGGAGTACTGCTCAGTGCGTGTGGATCCGGTGGAGCGGTTGGTCAGGTTCGCGAATCATGCCACTTTGTAAAGCAAGCCATTGTTTTGCAAAAAGAGAGCGAAGTAAAAGGTGTGAGTACAGCTCGGGCATCCCAGTTGCAAGCGCAAGCCATTGGAGAATTGCTAAAGGCCGAGCCCTACGCCGCCCGCGCAACATCTGCCGATGGCAGTTGGAATCCATTGATGACCACGATTGGCGAAGCGCAACGAGTTTCAATTGATGAACTCATTCCGTCGCTGCAGCAAATTTGTCAGGTGGCGGACTCAAATTCTCCCTATTTGGGCTCCTAAAAATTTATATTTAGGGCAAGAATTTTCGAACCTCATTCGGCAATTCCACCTCGCATAGGTTAGGTTTTTCTATAAGGAGTTCAACGAAACCGTCGGCGATGATTCTCGAAAAGGAGTTGTATGCGTGTTCAATCAATTCTCAGTAGGTCTGGTCGGGTGGTGGGCGCCATTGGACTCACGGGGTTGCTCGCACTCAGTGCCGTGGCGCCAAGCGGTGCTTCAACTAAGCACCTCGAAGCAGGATTGAGTCCTTTCTGTACGACGTTAACGACACAGAAAATTACGACGGTTTCACCTGGCAACACGCCTGCTTACAAGGCGTACGTCAAAGCAGGGGTGGCGTACTACGGAAAGCTGGCCGCAGAGGCACCAAATGGGTCAGTGAAGTCAGCGTTGCAAGGACTTATCGCGATTCTCAAAACTGAAGAGGGTGCGTCCACGGCGACAAAATTGGCCACTGCCATTGCGCACGATTCAAAACAATTTGCCCAGGATCTTGCCGCATTCATAAAGGCGTCGCTGTCCTGCGTTCTGTCACTGCCGTAATCGCGCAGTAGTACAGCGAAGCGTTAGGCCTTTGCGCCGAATTTTTCGTGCAACCACTTGAGCGAATCAGGCTGAGCCATTGCTTCTTCCCAATCTTCGAGTGAGAAGAGCAGTTTCTCGAGCGTCGCCACGTTGGCAATGACGACGACGTGTAACTCGCCTACTTCTTCGGGAACAACGGAAAAATCCCCGAACGGATCTTGACCAATCGCGGCTTCGGGTCCGAGCATCAGATACAACTCACCGGTGTCTTCTACCCAGGAAAGTTCGTAGTTGTTGCCAGCGCTATCCGTCCATTCGCTGCCGAACTCAAATTCCGCTGAATCCCTGCGCTTTTCGTTCGCTTCGTAAAACTCTTCAATATCCATAACGCCAGCCTACGCCTCGACCGGCGAATGACGAATCCAAAGTTGTTTCGAATATGTGCGCGAAATCGGTAGGAAGCCACGGTCCGGTGTCTCGTGTACTCGAACCATGGGAAACAATTACGACGTACTAACGGCTTTACGAAACGAATGGCTCCGAATAAGCCACGCACCCTATTCATCACTGGCGTGCCAGAAAATTATCGATGGGCACCCCGATTTGGCCCTCGACGGTGTCCACGACTTAGGGGACCTCGTGCGGGTGCTCGAGCCCCGTGGTGGCCGAAGCGTCGAACAGCGTGCTGACATTGTCCGCGCCATGCTCATCGAAGCAACGGACCTGCATATTCGAAGGGCACTTTTGCAAACCCTGCTACCCGGAATTGTGAGTACGTGTCGACAGTTGCGTTGGGGAAACGGGATCTTTGCCGACCCCAGCGAAGTTATGGGAGAAAGCGTGTCGATGGCCAACGAACTATTGACCCAGTGGGCCGGTCAAGCACGCCAGTACGCAGCACCCGATGTGCTTTCGGCCCTACGCGGTCGACTTCGACGTTGGATGTTGAAGGAGAAAAAGAGTCAGTGTCAAATTCTTCGCTTCGAACCAATTGATGTCGTGGCGCGCGAGGCGTCGCCGCTTCTCACCCGACTCGAGAGCTTTCGAGGTGGTCCCCACGACCGCATTGCCACAATTACCTATCGCCGCGTGTTCGAGGGGCAATCTCTCAAGGATTTGGCGGCCCTCGATCGAAGCTCACAAAGAGCCCTTCAACAGGAACTTCAACACTTCGCGTTGACGTTTCTTCTCTAGGGCGACCGGATATTTGATGAACGACGAGATACCTTCTTGTGACCATGACGTTTCGCCGGCCAACGGTCGCATATCGACCGCTGGCTTGGTCCAGCCCACTACTCCTGGTGGCTCTCCTGCTCGTTATTACGGCGCTCCCACACGCGACGCGGGTGCCCGTTTCCAAGTTCGATGGCCCCACAACGACAGTCCAGACTCGCCCCATCAACCAGACCATGCCACTGAAGACCGCATCTCGCCAATTGGTCACCATCGTTCTTCGATCAACTCCAGCGCCTCAACGCGTGACAACGACCGTGAAGCCCTCCGTCAACGTGACCGCGCCGAACGAAACGCTGAGCGCGCGGCTAACGACGAACAACGAGCTTCACGGCGAATTGGATTCGGTCTTTTCCAGCGTCGGCGTGCCCCTCAGCGGACCCGGGTCGTGGGTTCTCGAAACGTCACAACCCACGAGCACCGTGCTCAACTGTCCAAACGTCGCGAGTCAAACCTTGACCAACAACGTGAACATCAACGTCAACGAAACATGCAGCCTCGAGCTCAGCCTGCTCGACCCAAGTCAAAACGCGACGTGGACACTCAGCGCGTAAAGAGCCAACGGGGCGACATTGTCGGAGGCGTATTCACGCTTTTTTACGTTGTTGCACTCCCCTACATACTGTTTCACGCTTGGTCTTCCGTGCATCAACTTTCCCACGCGCTGGCTTTGGAATTCGTCTTTGCCTGCCTCGTTGTTCTTTGGCTCTGGCTGATTGTGCGCGTCTGCATTGACGTCATTCGTCGACGAAGTGGCGTCAACGTGGCGCTCGCCGTGGGAGGTGTCGGGTGGCTGGCCGCCGTCATTGTCATGATCCTTTCACTCTCGACCAACGCCGGCGCGCTTTCGTCGTCGCAAAAGAACTCTGTTCCTGAACCAACCACGTACGTTGTCGAACCAGGTGATTCACTCTGGTCTATTGCCCAACAACAACTTGGCAACGGTCACGAGTGGTCAAAGATTTTTGAACTCAACCAAGTCGCTACGCCTACAACTTCCGCGGTCACTGACCCTTCGCTCATTCGTCCAGGTTGGCGACTACACATTCCTCCGATCGTCACAAGTGGACATCAAACGACGCACGTTGGTGTACCGCCAGCGCCGCGTCGCGTGATGACGCAACTTCCGCCAACGACCGCGACGTCGCCGACGTCGCATGAACCCACTGCGACCTCCTCGACACCAACTTCCTTGCACCGCGGCTCGGGCGAGCGAACACCGTGGAGCGTGGCATCGTTGGGCGCGTTGCCCTTTGCCATGGTGGCCAAGCGACGTCGCGATTTTCTTCAACAATCTCGATTTGAAGTCCATGACGACGATGTCGACGCAGTCACCGACGAACTGCGTTTGTTTGACGAAGTAAGTCTTAAAAATCTGCAACAATTAATTCCTGGTGACCCTAACGGCATTGTCGCGTGGTCGCCCGTCGATCAACCAGAAGAGAACTCGGTCTTTCATGACGATGTTTTGGCCGTCGCTTTTGGCGAAAACGCGACCAACGTCGTCGTCGCGTTTGCTCGTCCCGGCGGGACCCTGCCTTTTTCAGCCAACGCGGCAAGGGTTCTGCTCAGCAACGCAGCGGCAGCGATGCACATTGAAGGGACCTTCAAGACAGTCGAGACGGAGCGCGAGGCGTTGCGGGGTCTCGCACTTCGGACATCGCCCCACGAGATCGTCGTGTATTTAGGTTGCACGTCTGACCTCGACCAAGAGATTGCGGAGCATTGCGTCACGCTCACTGAAGAACCAATGAACGTCCAGGAGGCGTTTTCGTGGCAACTCCAAGCGTGGACACCCCTGCCCGTCCTTGCCACCGCGTCACTGAAGATAAAGACGACTCGCCCGTCGCCGAGCGTCGCGAGCGACGAAAGCTTCGGCATTCGCGTAGAGCTGCTTCGAGCGGAGCCCTCCATTGTTGGCCTCGTCGAAGCCTTTACGCCCACGCTTCGTCGACGCTGCGTTGAAATGACGGCGTATCTCGCGGTGCACCGACGAGAACCCGTGACGGGTGAACGTCTCCGTGTGCGAGTACTCGCCAAGGGCAACGACGACGCGTCGGTACGCATGTTGTCCAACACCGCCACGGCCGTTCGGCGAAGCTTAGGAATGAAGAACGGCTCCCCTCGACTCCACGCCGTGACCGCCGCCGGCCGCTATGAAACTCACGACCTCGGATCCGATCTCGAACAATTCCACGCTCTCGTGGCGCGAGCAAAATCTGATGGTGATGTCGACGTACTTTCGACGTTGCGTGAAGCCCTGGAACTTATTAAGGGCGAACCGATGGCTTGTGCGCTTCGAGGATTCGAGTGGTTTCTCTCGGAGGGACACCTTGCTCGATTGCAGCGAGAAAGCGAATGGGCCGGACTAGCACTCGCTCACGAGGCGTCCGAGCGAGGCGACGTCAATTTGGCATTCTGGGCTATTGAACAAGCGCGTCTGTGCGACCCTCATAATGATGTGCTCATTGAGGCGCTTAACCAAACCCCGCGACTACGCGAGTTTGGCCGCGATGGAACCGGCCGAGCGAAGAACAATTCCGTCAGCACCGACCGAGCTGTAGCGATGAGTTGGTCGTTCGAGAGCCTCAGCAATGAGGTCATCAAGTAATGCGCGAAACGTCACCGGCGGATTAACAAACAGATACTTGGAAAGCGAGCCGGGAATGGTGTTGATCTCATTTACGTAGATTTCACTTTCATTAGCCAGAAAATCAATCCGCGCAACACCTCGAACTTGCAATAGTTCCGCGAGTTCGCCAGCCAACCCAGTAATCGTCGACGCCTGAGTGTCGCGTAGTGGTGCGGGTAACTCTCGCGGTGCTGACACCATTCCTTCGCCACCGACGTACTTGTCGCGGTAGTTAAGAATCTCGGCATCGTTGCTTCGTCGAAGTGGTTTCTCAATCGCCGAAAGCGAAAGGATAGGGAATGTTCGAACCGCGATCTGCAGGTCATAAAGATCAGCACGAAACGGTTCCACAATGCATCCAAAGGAAAGATGCGTGTTGCTTTTTAGACGGGCTTTCGCCGTGGCAAAATCCGCCACCACGTCAATACCAATAGAAGAACCGCCAAAACGAGGCTTCAATATATACGGTCCGGCGAAATTTAAAGAGTCTGTCGTCTCCGTCAACAGCGCACGAGGAAGTGTCGACAGTCCGGCGCTTGCTACGACACAACCAAACGCCCACTTATCCATACCGAGTGCGGCGCCCGCGGCGCTCGGGCCGGTGTAGCAAAGTCCAGCGAGATCGAGGGCGCCCTGGAGCGTTCCGTCTTCGCCGGGTCCCCCGTGGGTGGCCACGACGATGGCCTCAAATTCGAGGGCTTTCTCTTTGGCGAGCCGGCCACCACGCTCGACAAATCCCCCATCATCACCAAATCGCAGATCAAGGGGTCGCGATCCTTGGGGCACACCACTGAGAAATGCTTCTGCTTCTACGTCGTCGGGTACTGCTGCGAAAGCGTTTGTCTTGGTCCAGTAAATCCCCGTTGCCTCTCGCCCGGTGCGATTGAGTTCGCGAAGTGCCTGCAGTCCCGTGAGAATAGAAATATCGTGTTCGGGCGACGGCCCACCAAACAAAACACCTATCTTCACTCGACACCTCGCTGCGTCATTGACTGAAAATCAAGGGTAGTGGTCGGGAAGGTCGTTGAGGTACAAGACGCCGTCACCGGCCACCAGCGACGATCGCACCCACGCCACCGCCTCGTTCCGGTTGTCAAAGAGCCGTGTTTTTGCTCGATAGCCGTCAGCCAGCGCTTTCGCGTTCGTGCGCGCCACCGTGACTAATTCTGCGTCCATTGCGGACACCGACTGAGCGAGCACTGCATTTTCTCGGTACTGTTCGCCACCGAGTTCCACCATGCCGGGCGTCACGACCACGCGTCGGCCCGACAAGTTGAGTGCGGCCAGAGCGCTCAATGCTCGCGTCGCACTCGCCGGATTGGCGTTGAACGTGTCATCAATTACGACGACGCCTGAGGGAGCCGTCGCAACGTTCAATCGATTGTCAACGGGTCGTACGTTGGAACAAGCGGCGACGAGTTCATGCGGTGTCCGCCCTAGCGCCACGCCTACGGCAAGAGCACACGCCAAATTGCTCGCCTCAACCCCCACCACTACGAGGGCCTCGCCAACGATTTGGTTGTCGATTTCTATCTGCCAGGTGTCTCCCATTGGCGTGACTCGCACGTCGGCAGCGCTATCGCGACTCGCCGAGAGTACTCGTTTTCCCTCGTCGCGAAGTCGCCCCACCCAAAGCGATAAGCGTTCATCGTCCACGTTCACGACAACAGTGCTGGCGAGTTTCGTAATTTCGAACTTCGCCGATTCAATGATATCCAGTGATTTCATACGTTCGAGGTGCACGGGCCCAATCGCCGTGACCACGGAGATTTCCGGTGTGCACCACGAACACAACGCCGCAATCTCACCGGGACCGTACGTGCCCATTTCCGCAATGAAAACTTGAGTTCCGTCGGCGAGGTTCTCGTTGATGGCCCGCGAAAGTCCCGCGCGGTTGTTGTAACTGCGCGGTGACGCCACGACACTCGCATCACCCGACAACAAGTCCGCCAAATGATTCTTGGTCGATGTCTTGCCGTACGAACCAGTAATTGCAACGACGCGCGGTTCAACACGCCGAAGTCGCTTGGTCGCCGCGTCCACGAAGTTTTTCGCTTGGCGTTCCTCAAAAGGCGCGAGTGCGCGGGTCGCAATGTCCAACGTGGCGGGCACCGCCCAGACCATGACAATCGCAAGCAACGCGGGTCGAGAATCAAACGCTCCCGCAATACCAATCGCCACACTCGCCGCGCTCGCAACAACGCCAATCGTCGTGGCGCGTCGCGTCCAATGAAGTGGACCTGTTCGGCCTTTCATGGAAAGTCTCCACGGACAGAGAAGTCCATAAAGAACGGAGATCCCAACGCCGACGTCATCAAAGCCCAGTGCGACCGCAACAACCAGCGCAACCAAGAACACGGTGCTCGAGGTAGTTGGCACTTCTCTTCCAAAATCCCTGACGGAAGTGGCACCTACGAAGCGTGGCAAGCTCCATCGGACGAAAAAGAGTCGGAGCGATGCAGGGTTGTAGTGCTCGCGCTGCAACACGCGAAGCCACCGAACAAGTTGCGCAAAGAACGCACTACTGAGGGCAATGCTTTCAATAATGGAGAGCACGACCCGTCCCGTACTCACAGCAACTCTTCAATTATTCGTACGAGTTCTTCCGTATTTTCTGTTGGCACAAAATGCGTTGCTCCCGAAAGCACTGTTAGCGTGGCGTCGTCGTCAAGCATCGTCATTGACCTTTGTGCTTGTAACAGTGGCGCCTCAGTGTCGAATTCGCCCCACACCAGTCGCACTGGAATGTGGAGCCGACGAAGTTCGTCTTCGTAGTCCTCGTTCACTGACGCTACGAGCACCCCACGCATCACGCCGGAGGAAGCCAGATAATCGGGCGAGCCAAAACGCTGTCGAACCTTTTCCATTCGTTGCTCACTGAGCCATCCATGTCGGTGAAGCCAACGAGCACTGCGGAATCCCAACGGCGCCTTCGTGTTCGACTTATTTCGAAGCAGCGGCACGCCGGTGAGTACCAATCCGCGAAAGAGCTCAGGATGTTGGGCAGCGAGCACGGCCGCAACCCGACCGCCAAACGAGTGACCGACGAGCACGAGCGGCTCACTCGCGAGACCTTGAACCGTTGGTAGCAGTAACGCCGCGTAGTGACGGGCGCCGCCCGCTTCCAGCGGTGCGACGCTCGCTCCAAAACCTGGCAAGTCCAGGGCAACCGACGTCGTGCCCAGATTCGCCAAACGTTGGCCGGCAGGTTCAAAATCTGCCAATTGACGGCGCCAGCCGTGCAAAAAGAGTACCTGGGGCGAACCTTCGCCGAACTGCTCACCAAAGAGGTCGCCGTCCCCGTACGCGCGTAGCACGTAGTTCAGGTTACTGAGGTCGCCCACTCGCCCCGTGGCACGTCACAATTGGCCGGTAGCGTCACAGTACCAATGATTGACAAAATCTCCTTTTCCAATGACCTCTTAGTAGGTCTCACTCCCGAGCAACGAGAGGCCGTCACCTCGAGCACGCCTCGTTTACTCGTGCGTGCGAGCGCGGGTTCGGGAAAGACCCACGTCTTGACGCTACGCATTCAACGCCGTGTGGCCACCGGAGAAATATCCGCCGATCACGTGCTCGCTATGACGTTCACGAGAAAAGCGGGCGATCAACTACGCGATCGACTTCAAAAGGCCGGAATCCGCGACGTGCGAGCGGGTACTTTTCACAAGGCCGCGATGACCATTGTGCAACAGTACCGAGCTGACAACAATTTGAAGCCATTGACCATCGAAGCGAGTCGTCGTCGACTGGTGCACGGTCTCGCCGAACAAATGCGCGAAGCTCACGAACTGCAGATTGAAGATTGGCAATTGCCGCGGCTCGAACAAGAAATTGGTTGGGCCCTAAGCCAGGGACTTAACGGCGCTACGTACGGTCGACAAGCGCAACGCTCGCGCCGGCAAGGTCCATTGCCCGCCGCGCAGTTCGCCGACGTTCTTGATCGCTACGTCGGATACTGCCGTGCACGCGGTGTTCTTGATTTTGATCTCTTGCTCTCCGAAGCAATCAATCTCTTAAAAAACGAGCCAGCCGTGCTGCAGGCGTTTCGCTACAAAACTCGCTCGTTCTACGTCGACGAAGTGCAAGACATGAACCCGCTGCAACTTGCGCTTCTTCGCCAAATGGCGGGAGACGATCCTGACCTGTTCTGCGTTGGCGATCCGAATCAGTCCATTTACGGATTCAACGGTGCCAATCCCCAACTCATTGCCGAAATATTAACAACGTGGCCCGACACCGTCGTACTCGACTTGACGCGCAATCATCGCTCGACAGCAAACATCATCGCCGTTGCTAATACATTGCTCGAACAAGGTGCATCGGGAATTAACCCCGCGCGTGAAGGTGGCAGTCTGCCGCTCGTGCGAGCCTGCGACACTGACGAAGAAGAAGCGCAAAAAATTGTTACGTGGCTTCGACTACAGCACCAGCCAGGATCGTCATGGCGATCAATGTCCGTGCTCGCGCGAACGAATGCCCAGTTGGAACTCGTAGCGAATTACCTCGAGGCTGCTGATATCCCCTTTGAGCGCCTGGGATTCGAACACTCACCCGCTTCCGACCTGGCCGCGACCTTTGAAGCGCCTGTTCGCTGGAACGACAACGAGACGCCCAACGCTGTAGCGCTATCGACGATTCACCGCGCGAAGGGGCTCGAATGGCGACACGTCGTGGCGATGGGTTGGGCCGAAGGTCAATTGCCCAACTACAACGCGACGAGCGAAGCGGAACTTTCTGAAGAGAGGCGCCTTGCCTACGTGGCCCTCACCAGGTCCGAAGAATCGTTACTCATTACGTGGAGCAAAGGAAGAAATGACCCACGGTTTCCCGATCGAACCCCGTCTCGATTTCTTGGACCCATTGAAAACGTCCTCGCCGAACGTGCCAAAGAAGAGGCTCCGCTCACGGGCGAAGCCCGACGGGCCAAAATTCAAGCGATAAAAGAGGAACTTGAACGGGCAACGACACAACTAGCGTTGCATTCCGATGGACACTGACCAACTGCTTCGCGAGCTGCAGGAAATTGTTGGCAAGGAGAACGTCACGTTTGCGGAGACGCTCAACCCGGACGATCTCCACGACGAGTCACTCCACCCCACGCCCCGTCAGCCTCTGGCGGTCGTGCGACCCGCGAACACACAAGAAGTAAGCCTCATCGCAAAATGCGCGAGTGCGCACAATGTTCCCGTGACACCACGTGGTTCGGGCACGGGCCTATCAGGTGGCGCTACCCCCATTGAAGGTGGCGTGGTCATTTCATTTTCACGAATGAACGCTGTCTTGAACGTGGACGTGGACGACCACGTCGTCACGGTGCAACCTGGTCTCACCCTTCGAGAACTCAACGAAGCGCTCGTGGGTACGGGTCTTTATTACCCGGTGTACCCGGGCGAGCTCTCCGGATCCCTCGGAGGAAACGTCAACACCAACGCCGGCGGCATGCGAGCGGTTCGACACGGCGTCACTCGTCAGCACGTGCTGGGACTTGAACTGGTCTTGATTGACGGCACAATCCTTCGCAGCGGCGGCTCCGTCGTGAAATCGTCATCAGGCTACGACTTGACACAATTGGTCATTGGATCGGAAGGAACTCTAGCTCTCGTCACCGAAATAACACTGAAGCTTTCGCCACGCCTCTTGCATGCCGCCACAATTTTGGTTCCCTTCTCGTCACTCGACAACGTCACGTCTATCGTGCCCACCATCGTCGCGAGTGGACTGACTCCTTCGCTGCTCGAGTACGTTGACCTCGCCGCCATGGCCGGCATGGTGAACTCCTCGGATCTGGAATTGGGCATTCAAGCGGATGTCACGTTGAAGACCGCGGCGTATTTAATCATTCTTTTAGAAACGCGAACAAGGATGCACCTTGATCAAGATCTCGAGGACCTCGCGCTTTTGCTCGACGACGCGGGAGCTCTCGATGTCTACGTCCTTCCCGACCACGCCGCGAGTGCTCTCATCGAAGCTCGCGAGCGACTTTTCTGGGTGAGTAAGTCCTCGGGTGCGAATGATATTTTGGACATTGTGGTCCCGCGATCGAAGGTTCCGTCGTTCATGAATGAAGTTCGGGCCCTCGCCGAACAACACGGTGCTTATATCGGTGGCTGCGGTCACGTAGGCGACGGCAACGTACACCTGTCCGTCTTCCTACCTCACGACGAAAAGCGCGAAATCCTTTTGCAGGCTCTCTTTGGCGCGGGTATTGCCTTGGGTGGCGCGATATCGGGCGAACACGGTATCGGTCGCGACAAGCAACAAGCGTTTCTCTCCTTTATCAATCCTCAGAGTTTGGCCCTTCAGCGAAGTATTAAAGACGTCTTTGATCCGAGAAAACTGCTCAACCCTTACCGACTGCTCGACGAGAGGCCACTACCGTGA
>Ga0302155_10002799_pt1 | contig 11583 bp, 9 predicted proteins | sample I_Bog_N3_1_FD_193508 | JGI IMG/M metagenome (GOLD analysis project Ga0302155, IMG submission 193508) | Peat permafrost microbial communities from Stordalen Mire near Abisko, Sweden - I_Bog_N3_1 | ecosystem: Environmental > Terrestrial > Soil > Wetlands > Peat | place: Sweden: Abisko, Stordalen...
TTGGGAGGGCGCTCCCTCCCTCGCTCCGGCCGCGCGGCGTCCTTCGCTACCCACCCCAGCGGGAAGGAGACCCCGCAACGCCCCCACTCAGATTGAGAGGCGCGCTGCGCGCGGCTTCGTATCTTGCAAAGCCTAACCGTGCGGGGGGCGGGGGAAAAGGCGCTGGCCGTGGGCGGCATGGCTCTTCAGAGATATAATTCCGGCATGGCTCTTAAAGAGGTTATTGCACTCATTGATGCGGAGATTGCGGCGCTGAAGGAAGCCCGCGCGCTCCTCGCGGTCGGATTAGCGGTCACCGTAGCGAAACGGAAGGCCGGCAGACCGCCAAAGGTGCAGCCTGACAATACGGCGACCCCAAAACGCAAGAAGAAACGCAATCTGTCGCCGGAGGGCCGCGCCCGCATCGCTGAAGCCGCCAAAAAGCGCTGGGCCGTGGCGAAGAAGAGCAGAGCCAAGGGCGGAACAGGTGATGGTGGCTACGGTATCACGCCCAAGGGTGGCAAATGAAGGGACTGAAGCTGGAGGAGGTCTGGGCTCGCAAGAAAGAAGCCAGTGCGCAGGTCAGCACACAGACGCGGACGCTGGCCGTAGGCTTTGTGGCGTTCGCCTGGGCCTTGCTCACGGTCCATGATGACCCGCTCAAGTCTATGGCGGGGCATGTACCATCGTGGTTAATCCTGACTCTGGCGGTTCTATCGGTTCTAATTCTGATTCTCGATACGCTTCAATACGTCGCCACTACCGTCATGGCAGAGGCCACGTACCACAAAGCAGAGAATGCGAACCAGGAAGAGGGCATTCTTTACGATCCTGAGTCGTGCGCTTATAAAGCGCAGGGGGTCTTCTACCATTTCAAGTTTGTTGTTTTGACTCTAGCTGCGGCGGTGCTGGGCCTCATCTTCGTTCTGCTGTTCCATCCGGTCCACCTAAATTGAGTTGCGGGTGGACTGGACTGGTGCTGCTGTCACCCGACGCTCAGGGATGAGCTTCGCCAACGCTTCCGCCGAGCCTCCGACTTTTGGTGAGACCGGGACATTTGCGCGACGTATGCCCCAAATTTTGTATTCGGGGCATTGTTGAGGCTTGGAAGTCAGATGATTGAACAATGTTTGCCGCCTCAGTCACGCCAGTTCTATATACGCGTGAGGGCACAGAAGCACGAAGAGGCGATGGCGGTTTACCGTGAACGGTTGATCGGGCTTCGCAGTGAGAATGCTGCGCGCGGGTCTCTTCTTTCGGGAGGACAACTCCTTGCCGAATGGCAACTGAGTGAGACATTAATTGGTGCGATGGCTACGGGGTTGCTGGAGGCTGCTCTTGAAGTGTGCGACCTTTTCGAAATGCCGCTAGATCAGAAACTCTCGAGTTGCATCGAAACCGAGATCAAGGGCTTCATTGAGACGCAGTTCCGTCATGCACTTCGAAACCATTCCACCTCGATTGGGGCCTCGACGTTGCCAACAAGTATTAAGGATGTATTTGCGGGGCGGATTCCCGCCGCCACATTCAACATCCTAAATCCAATTCAAATTCGACTTGAAAAAGCCCGAGTGCAGGGCGCTCGGGTCGCCCCACAAAAGGAGTCCTCAATGAACCAAATCTTCAACGTTCATGGACCCAATGCAAGGGTCAACATTGACAGCACTGACAACTCGACGAACATAGTAAACCAAGGCATCCACTTTTCGGAACTGCGAAAAGCAATCGAATCGGGCGTTGCGGACGGCGTCGAGCGGGCGACGATCCTTGAAAGACTTACGGACCTTGAAATGGCGACCGATAGAGAATCAGGGGCGAAGAGATACCAGGCATTCATCGCTTCCGCACACCATCATATGGCACTCATCGGACCGTACCTGCCAGTTCTGGGGCATTGGGTGCATAACTTGGCGGCTTCACTGACATGAACTCATCGACTCCATCACCGGGCCAAAGACTTCTCTGCGCGTTACGGCGGCTTGCAGGCGATGCGCCCCTAACTCGCCGCTTCAAACCAGCCGAGTGGTTTGGGATTACGAAGGAACTCGGCCTCACCGATGCGCAGAGAAATGAGGCAGTCACATCCCTCCGCACTTCCGCGTTTATCTCCTTCACTCCAGAATCGACTGAGATCATTGCACTCACAGCATCAGGGATCACAACCGGAAACGAACTTATCGTGCGCCAACAGAACCGCGATGTAAGTGACCCAATGCCGGAAACGCTGGAAGGGATTCGCCTTGACTTGGATTACTGGGATTCTCGACTGTATGAAGGTGAGCCAGGCTCAAATTGGTGGGAACAGGTTCAAGCGCGAATCGTCAGTCTCAGACATCGCGAGAACCGGTTTCTGACTACTCCGATCTCTATTACCAATAACGCCATTGGAGCAAACTCTCGGAACAACGTAAACAGTGTAGACCAATCCTCGAACTTGGCCTCCGAGGTACACGCAGCAAAGACGCAATCAGCAATCCGGCATTCAGAAGCGCGGTGGGTTCTGGCACCAGAGCTACAGCGTTCGATTGATCGCGTACTCTACATCCACGGTAGGGCTGTCGCTAATTTCGTCTCTCACTCGGTGGATATGACCGTAAAGCCAACTGATCTAAAACAGGACTTCATTCCTTATTGGCCAAGTCTCTACCCCAATGCGCCACAAGTTCGGGATCTTGCAGAGGAAGATGCGGCAGCCTTGAGTGCCTACTATGATTCTCTCCATTCGTTGAACGACGATGTTAACGACTGGTGGGGACGCGAAGGTCAGTTACCTGTGAACCTTTTCAACGTATTTCTGCATAAGGCATCGAAGTGTTTGAGGCTTGCCCTGATCTGCATCGAAAAATTCGAGCTGGAAGAGCTGATTCCTCCCCCTTACGAATCGTGGGGCACAATCTCTTTCCGAATCAATCAGGCTCTCAAGTCTGAAGAACAAGCTAGCATCGCACATCTAGCGAGGTTTGAGGCCAAAGCCGGGAGGTGAAACCTCATTAGTACCAGCTTTCAGTTCCAAGCACAGATCACACCTAGCACTGTTCCTGAAAGGCCAGCGGATCAGTATCGGCAAACGTCGATGTCACCGGGAGAGATCGTCGCTTTGTGCAAATCGCCGATGCGCAAACTGCTCGGAAAAGCTTGTGCATCCGTTTGGGTCCACCAACCTGCGAACAGGTTCTGGTGTTTGGGCTGGAGTAGTCCCACCAGGGCGAGGAACCTCACGCACTCATGCACAACCGAACGGTCTATACTTCCATGTAACGCTTGAATCAGGATTTTGTGCGCAATGAGACTGGTTAAGAACACAGGCACGGACCGTGTGATCGACGAATTGCGCCGGTCGTTGCTTCCCCCGTCCTCCCTCGATTTAGCCTCTTCCGAATTTTCCCTGTTCGCCTACGCGGAACTGCGCGAGTTGCTGGATAAACTCGATGCCTGCCGAATCGTACTTCCGAATTCCGGAGGAGAAGAACTGGTGCTAACCGGATCGAACGCAGACCGTGCATTCCGGAATCGCCTCCAGCTCCGCTGGCTTGCCCGTGAGTGTGGCGCCTGGATTAGGAGGAAAGCCGAGTTGCGCATTGCGCCGGGCCGGCTGCCGCAGTCCATCCTGATCGGTGGAGTCCCTGCGTCCGAGCAACAGCGCGTCATCACGGGAAACTGTGCCTTCACAACCGAAGGGCTGGGGATCACTCCGGGCAATCAATTCGGCCTAATCCAATGTTCGGAGAAGCCGGAGGAATCCGCCGTCCTTGGTTCATGGTTCACCAGCCTGTGGGGTTCGTTGCCGACTTCGGAGCAGCAGAAGACGGCCTTCCTTTCGCTTCTTCAGGAACTGGCAGACTCGAAGGCACCGTCGCTGGTCTACTATCTGACGCTGTTTCAGGTCTTCAAAGACATGGGGGACGAACTCGACGAGGAGCGAATCGTCAAGTCCGCCACCGGCATTCGGAATACAACGGTCTGGAAGAAGCTGTACAGGTTCCAGCGTGACGGCGTCATTGGGGCCATCGACAAGCTCGAACGCCTCGGCGGCTGCATCATTGCCGATTCCGTGGGGCTTGGCAAGACGTTCGAGGCGCTCGCCATCATCAAATACTACGAGCTGCGCAATGACCGGGTGCTTGTGCTTGTGCCGAAGCGCCTGCGCGACAACTGGACCCTGTACAAAGCGAACGACCGCCGCAATTTCCTGGCCTCCGACCGTTTCAACTACGACGTTCTCAACCACACCGACCTCTCCCGCGATGGAGGCACTTCCGGCGACATCGACCTCGCCCACGTGAACTGGGGCAACTATGACCTGGTTGTCATCGATGAATCCCACAACTTCCGCAACAAGGCACCCCACAATTCCCGCGAGACCAGGTACGACCGCCTCATGCAGCGCATCATCAAAGCCGGAGTGAAGACCCGCGTCCTCATGCTTTCGGCCACGCCGGTCAACAATCGGCTGGCGGATCTCAAGAACCAGATCGCCTTCGTGACCGAGGCGAACGATACGGCACTCAACGAACATGGAATTCCGAGCATCGAGGCGACGGTTCGGCAGGCGCAACTCCAATTCAATCGCTGGATGACTCTGGAAGATCGGGAGCGCCGTCCGGCACACCTGCTTGAAATGCTCGGATTCGACTATTTCAGGCTGCTGGACCTGCTGGCCGCTTTCCGGAACGGTTGAAGCCTATCAATATCAAGCGCGAAGTGGACCTCTCCGGGGAGTTTCGTTCGATCAGGGAGATCAACAACGAGATTCGCCGCCTGACACTCGCGGCCTACGCGCCGCTCCGCTATGTGCTGCCGCACAAGCAGGCCGCCTATGACGCCAAGTACAGCACGAGGATTCGCGGCGGGGAGAGTTTCTTCCGGCAGGTGGACCGTGAGGAGAGCCTGGTTCATTTGCTGCGCGTGAACGTCCTCAAGCGAATGGAAAGCTCGGTCACCTCTTTCTCGCTCACCGTGCAGCGGCAACTCGCAGACGTGGAGGCCACACTGGCACGAATCGAAGCTCAGGCGGAGACCCTCGAAGAGATTGACATTGCAGACGTAGACGCCGAAGACCCTGCTTTCGAGAGTCTTCTGGTCGGGCGCAAGGTAAAGGTACTGCTCCAGGACGTGGACCGTGTCCGCTGGCGGCAGGACCTCATTGAAGACCGCAACCGGCTGGCTACCCTGCTCTCGGCGGCAAAGCAGGTGAGCGCGGCACGGGACGCCAAACTCAAGGCCCTCCGGGAGGTGATTGAGCAGAAATGCCGTGCACCACTCAATCCAGGTAACCGCAAGTTGCTCGTCTTCACCGCCTTCGCCGACACCGCCCAGTACCTTTACCGGGAGCTTGCCGGGTGGGCACAGAAGGAATTCGGCATACACGCAGCCCTTGTCACCGGCACCGGCCAGAACCAGACGACACTCCCCAACCTGCGCAAGGATTTTGTCAGCATCATCACGGCATTCTCTCCCCGCTCGAAGGAACGTCCCGAAGACCTCGCCGGAGACGGCGAAATCGATCTGCTCATTGCCACGGACTGCGTGAGCGAGGGTCAGAACCTCCAGGATTGCGACACAGTCGTCAACTACGACATCCACTGGAACCCTGTCCGGATCATCCAGCGGTTCGGTCGAATAGACCGTCTCGGCTCTTCCAACGAGCGCATCCAGCTCATCAACTTCTGGCCCAACCTGGAGCTGGAGGAGTACATCAACCTGGAACAGCGCGTGAGCGGCAAAATGGTGTTGCTCGACATCTCCGCCACAGGCGAGGAGAACATCATTGAGTACCAGTCCGGCGACCAGATGAACGACCTGGAATACCGCCGCAATCAACTGCTCAAGCTCCAGGAGGCGGTCATCGACCTGGAGGACCTCAGCAGCGGCGTCTCCATTGCCGACCTCACCCTGAACGATTTCCGCATCGATCTAGCCGGCTTCTTGAAGGAGCACCCCGGCAAACTGGAGGGCCTGCCGTTCGGCACCTTTGCTGTCACGACAACCCAAGCCGTCGGCGAGGCCGTGATCCAACCCGGCGTCATCTTCTGCTTGCGTGCGGTGGGAGAAGCGGCGCTCAAGACCGTCGAGCCGGGATACCCCTTGGCACCGCACTATGTGGTCCATGTCGGGGACGATGGCACAGTGCTCCTGCCGTTCACCCAGGTCAAGCAGGGGCTCGACCGCCTGAAGCGGCTCTCGATTGGGCGCGACCTGCCCGACGCCGGAGCCTGCGACCGCTTTGACAAGGCGACCAAGAACGGCAAGGACATGAGCGCGCCCCAGGACCTGCTCTCCACAGCGGTTTCTTCGGTTGTCGGCAAGAAGGAGGAGCGGGCCATTGCCAGCCTCTTCACCCCCGGCGGCACCCATGCCATGAAGGGCGAGTTTCAGGGGATCAACGACTTCGAGGTCGTTGCCTTCCTTGTGGTGCTCCCGGAAAAGGCCGCACTCCAGGAGGCGTCCGGCGCATGAGCTTCGCGCCCGTGATCGACGCACTCGGGATTCCCCCAAACGCTCTCGTGGAACAGCGGGTGCCCAAGAAACTCCTTTTGGAACATGGTGCGCCCACCGCCGCCGACAAGCGCCAGATTCAGGACGGTATCGAGGAGATCGTCTGGGTGGCCGCGCTCAAGCCAACCAACATTGGTGTACCGGCTTTTGAGGACGTGGTGCGCCAGTATCTGGAGATCGCGGTCCTCACGGTCGAACTGCGCCCCGCAGCGAGACCGCCTCGCCTCATTGAACTCATCCACCGCGCTATCCCCTACCCCCTGGTGCTGGTCACCCGGCATGGTGAGGCCGTCAGCTTGTCGCTGGCCCACAAGCGCCGGTCGCAGGGCGAGGCCGGCAAGGTTGTCATTGAGGAGGTGCGGCATGTTGCGGTCAACCCGGATGCGACTTCAGTTCAGGAGTCCGAATTCCTGGCCAGCCTCGCCGTCTCACATCTACCGTCGCGGGACCTGTTCACCCTCTATGATGGGATATTGGCAAGACTCGCGGTGCTCGAAGCTGCCCGCGTGACGGGCCGGTTCGTGGTTCCCGCAGATGCAGGGGCGGCGGTCGCGCTCGCCGAAGCGCTGGAAGCACGCGCAAGGATCGAGCACCAGCTTGTCGCCCTTCGCGCGCAGGCCCGCCGGGAAAAGCAAATTAACCGTCGGGTGCAGATTAACTTAGAAATCTCGAACCTGGAGAGAAACCTCTCCGAGACTCTGTTGAAGATGGGAGGATCACCCGAATGAAAGCGAAAGAAGCCAATTTCCTTCAGTTTCTGAGAAGTTCCCCGCAATTCTCGATTCCGATCTATCAGCGAACCTACTCCTGGACCGAACGAGAATGTTGGCAACTTTGGTCCGACATCATCCGTACCGGCAAGAGCGACACTATCACAGCCCACTTTGTGGGTTCCATTGTCTATATAGAAAAGAGTGTTTATCAAATCACCTCTCCTTCGTCGCTCCTGGTGATCGATGGGCAACAGCGTCTTACCACCGTGACACTCTTGTTGGAAGCACTCGCCCGGGTCCTAGAGAAACATCCAGACCAGAATTACGAACCATTGGACGGATTCTCTGCTATTAAAATTCGAAGCTACCTCCTTAAGAATCCTTTGGAGAACGGCGAGAAGCGCTACAAGCTGATCCTCTCGCAAACCGACAAGGACTCCCTCATTGCGTTGGTCGATAAAGCTGAGCAGCCTCCGGAACTCTCCATACGAATCAACGAAAACTTTGGATTCTTCGAGAATTGGATTCAGGATCAAGACCGCAACCTCATAAATCTATGCAAGGGCCTGGCAAAGCTAATGGTGGTAGACATTGCCTTGACCCGTGGCCAAGATAATCCGCAACTCATTTTTGAAAGCATGAATTCCACGGGACGCGAATTGAGTCAAGCTGACCTGATCCGCAACTACATCCTGATGGGACTGGAACAAGAGCGCCAAACGCAACTCTACAGGCAATTCTGGCGTCCGATGGAGATCGAGTTCGGACAAGAAGCTTATTCATGGGCCTTTGACAGATTCATGCGCCATTATCTGGTCGTCAAAACGGGCGAAATTCCAAACATCAACGAAATATACGAAAAGTTCAAGGTTTATGCGCAAAGTTCTCCCGTTGTTACTGCTGATGTCGAAGCGCTCGTCGCAGACTTGCGTCAATTTGCCCGCTATTTCTGCGCAATGGCATTGGGTCGGGAAACTGACCCGGACCTGAAATTGGCTTTCCAGGACCTGCGGGAATTGAGGGTCGACGTCGCATACCCGTTGCTCCTGGAGCTTTATCACGACTATTCGACGCAAACTCTGGCAAAATCTGATTTCCTTGATGCAGTGAGAATCATTGAGTCGTATGTTTTTCGTCGCGCAATCTGTTCGCTGCCCACGAACTCATTGAATAAGACCTTTGCGACATTCTCCAAGGCACTTAAAAAGGACCGTTATCTCGAAAGCATCAAAGCTCATTTTCTGCTCATGCCATCGTATCGGGGATTTCCTTCAAGCGATGAGTTTTGCCGTCAGTTGCAGACTCGCGATCTCTACAACTTTCCGAGGAAACTGTACTGGCTGAGGTGCCTGGAAAACTTTAATCGCAAGGAACCTGTTCCAGTGGATGAATACACAATCGAACACATTATGCCCCAGAATCCGCGTTTATCGGGTGAATGGAAACAAGCCCTCGGCCCTGAATGGAAGCGGATACAGGAAACGTGGCTGCACACGCTCGGAAATCTCACCTTGACCGGGTATAACTCTGAGTACAGTGACCGTCCGTTCCCCGAGAAGAGAGATATTTCTGGAGGCTTTAACGAGAGTCCGCTCAAGCTAAACAAGGGACTGGGCCAGCTTGATAATTGGAACGAGGACACCATCAAGGACCGGGCCGAACGGCTCTCAAAAATCGCCGTGAAAGTGTGGGAGCTGCCTCAGCTCTCTGACGATGTTTTGGCTGCATATAAACCTGCACCAGAACCTGGCGCATATGGCATCGTGGATCACCCCCAGCTTGCTGAGGGGAAAATGAAGGAACTGTTTGATGCCCTCCGAAAAGAGGTCCTTGCCATTGATCCATGCGTCACCGAGGAATTCCTTAAGCTCTACATAGCATACAAAGCTGAAACGAATTTCGTTGACGTGATTCCCCAGGCAAAGAGGCTCCTCTTATCGCTAAATCTCAAGTTTTCTGAGCTGATTGACCCAAGGGGCATTTCCAAGGATATGACTGGTATCGGTCGCTGGGGCAATGGCGATGTTCAGGTGCCCCTTACTTCAGTAGAGGACATCCCGTATGCGATCGGCCTCGTTCGTCAAGCATTCGAAGTTCAAATGGGCGCGGACGTTGAGGCGTAAGCGCAATCTGAAATATGGGGACATGCAACATGGAAAAGTTAGTAGCTGCTGACGTGGAAACTCATTCCCCGGATATTGTGGCGGAGAATGTTGAGCAGTTGAAGGTGCTCTTCCCTGAGGCGTTCACTGAGGGGAAGGTGGACTTCGAGGTGTTGAAGCAGCTCTTGGGAGGGATGGTCGAGGAGCGGGAGGAGAAATATGGCCTCAACTGGCACGGCAAGCGCCGTGCTCGCCAGCTTGCGCTCACGCCGTCCACTGGAACACTACGCCCATGCCCGAAAGAGAGCGTGGACTGGGATACGACCAAGAACCTGATGATTGAGGGCGACAACCTCGAAGTCTTGAAGCTGCTCCAGAAGTCGTACTCCGGCAAGGTCAAGCTCATCTACATCGACCCGCCGTACAACACGGGCAAGGACTTCGTTTATCCTGACGACTTTCGTGACAACATCAAGAACTATCTCGAACTCACCGGCCAGACCGACGGCGAGGGACGCAAGATCAGCTCAAATACGGAAGCCTCGGGACGATTTCATACCGATTGGTTGAACATGATGTATCCACGGTTGAAGCTGGCGCGAACATTACTTCAAGACGATGGCATAATTCTTGCCAGCATTGATGATAATGAAGTTGATAATCTGCGAAGATTGTTTGATGACGTTTTCGGTGAGGAGAACTTCCTGGGTTGTGTCATTTGGCAAAAGAAATATGCTCCCGCGAACGACACGATCGATTTCTCAGCCACCCATGATTACATCCTTGCGTATGCGAAGGTGCGCCCAGTTGGACCAAATGGTCAGTACGAAGCTATTCTTGCGCGTGAGGGGCGAAGTGACAAAACAAACGCGCCATATAAGAATCCAGATAATGATCCGCGTGGCCCTTGGAGGGCGGACAACTACAAATGCAACAAGAATGCGGATCAACGACCCAATCTTTATTACCCAATCCTCCAACCGAATACAGGTGAAGAAATCTTGCCTCAAAGAACAAGCGTTTGGAGATACAACCGAGCGAAGCATGAGCAGAACTGTAAGGAAGGTCGAGTTTACTGGGGCGTAGACGGTAAGAACCAAGTTCCAGCCTATAAACGATTCTTGAGTGAAGTGCAAGGGATTGTCGCCCAGACAATATGGCTATGGAATGAAGTGGGACACAACGACGAAGCGAAAAAGGAAGTTCAAAACCTATTTCCCGATTGCCCTGACATTTTCCAGACCCCTAAGCCCACTCGCCTTATCAAGAAAATGCTCTCTTTGGGAACGAGTGCAGAGACCGAAGATATTGTCCTTGATTTCTTCGCAGGGAGCGGTACGACTGGACATGCTGTACTGGACCAGAACGCTTCTGACGAAGGGAGCCGTAAGGTTATATTGGTTCAGCTTCCAGAACCTACGGAGCGTAAGGATTATCCAACCATTGCTGAGATCACAAAGGAGCGCCTTCGCCGCGCCGGAAAGAAGATTCGGAAAGAGAACCCGATGTTCGCTGGCGACCTCGGTTTCCGCGTCTTCAAGCTGGCCTCCAGCAACATTCGCGCCTGGGATCCGAACGGCGACGATCTTCCCACGACGCTCCACGATTCCATCGAGCATCTGAAGACCGACCGCACTGAGCAGGACATCTTGTTCGAATTGCTGCTCAAGCTCGGCCTCGATCTCACAATCCCCATCGAGCAGAAGTCCATTGCCGACAAAGCCGTCCACAACATCGGCGCGGGCACATTGTTGGTATGCCTTGCCGAGCAGATCGCCGCCGCCGAAGTCGAGGCGCTGGCGCTGGGCATTGCCGCCTGGCACAAGGAGTTGGCTCCTGCCGGCGAGACGACGGTCGTCTTCCGCGACAGCGCCTTTGCCGACGACGTGGCCAAGACCAACCTCACCGCCATTCTCCAGCAGCACGGGCTGGAGAACGTTCGGAGCCTGTGATGAGCGACCAGTTTTTGATTTACCAGAGCGAGGACGGGCAGACCAAGCTGGACGTTCGGCTGGAGGACAAGACCCTGTGGCTCAACCAGAAGCAGCTCACAGGGCTTTTTGGGAAGGCCAAAGGCACGATCAGCGAGCACATCAAACACATCTTCGAGGATGGAGAATTAGAGGCCGATTCAGTTGTTCGGAAATTCCGAACAACTGCCGCAGACGGCAAAGACTACGACGTGGACCACTACAACCTCGATATGGTGCTGGCGCTGGGCTTCAGGGTGCGCAGCCAGGTGGGGGTGCGTTTTCGCCAGTGGGCTAACGACAAACTCAAGGAATTCATTATCA
>Ga0302155_10002806_pt1 | contig 11567 bp, 7 predicted proteins | sample I_Bog_N3_1_FD_193508 | JGI IMG/M metagenome (GOLD analysis project Ga0302155, IMG submission 193508) | Peat permafrost microbial communities from Stordalen Mire near Abisko, Sweden - I_Bog_N3_1 | ecosystem: Environmental > Terrestrial > Soil > Wetlands > Peat | place: Sweden: Abisko, Stordalen...
GCAAATACTCGCCTTTTCTGGCAATGGTAATCAGCCTTCCATCGTAAAAAACCGGCGCTATTGTGGCTGAAAAACTGAGTATGCTTCCCAGATTTCTAATAACATTTCCTTGTTTATATAAATTATTTCCGGTTTGATATTTTTCTGGAATGGAGCTGGAAATATGCAGAGACCCAGGCACAATGATGGCATCGGGGTTGTCTTTGCTCAGAGGAATGAAATAATTATTGAGCGCCAGATAAACCGCCTCTGGAGAAGAAAAGACATCACTTCCGAAAGCCGCCGTCTGTAAAAAATCAGCATGACAAAGAATCAAGCTCCTACCTTCTGCGTCATATTTTTTCTGTCTTGCAAGAACGTCTCTGATCTCTTGAACACCGGTTTGAATTCGCGCGGCGGTGATTTGATTCATTTTATCCAGATCACGCACAGAGACATCATCAAGACTGCCATAGCGCCTGAGGGCGAGAACATGTTTTATCTTCCCTCCCGACGCGCTTTGTCGGTATTTCGCCAAGGCTTGCTCGGAGGCCACCTCAGAAAGCGGCTTCGGACGTTGATCATGGACCGATGTCTCCAGGATAAACTGTTCGGTGGCAATAGCGACAAGGTAGCGTTTTGTATCAAGATCAATAGAGGGAATCTGTTCAACCTCGACGTTTTCAGAGGGGAACATGGCTTGAATCGAGGCACCGAGATTGAGGTAGATGATTCCTTCCTGCACCGAAGAGGTCGACAGTTCTTTGATTTTTCCATAAAAGCGATCCGCAATGGAATCGCTCCGATTGCGCTTCTCGAGTTCAGAGCGATGAAATTGGTGATTTCTATACTGAATAAATATTTTCTTGTTATTGTCCTGGCCCAAAAAATTGAGCTTGCCAAGCTGAATTGGCACGAAGTGTTTTTTCACTTTGATGTAGCCAAGATTATCCTTGCTCCATCTGATGCCCTGTTGATCTGCAGCAGACAGTGCATTGGCATTCACCGTCAATGCATACATGTCCGAAGTAACATATTCTTTGACTGACTTGGAAATATGCGGCGAGGTCCACCGCTCAAGCAGCCAGCGATCTTTTTCCCATTCAATCGGATAGCCGTTTTTTTCCGGAAATTTCATGTCGTAGGCATCAAAACGTATGCCATGTTTTTCCAATGGAATCGCTCGCACCGGTACTAATGCGCCATTCATTTCCACCACCAGATAATGCGGTGCCGTGCTGGCAATGTCGTCGCCGCGATTTCTCACCTCAAAGATTTTCCCTGCGCCATAAAATTCAGGGTGCGGATTGTCAATGGCAAGATAGTGATACCTGCTGTCTGGCTTGACTTGCAAGCTTTCAATCAGCATTTTCTGCTGCGGCGTAAAACTGGGATGGCGATTTTGCGTTGCCAGATGCCATGTCTTCGATAGTGGATTAAAAAATACAGGCACAAACTCTTTTATCCCATTTGCTCGCATCAGGACGATTTCATGCTGCATATCTTCGGTCACATGCAAGACATATTTTTCACCATTGATTGCAATCAGATCATTGCCCTCCCTCACTTCCAGTTTGAGGGGGTTATTCGCCGATTCATCGGCATACCGCCAGATCTTGATCTGATCATCAAACAGTACCTGTTTTCCCATTTTTTTGGCATTCACTGGGCGAGATTGGTAGGTCTCGAATACGGCATCGCCGCCTTTCTTTAGCAAGACCGATTCAACCTGATTGCCGGCCGCATCGTTGCGGCTTGCCGTCACCAACAACTCTCGCTCGACGTTGTTCGCCTTGTTGTGCGCATAATAGGCTGCCCGATTCTCGACCGGTATCACATGCATCAGCTCAACAGATTTTTGGTGCGGCGTTTCCCTGCCTGTCGTAAAGCGAAGTCCGTCTACCTCTAGTGCGGTAGCAATTTGCGCAATACTCAGGCGCAACTGTCTGGTGGCGCAAATCTTATCGTCAATGCTGTCGTAATATTTCCATCTGTAGTAATTAGCGATCAGATTGCCAAAGAAAGGCTTGATGCCAAGCGTAAGGACGTCCGTGGAAAAATTCACGACATTGGCCGTATTGCGCAAGAACGGGGACGGCTCTCGATGGGAATTGCTGTCATATAGCAGTCGAAAAGGATTTTCTGCGCGCTGCGCTGAGAGAATGAGCAGTTTGCCCTCACTCAATCCATCCGAATTAAGTATTTCCGTTTCAAACGCGCAGTGGTCTTTGATATGTTCTGTGATTTGTTTATTGACATTGTCCATGGAGATGCGTTTTTGACGTGCAAATAGAAACTCGTCTGCGACAGGTGCGATGAGCAATGGCGCATCGGCAGCGTGCATTCGCCAATCGAATTCGAGTGCCTCAGCATCTCCTTTACTGACATCACCAATTCTCAACAAGAAAAGCTTGGCCAAACCTAGCACCAGGCCTTTGGTTGAGGGACTATCGGCGATGAGAAATTGATCGTTCTCATCCCAGCGAATGACATCCAGAAAAGCACCCGCAGGTGTTGCCTGCGCCTGTGGCAGACTCAAAAAATTCGATGCTGCAAGATTTGCACTGTAGAGCAGCTCGGCTGGCTGAGACTCTGCCGTCAGGCTCTGCGCAATCTCTCCGCTATTTTTTCGCAACAGGAGTGATTGATCTGCTATGACGGAGCACTCTCCAATTTTCTGGCCACTCGGCATAGGTATCGTGTCCAGGCATTGCGAACTGCTGACCACCATTTTGAGATGCGGAAGCAGCAAGGCCATGGCATAAAGCACGGATACTGAACTACATTTCTGAGGATGTTTTTTGGCTTGCGAAGCGGCAATGCCGTTGAGTTTTTTTTGTATGACGCTGTCAGTAACATAGCTTAATTGCCGCATCTGGTAGTGGCCAATGGCACATCGCTGTCCCGCTCCGTCTACCGGCATCGCTTTTCTCCTAGGACAACTACTGCTCAGAATTAGCTACAATTGATCGCCATAATTGAAAACAATCAAGTATCCATTGGTATAAAAACTCATTGGAAGAAGAAAAAATATCAAAAACCAAGCATAAAATTGAGACAACACAAGCTGACACAACCAACACACGCCCCAACCTAACAATAATGATGGCCAGAGATCCGTTCTTTGTGCCTTGGAGGAGCATCATGCAACACACATTTCGCCTTGCCTTAATGGCAATAGTCATTGGTTTTTTTTCCTGTCTCGCTCACGCTGTCGAACTCAGGGTAATGAATTCCGGTGGTTTTACTGCCGCCTACAAGGCATTAACGCCGCAATTTGAACAAACCACGGGCAATACCTTGTCAACCGCTTGGGGCCCCTCCATGGGCTCCGCGCCGGAAGCGATTCCGAATCGGCTGCAACGCGGCGAACCGGCTGACGTTGTGATTATGGTCGGCTATGCACTTGATCAATTGATCACGGAGGGCAAGGTTATCGCTGCCAGTCGCACCGCCTTGGCCGACTCGCGCATCGGCGTGGTAGTGCGTTCCGGCACCGCACACCCCGATATCAGTACGCCGGAAGCCTTGAAACAAGCCTTGCTTCATGCCCGTTCGATTGCCTATTCCGACAGCGCCAGCGGCGTCTACGTTGAGCGTGAATTGTTCAAGAAACTGGGCATCGAAGCGCAGGTCAAGGGCAAGGCCAGGATGATTCAAAAGACGCCCGTGGCCAGCCTGGTCGCCAGCGGCGACTATGAACTGGGTTTGCAACAAGTCAGCGAATTACTGCCTGTGGCAGGAACCGACTACATCGGCAAGTTGCCGGAATCGCTCCAGAGCATCACGGTCTTCGCTGCCGGCATCCCGGTAGGAGCGCAACATCCAGCTGAGGCTGCCCAATTGATCCGTTTTCTGGCTTCACCGGAAGTAGCGCAGCAAGTTCGTCAAAGTGGCCTCGATCCATTGTCCAAATAACTGTCAAGGTGCAAAATAAATGCATTCTGAAAGCTATTAGAAAGGTATGAGCGGCACGCTTAGGATAGACTCCCGGCCACAGGCACCAAACAAAAAAACCAGCGCCTGATGCATCATCGAGAAAACACATAAGTCCTGAAATTCGGCTGAAATTCAGGCATAACTGAGACAAATTATGACTTCTCCAGCTCCAGCTCCATCCTCGAAGTTCGCCACGGTCCTACGCGTGACCAGCGGTAATTTCATTGAGATGTTCGATTTTTTCCTGTTTGGTTTTTACGCCAGCAATATTTCCAGAGCATTCTTTCCTTCTGGCAATGAATTTGCGTCCTTGATGCTGACGTTCATGACCTTCGGCGCCGGCTTCCTGATGCGCCCGTTGGGCGCCATCATCCTGGGCGCCTATATTGACCGCGTCGGCCGCCGCCAAGGGCTCATCGTGACACTGGCGCTCATGGCGCTGGGCACCATGCTCATTGCCTTCGTACCGGGTTACGCCACGATTGGTCTGCTGGCACCGGCACTGGTACTGTTTGGGCGTCTGCTGCAAGGCTTTTCAGCTGGCGTGGAACTGGGCGGCGTGTCGGTTTATCTGTCCGAAATGGCAACGCCTGGCAATAAAGGCTTCTATGTCAGCTGGCAGTCTGCCAGTCAGCAAGTGGCGATCATTCTTGCCGCCGCACTCGGTTACGGCATCAAGATCATGCTTACCACTGCACAGATCGATGACTGGGGCTGGCGCGTACCTTTCTTCATCGGCTGCATGATTGTGCCGGTGCTGTTTGTGATTCGTCGTTCGTTGCAGGAAACTGAGGAATTCAAGGCGCGCAAACGCAAGCCTAACCTCAATGAAATCTACCGTTCCATGATTGAAAACTGGAAACTGGTAGTGGCTGGCATGATGCTGGTGTCGATGACAACCGTGTCGTTTTACCTCATCACTGTCTACACCCCGACCTTCGGCAAGAACGTGCTCAAGTTGAGCACCGAAAGCGCGTTGATCGTGACCTTCTGCGTCGGCATCTCCAACTTCATCTGGCTGCCGATCATGGGGGCACTATCGGATCGTATCGGCCGCCGTCCGCTGCTGATTGTATTTACAGTGTTGACCATCATCACGGCTTATCCAGCACTAACCTGGCTGGTCAACGATGCCAGCTTTGCCAAGATGCTGGTGGTGGAACTGTGGCTGTCCTTCCTCTACGCCAGCTATAACGGTGCGATGGTGGTGGCGCTGACCGAAGTGATGCCGGTTGATGTACGCACCGCCGGTTTCTCGCTGGCTTATAGCCTGGCTACTGCAATTTTTGGCGGCTTTACACCAGCCATTGCCACCGGCCTGATCGAAATCACCCACGACAAGGCAGCTCCCGGCTTGTGGATGAGTTTTGCCGCTGTATGTGGTCTGGTCGCTACCTTGATCCTGTATCGCAAGAAAGCGGAGCCGGTTGCGCAAGCAGCCTGATAAGCAGGCTGATCAGAAAAAACGGGAAGCGGCTCACGCCCTTCCCGTTTTTTTATTGCCGCGTCAATACCAGGGACGTGTGCGGGCCTAGCGCTATTGCTGACACCGTCTATGGCGCCATCGGCGCTTTCGGTGTTGGCTTACTTGCGACGGCAAGACCCGCTGTGACGTTCATATCCAAACAATACCGGTATTTCTTCATGCCTTATCACTACCAGCGCGACTGGCCGTGATCGATGGCTACGCTCCCTTATGCCGTATTTTTGAAGCAATTGTGGAAACAGAGTCCCCCTCTTGGCGAGGGGGTGATTTATTGTTCGACAAGGCTAGTCTGTGTGCATGGTTGACGCATCTATGCGCGATGACCCGGGTTTCAAATGACTGCTCTGCTTTTCTGCGAGGTATTTTTAGTGTCTGTCATTTGCTCTGTCGAAATAGGAAGATTAATCTGCCGATCTGAAAGTGAGAAGCCATGAAAAATAGCGATGAAGATTCTGGAAAAGTATCTGAGTTTTCTGGCGGTCTCATGCAAAAGACACTGATTGCCAGTGCGCTGGAACGCAGCATGCAACCCGAGGCTCAGATTGATACCTCTACGCTTGCCGCTTTTATCGGTGCTTCGGCCGGTATAGCGGCTCTCATTGTTAGCGGGCCTATTGCCGGTATTGCTATTACCGCCGCCGCAGTCATTAGCATCTTTCTACCGGTGGTGTTTCCTGACGATACTTGGGCGCCATTGGTTTCCCGGATCACCGAGCTGATCCATTCCATGATCGACGCAGCGATTTTAAAATCGGCAATTGCGCAAGCGAATGCAGCATTGGCGGCCAACCGGGAGCAATGCCTTAAGGTAACAGAGAACCTTAAGGAATGGGCCGAAAATGGAACACACAAAAGTCAGCTGATCGCACAATATGCTTCTCTTACCACCGATTATGCGTCCGGCTTGAATGTCTTTTTGCGTAGCGATATGAGAACTGCTTTGGTTTCTCAATACGCTATTTCAGCATTAATGTACTTGACGACGATCAGCGCTTTTTATCCCCATGCCGACGCCCTTGGTTTATATACAGGAAGATTTTCAAGTGACAAGGATGCGCTTCTCATTCAACTCAGAGGTGATATTGCCCGCTTCACAGACACGGCATTAGAGTCCTACCGGCTAGGGCTCAAAGAAATCATTGATCGATCCAAGGCCAGTACCGGCAAAGCCAAACCGACATGGGATGACTACAACGAGTACAGAAATAAAATGACGATCTCTGCCTTGGATTATGTGACGCTGTTTGCGTATTTGGATCCGCTGCATTACCCCTCGGGTTGTTCTAAAAAATATGTCAATCGTATGTTATTGACTCATTTGGACACGAACAGGGTTGCCAATTCGGCTGCGCTGTATAGGTCCGACATTCTGGCAACAGAACGCTTGCTATATGTAAGTATTCCGGTGGTGGAATTGGATGCCATAAGATTAAAAGCGGCGCGTTTTTATCCTCCAGCGCCTGACGCTTACCTTCTGCTTGATGGAGTATTCTCTAGCCAGTGTCGTGCTATATCAATTGATGGATATCAACAGCAAACATACCGTACAGAGACGGGGGAACTGTATCTGCCTAATAAACTAGATAAGTTTGAACATATAATACATTTTTCAAATCCGTGTTTTTTGGTGATGGGGGATTTCTGGAATGGCCGTATCAGAGATCCCAGCACTGGCATTGTGGAGGGGGCTAAATATGTAACGACAATCAGCAAAATAGGTTTTTTCTTCGATAACAGAAACGACGGCAATTATTTTTATGACATTGACACATCATCGCCCAAAAGCTCGGAAGATCCAATTGCGCTGACTTTTTTCAATCACAGCATCCCCGGCAATCAGTACCATTTGAAGCCACTGAAGCCGTCTCAGTTTGACTCTCGTCTGGCCGATTTTAAAATTTTTTCTGATTCCAAGACTCATACGCATTCTTATTTGTTAAGCTGGTGGAACTCCACCACTGTGCAAGATCTTTTGCCAGCGAAGGAGCATGTAATCGACCCGACGAAAAACCAGATAGAACAATTTCATGCAATTAAAGCAGCGAAATCGATCGCAAAACATAAATTAAAAATCATCAATGGCCCGGGCTTCACGGGCGGGGATCTGGTTGAAATCAAGGCCGGTACAAACGTGAGTTTTATGCTCAATAGAACCCCTGGGAGATGGTGGTTCGCAGGTGATTACGCAATCAGGGTGTGGGTGGTTAGACCAAGCAGTGCGGTTAATATCCTCATCCGGGCAACTCCTAGTGGTAACTTTGTAGGCTCCTTCACGGAAGATACTGTTGCGGCGTCAACACCGAGCCCCGATTTAAGCAATCTCAAATTTAATGATTTGCTACCCATTGCGTTGGAGGGAACCCTACTGCTGGCTCCCACTATGGAATCCATTCTGTTGCAATTTGAAAATGTGTCTCTGGGAGGAGATATTATTCTGGATCGAATTGAATTGATTTTTACCAACGCCGTCAGACTTTCACCAATTGAGAGTTGATGCGGTACTCAGTAAAGTGACGGACAGCATGGACAAAATGGTGGCAAGTAACACATGCGTCAGCACACATGCTACAGGGGGGCTCGAGGTTCGATCAAAACGTCGCCCCGAGAACGCAGTATGTGCGGTAGGAACTTACTTCTGGATGAGCGAGGCGAGTTGTACCAGCGCGAAAACGATCAATACCATTGCGCTCAGCAGATTGATGCGGCGCCGCCAGAGCAGATTAAAACGCGCCCCCAGACGGCCAATGACGCTAGTGAGAAACAGCCACCACAGTGTCGAACCGGTCAATACACCCAGTACCATCGTGGTCGGCGCAGTGACCACGGCATGACTTGCCAGTGCGCCAAAGATGGCCACAAACGCGAGGATCGTCGCCGGATTGGACAATGTCAGCACGAAGGTGCTGGCAAAATACTGCCAGTAGTTGTGCGAGCTCACGTCACTGGCTGCACGAACCGTTCCTGAGGCGCGTATCAGTCCGTATGCCATCCACAATAAAAAGGCCGCGCCGAACAGCACCAGCGGCAAACGCACGGCTACCAACACTTGAATCAGCCAACTCACACCGAAGGCACCGATGGCGCCATAAACTGCGTCAGCCGCCGCCGCGCCCAGACCGGTGGCGAGACCGGCACGCGGTCCAAGATCGAGGCTACGCTGAATGGTGAGCAATCCGATCGGGCCGACCGGTGCGGCGATCGATAAGCCGATCAACAGAGAAGAGAGAAAAACCTTCAGTAATTCCATATCGATAAAGTGAAATTTTCATTCTGCAAATGAAATGGCGAGAGCGCATTTCAGGCTTAGTGCTGAAATGCGCTCTCGTCGCAGTACTTATCGCCACTCAAGAATAGCGCTGCCGCGATCGAGCCAATGTACCTTGACACCTGCCGGATTGACATTGTGGCCGGCACAGGCGCTGGCGGCGACGGCAAAAGGCGTATCGTAATAACGACCATCGTTGGACGAACGCATCCGCGTTTGCGGTGCATTTTTAGCAATCCAGTCACCGCTGTTGGTGCGCATCAGAATCATGCAGGCGCCGCCACTATTTTCTGCCACGGCACAACGGCAGCTATTGCCACTGGTGGTCATCATTTCTTTGTCAGCCTCCTGCTGAGGAGGCAGAGCATAGGGCATTACGGTCGGTGCCGTGGTGGCGCTGGTTCCGGTGGCCGTCGTGGTAGCAGTCTTGGCTACCGTTGCAGCCGCAGTCGTGGTCGCCGCCTGAACACTGAAGGCGCTCAATAAAACTGCTGCTGCCAATCCAGAATGGATGCTCATTTTCATTACCTGCCTCCTTAGCTTGATGAAATTGCTTTCAATCGCCACAGTGACGTCACCTCTTTGACCCGTGCCGCATGCAAGGGATCGTCGGCATCGGTGGCGCGGGAATGGCGCGGCTTGATGTCATGTCGTTCTATCACGGCCAATCCTGCTTTGTCGAACATGGCCTGCAACTCACTACGCGAACGCAGTCCCAGATGTTCGGCAAAGTCCGACAAAATCAGCCAGCCTTCGCCATCAGCGGTGAGATGTTCGCTCAAGCCGTCGAGGAAACCGCGCAACATACGGCTCTCAGGGTCATACACTGCAGCCTCGATGGTTGAGCTTGGCTTGGCCGGTACCCATGGCGGGTTGCACACTACCAGCGCAGCCCGTCCGGGAGGAAACATATCGGTTTTGTTCAACTCGACCTGGTCTGCCAGCCCCAGGCGTTGCAGGTTGTCGGCGGCGCAAGCCAGCGCGCGTGGATTTTGATCGGTGGCAATAATGCGACGCACGCCGCGCTTGGCCAACAATGCCGCCAATACGCCGGTACCGGTGCCGATATCAAACGCCAACGCCTTTGCTGCCGGCGGCAAGGGCGCTTGCGCCACCAGATCAATATATTCTCCACGCACCGGTGAAAAAACGCCGTAATACGGATGGATGTTGCCACCCAGTGCCGCCACCGGAACGCCCTTCTTGCGCCACTCATGGGCGCCGACCAAACCCAGCACCTCGCGCAGCGATACCACGCTGGCCGCCGCCGTAGCACCATCTTCGCTGCCATAGGTTTCGCGGCAAGCCAGTGCCACATCGGGTGCACGTCGCAAGTCGATGCGATAGTCTGCCTCCAATGGCAGCAACAACATGCCAAGGATGCGTGCACGTTGTGCCTGAGCCTGGCGATGTAAATGAAATGCCTGCGTCATGGCATTGACGCCGCTGGTCTTGACTGCCGCGCTAGGTACTTTGCGCTCGGATTTGCGATCAATGCGACGTGCCAGCGCTTGCAACAACTGACGTGCATTTTGGTAGTCGCCACGCCAAAGTAATGCAGTACCTTCGCAGGCCAGTTTATGGGCGGCGTCGGCGGTGATACGGTCATCGGCAACCATCACCCGCTTGGGTGGCGGATTGCCAGCTTCTGAACGCCAACGGGCAGTATGATTTTCCCCTGATTCGCTCCAACTGATGATAGGGGTATCGCTCATGGCGCAACTTTCTTGAATATGGAAATGATTAGCATGCCGAAGTGTAGCAGTTGCGTCAGCCGGATACGGATGTAACGAGCGATATGCTACACAGACAAAAGCATCACGATGTTTTTTTGCCATTGCTCTACAATAAAAATCTACAAAGTATGATTCTGAAATCAGACTCAAGTTTTTTCGGCAAATAAATTACTCCGGCGCAATAATGCGGCTCATTTAAACGACACCGATATCAAATTAATTTTACTTTGTTAAATATAGTATTATTATTGTATTCATTATATTTGATATATTTGTTTTTTACCAAGACATCTCTCCCACCGCAACAAATGGAACGAAGTCGCCCAACAGGCTTGCATGTGTTAGCCAGCAAGCAGCGTCCAAGGTTTCACCCACATTCGAGAAGATCCATTTCAGGAGTACCACATGTACGCAAAGATTCTTGTTCCAGTCGATGGCAGCAAAACCGCTAATCAAGCACTCGATGAAGCCATTGCTCTGGCGCGAACTCTCGGCAGCAAGATTGAAGTGATCCATGTGGTCGACAACAGCTATCTACTGTACGACACCGGTTACGAACAACCGGCTGGCTTGCAGGAAGCCTTCATCACGGCTGGCCAGAGTATTTTGTCCGATGCCAGGATACGCATAGAGGCCGCCGGTCTGGTCGGTCATGCTCGCATTATCGAAACCCCGATCACACCAGGTGATATCTCGGCAACCATTGTTCACGCGGCATTAGAAGGCAAAGCAGAGATGGTCGCCATCGGTTCGCACGGCCAAAAGGGCTTTCGCGAAATGATGCTTGGCAGCGTCGCCGAGAAAGTGATGCATCAATGCCCGCTGCCGGTATGGATCATTCGAGGTAGTGCACCCAAGGCCTGACTAACACCTGTTCATTTATCTCATTTTTCCGGCAACGGTATCCACTCCACCTCCCCCGGGATCGCTGCAAATTTGCTGCGATCCTGCTCCCGCCAGGCTCGTTTGGCGCTCTCGATCAGCTCCTTGCTGCTAGCGACGAAATTCCACCAGACAAAACGCGGCCCATCGATCGCCTCACCACCCAGCAGCATGAACAAGGTATCGCTGTGCGCTGTCAGCAGTACTTGTGCGCCGGGTTCCAGCACTGCCAGCACACCTGGCTCCAGTACCTCTCCGTCGAGGGCTACGCTGCCGCTGA
>Ga0302155_10002813_pt1 | contig 11547 bp, 11 predicted proteins | sample I_Bog_N3_1_FD_193508 | JGI IMG/M metagenome (GOLD analysis project Ga0302155, IMG submission 193508) | Peat permafrost microbial communities from Stordalen Mire near Abisko, Sweden - I_Bog_N3_1 | ecosystem: Environmental > Terrestrial > Soil > Wetlands > Peat | place: Sweden: Abisko, Stordalen...
GCATCGACAACCCATGAATTTGCCGGAGACGATAACGATCCACGCAGTGAAATTCTCGATGCTGCTGCACTGGCATTCATGACCAAAGGCTATGCCGCCACCAGCATTGATGATGTGGCCGATATTCTGAGCGCTACCAAAGGCAAGATCTATCACCACTATCGCAAGAAAGCCGATCTCTTTTTCGACGTTCACAAACGTGGCATGGAAATGGATCTGACAGCGGTGCAAAACGCGGCCAGCAAATCGCATCCGAAGGCTGCCGACAAATTGCGTGCCATGACCATGGCGCACATCACCGTCATCATGGATCACCTGCCCTATCAGCGCGTTGCCGTGCAAGGACTGGAAATGCACCTGGCCGGTGAAACCACTGCCGCTCAGCGTGAAGTGCTGTCGGAAATTCTGGTGCTGCGCGATCAATATGAAACCTTGTTCCGCGAAGCAATCCAGGAAGTGCTGGACGAAGCTCAAGCGCCGCAACAGAATTTGCAGATCGTGGTGAAGGCTTTTTTTGGCGCCCTCAACTGGACCACCATCTGGTACCGCCCACGCACCGAACAAAGCGAAGAAGAAAAATTGGCTGTCGCGGAATCCATTAGCACTTTTGCAGTGCGTGGACTTGGCGTGCAATGATGCATCTGGGTGTGCATACTACCGCCTCGCCCGTGCAAGATGATGCCGTCGAATATTGGGATCGCGACAAGCTGGAACAATTCCAGCTTGTCCAATTGCGCGCGCAACTGACAAGGCTAAGCCAGCAGGGCATTGATGGCAGTAGCTATTACGCACCACTGTGGCAGCAGCTCGGTTGGCACATCGGCGAGCTAGGCTCGCTGGCCGACCTTGCCAGGCTGCCGTTTACCCGCAAGGCTGATTACGTTGCCTCAATTGATACCGGCACACCGTTCGGCAAGTTCATGGCCATCCCCCGGGCCGACGTGCGACGCATGCACTTTTCGTCGGGCACCACCACCACGCCTACACCGCAATTCTGGAGTGCAGACGACCTTGATCGCTGGGCCGAACTGTACGCACGACATGCGCGCGCACAAGGCATTGGTGCTGGCGACATCGTGCAATGCATGTTTACTTACACCTGGTTCGTCGGCGGCCTTGGCGCCACCGCTGGTTACCAGCGTGCCGGCGCCATGGTAATACCGGCCGGCAGCCAGGATACCGAACGCCAGATCAATACCCTGTTCAACTACGGCAGCACTGTGTTGTGCAGCACGCCCTCCTTCATTACCCATCTGGCCGAAGAAATCAAAAAGCGCGGCCTCGATCCGGCGGCCTCCACCGTACGCACCATCATGGTTGGCGGTGAACCGGGCGCCAGCATCCCGGCTACACGAGCCCGCATCGAAGCCCTGTGGGGCGCACGCTGCTACGACGCTTATGGCTGTCTTGAATTCCAGCCCATCGCCGGCGAATGCAGTGCCCAGAGCGGGCTGCATCTAGCCGAAGATTTCACCTATGCGGAAGTGGTTGATGCCGACACCGGCCTGGCCGTTGATGACGGAACTGCCGGCGTGCTGGTACTCACGCATCTCGACAAGCAAGCCGGCCCGCTGGTGCGCTGGTGGACTGGCGACGTGGTAGTGCGCGATCGCACTCCATGCAGCTGCGGTCGCACCCATGCGCGCCTGATCGGAGGCGTGCGCGGACGCGCCGACGATATGCTGGTCATCCGTGGCGTCAATGTGTTTCCCTCTGCGGTGGAAGAGCTGGTGCGCAGCACGCCCGGTTTGAGTGACGAATATCAGTTGGTCATCGATCATTCGGTGCGCGATGCCGCCGGATTCATGAGCGCGCTGCATCTGCGGGTGGAGAAACTCGACCCTGACGCCGATGGCATTGGCCTGGCCAAGCAATTGGCGCACGACATCAAACAGTATCTGCATGTCGGCGCGCACATTGATGTACTGCCGCTGGGCAGCCTCATCCGCAGCACGCACAAGGCCAAACGGGTGGTCACGGAAGAGTGAAACGGCCTCATCAGCGGCTTGCCAGTCTGGTCTGAAACTACGATTTTGCGTTGAATTCATACGTGCGGGTATCCAACGACTTCGGTAGCATCTGATGCTGTCTGATCCACTTCACTCCCGAGGAACACTCATGTCATCCCTGTTTGCCTCATCCGTGGCCTCACCGTTGGTCCTGGCAGCAAGCATCGCAGCCACGCTATGCACATCACCTGCGTTGGCGCTGGATAAAGAAAAAGTCACCATCGCCATCGGCACCGAGGTACTCGATGCCTCACAGGTAAATAACACCTCGCTGCCGATCTATACCAAATGCTGGGCCAATGCCGGGCTCGACGTCACGCTGCAACCGACCAACTCCACCACGGCGATGCAAGCGGTATTGAGCGGCCAGGCCGACCTGGTCAACATGGGGCCGGCGGCAGCCATCATCGCGCGCGCCAAGGGCGCACCGATCAAGGCAGTGTATCTGAACATGCGCCATAATTTCCAGTTTCCGGTGGTGCTGGACTCTTCGCCGATCAAATCACTGGCCGACTTCAAGGGTAAAACCATCGGCGTGATCTCGTATGGCGCGCAGATGGTGCAGATTTTCCGCGGCATGATCAGCGAAGCCGGGCTCAATCCGGACAAGGACGTCAGCTTCGTGGAAACCGGCGCCGGTGCGCAAGCAGTGACGGCCTTGACGCGTGGCCGCGTGGATATCTGGGGTACCTGGGATTCGCAAATCGCCACGGCAGAAAACATGGGTATCAAACTGCGTCGCTTCTCTTCACCCTACGCCGACAAACTCAACTTCGGCGGTTCTTATTTTGTGCGAGACGACATGATCAGCAAGCGTCCGCATGTGATTGAAAAAGTCTTGCGTTGTGTGGCAATGGGATCAGTGACGGCCATCGCCAATCCACAAGGTGCCTTGAAGGTGCACTGGAAGGTTTTCCCGTTGACCAAGCCGGCCAGCATCGATGAAGCCACCGCCGTCAAGCAGGGCTTACACATCATCAATACGCGCAACGAATTCCTCAAACTGGAGCCAGGTGTCAAATGGGGAGAGATTCCGATCAGCGCGGTGGCCAACATGGTGGCTTTCATGAAGGCCAATAATGTGATTCAAACCAGTCCCAAACTGGAAGACCTCTATACCAATCAATTCATCCCGGCCATCAATGATTTTGATAGCGCCAAAGTGATCGCTGCGGCCAAGGCCTTGCCGCAATAAACCGCTACAGACCCAGCCAGGCCCAGCCAGACCCAGCATTAATCAGGTTGGGTCTCACGCTCCAGCCAACCCAGCCAATGCATGGCCTGGGTGCGGCTATCGCCACACATCTCTGCCGAGGCTTGCAGCCCGGCACAAAACACGGGCCGCTCCGGCTGACCAAAAATTGCACAACGCATATCGTCCATCAATTGCACGCAGGGCACCCCTGCCGGCTTGCCGTCGGGCATGCCGGGAATCGGGCTGGTGATGGAGGGCGCGGTGCAACAGGCGCCGCAATGGGGACGGCAGTTCATGGCGATGATCGTGCTTCGGGATGAGGAAATCACTCGGAGGCCGGCATTGTAACGCCGATTGCCCCCTCAGTACCTATCGTGACGACCTCCTGGTCAAGCGTCTTCACGACATATGCATATCTGTTTATCTTCGTTATCAAGCGCCCCGCGCTGCCAGATAATTTCTCGCTTGGCACGGTGTTGTCTACCCCATTTTGATGCCGCCCCCTATTCGCCCAATTTGCCCTATTCGCAACAGTCACATCATTCGTAAAAAAGGTCTCCATGTCTCAAGCATACGCGGCAACAACGTCTGACCTGCTCTTTACCCGCTTTCAGGAAATTTTTGATCGCATCGCACAAGGCAGCATCGCACGTGAGAATGATCGCACCCTACCCTTTGATGCCGTGCAATGGCTCAAGGATAGTGGCTTTACCGCCTTGCGCGTACCGCGCGAACTTGGTGGCAGCGGCGTCACCCTGCCGCAATTTTTCAGCCTGTTGGTGCGACTGGCTGAAGCCGAATCGAACCTGCCGCAGATTCTGCGCGTCAATGCCGGCTTTACCGAGTTGCTACTCGAACGCAAGGATGATGCTGACACGCGTCACTGGCTGGGCATCATCGGTTCCGGTCAGACCTTCGGCGCGGCCGCCTCCGAACGTACCAGCAGCACCAGTAATTCGGTCATCGTCAGCCCGGATAGTCGCCCCGGTCACCAGCGTCTGAACGGTGAAAAATATTATTCCACCGGCACCTTGTATGCCGACTGGATTCTGGTGCGCGCGCACGATGACGAATCCGACCTCAATGTGCTGGTCAAGAGCGATGCCCCGGGTGTCGTGCGTATCGACGACTGGGACGGCTTCGGCCAACGCCTGACCGGCAGCGGCACAACTCGGTTTGACAATGTGCTGGTGACGCAGGAACAGATTCTCGATCGTTACCATATCTCGCAACCACGGCGCGACACGCTTATCACCGCCTTCTATCAGACCGTACATCTGGCGACACTGGCTGGTATCGCGCGCGCAGTGCAGCGTGATGCGATCGCCTTCACCCAGGCGCGTACGCGTACCTTTGGCATTCCGGGACAATCGAGTCCGCGTGAAAATCCGCTGGTGCATCGTGTGATCGGCCGTCTGGCCAGTCTGGCCTGGTCGACAGAGCAATTGGTCAATGCGGTCGCCGTCGCCATGGAAAACGTACATCAGGCACGCCGCGCCGACAGCGTCACCCGCGATGATTACATTGCCCTGGAAGTGCAAACCTTTCAGGCCCAGCAAATCATCATCGGGCAGGTACTCGAAGCCAGCACCCTGTTGTTCGAAGTTGGCGGCGCCTCGGCCACCAGTGACAAACGCCGGCTCGATCGCCACTGGCGCAATGCTCGCACGCTGGCTTCGCACAATCCGGCCACTCAGCGCGAAGCCAGCATCGGCGACTACCACCTCAATGACCATGCACCGAATGAGCGCTTCGGCACGGCCTATGCGTGAAACAGGACCCGGCAGCGGGAATTTTCATCCACAGAGAGCACGCAAACATGCACACTTCACGCTTCAAACAACTCATAACGCTGGCCTTGATTTCCTTCAGCCTGAGCACTTTCGGGCCCGCTGCTGCCGCACCGCAGCCAATCGAGCTACGACTCGGTTTCGTGCCCGGTCCGTATATTGATGAGTTTAAAATTGGTGTCCAGCCGGAACTGGAGAAGAAAGGTTACAAAATCAAGTACTACGAATTCAGTACCGGCTTGGAAGCCAATAGCGCTGTCTTCAAAGGCGATATCGATGCCAATGTGATGCAACACCCGGTCTTCCTGAAGTCTTACAACGACCGTAACAAAACCGACCTGATCGGCATCGTACAAGTGCCCACGCCGCCGATGGGCTTGTACTCAAAGAAGCATCACAGCCTCGCCGATCTCAAGAAAGGTTTCACCGTGGCTGTGCCGAATGATCCGGTCAATCTGCAAAGAGCTTTGTGGATATTGCAGCGTCTAGGCTGGATCAAGATCAAGGAAAATGCGAATCCTATCGATGTCACCGAACTCGACATCGTGGAAAACAAGGTCGGCCTCAAGCTAGTGTTGTTGGAAAATGCTCAGGGACCACGTGCCTTGGATGATGCCGATTTCGCCGCAATCCAGGGCAACTTTGCCATCTTCGCCAAATTGAAATTGTCGGAAGCTTTTATCCTGGAAGACATGAGCACCCCTTACATCAACGTGCTGGCGATCAAGCAAAGCAAGAAAAACGCGCAGTATGCTCACGATCTGGTCGAAGCTTATCAGTCAGACAGTTTCCAGAAGGCGATCCTGGCGGATCATTTTTATGACGGTTTCCGCTTGCCTGACTACTTCAAGAAGTAAGCCGGTGCCTGCCAAAATCCTGGCAGGCACGATGGCCTGCGCTATGCCGCCTTGCCGGCGACTAGCCGACGTCCGGGCGGATGCGCCAGTCCCAGATGATCACGCAAGGTGGTACCTGCATACTCGCGCCGAAAAATGCCGCGCTGCTGCAAAATAGGAACGACACCATCGACAAAATCCTGCAAGCCGTCCGGCAAGGCATCCGGCATCAGATTGAAGCCGTCGGCGGCACCGGCGCGAAACCATTGTTCTATCTCATCGGCAATTTGCTCCGGCGTGCCGACCAACACCCGATGGCCGCCGCCACCGCTGAGCGCATAGATCAGCTCACGCACGGTGTGGCCATGTTGGCGTGCCAAGGCCAGCGTCGCATTGAAGAAGGTATGGTTGCCGTTGCCGCCGCCGGGCAAGCTTAGATTGTCGGGCAACGCTTCATCGAGCTTTAAGCGTTCGACGGCTACGCCAAGCGTGCCAGCCAACCGGGTCAGGCTGTAACGCCAGGGAATCATGTCAATGAGTTGATCGCGCCGTTGGCGCGCTTGCGCTTCGGTGGCGCCGATGATTGTGGCCAGTCCGGGAAAAATCTTGACAGCGTGCGGACCACGCCCGTAAGCGGCGGCACGCGCATTGATATCACGCCCGTAGGCCAATGACTCTTGCAGTGACTGCGCTGCCGAAAACACCGCTTCGGCATGACGCGCCGCCAGTTCACGGCCATCACCGGAACCGCCGGCCTGCACCAGCACTGGATGACCTTGCGGCGTACGTGGCAGATTGAGCGGACCTTGCACCGAAAAATGGGGGCCGCGATGCGCGATCGCCTGCACCTTGTCGACATCGATGAAACGACCTGCGACTTTATCGCCGATGAGGGCATCATCTTCCCAGCTATCCCACAAAGCCTTGACCACTTCAGTGAATTCGTTGGCACGTGCATAACGCTCGGCGTGGTCGGGCACGGCATCGCGCCCGAAGTTGCGCGCCGAAGCAAGGTCAGCGGTAGTCACCACGTTCCAGCCGGCACGACCATTGCTGACATGATCCAGGGTAGCGAAGCGACGTGCGATATTGTAGGGCTCGTTATAGCTGGTGGAGGCGGTGCCGATCACACCGATATGGGTGGTGGCAGCCGCTACGCTGGCCAACAATATCGTCGGCTCCAGCGCTGTAATGGGACGAAAATCGATTTGTTCGACAATGGCTGCATTGTCGGCCAGGAATACGGCGTCGAACTTGGCGGCTTCGGCAATGCGGGCCACACGAATGTAATGCGCCACATCGATGAAGGCGCGCGGATCAGCGTCCGGCAAACGCCATGCTGAAGGTACAAAGCCAGAATGCAGAATATTGACGTTCAGATGCAGGCTGCGCGGCGCACCGTTATTGCCATTGCGACTATCGCTCATCAATGCACCTTGGGAAAACCATGGCGCTGCGCCAGCAAGTCGAGGATACGACGCGTATCGGTGACGAAATGCTTACCACTTAAGGTAAGCACATCCTCCGGCAGCGGCAACGCATCACCCAGGATCAGCACAGGCAGGCTCTGGTGGTCGGCATCAAGTGCTGCCACCACCACTTGCCGAGGCTTGGGAAACGGTAAGCGGTGCACTTCAAGCACCGCCGCCCTGGCCGGGTCACTCGCCAACAGGCCTTCAATAGGCGCACCGTCAGGACAGATAAAGCGTTCTCCGGGATACGTTGGGTCAGTAAATCCCGCTTCCAGCAACAACAAGACATCTTGGCTCATGGCGCAGTGATCCGATAAGAAATGAAGAGAAAAACCTTGGTCGATTCTCTTGCTCTCCTTGCTATGCCGCCACGAATAAATCTGCATATTCATATACGCCATCAGCCACACTCCCCCAAAGCAGGTATCGGCGGTATATTCTGCAATACATTTTTCGACAATGACTGCGAGGACGCAGATGTATCCTGTCTCGGTGAAAGGCGTATTGTTTGCGCCTCAGGGTGAAGTTGTGTTGTTACTCAACGAACGTGACGAATGGGAACTTCCCGGTGGACGTATTGATCCTGGCGAAACATCGGCGGCCTGTCTGAGCAGAGAAATTGAGGAAGAACTCCATCTGCGGGTAAGCGTTGGTGCAGTCATTGATACCTATCTGTTTGAAGTAATTGCTGCCAGACATGTCTTCATCGCCACCTACTATTGCACGCTTGCAGGCCCATTTCAGCCTTCACTAAGCAATGAGCACAAACGCATCGGCCTGTTCCTTGTGCAAGCCTTGCCAGCAAATCTTCCTGCTGGTTATCGCGCCTCTATCGAGGCCGCGTGCAAGCACCGATCTTGTTTGGCTTAGAACGCATTTCACGAATCGTGATTTATGAGATATGTTTTAGATCATAACAGTGCGCCGCCGTACCGCCCCACACGGCTTGCTGTTGCGCGCTATTGAGCCGACTGGCGCTCCAGTCGGTAACCACCCGGGCGACTTCGGCATAAGATGCGGCCAGCAGACACACCGGCCAGTCGGAGCCGAACATCAGCCGTTGCGAGCCGAACGCCTCCAGTGCGATGTCCAGACAGGTGCGAATATGAGCGATATCGCTCGTCTGCAAGCCGCGTCGCCAATCAGCCTCTGTCACCAGGCCGGAGAGCTTGCAGACCACGTGCGGCAATTGCGCCAATGCATTGAGCTGCTGTTTCCAGCGCTGCGCGGCGTCGCTCGTTGCGAAATCGCGCAAGGCCGGTTTGCCGAGATGATCGAGCACCAGCCAATGGCGGTCATGGCGCGCGCAAAATGCCTGCGTGTCAGGCAACTGATGTTGCAACACCAGCACTTCGTAGACATAGCCCTGCGTTTGCAACAAGGCGACACCGCGATTGAAGTCGGCCTGTTCAAGGAAGGCCTGCGTATCGGCTTCGTCCTGCACTTGATGGCGCCAGCCGACCAGCTTGTCGTCTTGCCATTGCGCCAGCCTGTCGTCAAGATCGGCGGCGGCCAGATCTTCCCAGCCGACCACGCCGACAATCGAAGGCGTGTGTCGGGCCAGAGCGAGCAGGAAGCGGGTTTCGGCAACGCCGCTGCGCGCTTGTACGGCAATCGATGCCTGCAGTCCTGCGGCTTGCAGCAAAGGCTGTAAATCTGCGGGCAGGTGGTCCTGGGCCAGGATCTCCATACCCTCGCCTATCCAGGGATAATCTGGCGCGTGGTAGCGCCAGAAATGCTGATGCGCGTCGATCCGTATTGTCATGATGATGTCGATAGTGCCAAAGAAATTCAAAAAAAAACCGGCGAGCACCTGTTACGCATCAGGTACCCGCCGGCGTCCGTTCAGGACAGATCAGTCATACAGCACAGCGGCGATCTTGGGATCGGCGATGTTGCTCTTGTCGTACCAGTAAAAACCGGTATCGATGATTTTCGGCAGCTTCTCACCCTTGAGTGCTTTGACCGCCGCTTCTACGGTCTTGTAACCGATGCCAACCGGATTTTGCGTGATCGCGCCGGCCATCTGGCCATCACGAATCGCGTCTTTTTGCTGCTTGCCGGAATCAAAGCCGATGACCACCAGTTTGCGCTTCATTTCGCGCACGCCGTTGAGCACGCCAATGGCCGAACCTTCATTGGTGCCGAAAGCGCCCTTCAGATGTGGATAGGCTTGCAGGATGGACTTGGTGATTTCAGTCGACTTCAACTGGTCACCGGCGCCATATTGCACACTGACGATCTTGATGTTCGGGTAGGCAGCCTTGATGCGATCGACGAAACCGTCGCGCCGGTCGATGCCGGTACGGCTGGTCTGATCATGTGCGACGACGGCGATTTCGCCTTCCTTGCCAATGAGTTCGGCCATCTTGTCGGCAGCCAGGGCGGCGGCGGCCTTGTTGTCGGTGCTGGCGGTAGTGACCGGGATGTCGCTGTCGACACCGGAGTCAAACGCCACCACGGGAATATGGGCAGCCTGGGCTTTTTTCAGCAGCGGCAAGGCGGCCTTGCTGTCGAGTGCGGCAAAGCCGATGGCTTTGGGTTTTTTGGCCAGCGCCGCCGACAGCATGTCGATCTGCTTGTCGACCATGGCTTCGGTTTCCGGACCTTCGAAGGACACCTTGACGTTGTAGTCCTTGCCGGCCTGCATGGCGCCTGCCTTGACTGCCTGCCAGAACTGATGCTGGAAGCCTTTGGAAATGAGTGGGATGTAGATCTCGTCGGCCGCGTGAGCGGTGCCGCCCAGACCCAGGGCGAAAGTCAGTCCGATGGCAATATTGAGTGCTCTTCTGTTGATCATGTCATGTCTCCTTGATAGGTATGTACTACTGATGGTCTAGCTGGGGTGAAACAAACTTGCGGTGAAAATTTATTGCCGGCGACGACGCAAAATATCCATATAGACGGCCAGGATGATGATCACGCCGGTGACTACGGTTTGCCATTCCTGCGCCACCGACATGATGCGCAGGCCGTTGATCAGCACGCTCATGATGAAGGCGCCGATGATGGTGCCGAGGATGGTGCCGGTGCCGCCCGACAACGATGTGCCGCCGATCACCACGGCGGCGATGGCATCGAGTTCGTAGCCTTGACCCAGCGCCGGTTGCGCCGAATTGAGCCGCGAGGCAATCAGCAGGCCGGCGATGCCGCAGATGGCGCCGCTGACGGTGTACACAGTGACTTTCCAGAAATCGACCTTCACACCGGACAGGCGCAGCGCTTCTTCATTGCTGCCCAGTGCAAAGGTATAGCGACCGAAGACGGTCTTGTTCAACACGATGCCCGCGGCGATGGCCACCAGAAACAGGATCAGCACAGCATTGGGAATCGGCAGCGTCGGCAACAGGTCGCCGATCAACGAATCCTGCGAAATCATGGAAAAGGATGGGGTGTCGTTGAAGTAGATCGGTTTGGTGCCGGAAATCACCAGCGACAGACCCTTGAGCAACATCATCATGCCTAGCGTGGCGATGAAGGGCGGTATTTTCAGCTTGGCGATGAGCATGCCGGAGGTCCAGCCGCACAAGGCGCCGAAAAGGATCGCAGCAACAATGCCGAAGTAGATCGGCAAACCCAGATACGTCAGCGCGACACCGGCCATGACGGCACAGAAAGTCATCATGGTGCCAACCGATAAATCGATGCCGGCGGTGATGATGACGAAGGTACAGGCAATCGCCAGCACGCCGTTGACTGCAGTCGATTGCAGGATGCTGACCAAGTTGTCGATCTGCAGGAAATTATCGTTGGCAATACTGAAAAACACCAGCAGCACCAGCAAGCTGGTAAAGGCCAGCAGCTTTTGCCGGGTGGTTGGATTGAACAGGCGCGCGCGCCAGCCGGACAAGCCGGTAGCGCCGGCAGCGGTAGAGGTCGTGGTGTCAGAAGTCATGTTCAAATTGGTCTGCGGCAGTGGATTGGAGGGATGTGCCATGGTCGTCTTCGAAATAGTTAGTGCGTGGTGACAGCGCTACGCTGGGTGGCAAGCTGCATGATTTTTTCCTGGGTCGCTTCGGCGGCGCTGAGCTCGCCGGTGATGCGACCTTCGCACATGATCAGCACGCGGTGGCTCATGCGCAGCACTTCTGGCAGCTCCGACGAGATCATGACAATCGCCTTGCCTTGTTCTGCCAGGGCATTGAGCAACTTGTAAATTTCACTCTTGGCGCCGATGTCGATGCCGCGCGTGGGTTCGTCAAAAAACAGAATGTCGCAGTCGCGCAGCAACCATTTGGCGATCAC
>Ga0302155_10002815_pt1 | contig 11547 bp, 9 predicted proteins | sample I_Bog_N3_1_FD_193508 | JGI IMG/M metagenome (GOLD analysis project Ga0302155, IMG submission 193508) | Peat permafrost microbial communities from Stordalen Mire near Abisko, Sweden - I_Bog_N3_1 | ecosystem: Environmental > Terrestrial > Soil > Wetlands > Peat | place: Sweden: Abisko, Stordalen...
AATCGCCACACAGTTCCATGCGCTCAAAAACGCTCAGGAAGGTGCCGCCGATGCGCTCATTACCAGCGCATTTGCATTGACCGATGCGCAGCTCAAAGAGCTGGTCGCTACGCTGGAAAAGAAATTCGATCGCAAGCTGACTCCCACCGTCAAGGTGGATGAGGCTTTGATCGGCGGTGTACGCGTGGTGGTCGGTGACGAAGTATTCGATACCTCGGTGCGCGCAAAGCTGCAGCAGTTACATGTTGCTCTGGCAGAGTAATAGCCAAGAGCCCAAGCGTGAGCTTAAGCGAAAGAAAAATTTTTAGGAGTTAGTATGCAACTCAACGCATCTGAAATCAGCGAGCTGATCAAGAGCCGGATTCAAGGCCTTGGCGATATCGCTGAGGTTCGTAATCAAGGTACCGTTATTTCCGTGTCCGATGGTATCTGCCGTATCCATGGTCTGTCTGACGTGATGCAAGGCGAGATGCTGGAATTTCCAGGCAATACCTTTGGTCTGGCGCTCAACCTTGAGCGTGATTCCGTTGGTTCCGTAATTCTCGGTGACTTCGAGCATATTTCCGAAGGCGACACGGTCAAATGTACCGGCCGTATTCTGGAAGTGCCTATTGGTCCTGAACTGCGTGGCCGTGTGGTCAATGCACTGGGTCAGCCCATTGATGGCAAAGGCCCGATCAATGCCAAGCTGACCGCCCCGATCGAAAAGATTGCACCAGGCGTCATTGCCCGTCAATCTGTATCGGAGCCGATGCAGACAGGTATCAAGTCCATCGATGCCATGGTGCCTATTGGCCGCGGTCAACGTGAGCTGATCATTGGCGATCGTCAAACTGGCAAGACAGCGGTTGCCATCGACGCGATCATCAATCAAAAGGGGCAGAACGTCACTTGCATCTATGTGGCGATTGGTCAAAAAGCTTCCTCCATCAAGAATATCGTGCGCGCCCTGGAAACCCATGGCGCCATGGAATACACCATTGTGGTAGCAGCTTCGGCGTCGGAATCGGCAGCGATGCAATACGTGTCAGCCTATTCTGGTTGCGCCATGGGCGAATATTTCCGTGACCGTGGTCAAGATGCGCTCATCGTTTATGACGATCTGTCCAAGCAAGCTGTGGCTTACCGTCAGGTTTCCCTGCTGCTGCGTCGTCCACCAGGTCGCGAAGCCTATCCTGGCGACGTGTTCTATCTCCACAGCCGCCTGCTGGAACGTGCAGCACGCGTGAACCCTACCTACGTCGAAAAGTTTACCAACGGCGAAGTCAAGGGCAAGACAGGTTCCCTGACTGCGCTGCCGATCATTGAAACCCAGGCTGGTGACGTTTCCGCCTTCGTTCCAACCAACGTGATTTCGATCACTGACGGTCAGATCTTTTTGGAAACATCCTTGTTCAACGCCGGTATCCGTCCTGCGATCAACGCCGGTATTTCGGTCTCGCGTGTTGGTGGTGCGGCGCAAACCAAGGTCATCAAGAGCCTGTCCGGCGGTATTCGTACCGACTTGGCGCAGTATCGTGAATTGGCAGCATTTGCTCAGTTCGCCTCTGATCTGGACGAAGCGACCCGCAAGCAGTTGGATCGTGGTGCCCGGGTGACCGAATTGCTCAAGCAGGCACAATATGCGCCGCTGTCGATTTCCCTGATGGCTGCGACTTTGTTTGCCGTCAACAAGGGCTATCTGGACGACATCGAAGTCAAGCAAGTGCTGGCATTCGAAGCTGGTGTGCACGGCTTCCTGAAGACCAAGCATGCTGATTTGCTGCAGAAGATCGAAGACACCAAGCAACTCGATAAGGCTTCCGAAGAAACATTGGCTGCTGCGATTGCCGAGTTCAAGAAGTCCGGCGCGTACTAATCTCAACTGAAGCTATAAGGAGTCAGTCTCATGGCTACAGGTAAGGAGATACGCGGCAAGATCAAGAGCGTGGAAAATACGAAAAAAATCACCAAGGCGATGGAAATGGTCGCTGCGTCCAAAATGCGCAAGGCGCAGGACCGGATGCATGCGGCACGCCCGTACAGTGACAAAATTCGTAATATCGCTGCTAATCTGTCGCTCGCCAATCCGGAGTACACGCATCCGTTTATGGTCAAGAAAGAGGGCGCCAAGAAAGTGGGTTTCATCGTTGTAACGACCGATAAAGGTCTGTGCGGCGGTATGAACACCAATTCCTTGCGCCTGGCCATTGGCAAAATTCGTGAACAGGAAGCGCAAGGTAAGGCAATCGAGGCGGTCGCTATCGGTAACAAGGGTTACGGTTTCCTCAATCGCATTGGCGCCAAAGTCGTAGCGCATATCACTCAGTTGGGCGATACCCCCCATCTTGAAAAGTTGATCGGCCCTGTCAAGGTGCTGTTGGATGCTTATCAGGACGGCAAGCTCGATGCGGTTTATCTGGTCTACACCAAGTTCATCAATACGATGAAGCAAGAACCGACACTGCAGCAATTGCTGCCGTTGACGAGCGACACAATGGTGGCAGACGCAGGTACACCTTCGTGGGACTACATCTACGAACCTGATGTGCAAAGCGTCGTGGACGAGTTGCTGGTGCGTTACGTCGAGGCACTGATCTATCAGGCCGTGGCTGAAAATATGGCGTCCGAGCAATCGGCCCGTATGGTGGCGATGAAGGCAGCAAGCGATAACGCCGGTAACGTGATCGGCGAGTTGAAGTTGGTCTACAACAAAACTCGTCAGGCTGCGATTACCAAGGAACTGTCCGAAATCGTCGCCGGTGCGGCAGCGGTCTAAAGACTTCATGCAGAGATGCGTAACAAGTTTTAATTTTATATATTGAGGGAACGAAAATGGCTGATGGCAAAATCGTTCAGTGTATCGGCGCTGTGGTGGACGTTGAGTTTCCCCGTGACGCGATGCCTAAGATTTACGATGCCTTGAAGATGGACGGCTCGGAACTGACACTGGAAGTGCAACAACAGCTTGGTGACGGTGTCGTGCGTACCATTGCACTGGGTACTTCGGATGGCCTGCGTCGTGGCATGATCATCAAGAACACTGGCAAGGGTATTACTGTGCCAGTTGGTAAGGCTACCCTGGGTCGCATCATGGACGTGTTGGGTAATCCTATCGATGAGTGCGGTCCGGTGAGCCATGCGCAAACTGCGACGATTCACCGCAAGGCGCCGGCATATGACGAACTGTCGCCATCGCAAGAATTGCTGGAAACCGGCATCAAGGTCATTGACCTGGTCTGTCCGTTTGCCAAGGGTGGTAAGGTTGGTCTGTTCGGTGGTGCGGGTGTGGGCAAGACCGTGAACATGATGGAACTGATCAACAACATCGCCAAGGCACACAGCGGCTTGTCCGTGTTTGCAGGTGTTGGTGAGCGTACTCGTGAGGGTAATGACTTCTATCACGAAATGGCTGACGCCAAAGTGGTTGATCTGGAAAATCCGGAAAACTCCAAAGTGGCGATGGTTTATGGTCAGATGAATGAACCACCAGGCAACCGTCTGCGTGTGGCGCTGACCGGCCTGACCATTGCGGAAGGTTTCCGTGATGAAGGCAAGGACGTCTTGTTCTTCGTCGATAACATCTATCGTTACACACTGGCCGGTACCGAAGTGTCGGCACTGTTGGGTCGTATGCCTTCGGCGGTGGGTTATCAACCTACGCTGGCTGAAGAAATGGGCCGTTTGCAAGAGCGTATCACTTCGACCAAGACTGGTTCGATTACTTCGATCCAGGCCGTTTATGTGCCAGCCGATGACTTGACCGATCCGTCGCCGGCAACTACTTTCGCCCACTTGGATTCGACCGTGGTGCTCTCGCGTGACATCGCTTCGCTGGGTATCTACCCTGCGGTTGATCCGCTCGATTCGACTTCGCGTCAGCTCGATCCACAAGTTGTTGGCCAGGAACACTATGAAACAGCTCGCGCTGTTCAAGGTATCTTGCAACGCTACAAGGAATTGCGCGACATCATCGCGATTCTGGGCATGGATGAACTGGCACCGGAAGACAAGCAACTGGTCGCGCGCGCACGTAAGATGCAACGTTTCCTGTCGCAACCTTTCCACGTTGCTGAAGTATTTACCGGTTCACCAGGCAAATACGTTTCGCTCAAAGACACGATCAAGGGTTTCAAGATGATCGCTAGCGGCGAACTCGATCATCTGCCAGAACAAGCGTTCTACATGGTTGGCACGATCGAAGAAGCAATCGAAAAAGCCAAGAAGATCAACTAAGGTCTTCTTGATTCTCGCGCAGCCGTCCTGGCCTGTTCTGCAGGCGGGAAGGTTGAGCGGATAGGAAACGATATGGCACATACTATTCACGTTGACGTGGTCTCCGCCGAAGAAGCAATCTTCTCTGGCGAGGCGGAATTCGTCGCGTTGCCGGGTGAATCGGGTGAGTTGGGAATTTATCCCCGGCATACTCCCTTAATCACACGCATCAAGCCGGGCGCTGTTCGCATCAGAATTCCTGGACAGGCACAAGAGGAGTTCGTTTTCGTCGCTGGTGGTTTGCTGGAAGTACAGCCTGACCGGGTGACAGTGTTGGCTGACACAGCTATTCGTGGTGCCGACCTGGATGAAGCCAAGGCGACTGCTGCCAAGAAATTGGCAGAAGAAGCACTGGTCAATCGCGATTCAAAAATCGATTACGCCTCAGCACAAGCCGAACTGGCTACCGCTGTTGCGCAATTGGCAGCGATTCACAGACTGCGTCAGAAGCGTTAAGCAATTCACGTCAAGTATTGCGCGTGTAATTGCGTAGGTAGAAAAAGGCAGCTCAGGCTGCCTTTTTTATTGTCTTCTGGTGATTTCCAAGTCCGTGGGGAAAATGACGCTTGCGGTGTTACGGTAGCCTGCCGTCTTGCTGCCATCTTCGTCGACGCGCCTGGCCATCGTTATTTTGCCAGGCAATCTTAGGGCTTGCTGCCGCGATGCGTTACAGTAGACGACAAGCTGATGCTGCGGTGCTCATGCGCTGCCTCAGATGCGCCAACCATCAGGATTGATCAGCAACAACAAAGGAATCCAGGCATGCCAGCAAATTCTTCAGCGGCGCGCAAGCCCGTCATTGCCGTGGTTGGATTATCGAATCGACCAGAACGTGCAAGTTACGACGTGAGTGCGTATATGCAGCGTCAAGGCTACCGCATTGTCGCAGTCAATCCTATGTACGCCGGTCAGCAAATCCTCGGAGAATTTTGTCATGCGAGCCTGAGTGCGGCACAACAGTCACTGGCCGCAGACGGCCTGACAATCGATATTGTCGACTGTTTTCGCAAGGCTGCCGAGATTGCACCGTTGGTCGAGGAGGCCATTGCCATCGGTGCCGGTTGCGTCTGGATGCAGCAGGGGATCGTCAATGAAAGCGCTGCCCAGCGCGCTCGCGCAGCAGGCCTGGTAGTCGTCATGGATCGTTGTATCAAGGTCGATCATGCGCTAGGGATGACCCACGGCGTCTTAGCGGGGCGGACAAAATGAAGCCGCGTGTTTGCCCTGCGGAGTACTACCTTCATCGGCGCACGCTGTCGTCGTGATGTAGTCAGGTCCTCTTATAGCTCTTTGAAAAAGCTGGTTTGTCATCGCCATTTAATTTGGTGCGTTTAACGCGCCACCACCCAGAATCATATACAGGAGACTAGCCGATGCGCATTGCTGAGCAATTCCGTGCACCCAAAAAAATCGACATTGAAGATTCGGCAGCGGCTGCCAAGCCCTTATCCAGCGGTGACAAGCTGGCCGATAAATTGCAATTGCAGCAACTGGCACAGCAAATCGCCGAGCACCAGGAGATGTTGTATGCGCAGAGCAAGCGCAAGTTGCTCGTGGTGTTGCAAGGAATGGATACCAGCGGCAAGGATGGCACGGTCAGCGGTGTGTTCGATCAGGTCAATCCACAAGGACTGCGGGTAGTCAGTTTCAAGGCGCCAAGCCAGCTTGAACTGCAGCACGACTACCTATGGCGCGTTCATCAACAGGTGCCACGGCAGGGCGAGTTAGTGGTTTTTAATCGTAGTCATTATGAAGACGTCCTGATCTCGCGCGTGCACGACTGGATTGACCATGAAGAGTGCCTGCGCCGTTATGCGCAGATCCGCGATTTTGAGCGTTTGCTTAGTGAAACCGGTTGCGTTGTCATCAAGTTCTTTCTGCATATCTCCAAGGACACCCAACGCCTGCGTTTGCAAGGACGTATCGATGATCCCGCCAAGCATTGGAAATTCGACCCGCAAGACCTTGCCGAACGTCAATTCTGGGACAGTTATCAGCAAGTCTACGCACAAGCTATCGGCGCTACCGATAGCAATCATGCGCCCTGGTACCTGATCCCTGCCAATTCCAAGACGCATCGCAATCTGGCGGTAGCCACTGTGGTGCTGGAGACATTGCAGGCGATGAAGTTGGCATATCCACCGGCCAAGCCCGAGTTGGTCGGCTTGACAGTGAAATAGGCGCGGCTAACCAAATGCAGCTGCCGCGTTCGAAAATACGAAGAGGGCTATTCGTAGTCTGAACGCTGCTTGCAGCGTTGCGTCTCTTTGCCTAACCTGGCACGGTCTTCGTCGGCGCACCTTGTCATCAACACTCTATTTTTCCCTTAAGCACTTGGCCAGGCAGCACATCAATAGTGCTGCCGGCTGATCGGGTCAATGCAACCAGGTGTTGAACAGGCGATCATAATCGCCCGTGGCTTTCAAGGTTCGCATCCATGTATCAACATATTCCTTGAAAGCGACATCGGCGCGCGGCAGCATGAAAGCCTTTTCGGCAAATTGCAGTGGTTGCTCGGGATGAATGGAGCACAACTGCGGATGCTGTTTGGATTGCCATAAAGTCTCACTGGCATCGGTGATCATGATGTCAGCCTGACCATCAATGATTTGCTGAAAGATCGTCACATTGTCCGGATAGAGAATCAGCTTTGCCTGTTTCAGATTGGCTCGCGCAAAGCGTTCATTGGTGCCGCCTGGATTGACGATGGCGCGCGTGCCGGCCTGATCGATCATGGCCAGCGACTGGAATTTGGCGACGTCGGCGCAACGGGCGATAGCGGCTTTGCCATCGACCATGTGCGGTACCGAAAAGGAGACTTGCTTGAGGCGTTCAAAGCTCACCGATACTCCGCCCATGGCCATATCGCATTTGGACAAAAAATCGCTCATGAGCGTGCCCCAGGTGGTCTTGACGATTTGTACCTGCACACCCAGCGAAGCGGCCAGTGACTGTGCAAGGTCCACATCCATGCCTTCAAAGCTGTTGTCAGCCTTCAAGTACGAGAAGGGTTTGTAGTCGCCCGTCATGCATACCCGTAACTTGCCGCTCTGGAGGATGTCGTCGAGCCTGCTCGTGGGGGCGCTGCGAGCTGTTTGAGTCACTAGCGTCGCGCATAGCAGAAGCAATGCCAGCAAGATTTTTTTCATTCATGTCTCCCAGGTTTTATTGAGCTCAGAAGATACCATGCAGGGCCACGAATGCGGTCGCTGCACTGTCGCTAATACCAGAATTGGATCTATGAATGCGATAATGGCGGATTGCCGATGCGGCTAACATGCTTGCCCTGATTGCCCCTTTACCCATGTCACTATTTGCCCCGCTCAAGAACGACACTTTCCTGCGTGCACTATTGCGCCAGCCTACCGATTACACGCCCTTGTGGCTGATGCGCCAGGCCGGCCGCTATTTGCCGGAGTACCGCGCTACCCGCGCGCGCGCCGGTTCATTTCTGGGGCTGGCAAAAAATCCCGATTATGCTACCGAGGTCACCTTGCAGCCGCTGCAGCGCTATCCCTTGGACGCTGCGATTCTGTTTTCCGATATTTTGACGGTGCCTGACGCCATGGGTTTGGGCTTGTACTTTGCCGATGGTGAAGGCCCCAAGTTCGAGCGTCCCTTGCGTGATGAGCAAGCTGTGCTGGCCTTGCAGGTGCCGCCGCCAGGGAGCTTGCAATACGTGTTCGATGCAGTCACCCAGATTCGTACTGAATTGGCGGGGAGCGTGCCGTTGATCGGTTTTTCCGGCAGTCCCTGGACACTGGCCTGCTATATGGTTGAAGGCGGCGGTTCGGCTGATTTCCGCACCGTCAAGGCCATGCTGTATGAGCGGCCTGATCTGATGCACCATATCCTGAGCATCAATGCGACTGCCGTGACTGCCTATCTGAATGCACAAATTGATGCTGGCGCCCAGGCTGTGATGATTTTCGATACCTGGGGTGGTGCACTGGCCGATGGCGTCTACCAAGAGTTTTCGCTGCGTTATATGGCCGATATCATGCGAGGTCTCCAGCGTGAAAAAGATGGGGTGCGCATTCCTGCCATCGTCTTTACCAAGGGCGGTGGTCAGTGGTTGGAGGAAATTGCCGACATTGGCGCCGACGCGGTGGGTCTGGACTGGACCGTCAATTTGCGTCAGGCCCGTGCGCGGGTTGGTCACAAGGTTGCTTTGCAGGGCAATCTGGACCCTCATGTTTTATTTGCCAGTCCGCAACAAATTCAGACGCAGGTACGTAAGCTGCTCGACGCGTTCGGGAAGCCAGAGGCTGGTGCTGGTCACGTTTTCAACCTCGGACATGGAATTTCCCAGTTTACGCCGCCGCAGGCAGTAACCACTCTGGTCGAGGCAGTCCATAGCATGAGCCGTGAATTACGCCGCTAAGCCAGGAAAAATCAACCAATACCTTAAAACCAGGAGAAATCAAGCCATGTGCGCTCTGATTTCACTTATCCCCTATTACTTATGCACAACGCAGGGTCGGCGGTAAGAACGAATAATTTTTATTTGAATTAGCTATCTTCTTTTTTTTATGCTTTGTAAGTGATTGATTTTAAATCAAAATATTTTTGCTTTGGTTTTGTGCAAACACTCAAAAGCCGCTTGAGATATGGCTTTGCGGGCTGTCAAGAGGGACTTGCCCACAAAGTTATCCACAGGATGTGTGGATAGTTCAAAAATCACTTAGGAAACCGCGACTTACGAGATTTTTTCAAGTTTTACTTGAATTGTGGTGCCAGATCTGGCCGAAGTTGTTCTGCCATTTCCTGCTGAAGTTGCGGCGCAGCATTTGGCACAAATTTCCTTGTCAAGTCTTTTTTCGGTGCGATAAATGGGAGTTATGCACATATTTATTTTGGTAAAGAGCAAAAATAAAAAATCGATATTTTTTTTGGCGCTTTGCAATGTTTTTGTAAGTCATTGATTTTTATAAAATTAATTTCTGCTTTTGAATTGGGCAATTTATTGAAACCCGCATCCAGACTGGTAAAGGCGCTGTCAAGTGCGAGTTGTCCACAAAGTTATCCACAGGATTTGTGGATAGGTTAAAAAGTGGTTACGAAACCGTTACTTAGCTCAACTTTTAAGGAACCACATTAAGTTCGTGGAACAACGCATACTTCAAATCGTCCTCGACACCCCGCTTGACAGAAGCTTCGATTACCGTTGGCTTGGCGAGCAAGGACAAGTGCTGCCGCAGATTGGTCAATTGGCAATGGTCTCGTTTGGTCGTCGTGCAGTCGCGGGCCTCATTGTCGGGGTGAGCGAGCATACCGAAGTGCCACCGGACAAACTCAAAGACGTCATCGCCGTGCGGAGCCAGTTATCGCCTCTCTCGGCCCAGTGGCTGGCGCTGTGCGGGTTTGCTGCCGACTATTATCATCGGCCGCTGGGCGAGGTGGCATTGCCTGGCTTGCCGAAGAATTTGCGGGCATTGACCGTCACTGCCCTGGATCGGGCGTTCAAGAAACTCGCCAAGCTCAGTGCCGAGCACGATGCTCATGCCTTCAACACGCCCCAACTCAAGCCCGAACAGCAAGAAGCTGTCGATGCGATTGCAAGCGCACAGGGTTTTGCGCCGCTGTTGTTGTACGGTGTGACAGGCAGCGGCAAGACCGAGGTGTATCTGCAAGCGGCGGCCCGCATCCTGGCACACAGCGAAGCGGCCGGCGAGTTGGCGCAAATTCTCGTTCTGGTGCCGGAAATCAATCTCACGCCGCAGCTGGAAGCGAATATCCGCGCCCGTTTTCCCGGTGTGCACGTAGTGAGCTTGCATAGTGGTCTGGCCGAGGGCGAGCGTACCCTGAGCTGGCTGGCGGCGCATCAAAGTCAGGCGCGGATCGTGCTCGGTACGCGCCTGGCTATTCTGGCATCGCTACCGCATCTGCGACTGATCGTCATTGACGAAGAGCATGATCCCTCCTACAAGCAGCAAGAGGGCTTGCGCTATTCGGCGCGCGATCTGGCGGTCTGGCGTGCGCATCAGCTGAGCATCCCGGTGGTCCTGGGTTCAGCCACGCCGTCGCTGGAAACCTGGCAGCATGCTCAATGCGGCCGTTACCGCATGCTGCAGTTGCGCCAACGGGCGGTGCGCGACGCCGTGTTGCCCACCGTGCGCATGATAGACATGGAGCGCGACCGCCCCAACGACGGTTTGACCTCGACGTTGGTGGCGGCGCTGAAACTGCGTCTGGAGCGTGGCGAACAATCCCTGTTGTTTCTGAACCGCCGCGGTTATGCACCGGTGCTCAATTGCGACGCTTGCGGCTGGATCAGCAACTGCATGCGTTGCACCTCTTTCATGGTGCTGCATAAGCCCGAGCGGCGCCTGCGTTGTCACCATTGCAGCCTGGAGCTGTATATCCCCAAAGCTTGCCCGACCTGCGGCAATATTGATCTGCAACCCCTGGGGCGAGGCACGCAGCGGGTTGAGGAAGGCCTGCAGACAATCTTTCCGCAGGCAAGGGTGCTGCGCATCGACGCCGATTCGACGCGCCTCAAGGGCAGCGCCCAGCATGCCTTCGATCGCGTTCACCGTGGTGAAGTCGATATCCTGATCGGCACCCAGATGGTGGCCAAGGGGCATGACTTCAAACGGCTCACCCTGGTGGGCGTCATGAATCCTGACACCGCGTTGTTTTCACATGACTATCGCGCCAGTGAGCGTTTGTTTGCGCAACTCATGCAAGTGGCCGGTCGCGCCGGTCGCGTCGCTCAGAAGGAGGGCGGCAGTCCCAGCGAGGTTTTGATTCAGAGCCGTTATCCACATCATCCGCTCTACAGCGCAGTGGCCAAGCACGACTATGAGGGTTTTGCCACGCAAGTGTTGCAAGAACGTCAACAAGCCGCCTTGCCGCCGTTCCTTTATCAGGCTTTGCTGCGGGCCGAGGCAAGTCAGCTTGAGATTGCCTTGGCATTTTTGCAAGAGGCGGCGGCTTGTCTGGCGCACCCCGGCATCACCATCAATGACCCGATTCCCATGACCATGACACGTGTGGCCAATGTAGAGCGTGCCCAACTACTCATTGAATGCGTCTCGCGCCCGGCTTTGCAAGCCTTTCTGCACGCATGGATGGCACAACTGCGACAACTGAAAACCCGCGCCAAATGGTCGCTCGAGGTCGATCCGGTCGATATCTGACAGGCACGATTGACCGTTGGCGCCACCAATTCGCCGTTTCGTCGCAAAGCACTGGCAGACACCGCGAACAAACTTCATGATAACGACATTGCCGTTCATTCTGGGAGTTTGTCATGTTGCAAAAAATTCTGTTGAGCACGCCGTCATGGGT
>Ga0302155_10002822_pt1 | contig 11531 bp, 5 predicted proteins | sample I_Bog_N3_1_FD_193508 | JGI IMG/M metagenome (GOLD analysis project Ga0302155, IMG submission 193508) | Peat permafrost microbial communities from Stordalen Mire near Abisko, Sweden - I_Bog_N3_1 | ecosystem: Environmental > Terrestrial > Soil > Wetlands > Peat | place: Sweden: Abisko, Stordalen...
ACCACGACACCGTGTCGCTGGCGTTCCCGATGATCGATCATGACCAGAACACCTACTGGCTGACGGTGCCGTCGTTCAAGATTATCTCGGACCCGATCAACCCCGGTGGCAACGATCAGGACGTGATGGAAAAGCTCGACTTCACCGCGTTCCGGGACACCGCAACGCAGTGCATGTTGCAGGTCGATCGCTTCTCTTCGACGGCGCCTGTCACCTTCTGATTGATCGGGGCCTGAGTGCCCCGGTCCACCTTTCGAGAGCCCCCGACCCGGCTCTCCTAACCAGCTTCCCGACCTAGTTCGCTGGCGAACCGTGGCCCTGCTTGTCGGGAGCAGGGCCACACCCCCTACATTGGACCCGACCTCCCATGAACATCTACGAAACCTTTTCGAAGCCTGCGTTTCTCGATTCCGCCAAAACCTTCCCGCTGTCGGAAACCGCATCGATCACGCTCCTGCCGCTGACCGGCGAAAAGTCGAAGCGTGAATTCCAGAAGCTGATGGAGCCGTACACGCCGCGCATCAAAGCCGGTGGTACGCTGACCGAGACCGAGCAGAAATCGCTCAACCTGCGTCACTTCTCCGAAACGGTTATCGTCGGCTGGAAGGGAATCACGGGCGCCAACAACGAAGAGATCAAGTTCTCGCCGGAAGCCGCCAAGTCGCTGCTGGGTGATCCCAAGCTGGAAAGCTTCTTCGACCTGATCGCCAAGATGGCCAGCAATGAAGCTGGCTTTACCGAGGCGCAGCATCAGGAAGACGAGGGAAACTAATAGCCTATCTCCGCTGGTCGTCGAAGCCACAAGGAAAAAATTCCGAGTGGCTTCGACAAATCCAGAAGGAGAAGGGCATTGAGATCAAATCCCTTGTCGATGAGCCTGTTCTTGCCCAGCACCTTAATTGGATTTGGCAAGCGTTCACCGATCTTAGCTATCGTCGCGGCATTGGTTTTTCGGGTCCCGTCCCGATCAATTACAGCGACATCCTTGCATATTGCAAGTTGAAAAGCATCGAACAAGCTGCCGATCGCGAACGCATGGTTCGGCACATTGAAGCCCTCGACCGCGAATACATGTCCGAATCCTACAAGGACAAAGCGGAAGGCAACCCTCCACAACCCCAAGCTCCGCGCCACCGGACTGACGTTCCGCGTCATGCCCGTCGGGCGCCGACAAAGGAAGTCCCGCGATGAGCGAATCTTATGGCTTGCAGTTCAATGTCGATGCCTCGGGCATCGGCTCGGGACTTCAGGCGTATAAGAGCGCCGTCGATGGCATCCAGTCGTCGTTGAAGCAGTTCGAGCAGACGGCCACCAAAACGTTCGCCACGGTGGCCGCTGCTGCGAACAACAAATCAAATCTGTCGAGCTACGCCAAGAGCCTGCAAGCGCTCGGGAACATCCCGATCGACAACGCAGCGGCGCGCAAGATCACCCAGCTTTCGCAAGCCATCTCCGGCTTCAAAGCTCCGGCGCAGTCACAGGCTGCATCGCTACAGGCGTTTTTTCGCAGCCTGTCCCAAATCCCTGACATCTCGTCTGCAACACGCTCGATCACTAACCTTGGTCGGCTGTCGGGGAGCCTTGCCGATTTCAAGGGTCCCAGCGCTGGGCAAGCAGAGAACCTGAAGGCCTTTTTCAAGAGCCTCGCCCAAATCCCGGACATCAGCGCTGCGGCTCGCTCGATCGCCAACGTCGGCGCTCTGAGCGCCAGCCTTGCCGATTTCAAAGCACCCTCGACGGCACAGTCGGCCAATCTGCGTGAATTCGGCAAAGCCGTCAGCGCGGCGATGCCCGGCCTCGAAAAACTCAAAGCGGTTACCGGCCTCATGGATGCCGGTGCCGAGCTTGCGTTGCTGGCCGGAGAGATCGGTAAGATCAAGGCACCGTCGTCCACGTCGATCAAGTCACTCGGTGCGCTGGCCAGCGCTCTCAAGCAGTTCGAGACCGTAAACCTGTCCGAGATTGGCCACGTCGGTACGGCACTGTCGGGCATCTCGACGTTCAAGGCGCCTTCGCAAGCCCAGATCAAGAACCTTGTCTCCTTCGTCGATGCGATCGACAAGATGAAGGTGCCTGAGAATACCTCGGCGATTGCCGCAGGCCTCAATCAGATTTCGGAAGCCGCAACCAAAGCGAATGGCTCGCTGGGTGGAATGCGTGCGTCGCTCGGTAGCATCCCGTTCAAGGGTGTGTCGTCGGGCGCGGCTGGCGCCAAGATCGAGATGATGGGGCTGCAAAATGCCTTCAGCGCGACCTTTCAGGCAGGCTCGGTCCTGCGCTCGCTGCTCGGCTCGTTGACACTGGGCGAACTCGGCCGCGAATTCTTTGAAGCGAACCAGTCGGCGAACCAGTTTCAGGCGTCGATGGAGATCATCAGCGAGAACCCGATGTTCAAGCAGCTTGCTTGGGATCAGGCCGCTGCGACTGCCAACAAGTTCGGTACGAGCCTTGCGACGTATGCCGCAGGGTTCTCGAAGTTTGCCATCGCGGCAAAAGAGAACAACATCTCGTTCGCTGAATCGAAGAAAATCTTCGACGGCTTCCAGACGGTCACCACGGCACTGCATCTGGGTACCGAACAGACTCAGTCTGTCGGACTCGCGATCCGGGAAGCCATGGACAAGGGCTTCATCTCGACCCAGTTGCTGACCCGTCAGCTTGGGCAGGCTTTGCCCGGCGCCATGACGACCTTGCAGGCTGCTTGGAAAGCATCAGGCAAGAGCAGTGACAACTTCTTCGATGCGTTGAAGAAGAAGGAAGTGGATGCGGGCTGGGCTCTCGACCAGTTGGCCGATCACTACAAGAACGTCTACGGCAAATCCGTGGCACAGGCGTTGCAGTCGCCGATCCAGCAGTTCAACATCCTCAAAAACAACGTCATGGAAATGATGGTACAGATCGGCGACGCTGGCGCAAAGTCAGCGTTCGCGGACCTGATCAAGCAGTTTTCGAGCTACATGGACCCGGCGTCGGTTCACGAGTTCACCAAAGCCATCAGCGAAGGTCTGGTCAGCGCGATCGACAAACTTTCGGCTGGTCTGAAATTCCTGCACGACAACTGGGATTCCATTAAAGGTCCGCTCGGCACCACGCTCGAATTGATGGGCAAGTGGGCGCTGCTTTCGGCTGGCTTCAAAATCGGTGAGGTCATCAAAGGCCAGTTGTCGATCGCTGCCGGTGCCTTCAATTCGATCAAAACTTCCATCGTTGGTATTCCCGAACAAATGGGCGCCCTTACCGCCGAGAGCAGTGCTCTGGGCGGTGCATGGTCGCGCCTGACGGGAAATCTCGTACCGCTGAACGCCGGTATGGAACAGTTTGGCGTCACAGCGCGGATGGCCTCCGGCAGTATGACACTGGCCGAACTGGAAGCCAGCATCTTGGGCCGGTCTGTGTTCGCATTGGCGGGTGCTGCTGAGGCGGTATCGGTATCTCTGCGTTCGGCGGCTGCGGCGCTTGTCTCATTGATGATGGCAGAGGAAGGTGCTGAGATCAGCACTGTAGCGATTACGGTATCGCTCGGCGCGTTCAACATCATGACCAACGCAGTGCGCCTCGGTGTGAATGCGGTGTCCGGCGCCTTTTCTGGCATGATGGGTCTTGTCGGTGGTCCCGTCGGCGCTGCGGTGTTGGTGCTTGGCGGCGCTCTGATGACCGCCTACTCGGCAACCACCGCGTTCAACGCAGGTCTCGCAGATCAAAAACGCTCGCTGGTATCCACACAGAGCGCCCTTGATGGTGCCAACAAGCTGATGGGCACCTACCACGACAAAGCCACGGATGCTGCGACTGGCGTCGATGGCGTTGGCGGGGCGTCGCTCACAGCTTCGGGTAAAGTTGACACGTTCGCCGGTAAGGTCGGCAATGCGGCCACTGAGCTTCGCAAGATGGCTCAGGCCGCTCGCGACGCCCAAATCGCCACCATCAATCAGGAGATCACGAGCAACAGTCAAGCAGGTCAGAAGCTGCTCGATAGTACCGTCGATGGTTCCAACAAGAATTTCAGCACACACTCGATTGGTTCGACTGTGTCGTCGCTGTATAATTCGTTCTCGGCACGTTTTACGCAAGGATTCAACTACGCGATCAACCGCCGAGACATGGGTCAGGAAGCCGTTGATGCGGCATCTGGCTACGCGAAGCAGAATGAAGACCTTAAAAAGGCTCGTGACAAGCTGCTTGGTACTTCGGATGAAACGATCGCAAAAAACAGCGGTGCTGCTGATGCCGACACCGGCCGCAGTGTAACCGACCCGATCTACCACGGCGCGACCGGTGAGAAGGGGAAGAAGGATCATTCGCTTCAGCAGCTTGAGGCTTTTGAAAGCGAACTGGATTCGTTCTTCAAGAAGCTCGACAACGGCGATGGCGCTTCGAAAATCTTTGAAGGATGGGCGACCACACTGGACAAGGGCGCCAAGGCGCTCATGGGCAAGTCTGGCTACGCAGCGGCGATCGATACCATCCGCACCTCAGGTCACAACGCCACGACTGCGGCGATGGGGCTTGTCGATGCGCTGAGCGACCCCAAGAACCTCACGCCGACGGCGAGCAAGGGGTTGGAGAAGGTTGGCGTAAGCGCGACTCAGCTTGCCGCTCTGATCAAAAAAGAAGCTTCCGCGATCGATGACTCGATGGCGGCGGCAACAGCCAAGGAATTCACGGACAAGTACAAAAAATACGATGATCTGATGAAGAAGCTTTCGGAAACCGATCCGGTTCTTAAAGTGAAGATTGCATTCGACGATAAAATCTTCGACGAGAGCAAAAGTCTTCTTAGTTCGACTGGCATGGAGGCATTCAAGCCTTCTCTGGAAGCTTTGCACGATGGTGCATTGTCGGCAGCAAGTGCCGTGGCTGTACTGATCAAACTCCTTAACGATCCTAAGAACTTGGCGGACAGTGCGTTCACCAAGAACCTTCCTGCGATCGTCGCCATGCTGAACGGAGAGGTATCGGCGAACACCAAGGACATGCGGACCGCAACCAAAAAAGACACGTTCGGTTCGGGTGTCATGGACGACCTGAAAAAGGAAACCGAGCAGTACCAGATGAGTTCGAGCCAGATGGAGGTCTACAAGGACCTTCAAAAGGCGATCTCGGAAGACAAGGACCGTCAGCACACCGCGTCTCAAGCTGAGATCAGTGATCTACAAAAGCGGATCGAGCTTCAGCAGCGGCTCAACGAGACGCTCAAAGTCCAGCAGGACATGTTCAAGAACAACGGCATCCGCCAGTGGGCTTCGTCCACGATGCAGGCGGGTGACGCGGTAAACGCGTTGGACAAAGACCTCGCCGACGGTCTGGAAAAGACTCTGGAAGAGGTTGGTACCAAGGGTGTTTTCTCGCTCAAGAGCTTGGCTCAGAGCATCCAAGGGACACTGGTCAAGAAGGCGGCGCAAGACCTGACCAAGCAGATGCTGAACGGAATCTCCGGTCAGAAGATGTTTGACGACAAGGGGAACATGTCGAACACGAACTACAGCTTCTTTGACGGCATCGCCGGGATGAAGCGTAGTGATCAGGTATCGGCAGAAACCCACAACGGCACCGCCGATATGGGTAATACGCTGAAGTTCTACGATGACGGAAATGGCGCCTTGAAAGTCGTCATGACGAATTCGTCGGGCCAAGTGATCGACAAATCGAACAAGGGCGCTGGTATCTCTAAGGGCGTGACTACAGCGCTCCCTACCGCCGCTGCGGCCCCTACGTCGTTGGGCGTAACTGGGACTGCCAATACGGCAAACCCAACTCCTGCGGCCTCGACTGGCAATGCTGGGCTTGATTTGAATATGGTGACCCTCATGGCCACCAGCGAGTCCGCTTTGAGCGCAGCTTTGGGAGGCTTCTCGGAAAACGGCGCACTGAAGGTTTACTCGACAAATCCGACGACCGCGACAACGGGAGCGAAGAGCGCTAATGGGCTCGGGTCTTCAGTTCCAGCGAACGGCCTGACAGGCGTCCTGACTGGCATGGCCACCGGCACGCCAGCAAGCACCACCGCAACCAGCCCAGCAGCAACCAGCGCAGCTTCGTCAGGGCTCCTGAGCGGGCCGCTCACGTCGCTGCTTGGTCCTACCTTGGGTGGTGTCGCGTCGTTGGGTGCAAACGGCGCCACAGGCGGCGCATTCGGCTTGGTCAACGGCTTGCCCAATATGCTCAAAGGTGTGAAGTCGCTGTTCACGTCGAACGGCGTCACCGGCATGGCTGGTGTAAACCAGTTCCTCGGTATCGGTGGCAGCAACAGCAGTGGCGGCGGCAGTCTCCTGAACAGCATCTTCGGCGGTGGTAAGTCGAGCGCGTCGAGCCTGCCTGTGTCGGGTCTTGCCAGTGCGGAAACGCCCGCGCTGAGCAGTTCCACCATGTCGTCGCTCGATGGCGCCATTCCGGGTCTGACGGGCGGTTCGGATGCGAGCAGCATGACGAGCAGCTTGACCAGCAGCATTTCCAACGCCACGACCACGGGCTTCAGCGGCGCGATCGACAACGTGTCGTCGTCGTTCACGTCGCAGATGGGAACTTCGGTTGGTTCGATCTCGGACACCTTCGGTTCGACCATGGGTGATTCGATCTCGGGCCTCGGTAGCGACATGAGCAGCCTGTTCGGCGGCGGCAGCGGAAGCAGTGGCGGTGGCTTGGGCAGCTTGCTTGGCGGCGATAGCGGACTGGCAGGTCTTTTCCGGGAAGGTGGATACACCGGATCGCCCGTGGGCACGGCCAGTGGTTCGCTCTATTCGTTTTCGAGCGCGCCGCACTTTGCGACCGGCACCGCTAACACCGGGAACTTCTCGGGCGGGATGCCTGCGGTCCTTCACCAGAACGAAGCCGTCATTCCGCTGTCTCGTGGCCGGTCGATCCCGGTCCAGTTCAGCGGTGGCGGTGCAATGGGTGGATCGCAGCAGCCAGCCGGATCGAACATCACGTTCAACGTGACCTCGCCTGATCCTGACAGCTTCCGCCGTTCGCAGTCTCAGCTTGCCACGCAAGCCTATGCAGTGGGCACGAAAGCATCTCGTCGTAACGGGTGAGGTTATTAAAACTTGACTTTCACGGTTAGTTAGGCTAACCGTGAAAGCACATCAAGCGAGGTAACCCTTGACCGACACGTCCTTTCACGAAGTTCTTTTTCCTGAAGATATCTCTTACGGTTCGTCGGGTGGCGCAGGCTACTCGACGACCGTCATTGCATTGTCGTCCGGGTTTGAACAGCGCAATATCAACTGGCAAAACTCGCGGGCGACCTACGAAGTCACCTACGGGGTGAAGTCACCGGACCAGATGGAAGCGCTGCAAGACTTCTTCCATGCTCGCTTCGGCAAGGCCTACGGTTTCCGGTATAAGGACTGGGCTGATTACACGATCGAGAGCGGCATCCTTTGCACGTTCGATGGTGTGGGCCAGACGTTCCAGATCAACAAGCGGTATGAGCCAGCGACGAGCTATTTCGTCGATCGTCCGATCAAGAAGCCGGTAGCCGGATCGCTCGACGGATATTTCTATTTCATCGATGGAAACGGCAACCGGACAAACCTTAATCCGGCCGATTACTCACTCGATTATACGACCGGCTTGTTCACCTACACGGTTATCCCCGCAGCAGGAACGATGCTGTATGTGGACTATCTTGAATTCAACGTTCCGGTTCGCTTCGATACAGATTCGATGAAGATCACACAGGACGCATGGGAAACCTCGTCGTGGCCTTCGATCGAACTGGTGGAACTCCGGCTCGCCTGATGAAAACGCTCTCAAGCGCCATGGCGGCGCATGTGGCACAAGAGGTAACTACCTTGTGCTCGTGCTGGAAGATCGTCCGGACCGACGGTGTCGTGCTTGGTTTTACCGACCACGACGTGTCGTTCACTTACGATGGTGTGCTGTACGAGTCCCAGTACGGTTTCGACCGCACGGCCATCAGCAACGACGAGTCTTTTGCGGTAGACAACCTGAACGTTGCCGGGTTTTTCGATTCCGACGCACTCGACGAAAGGGACCTGCGAAACGGCGTGTACAATTTCGCCGAGGTCTACGTCTTCCTCGTAAACTGGTGTGATCTGTCTCCAACCATGGGCGACATCAAGCTCCGGCGCGGTTGGTTCGGTGAGATCACCTTGAACAAAGCAGGCCAGTTCGAAGTCGAAATGCGGGGCATGACGCAGGCTCTGGCCCACACCTTCGTAGAGGTCTACTCGCCGGAATGCCGGGCTGACTTTTGCGACGCCCGCTGCAAATTGAACATCCTTGATTACACCATCATTGCGACCGTCACGGCGGTTTCCAGCAATTCAGTGTTCACGATCGCACCGGTCACGATCCCTACCGTTCCAGCGAGCGGGTACATCGGCGGGTCGATCAACTGGACCTCCGGTCTCAACACCGACCGGGCGATGGAGATCACCAACTTCGACAACACTGCGTTCTCGATCACGCTGTTCCAGCCGATGGCTTACGACATTGCCGTCGGAGACACGATGCGGCTGGCCACAGGATGCGACAAATCGCGAACGTCGTGTGTCGCTTACAACAACATTTTGAACATGCGCGGAGAGCCTGATGTCCCCGGACAGGATCAATACCTCTACTACCCAGACGCCCAGCAAACTTCATCCTAGTCTGGATGACGTTGTAGCTGAGGCGCGGAAGTGGCTTGGTGTAAAATGGCAGCATCAAGGCCGTGGCCGGGCTGGCATCGATTGTGCAGGACTGGTCGTCCGGGTTGGGCAAGACCTTGGCCTGACGATAGCCGACAAGGTTGGTTACAAGCGTACCCCAGAGGCTCATAAATTCGTAGAACACATCCGTCAGCAGACGGAGTTCGTCGGCCAGCCCAAGCCGGGGTGTATTGGCATATTTCGCGAAAAGTATTTCGCATGTCATGTTGGCATATTCACAGAACGTCACGGTCAAATCTACCTGCTCCACTCGTACATGCCAGTGGGGAAGGTGATGGAAGAACATTTCGCCCATCAGTGGATTAACAGTCTCATAGAAGTTCGAAAGTATAAAGGTCTTATAGACTAATGGGTCAGCTTGCAGTTACCGTTGCTGGTGGTATCATCGGATCGTTTTTCGGGATGCCACAGCTTGGCCTCATCGTTGGCGGTATGCTGGGGCAGTCGTTGTTCGCGCCGACGGTCCAAGGACCGCGTCTGACCGACTTGACTGTAACGGCATCAACCTACGGCAATGCGGTCAATTATCTGTTCGGCACCAGTCGCATGAATGGGAACGTGATCTGGTCCACCAAGTTGCAAGAGACCGATCACAAGACGATGGCGGGCAAGGGTGGGCAATCCCAGACCACCTTCACGTATTCTGCAAGCTTCGCGGTGGCGTTCTGCACGGGAACCGCCAACATGGTCACACGTATCTGGGGAGATTCCAAACTCATCTACGGCTGCGATTCAAGTCAGTTACTGGCAGAAAACAAGATCGCAACGAACCAGCAACTCACCACGCAAATCCTTGAGGCATTGACCGGTAAGGGACCTTCAGAGTTCACCAATCTCACGTTCCGTTTTTACCCCGGATCAGAGACGCAGTTGCCCGACGGCCTTATCGAACAGGCCGTAGGCTCGGGCATGACACCAGCCTATCGCGGGCTGTGCTACATCGTGTTTGAGAATTTGCCGCTGGCAAACTTCGGCAACCGCATCCCGTCGATCACTGCTGAAATTACCAAGCTCCCGGCTTCGACGGCGCCCAACCTGACACCGGTCTACGGTTCGCAGGTGCCTTCGGATTCCGGCAGCATTGTCGATTGGATCGGCAACACGATGTATGTGTGGGATAACTCGAACACCTTGTTCAGTTACGACCTCACTACCATGCAGCAGGTCAAGGCGATTCCGCTTCCTTACCGTCCGCAGGGTTTCACGCCCGGTGGCGGACCTTTCTACACGATACTCGGGCCGGGCAATGCCGGTCCTATGGCGATCATGAACTCATCCAACGGGAGCGTGTTTCTCCTTGGCCATCATGGAGGCGGCATCGGCGATGATCCGGGCTATCCCTATTCTCTGACAAGCCCAACATTCACCACTGGTGTTGGAACGATCTGTGGATTTTTCACGCAAGATTCATACGGTGTAAGGACCGATTATTTCATCCACATCGACGGCTTTGCCTCGATGTCGATGTACACCTCGACTGGTGGTTTTTTGTTTGCCGGACGCAATCCTTTGGCGAATGGCGGACCGTTCAGCAGCAATCTTGGCATTGGCAACATTTCCACGTGCTCGATCCCACAAAATGGGGCTGAGGTGATCTTGTGGTCCAGTGATACAAATGGCTTGGCTTACCAGCGCTGGCACGTCGGTAATGGGGTTACGGGAACCGTCACGCAAGGTAGCGTGTTCGAACCAGACGCGTCGGAGTTTTTCACAGAAGCTGTGGTGCTTGGGAACGTGTCTGTGTCAGTGTCTCTGTACATCGAAACCGTCAAGACGATCGATAGCACCGGCAAGTACGTGACAATTCAGACAATCACACGCGACCAATACGGAAGCGAGTCTATCACCTATACAACTCGGAAGAAGACCAATCTGGATTCGGCCGGTACGGTTTATACCTACCCGCAAACGACTACAGTGTACGATCATTTCTCGCCGTCGTTCCTTATTATCGACCCCACTGACAGTACGGCTAACATGGTCGGCCAATACTCCCTCAATGGTAACACCATTTGGGGTTTCCTGCGTTGGTCATTGATCGACAAAGCTGTAAAGGTAGCTCGCGTATGGAACTTGCCGTCGGACAACAGTGGTTACCCAATCCATGTTCCTTCCATGGACCCGGCGAGCCGTCTGGCAGGCAACACGATTGGATGGCTTGATCAGATCGCCGACTACGGTCAGGCGCCTCATATGATCGTCGTCAGTTTGGTCTCCGGTGACATCACGGCCTCTCCGTTCACGGACCCTAACGCCAGCGGCTTTGCTAGTTTGACCACCAATGGTCCGCTTGGTGGATATTGGGACGATCAATCACAGTCTTTGGTATGCACGCCGCAGAACCGGAAAGCCACCCGGTTCTATTTCCGGAACTACGGTGACAATGCCACCGTCGCCGACATCGTGTCGGAAATGATCGAGCAGTCGCAGGTCCTGACGACCAGCGATATCGATGTGTCGGGCCTTGAGGCGATGTCGTGCATTGGCTACGTTGTATCCAATGTGAGTTCGATCAAGGACTGCTTGTCGCAGCTTTCTCAGGCGTTCTTTTTCGACGCTGTGGAATCCGATTACACGCTCAAATTCGTTGCCCGTGGTGGTGACTCGGCCGTCACAATCCCTGAGGAATATCTCGGGATTGCAGACGCTCAGACGCAGTCCTCGGTCAAGGAGGTAATTACCCAAGAGTTTGAACTCCCGATGCGGATCACAATGAGCTATTACAGCTTCGAGCGTGATTACCAGACCGGGACGATGTTCTCGAAGCGGATGATCAATCCTGTTCCTTCCATGTATTCACCGGTAAAAGTTCAGTATGAACTTCCTCTGATCATGACGGCAACACAGGCCAAGCAG
>Ga0302155_10002829_pt1 | contig 11520 bp, 10 predicted proteins | sample I_Bog_N3_1_FD_193508 | JGI IMG/M metagenome (GOLD analysis project Ga0302155, IMG submission 193508) | Peat permafrost microbial communities from Stordalen Mire near Abisko, Sweden - I_Bog_N3_1 | ecosystem: Environmental > Terrestrial > Soil > Wetlands > Peat | place: Sweden: Abisko, Stordalen...
GACGACTGGATAAATTAAAATGAGTACTACCCTGACCAAAGAACGCCTGTACAGCAATATCGAACGAATCATCTTGCAGTATTGCGACACCGCGGACCTTGGGATTACCGGTATCGACGCAGATGTCAGCCTGACCCAGGAGCTGGGGGTCGACAGTGTTGATTTTCTCGATATTGTTTTTGAAATCGAAGACACCTACAAGATTCAGTTCCCGCTTGAACAGTGGTCGGCCGATGGCCCCAATGGTGCAAAGAACGAGTTCAAGATGTCCGCCTTCGTGGATGCTGTCTACGAGCTGATAGTCCCTGCTTTGGCCGAAGCATGAAATTTGAAACCAATGCATTGATTGACAGGATTATTGAGGTGTCTGAGTGGCAGCACATTACGTGCCGCAGTACCGTGCCGGTACAAGCGCCTCTTTTTGAGGGGCACTTTCCCGGTAATCCGATCGTCCCAGGTGTGTTGTTAGTAGAGACCATGGCTCAAGCCAGTGGCTACCTGTATATGTTGTCCTCAGGTTTTGAACGAATGCCCTATCTGGTGAATATCAAACGCGCAAAGTTCAAACAATTTGTTTCACCGGGTGATGAGCTCGAGATGAGTTCTCAATTGACCCATCGAGGAGACGGTTACCTGGTTTTTACAGCCAATATACGTTCTTCGCAGCGGGTGGCCGAGTCGGAGTTTATGTTAAGGCTCATGGATTTTCCTAATGAGACGCTCAAGGAAAGTGTTGTCAGCTCTGTCAATAGGGTGAGGGGATAGATGATGGATAATGGCGCCTTCATTCTGGGTATGGGGGGGATCTCCAACCTGGGCCGCTTGCAGTCTGGCGATCCGGGTGATGCATTTTTGCCCCTGCCTGCCGGTACGAGCAAGATCAGCGCAGCAGAGTTTCCGATAGGCCGGTATATCACCAAGCAGCGTGATATCAACGCAATGGGGCTGGGGCAAAAGCTGCTCGTTTGTGCGGCAGGGTTGGCGTTGGAAGACGCAGGTTTGTTGGGCAGTGATATTACCGACTGCGATATTTATATGGCCTCGAAAAGCGGTGAGCGCAACGAGGATATCGATGCCGCGATTCTAGGCAAGGCCAGGACGGGTGAGCTGGATATCAACAGCGAGCTAGGCCGCTTGCGACCCACTCATTTCCTTGCCGAATTACCCAATTTGTACTCGGCTAACATTGCAATGATGTTCGGTGCCAAGGGGGAGAGCGTCACGTTTGTTGGCGAGGCGTCTGCCTCTGTGCACGCGGTGACGCATGCCATCGAAAAACTTTCCAGCGGTCAGGCGCATCGTTCCATCGTGGGCGGGGTATTCAACGGTGATCAGAAAATTCATGACGAGTATCTGGCATCGATGAAGGCTGGCGGCTCAACCCGCATTACTTTCGGCTGTGCAGCAACCTGCCTTGTACTAGGGACTGCACCGGCGGGGGCGATAGCCAAGCTTTCTCGGCTCGAATCCTTTGATTGGGATGATGTGAGCCGCCTTATACGAGAAAACGAGGTACTGGCGGTCTCTGCAAGCTTTTATCCTGGCTCCGACCTTCCGGTGCAATGGCGTCCTGAGCAGATTGGCGTTCCTGGCGTCAATATTGCCGACTATATGGGCAGCCTCTTTGAGTCCGCCCTGCCGACTCAAGTGCTGTTTTCAATGTTGTATTTTAAAACTGCACTGCAGTTACAACAGGGCAAGCGAATATTGTTGATTGCCCAAGTGGGCAGGGCGCGTTTTGAAGCATTTCTCCTAGACGTCCTCTAGTCAATGGCTGTCGGAATGTACTGAACAGGTGTTTTCATGAGTTTGCAAAGCCAGATTTACCCGCTAAGCAGTCGCTTTCCATTCAGTTCATATCCTTGCGGATGGTATGCCGTGGCATGGGCGAGTGATATCGGAAACGAGAGTATTACCAGCCTGAAGCTCTGTGGCAAAGACATTGTCATTGTCCGCACAGGCTCTGGGCAGCTTGCGGTGTACGATGCCCACTGCCCTCATTTGGGGGCCCATCTGGGATACGGTGGTGCCGTGGTGGGTGAGCATATTCGTTGCCCGTTTCACGGTTGGGAGTTTGATAAAGGCGGTCAATGCAGTCGTATTCCCCACTATGACGGTACCCTGAAGGTCGGGTTGAAAAAATGGCACTCGGTCCTTCACGGCGGAATGCTCAAAGTCTGGTACAGCGCGAGTCATGGTGAACCCGTCTGGCATTTGGGGGCGGTGGATTTTACCGGGTGGACTTCACCGGTGCTGCATAAAGACAGTACCTGGTCGTTGAGAACACATGTTCAGGAGGTGGCGGAGAATGGTGTGGACGTCGCTCACTTCACGACGGTTCACCATGCTAAAACCGGTGGTGAGGTAAGAGACCTGTCACTGGTTTGGCCGCTGGCTTCGTGGATATCGATCAGCGCCGGCGATATTGGCGGGAAGCCGTCGATCGCGCAAGCCAGGATCGTGTTGGATGGGTTGGGGCTGCATAAAGTTGAAGTCAATGTCGACGATGGGCGAATGCAGTTTAGAAGTTTTCTGTATGTCACCCCGGTTGATAGCGAGACGGTTATGATTCGCATGACCGTTTCTATCAAGGAAACCGGCGATCAGCGTAAAGATACGATGTTGGTTAAATATCTTATCCCTCGGCTGGCCAGTGAGTTGGTCAAGGACTTCGATATCTGGGAGCACAAAAAATATATAGAACGCCCTCCGTTAAGTCGTGTTGATGGGCCGATCGCGAAGTTTCGGCAGTGGTGCAGTGATTTTTACGCTTAGCCGGTACCGCAGCGTATCGACTTTTTAATATGTGCGTTTGTTGCATTTCTCGCGTGCGGCGCTTCGTCAGCGTCGTATGCTGGGGGTGCTTATATGTTTCTATTTCGTGGCCTATTCTTGATAGTGCGGCGATGAGGTGCTTATGATCGAAATATTTGATATACAAAGTGCGGCGGGCGCAAAAGTCAAAGAACCCGACGAGTGTGAGCACCTGGGTGACATTCGAGTGGCGATTGACCGATTGGATGCACAGATTATTCAATCCATGGCGCGGCGAATGTTGTATGTGCGGGCGGCCTCTCGTTTCAAACCCTCCGAATCAAGTATTCCGGCGCCTGAGCGTGTGGCGCAAATGCTTCCGCAGCGTCGGCAATGGGCTGAAGAGGTCGGATTGGATGGCGACTTTGTTCAAAGCCTATTTAGCCAGATTATCAATTGGTACATCGCCGAGCAGGTTGGCTATTGGCGGCAACAGCGAGGCCTTGCATAAATGAGCATCGTCGACATGGATTTCACGGGGCTTTATCTCTGCTTTGAAGACGCTCAAAAAAAAGCCTTGGAAATTGATCGGCCTGTGCTGGCGGCATTTTCTTGCAGCGTCGCAACGGTCGATACGCTATCACTCCTGGAAAAAGCCCAGCACTCCAAAGGCCCCTATGCATTTTGGGAGTCCCGGCATCCATCGGTCAGCATGTTCGGTTGGGGCGGTGAGATTGAAATTAGTACAATGGGTGAAGCGCGCTTTACCGCGATGCAGTCTGCATGGCGTTTGCTTCTGCAAACGGCAGTGTGTCATGGCCCGTTGAGCCCGAGGCTGGTGGGCGGATTTCGCTTTGATGTCAATGGCGGGAAAGACCGTCATTGGCAGGACTTTCCCGATGCCAGCATGAGTCTGTACAAGGTACTGGTCGTTCATACGCCGGATCGGGATTGGCTTCTATGCCATTGCTCTGTCGAACCCGATGCCGACCTCTCGGCGCTGGTGGCCAGTTATAAGCAACATATTGAGTGTTTGTGCCAGAGCGAAAAGAAAGCGGCGCATGATTCTTCGGATTGTGTGCTGATCGAAACGATGAATGCCGGCCAATGGCAGTCGAAAGTCAGGTTGGCTGTCGGGGAAATACAACGCCAGGTATTCAAAAAGGTGGTGCTGGCCCGTTCTGTCCAGCAAGTACACGATCAGCCAATCAACACCGCCGCCTTGATCAGAACGCTGAGGGGTGGCAGTCAGGCGCACCTGTTCGCTTTTCGCCGTGGCAGTAGTTGTTTCGTCGGTGCAACGCCTGAACGTTTGGTTTGTGTGCTCAATGGCAGCCTTCATACCCATGCCCTAGCGGGGACCACTCGGCGGGATGAGGATCCCGCAACGGATAGGCACCTGGGAGAAGCACTGCTCAATTCTGGCAAGGAGCGGCATGAGCATGCACTTGTCGTCGAGGCGATTCGTAATGCATTGACACCGTTGGTATCCGAATTGGTTATTACGCAGGAGCCGACTCTACATTATCTACCTAAAGTGCAGCATCTCAGCACCCCCATTTGTGCTCGTGTCAAAGAAGGTGTGAGCCTACTCAGCATCGTAGAGGCCATGCACCCGACGCCTGCGGTTGCGGGTCATACACGTGAGGCGGCGCTTGACTACATTCGTGAGCATGAGCAGTTGGATCGTGGATGGTATGCCGCTCCTCTTGGTTGGATTGACGCCCAGGACAGTGGTGATTTTGTCGTAGGACTCAGATCCACCCTTGTCTCAGGGGTTAACTGCTACCTATTTGCGGGGTGCGGCATCGTCAGTGATTCGGATCCCGATCAGGAATATCAGGAAACCTGTCTTAAATTATCCGGGTTACAGGAAGCAATTATTAATAGTTGCCGACCTGTCATGAGCGGCCTCCCGGCTTGATTCAGGGATTTTCAGCGGGGGCGTCAGCTGGGTTTAAATAATGATTTCTGGTATGTGCTCTGGGAGACAGCGGACGAATGGACATCAATGCAAATGCTCGTGGCGCCGGAGCCGATCTGGATATGGTATCCCGGCGATACACGTTTCAGTTGGAAAAGGCATTGGCTGGGAATTGGAATCAAGGCGATCAGTTTAAAACTATTTTAGTGAACGCTATATCCTTTCCACTGCCCAGCGGTGAAAAATTATTCATAAAAGCCGTTCGGTATTTTATCGATCAGATCACTGACCCTCAGCTGAAAAAGTGGGTGGGTGTTTTTTTTAAGCAAGAATCTGCTCATACCAGAGAACATGTGACTTACAATAAATTAATTGGTGAATATCGAAATTATAATATTGCGCTGCTGGAAGCACCCTATAGAAAATATAACGAACATATTTCGGAACATACCTCGCCAGTTTCCTTGCTCGCGACAACGGTGTGTATGGAGCATCTGACCGCCATCACCTCGCACCTGGCGATCACCGATGAACGCTGGATGGGGAGAGCGAAGAGTGCGGTGAAAGACTTCTGGTGGTGGCATTCGTTAGAGGAAATTGAACACAAGGCTGTTGCGTTTGATGTCTACATGAACGTCTGTGGCGATAGAGCGCTGCTCAATCAAACGATGAGTAATATCGTCGGTAAGCTGGGTAATAATTTAAAATATACGATGTGTCAAATGTACATGATGGAGGGTGGTAAACCGAGAGACATCAAGGCGTGGCTGGAAAACTCAGATTTCTTGAATGCTGATGATGGGCTGTTGAAAGCGATGGGTGGTTATATCGACGATTTTTATCGTGAAGATTTTCATCCGTGGGATCACGATAACAGTCATCTCATTGCCTTGGTTAGCAAACACCTCGATAGCGTATTGGCCTGATTTTATTGCGGCTTGCTGGCGTGCCCCTTCTTTGGGGGCCGCAGCGGGGTGGTGCGGATATTGAGTCCGCTATGTTAATGCACGAAACGATCCGTTTACGGTGGAGTGGGTGATGGCTACAAATATTGAGAGATGGAACTTAAGCTGCTATTTAAGCCTTCAAGCCGAGCGCACTCCCCATGCCCCGGCGCTGACCAGCGATACACGATCCTATGATTACGCAGCGCTTGATAAACAGGTGAGCGATTTTTCCGCCATCCTCGCGGCGGCAGTCCCTGAGAAGCAAAGAAGAATTGGCGTATATTTGGGCGATAAATTCAGTGTCTTTATCGCGATGTTGGCTATATTCAAAGCGGATCTGGTTTACGTTCCCATTGATGTGAATCTCCCACTGGATCGTTGTCGATATATTATCAAGGATAGCGATCTGGCCTTTGTCGTCAGCGATCCCGCTTACGCCCCCTGGTTGACGGAGGGAGGGGTCAGTACTCTGTTGATGAGTACGCCGGGGCCGGTCGTGGTTAATTCAAGGGCGCCAGCACAGGCTCATCTGCAATCGGTGGGGCATGCGGATTCGGAAGCCGTGGCTTATGTTTTATACACCTCGGGATCCACTGGAGTCCCCAAAGGTGTGGAAATGCCTCATCGGGCAATTCTTAACCTGATCGACGATCAACTGGAAAGCGATTCCCTGTTTAGGCTCCCGCTGCGTACGCTGCAGTTTGCTTCGCCCGGGTTTGATGTTTCCTGCCAGGAGGTCCTTTCCAGCCTGGCGTGCGGAGGAGAATTGGTGATTGCACCTGAGGCCGTCAGGACAGATGCATCGAAACTGTTCGAATTCATTTGTTCGCGTCAGTTACAGAGGGCGTTTTTTCCTTATTCGGTGTTACAGACGCTCGCTATCGAGTATGAACGCCAGGCGGAGGGTGGACCGGGGGCGTTGGCGCACTTGATAACGGCGGGTGAACAATTATTGATGAGCAAAGAGATTGTTCATTGGTTAAGTCAGTTGAAATGTCGCTTGATTAATCATTATGGTCCCACTGAAACCCACGTGGTCACCACCTACCAAAGCGATCAGCCCTTTGATCGCTGGCCTTATCGCGCTCCTATTGGAAAAGCTATTGGTAATGTACAAACGTACGTTCTGGATGAACGACTTCAACCCTGTGCAATAGGCTGTGAAGGGGAACTGTATATCGGTGGGGTATGCCTGGCCAAGGGGTATATTCAACTGCCGGATGAAAATCGCGCTAAATTTGTTCGGATTCTGGCCGCCAATGGGGAAGCGTTGCGAGTTTATAAGACGGGAGATATCGTTCAGATTGATGAGGACGGTGATCTTGTTTACAAGGGGCGCAGCGACACGCAGGTCAAGTTGAACGGTCACCGTGTTGAACTGGGGGAGGTCGAGGCTCGCTTAAAAAAAATGCCTGAAGTAAAAGACGCCGTTGCGCTGGTAAAGCAATTGGGTGAAAGCTCCAGTGAAAGCATTTTAATTGCACTTGTTGTCTTTGGACACTCCCTGGGGACAGAGCGCCTTGAAATAAATGAAATCGACGCGGGGGCTTTTCCAAGACTCGTCGATAGTTTGCCTGCCTATATGCTGCCCAAACGGATGTATACGATTAACAGACTCCCGTTGACGAACAATGGAAAGCTCGATCGAAGAACCATTGATACGCTACTGGATACGAAAGTCAGCGCGGTGCCGTTCGGGCTTAGCGACAGCGAAACGCTGGTGGCTCACCTGTTTTCAAAACTATTAGCTACTTCGGTGACGTTGCCGGAGTCAAATTTTTTCGAAAAAGGTGGGAACTCGCTCCTGGCGGTCCGATTTATCAAGGCCTTGGAGGAAGAACTCGGCGTCAGGATCAACTTGACTCGGTTCTTGCTGAACCCAACGGTTGCATACACTGCTTCTTTAATTTGAGTTTGGGTGGGCGCATGAAAAATACAGTCGTAGTGACAGGTCTTGGTATGAGCACTTCCATCGGTAAAGGGGTGCTTGAAAATTGGCAATCGATGGTTGAGGGTAAATCGAATTTCAAGCGTTCAAGGCGCTTGTGCGACAAGAGCATTCGTACTTCTTTTGCCGCGGTTGATGACCGTTTCGAAGATCAGCGTAATCCTCGCGTCATTGTAGAAACCTATATTAAAGAAGTGGTCAGGGAAGCCAGCGCTGATGCCGGTGGCGGTGCGTTCGACCGGATGTATTATTCGCTGCCTACGAGTGTGTATTACTGGCATGAGCGGCTCAACGATCAATTGGCCTCGCCGCCATCGGCCCGTAATGTCCTCGAAGAGTTTTCGTCCGAGGAAGGATTGTCGGCATATTTTTTTGAGACCTATGGCCTGACTCAGTATCCGGCGGTCATATCGACCGCTTGTGCTTCTTCTGCGACTGCCATCCAGTTGGGCTATGAAGCCATTGTGCGAGGGCACGCTAAAAGAGTACTCGTTGCCGCTGCGGATAGCCCCATTTACGACGAAACGGTTACCAAATTCAATAACCTCTCGGCGTTGTCAACGCGTAATGACTCACCGGCCACGGCATGTCGTCCCTTTAGTCAGACTCGGGATGGTTTTGTGATCGGTGAAGGGGGGGGCTGCATTGTGCTCGAAAGAGAGGATGCCGCTCAGCAAAGAGGTGCTCAAATCTATGCTTATCTCAGTGGTTGTGGCAACACAACTGACAATGTTCATCGCACTAAAGGTGATCCTTCAGGGAGCGGTATCAAGGAGTGCGTACTTAAAGCGATTGACCAGGCGGGGCTTACGCCCAGTGCGATCAGTTGTGTGAATGCGCACGGTACCAGCACGCCTGAAAACGATCGGATGGAGGCCAAAATAATAGGTGAACTGCTGGGTGAGAGGGCGTTGGTGACCTCAGTGAAATCATTGATTGGTCATACCCTTAATGCCGCGGGTGTGATTGAGGCGGTTGTATCGGTTTTAAGTTTGAAGCATCAAATCGTGACGCCAACATTAAATTATGACAGCAGTTTGGTGGACGACGGTGTCACGATTGTCAGTGCCAGTTTGCACAATGCCAATATCGATAATGTCATTTCGAATTCGTTTGGTTTTGGTGGGCAGAATGTATCGATCGTCTTTACCCGCGCTTGATGACTTTTGCACGGTTGTATTCTCTCATGTATCGGAGGCAAGATGATTGTTGCGGGTAAGAGGAAGGTGCCGGCCCTGCCGTTGAATGGCATTGATGTCATGCTCGACTCTTGGGCGGACTATATATTGGTTTATCCTTATTTGTTGGATCAGTCGCGGTTGATTGCGAGCCTTCAGGCGGCGCTTGATATCAATCCCTATTTCTCAGGGCGAAAGTATTCCAAGGACGGTGTCGAGATTTTTGTGACGGGTGGAAACGAAGGCGTTTTGCTGGAGTTTCAACAGTTCGAAGTGACGTTGCCTCGGCATTTTTATGAAAATGAATATCAGGGGTATGAGCTATTCTGTGAAAAAGGCTTCAGAGAGCTACATAAATTTTCACGCTCCAGCTTCAAGCACCCTTTGTTTCAGATCAAAATATCCGAATTTGAAAATGCTAGCGTTTTGGGTATCAGTGTCTGGCACTCTCTGTCGGATGGTACGACCTTTTTTAACTTCATCCAGCTCATCTCGCAGCTGTACCAGGGACTAGGGGCCGACATCTGCCCCCCGGACTTTTCTCGACTCGGTGAAGGGGGCGGTACTGATGTGTCTTCCGCGCTGGTTGATTTCTGGAGTGCGCCTGTTGCAGCGAAGGAGCCGATTCTCTTCAAGGAGGCCACTTTTGTGCTGAGTGAGGCGCTGGTGACTCGTATCGTGGGTGAGTTCGACTGTGCTGGGTTTATGCGCTACGACTACATCATTGCCCATGCATGGAAGCACATCGTCGCGTTCATGGGGCTGGCGGCTGACAGCGTCGTCTCACTTTACCCCGTGTATGACGCCCGGCAACTCACTTCCGTGGGGCCGAACTATGTCGGGAACTTGCTGTGCTACCCCTCCCTCTACCTCTCGGTACAAGAGATCGCGGCAATGGAGTTGGATGCATTGTCCTCCTTGATTCGCGAGGGTACCTTTGATTTGGTCGTCAAGGGTGACGAGGTGCTTGAAGAAATTCAGGAGATAGCCCATTTCACCCAGCAGACTGCTAAAGGTCGGTACTTGCTCAAGCCGCTGTATAACAGCATGTTCGGCTCAGGACTCCTGTTCAATAACCTGATGTCCATGCCTTGCAAACAGTTCGATTTTGGTGCTGGTGGCCCCTCCCATATTGATATGCCACTTTCGGATCCCATCCGATTCGTTCAGATATACCCCTCGGCGACCCAGCCGGATGGCGTGGTCATGAAGGTCAACTTGCCGGCGGGTGAGTTGGACCTGTTCGCTGAGGCTTATAAAAAGGAGTTGTTTGAATGAAGTCGTTCACCGCCCAAGGCGTATTTGATCATTACTTCAAGACGGGCGCGCTGGCCGAGGCGGACCTGTTTTCATCGCTGGTCGGTTGGGCGGATAAATACGCAGAGCGTATCGCGTTAAAAGACGAGTCGCGGCAGTTGTCTTATCGGCAGTTGCTTGAGGAGGCGTCGGGATTTGCCCGGCTGCTCTCGGCTCGTGGCCTGCGGCGTGATGATCGGGTACTGGTTCAATTGCCCAATGGTGTCAATTTCTTCATCGTGCTGTTCGCCGTTATCCGTGTGGGTGCTTTGCCGGTTCTGGTGTTGCCCGGGCATCGCGCCCATGAAGTCAGGGGGATTCACAAGGTTGCTGAGCCCCGTTTCTATATCGCGCAACGTGAACACGATGGTTTCATCTATGAAAGCCTGGCGACGACGCTGGTGGGCGAGGGCCTGGCGGAGGAGGGCGTTGTCTTTGTTGATGATCTCGATTTTCCAGGGATGATTGACGAGGTGGCAGAGGAGCGTTTTGTTCCTCCTGCGCCTGATGATGTTGCCTTGTTGCTGCTGTCGGGGGGGACGACCAATATCCCCAAGCTGATTCCCAGAACCCATGCTGACTACGTGTTCAACTTTTCCAACATGGCCATGGAATGCCTGCTTGACACCTCGTCTCGCTATTTGTGCACGGTGCCGGTGGCTCATAACTTCGCGCTTGGCTGCCCGGGTGTCTTGGGGGTCATGGCTGTGGGCGGATTTGCCTACCTCTTGGCGCGCCCCGACATTCTTGTTTTTTCTGAAATAGTGGCCCAGGAGCAGATTACCGTTACGGCGTTGGTGCCTGCGCTGGCGGAACTGCTCGTCGAATATATGGAGTTGGGGGTCGAGAGCTTCTCCAGCCTCACGCTTCTCCAGATTGGCGCGGCGAAGTTCTCGGAGGCCTCGGCGCAAAAGATCCGGTCTCTCTTGAACTGTGAGCTTCAACAGATTTATGGGATGGCGGAAGGCTTGCTCTGTTTCAACCGTCGTTTCGATCCGTTGTCACTCAAGATCGGTACCCAGGGACGACCTTTGAGCATCTTCGATGATCTACGTGTTGTCGACGGGAACGGTCGGAATGTGCAGCAGGGGCAGGTGGGAGAGTTGTATGTGAAAGGCCCCTACACGATTCGGGGATACTTTAATAATGAGGAGGCCAATCGTAACGGGTTTGACCCGGAAGGCTTCTATAAGACCGGTGATCTGGTTCGACTCGATGAGGGCGGCAATGTGGTTGTAGTGGGCAGGGCCAAGGAGCAGATCAATCGTGCCGGAGAGAAGTATTCTCCTGCGGATACCGAAGGAGTCCTGCTTGCCTGGAACCGAATCGCCGCCTGCTCCATTGTCGGGATCGAGAACATAGAGGAGGGGGACCGAGTTGTATTTTTCATTCGTCCTCATGGGCGGGCCCTCACCCGGGAGGAGGTCTGTCGCTATCTGGAAGCGCGGGGCGTTGCGGGCTACAAATATCCAG
>Ga0302155_10002833_pt1 | contig 11498 bp, 26 predicted proteins | sample I_Bog_N3_1_FD_193508 | JGI IMG/M metagenome (GOLD analysis project Ga0302155, IMG submission 193508) | Peat permafrost microbial communities from Stordalen Mire near Abisko, Sweden - I_Bog_N3_1 | ecosystem: Environmental > Terrestrial > Soil > Wetlands > Peat | place: Sweden: Abisko, Stordalen...
ATCGCTCTGGATCAACAACGACGAAGGGCTTTACCGCGTAGCCCGGAGTTATGTTTACAGTCATGGCGCGGCGGAAGGGGCTCGCCGGTTCCATGCCGAGCACTTGGCCGGGCGGAAAACCCCGGACGGCGCGGCCTATCTGATTTCGTATGTCCGCCACGCGTTGCGCGGCATCCTGTCTTGAATCAGGATCAGGTGGAGATGATGGGCCGCTATGCGGTGGCCCGTCTGGTAGGTCTGATCAATCGCGCTAGGAGGCGCTGACAATGGCAATTCAATTCAACGTCAATATGAGCGGCGCCAAGGGCTTCACCTTGCCCGCCGTGCCAGCCATCTGGGCAGGTGTCTGGCATCAAGGGGAACCCCATACGGTCGATCTGAGCGCCTTGCGTGCTCGCCTGCCTTATCGGTGGCGCAAGGCGTTCGATCGCTCTGGCGCGCTCTGGTGGCCTAAATCGGCCTGCCTGCCTGCCAAGGGCTTTGACATTGCGGCGAACGAGACGCCGCAAGGGCATATGACCTTGCACGACCGGCGCGGCAAATACTTGACGACGGTCTATCTTAACGCGCAAGAGGTCTAGGCAAAGGCGGCGCAAGCCGCCTTTCCTTTGGGCGTTGGTTCCTGTTAACGTTAACGCGAGCAAATACAATGCGGAATAAAAAACGCTTGCAATGCTATCGCGAATCGGTAAAGTGGCTGCATCAGGAACGCGAAGGGATCGCACCATGACTCACTTGTTTGTTTCGGACTCTGGCGACATGTTCAACACGGAGATTCCGGGCTGGCATACCATGCCGCCGCTGCGCCAGAACTTCAAAACGACCCATCGCGATATCGCGACCGTGGCGGACTTGAAAGCGACGTTGCGCTCTGGCCAGTATGCATGGCCGGGCGGTTATCCGCTCTATTTCATCACAAGCGACGGCGCCGCGTTGTCCTTTGAAGCCGTGCGGGATGAATTCCGCAACGTCATGGATTCGATTCAGAACGATATCCGCGACGGTTGGAAGGTGGTCGGTTGCCAAGTCAATTACGAAGATGGGGAATTGACTTGCGACCACACGGGCAAGCCAATCCCTAGCGCCTATGGCGAAGACGAAGAGGAGTCCGCCGCATGAGCAAAGCCCGCGAAGTCACTAAGGCCGAGCTATTGGCCGAACTGATCGAAATGACCGCGATTGCCCGCTGCATCTCCGGAAGCTTCGCCATGCGCGGGGAATACGGTTGGAACAAGGACGATCAGGCGGACCTTGATCGGGCCGAGTCACTGATCGAAAGAGCGAAGCGAAACCCGGCCTAGCCGGGATTCGTTTAACCGTGAGGCAACGTTAACGTTAACGGAAATCGGCTTATCCGTTAACCATCAAAGAAACACAGCGGAAGAAAAAACGCTTGCGAATCACTTGGCGATCGGTCACAAGGGGACATCGCAAACGGAGACACTCAAATGCCTGCATTCACTTCAGCCGCCGCTTTCTTTCGCGCCGCCCATGGCAAGCGCGTCATTCGCCGCCAAAACATCAAGACAATTGACACATGGCCGGACGTGGTTGCGGCGGCGACAAGCGACCTGATCGGACAAGGTTGTCCGGCTGGCGACATTACCGAGGACGAAACGGGCTTGCGCTGGCCGGGCGCCTTTATCATGAAGCCAAAGGTAGCGGGTGTTATGTCTGGCGTGTTCACGGTCAAGTCGGCGGAATACCTGTTCCTTGAAGATGGAAACGCCAAACCGTGGCACGGCGATAAGAAGGGCGCGAAGGTTGAAGGCGACAAGCTGGTGAAGGAATACCCGGACGGGCGCCGGATCACTTTCGAAATAGCCTAAGGCGAGGCGGCGCAAGCCGCCTTTTCTTTTACTTAAAGCCCGCGTTAACGTTAACGGACAAACACGCATTGCGGAAGAAAAAACGCTTGCGAATCGTTTCCGAATCGGTATGGTGAGGCATCAACACGGAGAACGACCCATGATCGATTTCGACAAGCCCGACACAATGCATCCCTACATCAAAGAGGCATTCAAAGATTATGACCGCTCGCTGGATGGCCGGGCCGCTGCAAGCGATATCACGAACCGCCTGTTTGACGCCTTGCGCAAGCTGGCCAAAGAGACCGGCATGGAACCGCTCTATGAGGTCCATGCGTGGAACCCTCACACGGGCGGCGAGCGTGGCAAGTGCTGGGGCGTTTCGTGGGAAGCCGGACCCTATCAGTGGGCAATCGGCGCCTCGTTCGTCATTATGGACCTCACTGGCCGTCTGGCTGAACCTCACTATAGCTTTGACCTCTGTTTCTATGAGGCTGAATGATGACCGGCTTGATTCCCCTCTATTTTCGCAGGGAACCGACCACGGATCGGACCCTGTTGGAAATGTGCCCCAAGGCAAAGCGCTTTGACGTGGTCGCCTATAGCGACCCTGATATGACGCAACGCAAGGCGCGTTGGCCGTGGTACTATCGCAAGCCGGACCGTCGGTTTAAGCGGGTGACTCTGAATTGCTGGCAATGGCAAGCGGTATGGTGCCCGGACGTTCCGCACGCAAACTGAGAGAGGCGGCGCAAGCCGCCTTTTCTTTGCCGACAGCCTCCCGTTAACGTTAACGTCGTCAGATGCATAGCGGAAGATTTATCGTTGACATAAATCTGTGAATCGGTATGATGGGGCATCGAAAACGGAGATACCGAATCATGGCAATGCATCTGATCCAATACACCCGTACCGAGGTCACGCAGAATCGAGTCTTTGTCGAGGCTGATAGCCTCGCCGAGGCAGTCGCACTGGTAGAGGAATACGAATTCGACGACTCAAACGAATATCAGGTACAGTCGTTTGAAAACACCGTTTCGGACGTGGTCGGGGTGGCGGCATGACTGCTATAGCAAGGGCCTATGCTGCCGGTCTCAAGTGCTATAACAAATGCGTATCGAGTCATACCTACGGTTTGGGCCATAGGGCACCGGAAATCGAAAACGCTTTCGCCAAGGGGTACGCCGACGCCAAGGCAAAGAAGGTGGCACAATGAGCGGCCCGCGCTACAAATGCGCCACACCCGCAAACGCGGCAAATGGGTCCGCCATGATCTATGACGATCCTGCCGGGCAGGTAGTTGCCCGCACGGTGGTAGACATGGGCCATATGGCCCTTCCTATCGTCATGGGGTTGAACTATTGCGAGGCGCTCGCCAAGGCTCTGGAAGCGTGCCTAGAGGCGTATGCCGAGCCCAATTATTACGATGATCCCTTGCAGCTATCAGACTCCATGTTTCTTGCCATCGAAAGAACCAAAGCCCGCGAACTGATCGCCGAATATCGGAAGGAGGTGCCCGCGAATGCTTGAAGCAATCGGCAAGCTCATAAGCGGTGTTCTCTTACTAATCATCGGGGCGGCTTTCCTTAAGGGATAGCCGCCCTAGCTATGATCTGGGCAACGCGTTAACGTTAACGGAATCGTTGCAATCCATTAACCATCAAAAAGACAGTGCGGAATAAAAAACGTTTGCGAATCACTTCGCGATCGATCACAAGGGGGCATCGCAAACGGAGACGCAAACAATGCCAATCGCCCCTGACTTCACCGCTGCATGGTTCCACGCGAGCCGGGTATCGTCGCCGGGTCGTAATGACGATAACCGCGCGGCTTTTCTTGGCGCCTTGATCGCGCGGCGTTGCCCCGAATTCGCCCCGGCTCATGTCGCCCACATTGTCAACGCATTGCAGAAACTGGCAAAGCGGATTCACACGCTCGCGGTTCATGACTGCAACGTCGGATTGAATCCGGCACAAGCCAAGCGCATGGACAACGCCAAGGCGGCTTTCATCGATCTGGCCAACGCTTGCGGGTTCAACGCTCGCACGGGTGGCGATCCTCGCGGCGCTTGCGCCTTTCTAGAAGACCCCGAAAATGAGGGCGCGGGCGACGGCTGGGGCAGCGGCTGGGCGGTTTACAAATGACCGACCCCCGCTACTTCCACGAAACCGGTAACGGCCTATATGGGCCGTCACTGCCCGGCGAGACGTTGGCCGCTTACAAGGTCCGTGTCCGGGGCGCCTATGGCAATTTGCGAGGCGTCCGGTTCGGGACTAAGGATGACTTTCACCCTATCAAATTTGCCTGTTAGGAACGACGATGAGCGATGAGATTATCATGCAAAAAATTGCGAGCGAATGCCAGCAAACAATTGACGACCATTGCGACCGTCAAGGGTGGGTCATCGACGACAAGGCGCATGGCCTTAATATGATCCTGACCGATCTGATGGCTTACGCGACAAAGGAGGGGATATCTTTCAGCCGTGAACTTGAAAGGGCAAAGGAAACATTCAGCGAATGTTACTGATAGACAGAGCGGCCTTAGCCGCTCTTTCTTTGTGGCGCTAGAACCGTTAACCTTAACTCATCGATGGTTTCCATTAACCATCTAAAGGTTAGTGCGGAAGAAAAACCGTTTGCATATCCTGTGCGAATCGGTATGGTGGCAACACAACGCAAGGAGCTAAGCCAATGCCTGAATTCGTTCTCGAAGATCGTGACAGCATCGAATTCCGTGAACTGCCCGACTTTGTGCAGGGCTATATCGAATGCATATTTTTCACGAATGCGTCATGCATCCCCATGACCGAATTCTGGACCGCTGAATCGCAAGAGCGCATCAGGGAAGGGCAGGCAGATGGCGATCTGCCAAGCGATGCCGGGTTCCTTGATCTGGACAAGGATTCGCTTGCGCGGATCATTGCCGATTGTGAGGCTTTCCAGCGCGACGCGGCGGACCTCTTGGCGCAAGCCTACGCAACGGAAGAATATGACGAAGCACAAGCCGGGCGTGACTTTTGGTTTACGCGTTGCGGGCATGGCGTCGGGTTCTGGTGCCGAGACGGAATCGATTATCGTTCCTTGCAAGAGGGCGACGAAGGGGACTCGATCGGCGATCAGCTTAGCGAGATTGCCCGCAAGGCTGGCGAGCGGTGGGTGACCTTCTACGAAGACGAGTCGAGCCATACGGGTTATGGGTCGGTGGAAGTGAGATAGGGAAGGGCGCCGCAAGGCGCCTTTCCTTTGGCGTTAGTCGATCGTTAACGTTAACGCCGACTAAGACGCTGCGGAAGATTTATCGTTGACATACATCGGCGAATCGTTATGGTTAGACATCGAAACGGAGTCGAGACAATGAGCAACGCAAGTCACATCACCACGATCGTAGCGCGGGGAATCAGTCATTGGGCGGATTGCCAGAACATGCCGGGCGACACGCTCACGGGAAGCTGGCCTGATCGCAAGTGGAAAGACTGGGCCAATCGGTTTCCGCAATATGTGGAATTCGTACAGGCCGCACAGTCCGACTTGTTCGACCGCGTCAATAACGCATTCTGAAAGGCCGGACCATGAAAGCCTATATCTATCACGCCGCACTGATCTGCGAGGATTGCGCCGCCTGCACCATGGGGGAGGAGAAAAAGCCTGATCACGTCAATATGGATGATCAAGCCAGTTACGACTCCGACGAATGGCCCAAAGGGCCTTACGGCGACGGCGGCGGGGAAGCTGACAGCCCGCAGCATTGCGACATGTGCGGGGACTTTCTGGAAAACCCGCTGACTGAGGACGGCTCTACCTACGTCAAACAGGCGTGGCGTGAGTACGTAGAAACAGGACGGGGCCGGTTGGAAGTCTTGCAGGCATGGCGCGACGGCTATGCGTGGGAATGGGAAGAGCTTTGCATCGAGTACGAAGATGCAGGCCAAGACCCTGAGCGCCTCAAGGCTCTGGCCGGGGAGCTTGCCTGATGGGAATCATCGACGCAATCGGCAAGCTGATCGTGGGCGCGTTTCTGCTGATCATCGGCGCCGCGTTCCTGAAATAACACATAGGAAGAAAAAGCGTTTGCAATAGCGGAGCGAATCGGTATAGTGGGGCATCAACGGAGAAAACGACATGGCCGACGATTACCGACTGAGCGTTACCGGGCTTCAATTCGTATCACCGCCGCATGTGCGGGAATGGGCCACAAACGTCGGCGCCGAGCGCCCAGACAGCGCTTGGCTGCTGACCGAGTACGATAGCTGGGAACGGAACCCGTGGTACAAGGGACCGCCGCAGCGTCATCCTGAGGATGATTATCCATTCGATGATCTGCCGGACGAGGGCGATCCATACAAGGGGGACGAAGCGTGACAAACCGCACCATTCTAATCGACGGCGTTGCCAAGCGCCGGGTTGACCAGTTGCAACCGGGTGACCGGGTGGACCTTGAAGCCGATCTGTTTGCAGACCCATCATGGTCGGAAGATGCCGACACGACGGAACACCCCGAATTCGCTTTTGAATTCGAACGCGTGCTAGGGGTAGAGCGTGAGTCGCCTGATTGCATCCGCGTCGATTTCGAAAGTGGATTCTCTTGCGGTTTCCCGCCCGATCATTTGGTGGACATCGACGGCGAGCAATAAGGCGAGGCGGCGAAAGCCGCCTTTGCTTTGCCGTGAAGCTGGCGTTAACGTTAACGACCCAATGCGAATCCATTAACTATCAAAAATACGAAAAGGAAGAAAAAGCGTTGCGAATCACTTTGGCATATGAAACAAAGGATCATCGCAAACGGAGACGCACAAATGGCTACGGAAATCAGCAACTCGAACGACATCATCGGCTCACGCGACCTGATCGAAATGATCGAGGACATGGAGTCCGAACGCGGCGACCTTGAAGAGGCGGTCGAGGATGCCGAGGATGCAATCCCCGTCATGGACGTCGTCCCGCAAGAACTTCTCGCGCCTCTGGTAAAGGCAAAGCAGGAACTCGCCGACTGGGACGAAAACAACGGCGAGGAGCTTAAGAACCTGAAAGCCTTCGCGGCTGAATTCGAAAACTATTGCGACGACTGGAATCACGGCGTGACCATGATCCGCGAATCGTACTTCACCGAATACGCCGAGGAACTGGTGAAGGACATCGGCGACCTGCCTAAGGATATCCCGTCCTATCTGGTCATCGACTGGGACGCTACGGCCGAGAACCTCAAAGTCGATTACGCGGAAGGCGAATTCGACGGCGTGACATACTACGCCCGTTAAAGGGAAGGCGGCATAAGCCGCCTTTTCTTTTTGCCTAACGCCCGCGTTAACGTTAACAAACCCGGTCAAATCCATTAACTAAAAAAGACACATAGCGGAATAGAAATCGTTTGACCGAATCGCGAATCGGGTTCATTAGAGGACATCAACACGGAGAAACGACCATGACCGATGCCGCAGCCTTCGCCGCCGAATTCACCGCCAACACGATCAAGACGATCGCCGAGCTTGAAGCTACGGACACCGCTGGCAAGTGGGTCGTGGGCTGGGACAACGGACTGTGCGTCCGCGTCGGTCGTCCGTCGGCAACTTCCGCCTATTATGCGACGACGTTCGCCAGCGAAAGCGAAGCACGCGCCGAGTACCGCAAGTTCTATCAGAACGGCAACAACGAACGCGCCACCGTCCGGACATACGCCGAAGCGGTAAAGCGGCAGATTGCCGAATATCGCACCACGCTCAACGTTCTGAAGGAAATGGGCCACGCCTAAAACCATGGGACGCCGAAAGGCGTCCCTTAATTTTTCGCATACCAGTTGTTAAGGTTAACGAAAACGGCCGGAGCTATTAACCATCAAAATAACAAGCAGGAAGAAAAAGCGTTTGCGAATCACGCGAGACTCGGTATGATGGGGCATCAACGGAGAAACGAAGATGTTCGCACTCATGGAATTCAACGGCACGCGCAAGAGCGCTCCCATCCTTACCGCTGGCACGCTCGATGATGCCATGGAAGCCGCCGCTGCGCGCTTGCCTATCGTCTTGATGGAAAAGGACCCGGACGGTCACGAAGCCGCTGACATCTACACCGCACGCGGCGAACTCTATGTGATCGAAAGGGTCTGACATGCTGACGAAAAAAGAAGCCATCGAACGCGCTCTGGCCGCTGGTGCGACGATAGATCAGATTAACCGCGAAGCGGAATTGCAGGCCCGGCAAGTCGGAACGACTCCGTTCAACAATATGATCCGCGCCTTGAACATGATGACATGGCGCAACACGATCACCGAATGGACTCGCCTCGCTGGCGCCATGACCGCCCGAAACAACATTCGCAAGAAGGCTTGAACCATGGCACGCAAAGTCCATCTGATGCACACTTACAGAGGTGTGAACATATACCGCAACACTTCACCCGGTTTTCGCTTGCGCTGGTCATGTGGGCGCCTTGCAGCGGATACGCTACAGGGAATCAAGGAACTGATACGAGACCAAGAAGACTAGGGCCGAAAGGCCCTTTTCTTTTGCCTGTATCCAAGTGTTAACGTTAACAGAATCGTGCCAATACGTTAACCATCAAAATAACAATGCGGAAGAAAAAACGGTTGCGAATCATCTTCGACTCGTTCAGAAGGATTTCACCGCAAGAGGCGGCGAACCGAACAGGAGCAAAACGAAATGGCACGCACGATCTTTCTTGAAGAGTCCGAATATGGCGCAGGCCGTCGCATCGATCGCCCCGAAAAGCTTGATCGCCAGCGCAGTCGTCGGAACAAAGCCGCGTTGCTCGGCCGCATTTGATCTGCCATGAACCGGGCGCCTAGCTGGCGCCCAACCTGCCGAAGGTAATTGCAATGCCCATCGAAACCACCTTGACGCTCTACACCTATGACGAACTGTCCAGCAACGCCAAGGAAGTCGCCAAGGATTGGTATCGCGAATGTCTCGACGAAACCGACTACGAATCCACAATCGATGATTTCATCAACGTCGCTAAGCTTTTGGGTTTCGAAATGAAAACCCGCACGGTGGAGCTTATGTCTGGCAAGACCCGGCAAGACCCGTGCGTATGGTATTCGGTCGCATACTGCCAAGGGGACTTTGCGGCCTTTGATGGCCATTACAGATACGCAAAAGGAACGCTCAAAGCGATCCGGGAATATGCGCCCATCGATACCGCACTGCACGGCCTTGCAGAGCGTTTGCAAGAGATGCAAAAGGCCAGCTTCTATCAGCTATGCGGCACGGTATCGCATCATCACTATTACGGCATCCAAACCGAACTGGTCCGCAAAACGCGGGACGATGAATTGGCCGCATCAAGCGAAGCAGAGTCGGCCTTCAATGAGATTGTCAAGGACTTGTGCCGTTGGCTCTATCGCCAGCTTCGCACGGAAACCGATTGGTTAAACGGCGACGAAAATATCGCGGATGTCATGCAGGCGAACGAATACACCTTTCGCGAAGACGGTCGCCGGGAGGGTTGAACGGGGTTGCTGGCCGGAGGGTTGCCCTCCGGCCAAACTTTTATTCGGAGGGTTGCCATCCGTTAACGTTAACGTTCTGCCCATCACTCGTTAACCATCAAACGCACAATGCGGAATAAAAAACATTTGCAAATCACTTCGCGTCATGCGACATCATGGGCAACGCAACGGAGTTAGCGCAATGGACCTTTTCCAATCTCTCGCCGATCTGAAACCGTTCATCTTTCGGATTACGGACAATGGCGGCGCAACGGCTGATCGTTTCACGATCGTGACTTGCGATGGCGATTATTTCGCGTCAAGCGCGTATCCGACGCATCCGCAAGGCTTTTTCCAGTCCGGTGAGGGTATCGATGTCGGTTATCTGGCCGAACGCGTTGAGTCGGGCGAATGCCGCGACCTGCGATGGATCGATTTGCCGGAAGCCGTTCGCAATTGCGTTATGCGATCACTGAACGACGGCTTTGCCGATTGGCTGGAATCGGACAACGGATTTGCAAGCCGGGACGAGGCGGGCAATTTTGACGGTTGCTGGAATCCCAACCGGGACAAGTCGCCAATCTACCGCGACGGCGACGCGTTCAAGGTCAAGGATTCGGACCGCGCCTATTGTGGCGAACCGGACGAGTCCTTTGCGACATTCCGGGAAGCCGTGCTTTATATCCTGCCCGATGACTATTGCCTGTCCGGTCCTGAATATCACACTGAGATTGATTTGTGGGATGAAACGGACGGACCTAAGCCGCTATGGGATTGCGACGCGGAAACCGAAACCGGCGACGACGAAACCGACGCCTAAGCAATTTCCGGCAATCTTATTTCCCCGAACTGGCGCCGCGATCGATCGCGGCGCCTTTTTCGTTTGCGTGCTGATCTGGCAAACCGGTCAGATGCAATTGCGCGTTTTGCTGGCTGGGCGTTGTCGGGGCATACGATAGCTATGCTATGCCGGTTTTCCGCGATCCTAGTGAATAACCGCACCCGTTTTGCGCGTGAGGGCCGTTCTGGGCGCGATCTGATCTGGCGGCGCATCATCGCCCACCGTTGGACCGCTTCGCGCTGCTAGGCCCTCCCTAGCCCGATATGACCGCAATACCGGTCATCGATCCGACGCGCCAGATGGACGCATTCGAAACAACCGCACATTGCGGAATAAAAAGCGTTTGCAAATCGGCGACACTTAGACTAAACAACAATCATCGAGTCGCTAACAGGACAACGCAAATGACATTCGCACTTATCGCAATCGCAATGCTGATCGTTCAATATATCGGTTATCGTATGTGGGTTGCGGTTGATAGTGCAGTGTCGGACTACAATGACCGCAAGGTGCGGAGCGAGACGACTCGCATCGCTGGCATTACGGTCGCATATCGTGGCAATGATCGTCACGGCGACTCATATCGGTGGATCGAAACTGCAAAATAAATGCAATGCGGAATAGAAATCGTTTGACCGAATCACGACTCGGCTTTATACGTAAGTCATCAGGACGGAACGGCACAGACCGAACCGCTTCAAGGAGACGCTACCATGATCAAGTCCATGCCAACGTTCGATTGCATCCGTCACGGCAACCTGCTGGGCAAGGTTAGTGCCGTGTCCTACAAGCAAGCCATGATCCGCGCTGAGCGCCTCTATGGGCGTTGTGAAGTGATCACGGTTGACGGCGTTGCCAAGGCCGACAATCGCCGCGCTGGTACGCATAACGAAGGCCGTGTGCATGGCCGCGCGCCATATGCGGTTGGCGATTTTGCCGCTCGCCGCGATGCTGAATTGGCCGCTTGGAAAGCACGCCAAGCCTAAACCAAGAGGCAAGCGAATGAAACAAGGCCGCGCCTAGCGCGGCCTTTTTGTTGTGTCGCCGCGATCGTTAAGATTAACGAATCGGCGCGATCCATTAACCATACCGCGACATTGCTTGGGACTTCTTATGTAGAGATTTTTCAAACGATTCGAAAATCCGAATCGATATGGCCCCGCCATTTTTTTGCCAGCCGGGCAAGGGGACCCTTAGGGGTATACCCATCGCGACCAAAATCGGCGCTCTAGGTGCCCAACTAATATAGTATAGGTCGGTTCGTCACTGACAGTTTAGATTGACATTAATGGTTAGTTTAGCTATCATCACGCGGCGGCTCAACCGTGCCGTGACGCAACACCCATCACTCGACAAGACATCACTCCCAACACCCATCACATTAAAATGGCATCCTCATCACTCG
>Ga0302155_10002838_pt1 | contig 11485 bp, 9 predicted proteins | sample I_Bog_N3_1_FD_193508 | JGI IMG/M metagenome (GOLD analysis project Ga0302155, IMG submission 193508) | Peat permafrost microbial communities from Stordalen Mire near Abisko, Sweden - I_Bog_N3_1 | ecosystem: Environmental > Terrestrial > Soil > Wetlands > Peat | place: Sweden: Abisko, Stordalen...
GACCTTGTCATCGCAATCCGCTTTCGCGAGCTGCCTAAGTCGCCAGCTCCTCAAATCCATTAATCTCTTCCACCCGACGTCTGGCCTCGGCCTGCAACAAGCGCGCGGCGGCAATCGAGAAACGTCTGAGCTGATCGGTCTCAACGATGCCTAGTGCCGGCGTGACCATCTCGCCGGGCTCGGCGTCGGCATTGGCGGCGCGTTCCATTTCGCTGGAATAGGCAATCTGCTCACTGACATAGATGCCGGTAGCGATGTCGAGCGTGAGTTCAAGAAAGTCGGCGTAGGGCGTGCCTTGAGCCAATCCTTCAATCCAGTGAAATTCTTGATGGGCGGGTGCGGGTTGGCCAGTGTATGTGTCACTCATGAAACCTCCATAGTTTGCGCAATGAATGACCCGCAAACTCCTCGCCAGACGGGAGGGTGGCGGGCACAAGACAGGGTTGACGGACCGGACCAATTACCGACAAAGCCGGCATACCCGAAGGTATCCCTGCCCAGGCCCGCCATAGGGGCGTGCATAGACAGAGCAAAAAGCCGCGTTAAATGACTACGCGGCTTCTCGCCGGTAATTGGATGAGCAGGCCGTCAAACCTGGCCCCCTCTTTTTTGGGGACCCGCAAAGAATAGCGGTTGAAAAAAACGAGGTCAATGATTATTGCCAGATTGGCATGGTAGTTTTGTACTGGATCAGTCGCAAGAGACGACCCTGCTCGCGCTGGTTTTATGGCGACAGCAGCGGTACGTTTTAGGTCGAGGCCTAGATGTTGTATCTTGCGAAGTGGAGCAATCGCATGCTGCTCACCACAGACCGGCCCCATCTTCGATAAAGCAACGCTTCCGCCAATACGTCAGCCTCTATGTTCTTGATACGCACGGATGCAGGTTGTTGGCAGGACCAGCATCTACTTCATAGAAATATTTCGGCAGATATTTCGTTATCCACGAATAGAAAGTTGTCGATTGGAAAGCTAAGATAAGCCACTTCAATTAACCCACTACACTGGACAACATATGAAAGAAATCACTTTGAGCGAGGCCATTTCTAAAAGTTGGCATTCATTATCCTTTCGTGATCACCAAAGAGAAAATGGCAGTAATTTAGATCTCTGGCGCCTGAAGAATGATCTTACGTTATCGCCAAACCAAAGCGGAGCAATTGTATTGCTAATGGAAATTATGAACTGACCAAATACGCAAAGCCCGAGCTACCAGTTCCTGATATCACTTTTGAAGATTTGTGGATCTGCACGAAAGAACATTTCGGTTTGACGGCGGCAACAGCGGCGCTAGCTTATGGGGGAATGCCGATCAGGAAAATAAAAAAAGGTACCGCACCTACTTTGGATCCAGCAAATACACCAATAGAATAAGTAATTTTGGGACGACATATTACCCAGGATACACACTGAAAAATGGAACTCCAGCGGCTAAATTCTCAAAAGCCATATTTGGTACTACTCGGGTTTTTGGCATTATTGGCAGAGCAAGCCCTCTTACTGCCATAGGCTTCGCAGTTTTCGATATTGTCAGCATTGGTATGTGCATCTTAGAGGAACGCAATGGCAGATGAACAAACCAGAGAAGAAGTCACGGAAAAAATTATTGCTATGTATATAGCATGCAGTGGATGGTATAAAAAAGAACTGCCATTGGACGCTCACCTGTGCATTGATCTAAAAACTGATGGAGATGACATTACTGCTTTCGTCATGCAACTCGAAAAGTATTTCGATATGCGTTTGACTGATGCGCAATGGGATGGTGTCTTCTCATTAAGACAAACGGTAGACCTCATTATGCAATATCGCGGCGCTAAACTCCGTCCCCCAGAACCGGAAAGAAGCTTCTGGGGGAAACTCTGGAATTGCATCAAATAGTGGTAACTGGAATTGGATGCTGAGACCTTGTGCGAATGTTCATACGGAATGTTGTGCGGCGCTTACGACGCCGCATTTTTTGCAATAGCCCCCTGTTCCTCTTTAATTCCCCCCATTCATGATGCGCTGGCCGGTGAGTCCAGGCAAAAAAATACCGGCGTTGCCTAAGCAAGGCCGGCATAACCTCAACGCAACTTGAGGGGACGCAGGGGTGATCCCGCAGGATCAATGTGCTTACTCTATCGCTGTGGCAGTACTGCCGGTATCAGGATATTCCCGATCCGCACGGCGTTGTTTCAACCGGAAAAACGGTCGGTTGCTTCGATCAACTTGTCCAGAATGCCGGGTTCGCTATAGGCGTGACCGGCACCTTCAACCAGATGCAATTGTGCACCCGGCCAGGCTTGATGCAACTCCCACGCCGAGCGTGCCGGGGTGGCCAGATCGTAGCGGCCTTGCACGATCACTCCGGGGATGTCTTTGAGGCGTCCGGCATTGGCTAGCAACTGCCCTTCTTCCATGAAACCCTTGTTGACGAAATAATGGTTTTCGATGCGCGCAAAGGCCAGTGCAAACTGTGCGTCATTGAATTGTTCAACCGTCGCCGGATTGGGCGCCAGCGTGATGGTGCTGGCTTCCCAGCGGCTCCAGGCGCGTGCGGCCTGTAATTTGGCGGCTTCGTCTGTGCCGGTGAGGCGTCGCCGGTAGGCACTGATCAGATCGCCACGTTCGGCCACTGGAATCGGTGCCAGAAATTCTTCCCAGCGATCCGGACACAGCCACGACGCGCCTTCCTGGTAGTACCAGTCCAGCTCGCGCTGGCGTAGCAAAAACACGCCGCGCAGTATCAGTTCAGAGACGCGCTGCGGATGCGTCTGCGCATAAGCCAGCGCCAGCGTGCTACCCCAGGAGCCACCAAAGACTTGCCATTGCGCGATGCCCAGCAAGTCGCGCAGGCGCTCGATATCGGCCACCAGGTCCCAGGTGGTGTTGGCTTCCAGTTGCGCATGCGGCACGGAGCGGCCGCAACCGCGCTGGTCGAAGAGGACGATACGATATTTTTCCGGGTTGAACAATTGCCGGTGCGTCGGCCCGCAGCCGCCACCCGGACCGCCATGCAGAAATACCACCGGCTTGCCGGCCGGGTTGCCGCAGACTTCCCAATACACTTGATGGCCGTCGCCGGTGTCGAGCATGCCGCTGTCATAGGGAGCCAGCGGTGGATAGAGTGTGCGTAATACGGAAGTGCTTGTCATTGTGACTTGTCCTTACAATTGAAATGTCTGGAACGCCATACCTGAGGGCGTGCGACGCAATCTGACTCAGGCGTCATCGGCGTACTCAGCATACTCGGCAATGGCTTGCTGCGCCGTCTGCAAGGCGAGCGCCAGGGCAGCTACCTTGGGGGTGCAGTCGGTCACTGCTGCTGCGGTGTCAGTGAGCAGTATTTCAAGTTCACCGGCCAGGCGGTAGACCTGTGTGAGCGCCAACGTTCCGGCGCTGCCGCGCAGCTTGTGCGTCAGTATCTTGGCCTGGTTCAGGTCACCGGCCTGAATATGCGTCTGAATGTCAGTGACGGTCTGGCCATATTGCTGGGAAAACTGTTGCAGGAATTTGCAGTACAGCTCCGTACTACCCCAGGCTTCCAGCCCGACGGCGATATTGATGGTCTTGTTCACTAGGGGTGCTGACTCTGTGGTTTGCGTGTCGGCCGACGTAGCATCACGGCTGACGGCGACGGTCTCGCCGGGTAGATGCGCGATATGCTGATACACCACCGCGACAATTTGTTCAATGTTGTAAGGTTTGGAGAGGAAGCCATCCATGCCGGCTGCCAGGGCGGCCTCTTGCTGCGCCGTGAACGCGCCAGCAGTCACGGCAACAATGGGCAGCGTTCGCAATTGCAGCGTGTTGCGGATTTCCTTGGTAGCGCTATAACCATCCATGATCGGCATCTGGATATCCATGAGCACCAGATCGACGCCCTGCGGATGCGCCGACAACCAGGCTACCGCTTGACTGCCGTCGTCAGCACAAACGACTTCCACGCCTTCGGTCTCAAGAATCCGTCTGGCGACCTCACGATTGATTTCGCTATCGTCGACCACCAGTACCCGAGCGCCGGCAATGCGCATCTCACCCGGGATGGGTCTAGCCGGTGCGCTCTTGTGCGCATCTCCACGCCGCTGGTGCACGGACACGATGGCGTTGAACAGCGTTGACGGCGTCACCGGCTTGCTGATGACGGCATCCACCAGTTGCGCCTCCGGTGCATGGAGCAGGTCTTCGCGCGCATGGGCGGTGACCATGATGATAATCGGCGGTGGTTTTTGCGCGGACGAGGCCTCGCGAATCGCCTGCGCAGTCTTGAGCCCATCCATACCTGCCATACGCCAGTCAAGCAGGAACAAGTCATAGGTCAGATGATGGCGCATGACCTGCATGGCCTGGGATATTGCTTCTTCGCCTGAATCGACCACATCAACCTGCCACCCCATGGATTTGACGGTGTCAGCCAGCATGACGCGTGCGGCGGCATTGTCATCGGCCACCAGCACATGTAGCGCGAGGTCGGCCGGCGCTGCGCCGGGGGTCGGCGGCATGACCTCAAACGGCAGGGTGAACCAGAACTGGCTGCCGCTACCGGGGGCGCTGACCAGGCCGATCTCGCCGTGCATCAGTTGCACCAGATGGCGACAGATGGTCAGACCGAGTCCGGTACCGCCATATCGTCTGGTGGTCGAAGTGTCTTCCTGCGTGAAGGCTTGGAAAATATCGTGCTGGCGCTCTGCAGGAATGCCGATGCCGCTGTCGGTGACGGCAAAGCGTAATGTGGCCTGATCATCAGTTTGACTGACCAGTTCAACACGAATACTGATTTCGCCCTTGCTGGTGAACTTGATGGCATTGCTGGTCAGATTGATGAGAATTTGTTCGAGTCGCAAGGCGTCGCCATGCAGATGTTCGATACCGACATTGTTGAAACCGACGATCAGCTCGACATCCTTGTCGCCGATGCTTGGCGCGGTCACATTGACGACCTTTTCCAGCACACTACTGAGGCGGAATGGTACCTGTTCGATTTCCAGTCGCCCGGCTTCAATTTTGGATACATCAAGAATGTCGTTGATGATGCCCAGCAGGGACTGGCCGGCGGCGATGATCTTGCGTACCAGGTCGCGCTGATCGATATTGAGAGCGCTCTTTTCGAGCAGATAGGTCAAGCCCAGTACGGCGTTCATCGGGGTGCGGATTTCATGACTCATATTGGACAGGAAATTGCTCTTGGCGCGCGTGGCCGACTCCGATCTGGACAATGCCAGCTCCAGATTGCGATTGACGTCGCGCAGGTTGGCAGTCTGTTGCTCGACCAGTGCTTCGAGATGCAAACGATGCTGGTTGACTTCCTTTTCCAGTCGCTTGCGATCGGTGATGTCACGCGCGATGTAGGAGGTGCCGACAATCTTCTTATGGCCGTCCAGGATCGGTGACACCGTCACGGAGATGTCCAGCAGGCGACCGTCTTTGTGCCAGCGCACGGTTTCGAAGTTGACTACCGTCTTGCCCTGGGTGATCTGGGCGACGATACCGCGCGCTTCCTCGGTACGCTCGGGTGGCACCAGAATATAGGCCGACTGCTCCATGACTTCGCCGGCCAGATAACCGAATACTTTCTCGGCGCCGGGATTCCAGCTGTTGATGATGTCGTCCAGGCTGGTGCCGATAATGGCGTCATCCGAGGAGGACACAATCGATGCCAGCATGGCGCGGGTTTCCTGATGGCGTTCCAGTTCGGCCACGCGTTGCTCGCTGGCGACCAGTTCGGCTTGGGCCTGCAGATGGTCGTGGTTGGCAATTTCGCGCTTGCGCCGCGTCAGTGCCAGTTGCCAGCACAGCAAGGCCAGCGCCGCCAGAATACCGAGCACGAACAGGCTCAGCCGCAACAGAAGATTGTCGTCGCTCACCATGCGCTGTTGCGGTAGATAGAGCGCCACCGTCCACGGCGATTGCTGGTGCAGATGATAGCGGCTGGCGTCGATGTCGGCATTGAGCGCGATACGCTGCCATGACCAGATACCGTGATCGATCAGCGTGCCCTGAGCTTGCTGCTGCATGGCGCTCCAGACGTCCGGGTTTTGCTTGCCCAGATTCACGTCGCGCTTGAACATGAACGCCCATTCGTCGCTGCTGTTGGTGCTGTAGAGCCAGTAGCCTTCGCCGTTGAGCAACATGGCGCGATTGCTGCCGCGTTCAGTCTGGTTGGCGAAGTGATCCAGTATTGGCGTCATCAGGACGTTGATGATCAGAATCCCGCGCGCGGCGCCGCTGGCGTTGACGATGGGCACAGCCAGCCGTACGGTCGGTTTGTAGGGGGTCTCGACACGGTCGTTTTCCACATTCAGATCCATCGGCGAAACCAGCGTTTCACCAGGCGGCAAGGCCATGGCATCGTCAAAATACGGCCGCCCTTTCTTGTTTTGCAAGGCCGACTCCAGCGCACGTTCGGGGCCGCTCACGGTCATGTTCACGCGCAGCCTTTCCATGCCTTTCTCGTCAATCCAGCGCACCTGGTCGTAGCTCGGATTGCTCAACATCAATGTGGAAAAACTGTCAGCCACCAGCCTCAGATTGGCTGGCGATGGATCGTTGAGCATGGCCAGGATGGGGCGTTCGCGCACCAGAACATTGAGATGGCGCAAGGGTGCACGCATTTCATTGGCCACCGCCGCCGCACCTAGCTCCACGCGTTCGCGTTGTTCGGCCTGTAAACGATGCAATTGGGCGTCAACGCTGCTGTTGTAACGAATGACAGCCGCCACCAGCACCAGTACTGCCAGCGGCAGAAACTGCGTCAAAAAATAGTGCGGGCTTACCTTCGACCTGAACATGCATTCCTCTCGCAGAAAGATCGGTCCACAATGACGCGACAATCGGATCGCGAGGTCATGGCAATGCCATCGGCGCGACAGCAGCCGGTGTGCGGTGTAGTGAAAGCAAAATCGCTATCGCGCTATAGTGTAATTTGTTTATTATGCCCGAGGAACTTTTGAGGTGGCAATTTGGTCTTGTCAGCCGTCATCGGGTATTTATAGAGTTTCTTGACGGACACGGATTGCCGTGATCGCAGCGATTCATGGATGAATGTCATCCACATTGCTGCACTATTGCAACAGATGCCGACCTGATACAGTGCCGTGTGATTCCGTTCAATCTTGCCGCGGCGCTTTGCGGCGACAACATTACCCTGCTCAACCTATCTGGAGAAAACATGAAGAAACAATTATTGATCGCCTTGCTGGCCGCCGGTGCATCGCTGTCGGCCATCGCCGCCCCTGCCACCTATCAGTTGGACCCGGCCCATCTGTACCCAAGCTTTGAAGCCGATCATTTCGGCGGCGTGTCGGTATGGCGCGGCAAGTTCACCAAGAGCAGCGGCACCGTTGTTCTGGACCGCGAAGCACAAACCGGCACCGTGGAAGCCACCATTGACGTCGCCTCGATCGATACCGGCAGCGCTGGTCTGGACAAGCATGCCAAATCCGATGCTTTCTTCAATGTAGAAAAATTCCCGACTGCCGTCTACAAGGGTACTTTCAGCGGCTTCAAGGATGGCGTGCCGACCACCGTGCAAGGTACCTTGACGCTGCATGGCGTGACCCATCCCGTGACGCTGACACTCGATACCTTCAAGTGCTTCGTCAATCCTATGCTCAAGCGCGAAGTGTGCGGCACCGAAGCCAGCGCCAGCTTCAATCGTGATGATTTCGGCGTCGATTTCGGCAAGACCTATGGTTTCTCCATGGTGACCAAGCTGCATATCCAGGCTGAAGGCATCAAGCAAAACTAAGTTGTGAAGCCCGCCCGGCCTCGGCCGGGCGCATCGGCCCGCTGTGCTGCGCGCCGTGTCCTGACTGTCCCTGGCTATTCCTGCCGCCCCGTCCAATACCTTATACATCGTAGTCCGCTTGCTCTGCTCGGTCAGACGCAGAATCTGTGCCGTAAGCCGGAACTGTTTTTTGCCGGTACCAATACCATTGAGGCCATCAATGGGTCCGATACCGGCGAACGAGCACTTAACTGAGCAACTTGGCTCCCTGGTGCGACAAAGCGGTGGTCCCGCTCTGCCGTTGCTGGATCGTCACGAAAGGGGCGCTAACGGCATCGACCATCTCGACGGTAAAGATCCCCACTGCACTACGCAGACGCTGGGCCTGTTCGGACAACGCTTGCGCTGCTGCTGCGGCCTGCTCGACCAAGGCGGCATTTTGCTGGGTCACCTGATCCATCTGTACCACGGCGGCATTGATCTGTTCAATGCCACTGCTCTGTTCCTTGGAGGCCGCCGTAATCTCGCTCATGACATCGGCCACACTCTGCACCGATTGCAACACCATCTGCATGGTTTGCCCGGCGTCTTTGACCAATTGCGAGCCGCTGCTGACGTGCGCCACGGAGGCACTGATCAATTCACGGATTTCCTTGGCGGCGACAGCACTACGCTGCGCCAGCGTGCGCACTTCGGTGGCAACCACCGCAAAGCCGCGCCCTTGTTCTCCGGCGCGCGCCGCTTCCACCGCGGCGTTGAGCGCCAGGATATTGGTCTGGAAAGCAATGGCTTCGACGACCGTGATGATTTCAGCCATCTGCGAAGAGCTTCCAGAAAGCGCTTCCATGGTCTGCACCACACGCTGCACGACCTGGCCGCCGTCGTGTGCGGTCTGCTTGGCTGTTGCCGCCAGCGTATTGCCTTGCATGGCGTTGTGACTGTTTTGCTGCACCGTGGAGGTCAGCTCTTCCATGCTGGAGGCGGTTTCTTCCAGCGAGGCGGCCTGTTGTTCGGTGCGCTGCGACAGGTCGAGATTGCCGCGCGCGATTTCGGCTGCCGCCACCGAGATCGATTCAGCCGATAACTTGATGCCGCTGACCACTTGGCTCAATTGCCCGCGCATGATTTCCAGCGAGGCCATCAGACTGTCCTGATCTCCTGCGGCTACCCGCATGCGTACGGTCAAGTCGCCCTGGGCGATCTTGCGCGCCGTATGCTGGGCCTCACTGGGATCGCCACCGAGTTGCTTGACAATACCGCGCACAATCAATCCTGCCGCCAGAATCCCCAGCAAGGTAGCAATGATGGTCGCCACCAGCACGGTCATGCTCAGCGATTGATAGGTCTGCTTGGCTTGCACGGCCAGATCGAGGTTTTGCTGCTCTTCGGTGGCCGCCAGATCGCTGAGGTGACTGAGCCACTGCCGCTGTTTGGGTCGCACTTCGTCGAGCAACACCTTGGTGGCTGCGACATTGTCGTTGGCCAGCCCTAGCTTGATGGCCTTGTTCATCAATGGCAACGTTGCCGCTTCATCGCTCTGAAGAGCATCGAACAGGGCATGCTCCTGGGTTGTGGTGTCGTTGCTGGCGAACATCTTCCCCAGCTCGGCATAGGCTTGGGCATACGCCTGTTCCTGCTGCTTGAGCCCTTCCATCTCCTTGTCCATGTCTTGCTGGTCTGTCAACAACACCACATTGCGAATGGCCAGAGCGCGAGACTGCAATGCCGATTTCATCCGATTGGCCAGCTTTGCTTCCACGTTGTTGAGATCGGTAATGTCGCGTAAGGCAGAATTGATTTTGAACATGCCAACGCTTCCCAAGACGGCCACCAGAAGTAACAACACCATCATCGCACCGAAGCCGAGGATCAGCCGCGTGGAAATTTTCAGATTCTTCACGTCTATCGTCCTTATCAAGAGGTTTGCAAGAATCGCCATGACTTGTGGCCTTGCATGCCAACATCGTCATCGCGGTAGGTTGATGCTGTTGAGCATATGCCAGAAGTACAGCGTACTGGCAGCCTTAATCAGGTGCCTTGAACATAGGGCGACAGACTGTTGCTCAGTCTCGACAGATGCTCAGTAGGTGCATTCCAGGATGTCATGCGCGACGGCATTTATTGTCGATATATCAAGTCGGTACAGATGAAAATAATTGTCTGTAGATTGCGGAAATGGCCTTCAGAATTTCGCGGGTCCCGCCGTAAACGAAGAACAACGCTGGCAATCAGGTATGACGCCAGAAAGAACTGACGCAGACCGCTTGCCGATGAAATTCTCAAGCCTTGTGTCAGATGCGCCGGTGGCAAACGACGCTATGCCCATTGACGACTTTGCAGGAGCAATCCATGAAAAGCATTCCTAAGGCAGCCCTCACCGCTGCCATTATGCTGGCAGCCATCACGGCCGCAGTCATCATGGCGGCAATGCCGTGGGTAGCAGCGGAGGCGCAGGAACTTGATAATGGCAGCCAGATCACGGTACAAGCGGCCCTGGCAGCGCCAACAGTAGCGGCAACGTTACAGGCACCGCGTTAATCGGGGCCGTCAACCTTCTCTTACCTCGCGCCTGATGGCTTGCGGCGCAATCCCAAAGCCGCGCAGAAAAACTTCCCGCATATGACGTCGGTCACGAAAGCCGGTTTCCCTGGCAATCACTTCCAGCGGATGCCGGCTTTGTTCTATCATCAGACGCGCCGCTTCCAGGCGCAAACCCTCAATTGCCTTGGCCGGTGACTGCCCTGTCTCGGCCGCAAAGACGCGGCTGAATTGGCGCGCACTGAGCCTGGCCGCTCCGGCCAAGGCTTCAACGCTCAGTGTCAGCTTGAGATTTTGGCGGGCGTAATTGAGCGCATCTTGAATGCGGTCCGACTTCGGCGCCAGATTGAGCATTTCTGAATGTTGCGATTGCCCTCCCGAACGGCGCTGATGCATGACCAGCTTATGCGCTACCGAACGCGCCACGTCGGCACCAAGATCTTTTTCTACCATGGCAAGAGCCAGGTCCAGACCGGCTGTCATGCCGGCCGATGTCCAGACGGCTCCGTCGATGATGAAAATCCTGTCATCTCCGCTTCTGCCAAGACAAAAGCGCCCGTGCAGATGGCCGCAATACGGCGCGCGCGTCCACTGATGTCTTGTAGCAATGCCAACTCTGCCGCCGTGGGCAGACAATCCAGCGGATCGCCCACGCCGCTGATAATCCAGGTATCAGCTTGACTGTGTTGCGTAGCCGCTTGAATCCGCCCTATTTATAAATAGAATTTAATCGATTGTTTCCTAACAACATTATCTGTACTGTGCCTCTACTATTGTTCTCTTAAGGTGCAATACCATGCCGAATTCATTACCATCACCTTTTGCCTCCCTACAGCCGTCGCGCCCCTCGCCATCCGCATTCGACAGTGTCACTCATAGCGCAAGTACAAGCACTAGCCTGATAACCGCACACATTACGCAAGTGACCAGCAGTGCGACACCGCTGGATCTTTCCAGGCATGGTCCGCATTGGCCCAGACAGCAACCGAGCTACGTGCCGTACCGCATCACACACAACATGTCATTGCGCAAGAAAGCGGTATCCGAAGGGTACAGACAACCCGGTACGCCAGCGCAAGGGAGCACAAGTCATGCCGTCAGCACGGCGGGAAACGCATCCATGATTCCGCTCAAACCCGACTGCCGCCCTGGATCATCAGACTCGATGACGGTGGCAATGTCCGGTGAATCTGAGCCTACGGCCGAGCGCATCTGCGCAATCGCCAGCCGCATGCACGGT
>Ga0302155_10002844_pt1 | contig 11475 bp, 13 predicted proteins | sample I_Bog_N3_1_FD_193508 | JGI IMG/M metagenome (GOLD analysis project Ga0302155, IMG submission 193508) | Peat permafrost microbial communities from Stordalen Mire near Abisko, Sweden - I_Bog_N3_1 | ecosystem: Environmental > Terrestrial > Soil > Wetlands > Peat | place: Sweden: Abisko, Stordalen...
CCCTCGGCAAGGCGCGCGGCCAGGGCGCGGTCGGCGGGCTTGAGTTGCGGCCGACGGGCGGCCAGCAGGGCTTCGAGATCGGCAACCGGCAACGCTCCCAGGCGATGAATGACGGCGCGCGAGCGGATGGTTGGAAGCATCTCCTGCGGATTCTCGGTGAGCAGGATCAGCGACGTGTGTTCGGGCGGTTCTTCAAGAACCTTGAGCAGGCTGTTTGCCGCCTCCTTCATGAATGCCGACGACGTAAAGATGGAAAACGAGCGCTTCGACTCGACCGGCGGGCGGTAATACGCGACATGAATCACCTGGCGCACCTGACCGAGCTTGATAAGCAGTTGCGGCGGGTCCGGGGGAACGATCAGCACATCGGGGTGTGTCTGGATGAGGATTCGGGTTTCGCGCTTGTCGGTCTCGCGGAGGGCCTCTCGGGCTTCGACGGCCTCATCCACAAGGGTCTCGAGGTTGGCTGCCAGGCTGATACGCGTGCAGTTGCGGCATGTTCCGCAGAAGTCGGGCAGCCCGTCTGACTCTGTGGGATGGAGGCAATTGACGGCTTTCGCCAGCATCAAGGAGAGCGTGTACTTGCCCGCGCCGCGAGGGCCTGCGAGGATCAGCGAATGCGGAAAGCGGTCCGCGCGGATACTCTCGCGGAGATGGTTGACGGTTTGCGCGTTGCCGAGGAACTCCTGGAAGCCCACGGTTTGAGGGTAGTGGAATTCGTCAAACGTGTCGAGGATCGGCATGGGTCGGTCGGTGTATCCTCATCTGCGAAGCGAAATTACCTGTGGTGGGCAGGCTAATTCCCACGGATGCCGGGAAAGGGTTCAGATGCGGTTGAAAGCGGCGGTCGTTTTGGCGGTTTTGGGAGTTTGCAGTGGATCATTTGCAGGGGCTCAGGGGCTTCCACAGGTATTGCCCGGCAAGGGCATGGCGCAGCACGACTTCTTGTATACGGGCGAGTCGCATGAGCGAAATATCCACATCGTGCGCGGCGGCAAGATTGTGTGGAGCTATGCGGACCCGGCGGGCAAGGGCGAGATCAGCGACGCGGTGATGCTGTCGAACGGGAATGTTCTCTTCGCGCACCAGTTCGGCGTGACCGAGATTACGCCTGAGAAGAAGGTGGTTTGGAACTACGAGCCTCCGGCGGGCCACGAGGTGCATACTGCGGTGCCGATCGGTAAAGACAGGGTGCTTTATATCCAGAATGGCGACCCGGCCCTGCTGCGCGTGGTGAACATTGTGACTGGCGCCACGGAGAAGGAAATTACGCTGAAGACCAAGCTGCCGCCCAGCACGCATGGGCAGTTCCGTCACGCCCGGCTCACCGCTCAGGGAACTCTGCTGGTGGCGCACATGGACCTGAACAAGGTGGTCGAGTACGACGCAGACGGCAACGAACTTTGGTCGTTTCCGGGCAATGGCATCTGGGGAGTCGAGCCGCTCGAGAATGGCAATGTGCTGATTACGGACCGCGAGGGGGTGCGCGAGGTTACCCGGCGGGGCGACACGGTGTGGAGCTGGAAACCGGCCGATGCGCCGGAGTTCAAGTTCTCCAACTTGCAGCAGGCCTGGCGGCTGCCGAATGGGAATACGGTGATCAACAACTGGGTGAACGAATGGAGTTTAGCGCCTAAGGACATCGTTGGGACTTTGCAGGCAATCGAGGTCACTCCGGCAAAGCAGGTGGTTTGGGCGCTGGCGTCGTGGACGGAGCCCGAGAAGCTCGGACCGGCGACTACTCTCCAATTCCTCGACGAGCCTTCTGCGGCGGAAGATGTGCACTTCGGCGAGTTCAAGTGAGCAACAATCGCCCCGGTAATGCAAGCCACGCTTCAGGCGAAGTCGAGCATCAATGCTCGGCACAAAGAAACAAGACTCAGCTTGTCTCGCAAGTTGAACCAATCGAACAGAAAGGCCGGAGAGCGGTCGAACGTTTTTGGCGAGTTAGCCCCGCTGCGCGGGGTTAGCAAGTTGGCAAGTTGGCGGACTCAAGCGATGGACACAGTTTTAGCTCCCCCGCGGGTCGGCGAAGCCTGCGGGCGACTAAAAGAGCAATCTAAGCGATAAATGCAAAGAACGAGTACTTCATCTTCCGAGAGTCAACCACGGCAGTGGACGGCCCTCGCGACCGTCTACCCGGCAAATTCAATATAAGCGCCTTTGCTCTGGAAAACTTGACAAGCACACTTGACAACATTTGACGAAACGTGTAAAGTGTAGTTGTCTGTAAGTAAAGGAGACCAATCATGCCTTGCTCAACCAACAACCCCGCGAAGAGCCGCTATATGCGGCGCTTCTCCTTAAGCATGCTGCTCTATGTCCTGTTCCTTGTCACTGCGGTATGGGTCTTTGTCCACCATCACCCGAGCGGCCCACTGGCCTGGCTGCTCGCCATCCTTCCGGCGCTTGCCGTCATTGGGCAGATCGTGGCCTTTGGCTTGTACCTGCGCGAAGAGAAGGACGAGTTTCAAGTCGCTTTAGGGGTTCAGTCCATGCTCTGGGGCATAGGAGGCACGCTTTCAGTGACGGTGACCTGGGGATTTCTGGAGAACTTTCTTCAGCTGCGGCACCTGGACCTTATCTGGATCTACCCGATCTTCTGTGCCCTGAGCGGCATCGCCTACGGACTGCAACAGTTGAGGTACAAATGAAAAACCGGCTGCGTGTACTCCGTGCTGAAAGGGAATGGTCTCAAGCCGATCTGGCCGAGCGGCTCGAGGTCTCGCGCCAGTCGGTCAACGCCATCGAGACGGGCAAGTTCGATCCCAGCCTTCCGCTGGCGTTCAAGCTGGCCCGGCTGTTTGAGACCAGCATCGAGGCAATTTTTATCGACGAGACCGCCGATCTGGGTTAATCCGGGGTCTCATCCGGTGTGAAGGACGAGACGCCGAAATTCAAAGGCCATTTCGATGAGCAATTCTCATGGATGCAGGTCGGTCTTGGCCAGCATGTCGAAAAACTGGCGCTGGGTACACTGGTCGATGGCCTGAGCCACCATCTTTCCTTCGCGGTTGAATACGAAGGTTCTGGGAATGCCTTCAACGTGGAACTGCTTCGCCACCTTGCCTCCCGTGTCGAACAGAACTGGAGGATGGTAGTTCCAAGTGCCCAGAATAGAGGCCACCTTGAAGGGATCCTCGCTGGTAATGGAGAGTACTACCAGACTCTGGGACTGGAAGTGGGTGTAAATCACGTCAAGGTTGGGCATCTCCGCGCGGCACGGTGGGCACCATGTGGCCCAGAAGTTGACCACAACAATCTTCCCCTTGAGTTCCGAGAGGGTAACCTTCTTGCCGTGCAGATCTTTGAGGGTAAAGTCGGCCTTTTGAATATCTTCGTCGTTGGCTGCCAGGATTTGGCCGGCTTGGGCGAAGAGAGGATCGTCGAGCTTTTCGGCGACGTTCTCGTAGCGGACGAGGCTTGCCAGTTCCATATAGGGCGCAGGCGGCGGTCCGTTCTTCTGAGCGGGCACGGGCGACTGTGCCAGGGCTTGCGAAAGCGCATCCGCAACAGCCTGCCGGGTATCGGCGCCCTGGTCCCCTTCAGTGACGAGATTGGCGAGTGAGTAGGCGAGCTTGACCTTGGACTGGCCTGCGGGAAGTGCGTTAATGTCGGTGGCAAGCTTAATGGTGGCAGCGGGCCGCTGTTCGGCAGAAAGGGAGCGAAGATTCCCAAGTTGCTTGTAGATGGCGGATTCAGAGGCCTGGGTGTTGAGAAGCGGCGCAGCCAAAAGCACTGCCGCTGCAATAAAAGTGCGATGGAATGAAGTCATTTTCTCTCGCAGAAGTACCGTATAGAAGCCATTCCGGCTTCGCCAGAATTATATCGCCCTGCGAGTTGGATTTCAGTGTCGATGAGCGAAGGGCGCTCAGTTCTAGTATTTGCCGTCCCTGAGCCTCTGCAAGAACTGATCGAGTTTCTTCTTGCTCACTGCGGCAACCGGATGAGTCTGCCCGCGGCGCGGATTCTTGCCGTCCTCTAAGACGAATTGAAGGCCGACACCGTCGTTGCCCCAGCGAACCGAGGTCGCGTTGACAGTGATGGAACGCTCGGCCGTCGGTTCCGAACGATCCGTTAGGGTCATCCGTATCACCGTGCCTGGATACCAGCGCTCATCGGTGACCACATACAACCCGGTCGGGCTGACATCTTGAATGTCGTGTGCTACTGGAACCCCACCTGTCCAGAAATAAGCAGTGAGGCCCGGCAAAGTCTCCCGCGACGTTTTCCTGGGGAGAGGCGGATCGGGAGCCAGCAAACGCTGCCACCAGCTCTTTGCAGGCTTGATGTTCTGCGTCACCGGTTCGGCAAGAACCTGTCCCGTTGACTGCTGAGATTGGGAAGCATCGTCCTTGCGGCTTTCGTCCGGTCTCTTTTGTCTGGAGCGGTCTTCCCATTGCAGCAGATTGGGAGCGCCGCTGCGAATTGGTTCTTCCTTCCAGGAGGCAGCCCTTTGTGAGACTGCGGCAGTGCCGCTCGCCCCAGGTGACCGCTGCAGACGCCGCCTCATCTCCTCGGGAGCGCAGAGCATCAACTGATCGCCCGGCCGAGTCGACGTTTCGTCGATCATGCGAGAGGGGAGAACGAGAACGCTTGCGGCAGGGGGGCTCGAAGGCGATACCTGGAAGATGGGAAAGGACTCGACTACGTCAGTGACTGTGCCATCGCTGTCGAGGTAAACCAGATCGAGCGGGAAGCGTACGCTGGCAGCCGAGATACCCCGGAACGGAAGCAGCCAGAGTCCCGCGCCGGACTTGGGAGTGAGTGCGGGCAGCCTGTCATCGAGGCTTGCCGGGGTGAAATCGCCGGCATCGATGTCCAAGCCGAGAAACCGTTGCTTTGTCTGGTTGTATGCGCAGCATTTCCGTGATTCCGCGGAGCCCTGCATGCCAGGCAAGTACCCAGCAGCGAACTGCTGGTTCTCCACCTTGCGCACTACTGAATCGCGAAATGCCGGCAATGTCATTCTCCTGACCTCAAATACCTGATCGGCGGAACTCCGCATGCTCATCGCTTCTGCATGAAAACGGTTCAAATCGACCGTTTCCCCGATTCGGCGGGCAGGCTGGACAAGAACAGCCCGCCATCAAGGATCGCTTCCCCTCTTACGCGGCTTCTAGTGCTTGCCGTATCTAATAGTTTTGGGCGAACCCGCAGGCGACGCAATCCCACTCTCATTTCACTTGGTGAAACGCGCGTGTTACTAGTTTACCACTTAGGTAGTAAGCCCAGAGATACTAAGAAGTGGTTACCAGGGCGGAATTCAGGCCAAAATCGAAGAATGTACCAAGATATAGACCCTCTCTTTTGCCTTCGCGAAAGGCGGACGCTCCGAGGTCAGCGAAGGCTCTCGCTGCTTCCCATTACACTGAAAACATGGTTCGTGAACTTCGCCCCCTTCCCGTTGAACGGCTGAAGCTATTGGTTTTTGATCTGGACGGTACGCTGATCGACTCGGCGCAGGACCTCTGTAACAGCGTCAACGCAACCCTGATCCAGTTTGGTCGTGAGCCGCTCGTAGACGGACAGATCGCTGCCATGATTGGCGACGGGGCGCTGACTCTGGTGCGTAGAGCATTCACCGGGCCGAACGGAGCCGCTGTGGATGAAGGAATTCTAATCAGAGCCCACGCCTGGTTCCTCGACTACTATCGCGAACACAAGCTGGACTTCACCTATGCCTATAAAGGGGTTCTTGAGGCGCTGGCGGCATTGCGTACGCTGCACGACCTGCCCGGCGGCGCTGGGCGGGCGATGGCCGTGCTGACGAACAAGCCGGTTCGTCCGGCGCGCGACATTTGTGGGGCGCTGGGCCTGGCACCTTACTTTCTAAGTATTTACGGAGGAAACAGCTTCGCCACGAAGAAGCCCAATCCGGAGGGGTTGGTGGCGCTGATGGCTGAGGCTGGCGCGCTGCCGGAAGAGACGGTGATGATCGGCGACAGCAAAGTGGACGTGCTGACGGCTCGCAATGCCGGTGCATGGTGCGTTGGATGTACCTTCGGCCTGGCGCCTGAAACCCTGGCAGTCTATGAGCCCGATGTGATCGTCGATTCGCCGGCGGAATGGCTGGCGGCGCTGAATCCTCTGCGAATCGCTTGATTGCGAATGCGCTGGCCTTTCACGGCTTGAGCCGCTCGGGCAGGGAACTGGCCGGCCCGTTCCGGCGTACTATTCGCTGTGAGGCCGCCCAAGATGAAGCGATTGCTTGCCGTTTGCCTGATTGGCGCCGCTTTTGCGGCAGCCGCCACTCCTGCTCGCGCAGACCGGGATGCGGTGCAGTTTTTCTCCAACATCCGCGTGGCTCCTGACGCTACAGTCCACGACGCAGTCTGCTTCTTTTGCAACGCGGATGTCGAGGGGGAAGCGAAAGGAAACGTTGTGGTCTTCTTCGGGAACGTCCACATCGCTGGCAAAGCCGATCACGACGTGGTGAACTTCTTTGGCGAGGTTTCAGCGGATGACAAGGCCCAGATCGGCAACAGCCTGGTCAGCTTTTTCGGCATGGTCCGGCTGGGAGAAGGCGTTTCGATTGGCAGAGACATGGTTTCGATGTTTGGAGTCGTGCGCGCGCCAGAATCGGTCTCTGTGGGTAACAACCGCGTCGCCATGCCGGCATTTATCTTCTTGGGTCCCCTGGTTCTGGTGGGTCTGGTTGTCATCGCGATCGTTTACGAGATCCGTGTGCGCCGCCGCCGGGCGCTTGGCGGATACGGCGTGCCGCCCTGGGCATAGCCTACTCGGCAAAGCCGTTACAGACGCTGTAGGCTGAATCCATGGATGAACCCCAAACTCCGAGTCGCGTAGGCTTCAGCATCCAGGCCTCCCGCGAAGGCTCCATAAATCCACGCGCCCTGCGCATTGTGCTGCCTGGAGGCAGCGGGCAGGTGGGCCAGATGCTGGCGCGACACTTTCAGGAGCGCGGCGATCACGTTACGGTGCTCACTCGCGGGCCATACACCGCGCCCTGGCAAACCGTTCATTGGGACGCGCTGAACCCCGGCCCATGGACAGAGACCCTGGAAGGCGCGGACGTCTGCATCAACCTGACCGGGCGCAGCGTGAACTGCAGGCTCACTAAGGCGAACCGGCGTGCCATGTACGACTCGCGCATCGGCTCCACCCGCCTCCTGAATCGCGTCATTGCCGGCCTGGCCAATCCGCCGCGCGTTTGGCTGAATGCATCGACGGCCACGATCTATCGCCATGCGCTCGACAGGCCCATGGACGAGGCGACTGGCGAGTTGGGCGGCAATGAGCTAGTCGGCGCAAAACGGCGTGCGCCGGAGACATGGAACTTCTCTGTTGGCCTGGCCAAAGACTGGGAGGCCGCGCTCTTTGACGCCGAGACCCCGCGCACGCGCAAGGTGGCGTTGCGCAGCGCCATCACCTTCAGTCCCACTGCCGGGAACGCCTTTCAGGTCTTCATCAATCTGGTGCGGGCGGGGCTGGGTGGAACGCAGGGCAATGGTCGCCAGTACGTTTCCTGGATTCATGAGACCGATTTCGCCCACGCCGTTGCGTTCCTGATCGACCATGAGGAGATTGCCGGCCCCATCAACATCGCCGCACCCAACCCGGTGCCGAACCGCGAGTTCATGGCAGGGCTGCGCGATGCATGGGATATGCCCAACGGCCTGCCTGCGCCAGCGTTTGCCATCGAGATCGGCGCATTTTTTCTGCGCACTGAGTCGGAGTTGGTGCTGAAGAGCCGCCGCGTGGTCCCTGGCCGCCTACTCGACGCCGGCTTTCAGTTCGAGTTTCCTGAATGGTCCGAGGCCGCCGAAGACCTGGTGCGGCAATGGCGGCGCAGACTCGACTAAATGACCTACCTGGCCGGCGTAATATCCGTGACCGGCAAATCCCAGTGGCCGAGCAGGATTTCGAACCGCCGCTGTTCCTCCTTCTTATAGGTCTCCTGATCTGGCCAAAGCTGGTCGATGAAGGCCTCTTCGTCGGGATTGGCGGTGGTGGCCACGGTCGAATTCTTGTAGCGGATGGTCACGCGGAAGTCCCATCGGCCGTCTTCGGTGGTGTGGTAGGAAGGCGACTCGATTTTGAGCGAGAGAATGCGGCCTGTCGACTGGATCTTCTGAAGCAGCGGGTAGTGGTTCTTGAGGAAGAGCGCCTTGAACTCGGCCTGATGGCCCCATTGGCACTTGTAGTAGTACTCGATGGTGTAGGGCTGGTCGGCGCTGACCTGCGGCGGCGCGCCCTGCGCCTTCAGCGGGGCTGAAAACGAAACGGCAAAAACAACGGCGAGCAATCCGAGAAGAATCCTGCGCATGATGCCTCCTTGAAGCGGATGCAAGCATTGTACCGTGGAGGCGCCGGTATCGGAAGAGGTACGTGGCGTCGGCAGGGAACAAGCTGTCCTTCGCCCCACACCCCCATGTATCGAAGCAACTGCCATTCACGCCCGAGAGCTGAAACGTGTGAGAGATGTTCGTCCGCCGCAGGCTGTCCGATATAGCAGTCTTGCGGCGTGGCAACTCGACACCAATGCCTCGCCTTACTATACTTCCCTGAACGCACCTTTGTGAGGAAACGGCATGGCTCCGCAGATGGACTCCCCTAAATCGATGAGCCAGCGCCTGGCTGAATTCCGCCTTATTCCACGGATTGAGACCTTTCCCTGGGCCGTTTCCTTTGCTCAAACCTGGTGGGGAAGAGCGATTATCCTTGCCTTGTTCGGCTTGGGCTTGTGCGTCTTCTACCCAAGTCCTTTCCTTGCGCTGTTTGTCACTTTGATCATCGCGTTCATGACTTTCATGCCCGAGTACCGGCATTTACTGTTGGCGGTTACCCCGATTGTGTTAGTCGTGCTGCAATCCTTCAAGGATCCTTTGCATTTGAGCTTGAACCTGTCGGTCATTGCGTTGGGCAGTGTTCTGTACTGGTGCGCCATGCGCTGGCCCAAATCGCACTTTGGGCAAAGGCCCGTCGCATATCTCCTTGTGGGCTTTACAGCGTTGATCCTGTCTGCATGCGCAGCCGCGCCGCATACATTGGCATACTCGATCCTGTGGGATCTGGTCGGCCTTATGGCAGTCTATATTTGGTTCATCGCATATGCATTGGCCGACCGGAGTTCGAAGCCTGCCCGCGATCTGCCCATGGAGCTGGCAACCTTTCGCCCCTTGTGGGGATCCTCCAATACTCCGTTTCCTAAAGGAGCGGCCTATCTTCGCCGCATTGAGGCGCAGAACCAGGAACAGCTTGCAATTGTGCAGTTGAAGGGGCTCAAGCTGCTTGCTTGGGCGATTTTGCTGTTTCTTTTTTCGAATCTTTGGTATCGGTTCTTCCACGGTTATTTGCACATCCCCATGCCCGATGACGCTCTTGCCATGAGCGTACGAGGGACGCCCGTGGCATGGCACTTGTGCTGGGAAAGCCAGATACTTGCGTATTTTGAACTCGTTTTGAGCGTATCCATTTTTGGGCACTATCTCATTGCGACCTGCCGCATGGCTGGATTCAACGCCCTCCGGAATACTTATCGCCCGCTGTCTTCGGCAACTCTTATGGAATTCTTCAATCGCTTCTATTACTATTTTAAAGAATTGCTTGTGGACTTTTTCTTTTTCCCAACTTTCCTCCGATACTGGAAGAAACATCGACGCGTGCGGACAGTCTTTGCGACCTTTGCCGCTGTAGTTTTTGGAAACTCGTTCTATCATTTCACGCGGGATTGGCACTTTATTCAGAGCGACGGGCTCTTGAAATCGATTGTGACTTATGATGTGTCGATTGTTTACAATGTCGTTTTGGCGACCGGGTTGAGCATCTCTCAGCTTCGAAAGCGCGGCCCTAGGCACGCTGGCTTTCTTCGCGGGCGTTTACTGCCCTCGATCGGGGTTTGCTTCTTTTACACAATCGTGCTCGTTTTTGGATCCGCTAGTCGAGTGTTTTCGATCATGGAAACGCTGAGGTATCTGGCCAGCATGTTCTTCATCCATTTTTAGGGGGCATCAATGAAGGGGAAAGCGGAAATACACGAGTTTGTGCGGGAACTGCTGACTGCGAGCGGAGACGATGGCCCGCTCACGGACGACGACTCCCTCCTGCTCAGCGGACGCTTGCAGTCGATAGACGCGGTTGAGATCGTTGTGTTCCTCGAAGAGAATTTCGGAATCGATTTTGCGCAGATTGGCTTTGACAGGGATGAAATCGACAGCATTGACTTGATTTTCGCTCTCACGCAGGCCACGGCCAGCGCCAACTGAGGCACCCAAGAGCCTTGAATCCACGCTGCGATGATCGATCGGAGAGTGTCCATGCAAGACAATGAGGCGCAAGGCGCGATCGAAAAGATACTGTATATGCATCCCGGCGTGCGGGAGGCTGCTGCAGTTGACGATGGCCGTGATGGCTTTGTAGCTTTTGTGGTGCCGGATCAATCCTTCCTGGACGGCATTTCGGGGCGCGGTAGTGCGGGAACTACACTTCTAGAGCCTGTTATTAACTTTATCCCTTTGTTTGCTTTTGCATAGCTGCAACTCTCGGCATCCCCGACGATGGAGGTATGGGAAATCGAGATCGTCTGGGCTACCAGACCGATGTGACGGATGAGGAGTGGTCGTTTGTGGCGCCGTATTTGGCGCTGTGCCGCGAGGATGCACTGCAGCGAGACTATCCGTTGCGTGCCGTCTTCAACGCGTTGCGCTACGTGGCAAAAACCGGTTGCCATTGGCGCATGTTACCCAACGATTTGCCGCCGTGGCATGTGGTTTATCAGCAGATGCGGCGGTGGATCGATGCACGCTGTTTTGAAACCATGGTCGAGGATCTGCGCATTTTGCTGCGCGAGTTTGCCGGCCGCAAAGCGCAGCCGACAGCCATGATTCTCGATAGCCGGACGCTGCAATCCACACCGGAATCGGGCGCGCGAGGCGGTTACGACGGGGCCAAGCGCCGCAAGGGATCGAAGGTGCACGCGGCGGTCGACACGCTGGGCCACTTGCTCGCCCTTCATGTTACGGCGGCCGATGAGCAGGATCGCGCGCAAGTGGAAACGCTGGCCGAGGCGGTGCGGCAGATCACTGGCGAGAGCGTTGAACTGGCCTATGTCGACCAAGGCTACACCGGGGAAAACGCCGCTCTAGCAGCGGCGAAACACGGTGTGCAACTGGAAGTGGTCAAGCACACTGAGGTCAAGCGAGGCTTCGTGCTGCTGCCGCGACGATGGGTGGTGGAGCGCAGCTTCGCCTGGGCCGCGCGTTTCCGGCGGCTGGCAAGAGACTACGAGCGACTGTCTGAAACCCTCGCCGCGCTGCACTACCTTGCATTCGCCTGCCTTATGCTCACAAACCTGACGCGAACATTCCAGCAAAGTTAATAACAGGCTCTAGGTAAATGGCAGAAGACCTTCGATTTGAGCCAGCTCTCGAAGGAAGCAGCGTCCGCTCCAGTTGGGCTCAACACCATAGGTTGGAATAGCAGTTATACGCGCCAGCAAATTCCGGTCGAGGA
>Ga0302155_10002871_pt1 | contig 11409 bp, 9 predicted proteins | sample I_Bog_N3_1_FD_193508 | JGI IMG/M metagenome (GOLD analysis project Ga0302155, IMG submission 193508) | Peat permafrost microbial communities from Stordalen Mire near Abisko, Sweden - I_Bog_N3_1 | ecosystem: Environmental > Terrestrial > Soil > Wetlands > Peat | place: Sweden: Abisko, Stordalen...
CCGTTTGTAAAAAGTAAAGTCGTTGCCCGTGTGAGCGCGCAAGAGAATGACCACTTTTTCCAGAGCGCTCTGCGCTTTGTCTTCCAGCACTTCTTCCGTCCGGGCCAGGAGCGGGGTGCGTTGCAGATAAGTAAGGATTTTCCCCGGCAACTCCTCCGCAGGAGCCACGATGTCCGCCAACCCGGCGTCAATCGCGCTGCGGGGCATGGAGTCGAATTTGGCCTTTGCCGGCTCTTGCACCAGCACCACACCCGCCTTTTCCTTGATGGCACGCAGACCGAGTGTGCCATCGGAGCCCATGCCGGAAAGTATCACTCCCACGCTGTGCTCCTGTTGGTCTTGCGCCAGGGAGCGGAAGAAAAAATCAATCGGAAGCCGCATCCCTCGCGTCGCAGTCGGCTTGAGCAAGTACAGGACGCCATGCAGGATGGACATGTCTTTGTTCGGAGGAATCACATACACGCAGTCCGGACACACCATGGTGCGATCCTTGACTTGAATGACCTTCATAACCGTGGCACGCTGGAGCAGTTTGCACATGATGCCTTTGCGCGTCGGATCGAGGTGCTGAACAATAACGAACGCCATGCCGCTGCCTGTCGGCACTCGCTTCAGGAACTGATCCAAGGCTTCGAGCCCCCCGGCGGAGGCCCCGATGCCGACGATGGGAAATGTCGAAATCACGGCAGATGTTTCCGGACGAATTGTTGAAACGGGCTTTTTTTGTCGGCGTGACGATGATGACTTTTTTTCCATGTGCTTATTTCCTGCGTGTCATCATGGCATCTATGGTTCCGCTCGAACAGTGCGTCTCATCACAAGTTTTTTTAATGGCATGCGAGTGTGCATGACTGACAGTGGTCATCCGGCCAGTTTTTATCCTCTGTCCGCACCAACCAGCTCGATTAACTTTGGAGCGATTGTGTTCAAAGAGAGGATAAAATCTACGTCCCCAGTCTTGATGGAAGTCTCCGGCATGCTGAAATCTTGCGACGTGGGTCGGTCTTGCACGATGACCGTTCCTCCCTTTTCCTTGATGATTTGCACACCAAAGGAACCATCCCCATCACCGCCGGTGAGCACCACAGCAATGGCATTTTTTCCATAAGTCTTCGCCACCGAAGCAAACAATGGCTCGGCCGAGGGACGGGAAAAATGAATCTTTTCAGCGTGCGCAGAAGACAACTTCAGGCGATCGCCTTTGACCACAAAGAGATGATGGTTGGGCGGCGCGACGAAGACCTTGGAAGGAATGAGCACATCGCCGGTATGCGCCTGGGTGACTTGCAGATGCGTCCGGCATTTCAGAATCTCTGTCAGCAGACTTTTGTGATCGGGCGCAAGGTGCATCACAATGGCAATGGCTGCCGGAAAATTCGCCGGCAAGCCTCCCAGAATGATGGACAAAGCTTTTAAGCCGCCAACCGATGCGGCCATGGCGATCACGGGAAACGCATGATGCCGCGACGTAGCAGGGAATTTTAACCACGCCCCTTCGGCAGGGTTGCTTATTTTGTGCACTGATGCAGATTTTGCCTTCATGGACCTGTAAAGATTAACGGCTAAGGTTGCATGCGTTTCTTGGAGTTTCATTTTTTCAGCAGTTGCAGCAACGCTTGGGCCGCTGCGGCGGAAGAGGATGGATTTTGGCCCGTGATGAGCAATCCGTCTGTTTGCACATAAACTCCCCAATCCGGACCTTTGCTGTAATGAGAGCCAGCCTTTTTCAACTCATCTTCCAGCAAAAACGGCACCACCTTGGTCAGTTTCACCACAGCTTCCTCCGTGTCGGAAAAACCGGTCACCTTCTTGCCTTTTATCAATGGATCCCCGTTGGGCAAGTTGACATGGAGCAAGGCACAGGGTGCATGACAAACCAAAGCCATCGGTTTTCCCTGTTGCTGGAAGGCTTCGATCAACGCGATGGAATCCGTATCCTTGACCAGATCCCACATGGGGCCGTGCCCGCCCGGATAAAATACTGCGTCAAAATCAGATGCTTTGACGTCCCTTAATTTCAACGTCTGCGCCAATTTCTGTTTAAGCGGTTCGTCTTTGTCGAAACGGTGAGTGAATTTGCTTTGGGCCACAGGCAGTTCACTGCTGGGATCGATCGGCGGCTGTCCACCGTTGGGCGATGCCAGGGTGATTTCCGCGCCGGCATCCGCCAGCTCATAATAGGGTGCCGCGAACTCTTCCACCCAGAAACCGGTTTTCTTGCCGGTATCACCCAGCTCGCTGTGCGACGTTAAGACAATTAATATTTTCATGATGATAGGTACTGCCAATAACCGGGGAGAATAATAGAGCCATCTCGTTGTGTTTTCGCTCTGGATGGAAAATCACTCTGATTCGCCATCCACTTCTAGTGTGACGCTACGCAATTGGCTCAGCAGTCGCCATGGGGTCTTTACCTACGGAGCTACCCAGGAGCGTTCAGAACGTTCAAGATCTCCATCCTTCCAGATGCAGCAAAATGGTCTGCGCTTTTGCCAAAAAACCTCATCTTTGGGAGATGGCGAAAATCAATCGTCATCTCCTCGAAATCGCTCTCGCTCCAGATTGGCGATCGAGGGCAGAAAGGTGGAGCGGTCCACTTTCCTTTTAACTGATGGACAGATCGACTATCTCTCGACTAGCCCTATTCAAAACACCGCGTTTTTTGGTGTCGCACTCCACTCCATGAACGTCATCGCTTCGGAAAATCATTGTGAATCTCCGGCATTGCCCTTGCGCGATGTGCTGCTGTTGATTCATTACTGGTTGCCCGTGCTGCTCGGGTGGTCCGTTGTGCGTGTGATCCAGCACGCAGAGGGAACTGTTTGTTCTCAAGCCGGACTGACCCTGCTGTTGGCTGGAATCGGCGCGGCTTACAGCCTTGACCGGGTTATCGACACACCAGAGGGAACGAAAATGACTCCTTGGCTCAGGGGAACGTTATGGGGAGGTGTTGCCCTTTGTGTCGGAATAATCACCTTTCTTGTGGCTACCAACAAAATTGACCATCGCGTTCTGGGAGTTATTGCCATTCTCACCACGGCAGGTTTGGTTTATTCCCGCCTCAAACGATTACCTCTCTTGAAGACTGCCGTCGTTGCCATTGCCTGGACATGGGCCTGCTTCGCACTTCCTTTTCATGGTGGCGTCGGTCATTTGCCATTTTTTGATGTACTGCTTCCTCTGATGCTTCTTATCGCCGCAGGTTGTATTCTCTGCGATTTGAAAGATATAGAAGTGGATCGACGACAGCAGATACCAAGCCTGCCCGCCATCTTTGGGATACGCACGACCTGTCTCATCGCAATGGGAATGGCCTGTCTCGCAGCCATCCTGGCCCTGGCACACCACCGATTTGGTATCGCTTCCGGAGCACTACTGCTTATGGTTGCAGCTCAATTTTCCTCCCTCCTAGCCATGGAATCCCTAGGCCCCATCATGATCGATTCGATTTTGATCGTTCCGGGTGTACTGATTTCAACTGGGATAGTCTGAGTTGACCTCAAGGGAACGGCTGATTTAATCCCATGATGACCGCTGTAGGACAAAAGCTCGTTGCCAGTTTCCAAAAAATTCATGGAAAAGCTCGTCCGGTAATCGCCATCTCTATCTTCGGCTTGGTGGCCAGCCTGGCCTCTGTTGGCTTTCAGCTCTCCATTAACTGGGTCTTCAAGCTTTGTTATCTGAATCAGGCAGGAGGGAGCTTCCTGCATTTCGCCTTGATTACTCTCTCTGTGATTGTTGTCACATCCCTCATCACAGGCTGGCTCCTGAACTCCTACTGTCCCGAGGCGGCCGGGAGCGGAATACCTCAGGCAAAGCTGGCATTCGGGAAAGAGTTCGGCTTTGCGCCCAAGAGGATCGCCTGGATCAAATTTCTAGCAGGCGTCCTTAGCATCGGAGGAGGCCAGAGTCTGGGTAGGGAAGGCCCCTCGGTTCAAATTGGCAGTAATCTAGCCTCCTCCATCGCTGGTTTTCTGGGTGTACCGAAGCAAGGAAGGCGCGCCGCGAGTGCTGCCGGTGCTGCTGCAGGATTGTCAGCCGCATTCAATGCGCCACTGGCAGCGATAGCCTTCGTACTGGAAGAAATCATCGGCGATTTGAATAGCCCCTTGATCGGAGGCATTCTTCTGGCATCCGTGATTGGTGCCTTGGTGGTGCATGCAATCATAGGACCTCAACCGGCTTTTGCATTGTTGAGAATCAATGAACCTTCATGGAAAGCCTACCTGCTCATGCCGGCTGTCGCTGCCCTTGCTGCCCTCATCGGAGTTTATTTCCAACGCACCTCTCTGAACCTGCGCGCGAAGTCAGTTAAATTTCGTGCAATTCCCAAATGGCTTCATCCCTTGGGAGGAGGACTGGCGACTTGGGTCATCGGTATCGGAGTTTTTGCGGGGACAGGACACTTGGGTGTTTTTTCCCTTGGGTATGATGATCTGACTGACGCACTAAGTCATGGAATGGCATGGCGTCTGGCCGCACTGCTGCTGGTTGGAAAATTTCTTGCGACAATTGTTTCCTACGGCTTAGGCGGCTGCGGTGGTATTTTTTCTCCCAATCTTTTTTTCGGCGGAATGTGCGGAATTTGTGTTGGTGGGATTGCCTCCCTATTTTTCCCGTTGACCTCTGCAGACCATGTGTTGCTTGCCGTGGGGGGAATGAGTGCCTGCCTCGGAGCAGTAGTCCAGGCACCGGTATCGGCGATTCTCATTATTTTTGAGATGACCCACCAGTTTACTCTTGTTCCAGGACTCATGCTGGCTGGGTTGATCAGCCAAGTCATTGCTCGGCGGATGAATCAAACCAACTTCTACGAAACAGTGCTATTACAAGATGGGCATCGGTTGGAACAGTTCATGCCGCCCAGAGATTTACGGAGCTGGCAAAACCTTCCTATCTCGGCGATCGCTCAATTCAACCCTGTGGTAATCGAAGATCTTTCAGAGGTGGGGTTAAAGGCGATTCTTGAGCTACACCCCTACCGGTATTTCCCTGTCGTCGAGAGTGGAGGACTCAAGGGTATCGTCGGAAGGAGGGAAGTAGAGGTCTCCCTGAGCGAGCATCGACCTTTGAGAGTTGACCCTGCGATCTCCTGCCCTCCTGGTCAGATTATCCGCGAAATGCAGCATCATTTCATCGAGGAAACCTCGGGTTTTATTGTGCTGAGCGATACACCCACCGGACATGTTCTCGGGGTTGTTACTCTTCATGACATTTTGAGAGCGCAACTCGCCATGAGCGAGCGGGTAAACAGTGAGTAGGCCATTCACCATCTCACAAAGGTGCTATTCTCTTTGTCGCTAAACCCAACTCAAAACGGGCCATTCAAAATTACCAAAATATTTTTAGTTGTTGGTCTTCTGTAGATGCGCGCGCAGATTTATCCTTACCCGCCATTGTGCGATCGAAATTCATTTTTGAACACAACCCGGCAGCCAGATGTTATGCTTCGACCATCATGGGAACAAAAGATGGATCTCTTCTGGCCGCGTGATTTGCGGGTACCCCAAAGCGAAGAGAGCGGCGTGATATGCCCCTGCTCAATTAGAAGAACCCTGTACTGGTGGTTCCTCATGACCGCCTAGCCCTGAAAGCTTCTCGGCTTTCCCATTGTAAATGTCTGAAGCTGCAATGAACTGTTTAATAAATGCTTCCATCTCTTCTTCAGTTCCCAGCGATGACAAGATTTTCATTGCCCCCGGGGTGATTGAATTCGGTATTTGCATGACTGAAATCTACGACAAGCATGAAGCGAGACTATGGGGTGTGAACCCCATTTATCGAGGGTTGCAGGGGGGTAGCTTTCCGACTGCCTGTATCGGTCTGCCATTTCGCCAACTCGTCGGGAGATTTGGCTCCACGCTTCCTTCCCTCTTCTCCCGAGCTTTCTATTTCCCGAGTTGATCGAGAGCCAGATGCAGAGGAGCGCTGGAAACCTTGATGGAGCCATCCAAGGGACCAGCCATCTCATCAATGAGAAAAATGGCTCCCGCGATGCTCAGCGAACAGCAGAGGAGGACCGTGATCACGGTAAAATTGCGCGGGGAAAACAGAGCATAGAGAAAGGTGAGGAAGGCGATCCAGACCACGGGAATCACGAGCAGCAGAGGGGGCACTCCCCCTTCGCCGACGACATCGATCATCCAGCGCTCATGCAGGAGATCCTCCTCCAACTGGAGGGCTAAGCTTTGCATCCTGGTCTGAAAGGCAGTGGAGGGTTTGAGGGCGGCGATCTCCACTTCCATCTGCTCAAATCGGCTCCGTGTCTCGTGGGAGGCGGGTAATGGATCCTTAAATTCCTCGGGCCAGATTTCCTGGAGTTTTACTTCCAGGGCTGTGCGGAGTTCAGCCCGGATCGGCGCGGACTCCATCCCGTAATCCGAGAGAACCCTGTCCAGGTGGATATAGTTCGTGGCGACCTCGTTTATCAGTGTGTTGACCTGGTCAAAGGTTCCCTTCGTGGAAGAGATGAGAAGACCCAAGATCAATGCGGCCAGGGTGGCCACAAGTCCCGCTCCGAGCTTAGCGGCATCCTTGGATTCGCTGGAGAAGTGATGCGCTGGAATCACGCCCTGGACAAGAAAACCGAGGAGGGCTGCTCCAAAAATGAAGCCAAAGGCACATAAGGCAACCTGGAAGGAACTGGCGGAGGAAATGAAGTGCAGCATCAGAGAGATCAAAAGCTGCCATCTCCGAGGGGGATCTGAAAAGCACTTATCCCAATCACTTGGAAGAAATGGGACTATAGCTGCGAAGGGATGAGCATTTCCATGGGAAGAGATACCCGAAGAATTAATCAGGTATCTGTGGCCGCCGGAATCGACTCTGGATTATTTTCTGACATTCTCACGCGGGGCTCGCGGAGGACACGGAGAGGGAAAAAATAAAAACTTCCCTGTATTCTCCTCCGCAATCTCCGCGAGCCCCGCGTGAGACTTCTGTTATTTTTTCTCCCCTCGCGGAAACAGCCACGAAACCAATCCGGAGAGTAAAAGTGCCAGGAGAATGATCCCAAGCGACCAGGAGGTCGGGAACTTGCCTCCGGGAAAGTGATGATCAAACCAGGCCATTTTCACGCCAACGAAGAGGAGGATGAATCCCAGTCCATACTTCAGGTAGTGGAAGCGGGTTGCCATCCCTGCGAGCAGGAAGAACAACGCCCTCAACCCCAGAATCGCAAAGACATTGGAGGTGAAGACAATGAAGGGTTCCCGGGTGATGCCGAAGATTGCCGGAACGCTGTCCACCGCAAAGATGATGTCGGTGACCTCGATGAATACCAGCGTGACCAAGAGCGGCGTCCCAAGCCAAAGGCCCCCGTCTCTGACGAAGAATTTCTGCCCATGGAAATTTGGAGAAAGCGGTATCAGGTGCCTGAGTAAGCGGATCACGATATTCTTGGAGGGATCGGGATGATTCTCCGGGCCGAAGGCAACTTTGTATCCGGTGAGAATGAGGAACAGGCCGAATATCATCGGCACCCAAGAGATCTGCATCAGGAGCGATCCCAGGGCGATGAAGATGCCCCTGAAAATGAGTGCTCCGATGATGCCGTAAAAGAGGATCCGGTGGCGGTACTTCTCTGGAATGGCGAAGAAGTCAAAAACGACCAGAAAGATAAAGAGGTTGTCGATCGAGAGGCTCTGCTCAACGAGATAGCCGGAGAGAAAATCAAGACTGCACTGGTGAGCTAGCGCCACCGGGTCAAGTCCTGCAAGCCGTGGATCAAGTGGAAAATGCCAGCGTCCGTAGAGATAGAGTCCGGCACAGAACAGGAGTGCCAGAGCGATCCACGTGATCACGGTTAACAACGCCTCCTTGTGACTAATGGCCTTCTCCTTCCCACTCCGACTCTTCAGATCAATAAAGAGAGCAGCGAGGACGAGCAGGCAGAAAAGCAGGTAGGCCCACCAGCAGGAGTTGAAGGGGAAGAGTTCTATGAAGTGAGGACTCATGGGTCGCTCAATCCGTGGTGCTCTGGATCACCGGGGGCTGCACAAGACGGGTGACCAAGAGCTTATCGATACGCTGGCGATCCATATCGATGATCTCAAAGCGAAATCCATGTTTCTCGAGCGTATCCCCCTCTTCCGGGATGTGCCCAAAATGATGGAGCACATACCCGCTGATGGTCTGATAACGGTTGGTCTCCAGCTCCTCGTGGTCCAGCACCAGATTGATCTCGTTTGCGGTCACTTCAAAATCAAGCTGAGCATCGATGATCCAACTTCCATCCTCCCGGCGAATAATCTGAGGATAGTGCTGACGGACTCCCCTTTCCGGCAACTGGCCGACAATGGCTTCGACAACATCCTTAAGCGTCACCATGCCATCGACGACTCCGAATTCATCGACCACCAGCGCGACATGTTTGCGAACCTTTCGAAATTCCTCGATCAGTCTGGGGGCAGTCATCGTGGCTGGAACAAAAAGCGGGGGAGTGATGACATCCACCAGCTTCACGGCACCGGCAAGTGAGATATTGGCCCAGAGGGATTTTACCGAAACCATCCCCCTGATATTATCCCGATTTCCTTCAAATACCGGATAATCAGAATGCCCTGCGGCTGCCATCCGCCTCCAGTTCACCTCGTCCAAATCATTCAGATCTAGCCACGCCACCCGTGAACGGGGTGTCATGAGTTCGGCTGCGGTCTGTTCATCGAGTTCCAGCACTCCTTCGACCATCTCCTTTTCAGCGACGTCAAAAGCCCCCGTGGAGAGCCCCTCATCCATCATTTGACGCACCTCTTCCTCTCTCTCTTCGGCGGAACGACTGCGATCGAGATGGAGAACCCGAAGGATGACCGAAACACAAAGCCAGCCGAGTTCGGCCAGGGGATCGATCCAAATCGTCAGCCAGCGCGCCAGTCGGGAGAGCGCCCTGATGGGAAGCGACTCATGAAGCGACTCCCCGAGACCGCGTGGAAGCAGGATTCCCAGCAACAGAATGCAAAAGGCAAGCAGCGTCGCTGTCAGTCCAATGGCAATAGCGAGCAGCATGGGATTGAGATGCTGGAGAAGGGCGATCAGATCGCGCGAGGCCAGGACGGAAGCGAGCGTGAAGAAGAAAACCGAGGTTAGGCGCAACCCGGGGCGGGGGCGTGCCCCGAGTCCCAGAAACGAGGTGACACTGTCGGCGTCCCCCCGGCGCTTCAGAAGAACGACATCCGCCATCACAAAAAATCCCCCGATCAGGATCAATCCGAGCGGGACAAGGAGAACCGATGCGTAGTCTCCGGGTGAATCTAGAGCCGCCAAGGAAGAACCTGTCATAAAAGTGCAGCAAGCCTGCGAGGGGTTACTTCCTCCAGGGAAACCACCGCCAGATCACACTGATCCAGCGATTCAACGGGATTTGTCGTGGCCACGCCGACCACTTTCATGCCACCCCGGCGGGCGGCCTCGATGCCTGCAAAAGCATCCTCGATGACAATGCAGCGGCTTGGGAGAAGGCCCAATTTCGCGGCACCTGAAAGGAAAACCTCTGGGTCAGGTTTTCCATGAGAAACATCACTCCCGCAGACTACTACGTCAAAGAGCGCATCCAGGCCGGTCGTTGCAAAAAGGGCATCTAGGTTTTCCCGGGGGGTTGAGGAACCGACCGCACGAGGAATCCCCTCCCCCTTCAATGCCTCGAGCAACTCGCGTGCTCCGGGCAAAATCGTCACTCCCTCCTCGGCGACAAGCTCACGGTAGAGGGCCTCCTTGCGGTCTGCCAGTTCCCTGATGATCGCCGGGTCATTCCCCCAGCCAAGAGTCGGGATGATGATCTCGTTCTTTTTCCCAAAACCGGCCTTGAAATGCCCTTCGGGAAGGAAAAGATCCCTCTCGGCTGCGAGAAGTTCCCAAGAGCGTTCATGCTGAGAGGAAGAATCAATAACCACTCCATCCCAATCGAAGAGAACACCCCAAGGGAATCGCTGATTAAATCGCATAGAGACCGTTGTTGTTAGAATGGGTCGCCGACAAGGCGGCTTTGCAGGCGCATCCCCGCAGTGGGCTGTAACTGCAATGCCAACGCAGTCGCCTACCTATTATCGCCGCAAAACCCCAAGGGGCTGAAGTCATTTGTCGATTTTTATGGCGTTGCTCGCTCGGGCAAGACCGCTGCGGGTATTGACTCGCTCGCTCCCGCTCGTCTCGCCCTATCGGGTTTGCCTCCGGCAAATCTACCCAAGCAGCCCCCGCAGCTATGTGTTGCCCAGCACTCGCGCCTTCAAAAATCAGCAAATGCTCTTCAGCGGTCTTCATGGGATTTAATCAACGGTTCCCAAGGTTCGTGTTGAATCATGAAGGCCATTTATGAGGAAGCGCGGGGAGTGGGGCAATGGAATTCCTTCGTGCAATGAGAGCGATTCGATCACCTCGTTGTTGCACAACACGAAATCTCGGACAATGGTAGAGGCCTTTGATGCATTACCGGAGACTGATCCCCATTCTGAGTTTTCTGATACTGCCCTGCGTCACGGAATTGCCTGGAAAAGCTCCAACCGCTGAAGCAGGAGCCCCTCCCCCTCCGGATCTCTCGTCCAGCGTTGTCAGGATCGAGGTCGCCATGCAGGAACCTGATTACCGCTCCCCATGGGATGCAGGCCACATCGAGGGGGGCGTCGGCTCGGGCATCGTCATCAGTGGAAAACGAATTCTGACCAACGCCCACGTCGTCAGCAATGCCCGCTTCATCACCCTCACCCGCGAGGGAGTCAGTCATCCCTTCATCGCCCATGTCCTATTCATCGCCCACGACTGTGACCTCGCGATTCTGAGCGTGGATGACGATTCCTTCTTCAACGGCACCAAGGAGCTCTCGATTGGAGGGGTGCCAAAGATCGAATCTGCAGTAAGTGTTTACGGCTACCCGCTTGGCGGGGAGCGGCTCAGCGTCACGCGCGGGGTGGTCTCCAGGATAGATTTTGAAAGTTATTCCCATTCCGCCGTGGATTCCCATCTGGTGATCCAGATCGATGCCGCCATCAATCCCGGCAACAGCGGCGGTCCCGTGCTTCAGGATGGCAAGGTGGTCGGTGTCGCTTTTCAGGGATATTCCGGTGAAGTTGCGCAGAATGTCGGGTTCATGATTCCGACACCGGTGATCAGCCGTTTTTTACTCGATATATCCAAGGGCTCCTACACCGGGTATACCGATCTCTCTATTTCCTACCGCCCCCTGATCTCCCCGGCATCCCGTAAGGCATTAGGAGTAGATCAACTCCCCGGCGGTATTCTGGTGACCGATGTGCAGGAAAAAGGCTCCTCGGCGGGTTTTCTGCAACAGGGCGACATCCTGCTTGCCATCGACTCACACCCGATCAGTAGCGACGGTCGTGTCGATCTGGATGGCTCCTCGGTGGACATGGCCGAAGTGGTCGAACGAAAACTTACCGGTGACAAGGTCTCCTTTGATCT
>Ga0302155_10002888_pt1 | contig 11364 bp, 13 predicted proteins | sample I_Bog_N3_1_FD_193508 | JGI IMG/M metagenome (GOLD analysis project Ga0302155, IMG submission 193508) | Peat permafrost microbial communities from Stordalen Mire near Abisko, Sweden - I_Bog_N3_1 | ecosystem: Environmental > Terrestrial > Soil > Wetlands > Peat | place: Sweden: Abisko, Stordalen...
AGTAAAAAGTTAAAAGTAAAATGTGTGAATGTTCCGCCGCGCGAAAGAAGCGAAAGCTAGCTTGTGCCGCCGGCGAGAATGATTGAAAAAGTGCTGCCTTTGCCTTCTTCGCTTTGAAGGCTGACTTCGCCCCGCATTTTTTCCGCCAGGTGTTTAACGATCGATAGCCCCAAACCCGTACCGCCCATGGCGCGGCTGCGGGAAGCGTCCACCCGGAAGAACCGCTCAAAGACGCGGGATTGGGCTTCCTGGGAAATGCCCGAACCATGATCCTGCACCGAGATTTCCACACGGCCATCCGGCAGAACCTGGGTGAAAACCCTGATCTCGCTTTTTTCAGGCGAATACTTAATGGCGTTATCCAGCAGATTTTCAAAAACGTGAAATAAGCCCTCCTGGTGGGCAATGGCTTTCATACCGCCGGGAATTTGCTGATGAATGACGATCTCTTTGGATTCCCACTTCGCTTTCAAAACCTCAATGACCTGCGAAACCACTTCGGACAGATCCAGGGGTTCCAAAGACGTGATAAACATGCCGCTTTCGATTTTCGAAAGCTCCAGAACGTCTGAAATAAGGGCGTGCAGGCGCTGGGCCTGTTCGGAAATTTTCTTGAGAAAAAGCCCGCGGTTTTTTTTATCGTCGATGGCGCCTTCCAAAAGGGTTTCGGCGTAACCCAGAATAGCCGTAAGCGGTGTTTTTAATTCGTGGGAAACATTGGCCACGAAGTCGGTGCGCATGCGCATGAGGCGTTTCATGGAAGTGATATCGGACAAAACCACGATTTGCCCCAAAATCAGCTCGGGGGTTTTTTGGATGGCGGCCACACTGACGGCGAAGGTCCTTTCTTCCTTGCCCGCGAAATCGATTTCGCCGCTGGAAATGCCTTCTTTTTTTGAGTCCGTCAAAAGATCGGCCAGGACAGGGTGGCGGACAATTTCCAGATAATGCTTGCCCAGGCCTTCTTTTTCACTGATATCCAGAATTTTTTCGGCCGAGGGATTCATCAGGACAATGCGGTCGGCCTGGTTGAGGAGCAGTACCCCTTCGCCCATGCTGTTCAAAATGACATTGATCATGGACTCGTTGGAGCCCAGGCGTTGAAGCATTTCATCAAAATTACGGCCGGGAATATAAACATCCCGCTCGCCGTCGGCCGGCTGGGTTTTAACGGGTTCGGCGGGAGCGTTTTCAGTGAGGGGTGAACTGTTGGATTGAACCGGGGCGAGAAAAGAGACCAGGCACAGGGTAATGGCCGCGCCGGCGATAAAAAAACCAACCGCCGTAAAGCCGGCCAGGCGAAACCCATAAACCAGGGCGGCGATAAAGAGAATCAGAAGAACAAAAATTCCCCCGAAGCGGGTAGATGCCTTCATGAAAAGGCTCTTTCGAAGTTCTTACGCGTCTTCTTTAAATAGGTATCCATAGCCCTTAACGGTTTGAATGTGTTTTTCATAAGCGCTCAATTTTTCCCGAAGACGCCGCACATGTACATCCACCGTTCGGGTTGTTCCGAAATAATCATAACCCCAAACATTATTTAATAAAACATCGCGGGAGAGAACCCGGCCCGAATGGGTGAGGAAATAGTCTAAAAGCTCAAATTCTTTGGCGGTCAAATCCAGTTTTTGGGTCTTTAACATGACTTCGTGTTTGGCGCGGTTAAGGGTCAGGTCGCGGAATTTTTGAACCGGTTCCCCTTCCTGGGCTTTACTGAAACGCCGCAAAACGGCGCGGACCCTGGCGGAAAGTTCTTTGACGGAAAAAGGCTTGGTAATGTAATCATCCGCACCGAGTTCCAGTCCCACAATTTTATCGGATTCCTCCCCTTTGGCGGTCAGCATCACGACGGGAATATGGGCGGTTTTGGGATTGGCCTTGAGTGTTTTACAAACGGTCAGTCCGTCCGTTTTGGGAAGCATTAAATCAAGCAGGACGAGGTCTGGCATTTTTTCAGGGATTTTTTTCAGCGCGGCTTCGCCATCCATCTCCGAAAGAACCCGATAGCCGTCTTTTTCGAGGTTGTAGGTTAAAAGCTCGACTAAATCCTTTTCATCTTCAACGACAAATATTTGTTTCATGGATCATCCCGACTTTATTTATTGGGGTACTTGATGCCTGAATTATAACGAAGCGCGCCCGATCCAATGTAAATAAGGTGTTAAACCAATTTACGTGAAAAAACCCAATTGGTGAGACTTATAGACTTAGTTCCCTCTCCCTTGAGGGGAGAGGGCCAGGGTGTGCTGATCAGCCATAAAAGCATATTGAGATCGGCACAATACCGACTTCATTAGATGCTTCAATTGATAGTCGGCATGAGGGTGGCCTTAACCTATCGAAATCACCCCTCACCCTATGCCGATTTTGGATATTGATCCAAAATGACATCGGCATAATACCGACCACTGATAAGCTTTATTGAAGGTCGGTATACCCTCTCCCACAAGGGGAGAGGGATTTGGAGTGGGTTAGTTAATATTCCTTTAAATTTTAACTCCCGATTGAGTTAAGTATGTAATTCCCAAATGAGTTTTCTTCTTCGCCCCTCGGGAAAGCAAAAAGTTTAACCCTCTTTTAACATTGATTTCATATGGACCTTTAAGGGCTTCACTACACTTGGGTTCCGAAATGGCCAAAGCCGACTTACACCTACACACCGATTTTTCGGATGGCTTACATTCTCCCCGGCAGGTGGTTCAATCCGCCTCGAAAAGCGGAGTTCAGATTATCGCCGTGACCGACCACGACACCCTGGAAGGCGCTTTAAGAGCTAAAGAGTATTCCCTGCGCCGTCCCGATTTAAACATACAGGTGATTGTGGGAGAAGAAGTCAGCACACTCAACGGACATGTCATCGGGCTTTTTTTAACCCGCTTTTTGCCGCCCCGGTTAAGCGCGAAGCGGACGGTTGATTTGATTCATCAGCAGGGCGGCTTGGCTATCCTGGCCCATCCATTTCATCTTTACACCGGAAAAAACACGGGACATCCCAACGCGGTGGAAATCATCGATCAAATCGCTTTTGATGGAATTGAAACCATCAATCACGGCGATGCCTTTTCTTCCTGGAGTAATAAAAAAACGGACAAGATTATCAAAAAACAGCGCCTGGCCTCTATCGGCTGCAGCGACGCCCACAATTCCCGTTTCATTGGAATGGGCTACACCGAATTTGACGGTACCAGCACCGAAGATCTGAGAGCCGCCATTCTGAGCCGCAGAACAAAACCCCATTACAACCGCGGTTGGAAAATAAACGATATTCTGGTCCACCTGAAAGACTCGAGCTCTGTTTTAAACCGTTATCGAAAAGTTCTATCCACTACGTCTTAATAACCATCAATAAAACCTCACCAATGGGAGCACCGGCTTTGCAATTCGGCGTAGCTTGCCGGCGAGTCCAGTTCGCCCTGCTCCTGGGATAACTCCTGTTGAAATTGGTTGAAAACCGGATCCGTAACACCCGAAATCAATTGCGAAATGATGGCTTTTCCATCCTCCAACGATTGCACTGTAACCGGATGATTCACCAAAGGAATATCGGTGGATGAAGAAATAACGTCCTGCAGAATTTTTTGATACTTCTCATAAATTCGACGGTGGATTTGAACATGGGTATTCTCGTGATCCATTGTCGCTTGATACTCACAACCGCCTTCGGGATATTGATTACTGATATAAACGTTGACGGTGGTATAAGAAAAATCAACGCGCAAATCTTCCACCCACAGCAAATAGGTATTTTGAAAAATCTTTTTGTTGTAATTAAACTTGTAAAGGGTTTTGAGGCCGAATTGGGCGTCGGTTAATCCCTCAATATGATAGTTTTCGGCCTGTCCCGATTTTTCGCTCAGCGCTTCGATTTCTCCCGGCGAGTGAGCGTGATCATAAACAACGTCGGGGAAGTTGAATAAATACTTAATCTGCGCTCCCTCGCCCGGCGCGTTCGCGTCCAACAAAACATCCCGCTGAACATTTTCATGGCTGACCGAATCCGTCGACACGCTCGAATCGTAATAAAGCCATCCAAAAAAAGCCGCGAAAACCGCCGCGATGAATAAAAAGAATTGCTTATTGCTCATAAGAGCAGATTACTTGAAAATGGGGTCGTTTTCATTAACTCCGCTCCAGGCTTTCATGACAGAAGAAACCATCCTGCAATCTAAAATCGGTTCCGCCCAATCGGGAAACAGTCTTTTGGATTATCTCGCCCAGCGGTTCCGGTATCAAAGCCGGGACTCGTGGCAAAGTCTGATTGAAAGCGGAAAAGTGACCCTCAATGGTTTAACGGTTCCCCCGCTGCAAATTTTAAAATCAAAAGATCTGGTGGCTTATTCCGTGGTATTGAACGAACCACCCGTGGATAAAAATATCCAAATTCTGCATGACGAAGAAACCTTTTTAGTCGGCATCAAGCCGGGCAATCTTCCTTCTCACGCCGACGGAAATTTTATCAAAAATACCTTTATTTACATTCTGACCGAACGTTATAGAAAGCAGGGACATAAAGGAAAACTGAACCTGGTACATCGTTTGGACAGGGAGACCAGCGGTTTAATTATTGTATCCAAAGAAAAATCAGCGCATCAAAAACTGACTCAACAATTTGAAAACGGAACGGTTGAAAAGGAATATATGGCCATTGTGCGGGGAGCCGTTTCGGAGGAATCGTTCGAAGTCGGGGGTTTTATCGGCAAAGACACCCAGAGCCAGATATCCGTAAGGCAAAAAGTTTTGAAAGAGGAAACGCCCGATTCCAAAAAATCCTTAACGCGGTTTGAAAAAATCAAATCCTTCAAAACCGCGGCGCTGCTCCGGTGTATACCCAAAACAGGCAGAACCAATCAAATACGGGTTCATTTGGATTCCATCGGGCATTCTTTGATCGGCGACAAGCTTTACGGCCGGAGCGATGAGGAATTTCTTGAGTTTATACACCACGTTAAGGCTGGCGGCGATCCATCCTGGCCCGGACACTTGGAGACGGCCAGACACATGCTTCACGCCCATCGTTTAACGTTACAACACCCTCAAACCGAACAAAGAGTTGTCTTTGAGGCGCCTCTGCCGCAAGATTTCACCGAATATCTCAAAACTCAAAGCAAGGATGATTCGTTTTAAGCGTATAGCACCCATGATTTTTGAACTTCTGAAATGATGTTGGTTATGTCGAAATTTTAAGTCTTACTGTCCTGCATTTTCTCAACCAATTCCCGGCTCAAAAATTGGCACGCTCCCCACGTGGCGTCTTCCGCCGCAGAGGCTAATTTAACCATCGATTCCGCTTCGTGGAAAACCAGATAACCGTTATCCGCCTGATACAAGTTCGCTTCCAATGTGATGTTGTAAACCGGTTTGGGCGAGTCCTTTTGATAAATAAGCTGCGTCGTCACATTAACCACGAAAGCGTACTTGGCCCCGGCCTTATCGGCCATAGCCAAAGCTTTTTTCTGTTCAAATAACCAGGTGATCGACTTCGGGTCGGATTTCAAAACAACTTCCTGACCCAAATCGGAAAAATAATTGGCGCTATTGGTATCCATAAGTAAAAGATGTACATACCCAATACCTGAAGATTGAGGCCGGCCGCCGTGTGCCGCTCCGTAACGTTCCATTGTTTTGCTGACAAAAGGCGGATCCTGGTCATCCAACACGTGAAACCTGGCCGATCTGAACCGCTTCAGGAATAAATTTTTTATCGGGGTGGATGACGCGTTGCCCGCGCTATTGCCGTCGCCGGTTTTCATAATCAAATAGAGCTCGATAGGTGCGTCCGGGGAAAAAACCCCCTCGGCGCTTCCCACAAAACCCGAAAACAGAATAAAACAAATAAAAAGCGACGTAAAAGAAAAGCGCTTATTCATTTTTATCCTTAGTGCGCCAAAAAAGTCTTAATCCGTAACCTCTGAAAAACCAATCGTTAGCTTCAAACAGAGGTTACGACCCAGAGATTTCCGCAAGCATTGGTTTTGCGGGTACATAGGGGTTTCCCCTCTGAGAGCCTTTGAAATCGTGGGCTTTCTTTGGATGTTTTTCTGAAAAGGCGGCGATAACCGAGTTTTTCAGAAGTCACAATCTTATTATACGAATCCTTCGTCTTAAAAAATCGAAAGTTCCCGATTAATCATCTTCAAATAATGAAAATCATTCCATCCGCAAATAAAAAAACCCGGCTCCCTTTGGGGAAACCGGGTTTTATAAAGACAACTTACGCTAAGAAGGTTTTCGAATATTCATCGTTTAGATAGACTTGTTTGAAATTCGGCATTTCGGCCATCTTCGCGTAACATTTCTTAAGAATGAACTCGGGGTCCATTCCCACTTGATCACCGTAAGGTTTCAAACGGCGCACTTCCCACACGGCCAGACGAACGAAAATCTTCCACCACATTTTCAGGATGAAAGTTTTGATCGGGCCTGTGTATTCCATCAAAGTTTGAACTCCCAAACGGGTACCCGCGATATGACGGGACTCGTCTTTGAGCTGCAATCGGATCATTTCTTTACCGATTGGATCGATCGTTTCCAACTCCAAAGTACGTTGAAAAATCGCGCCCGCCAGGGTTTCGGTGAAATAAGTCGCCAAAATCCAGCGTTCCACCGGTAAAGGGCCGCTGGTGGACAAAAAAACGATCAAATCAAAAGCCTTTTGACGGGAGGGCGGCGAATTGAGCTTATGCAGGTATTTGCGAAAAACGAAAAGATGCTTGGCCTCGTCCGCGCATTGGGTGGAGTAATAAGTCACCATTTCATTGATTTTGAACATGTGGGCCGCGCGATTCATTAACCGTTGGATGATTTCCAAACCCTGCCATTCGCCCTCGTAAAAGTAGTGTAGGATGTTAATCCATCCTTCTTTCACTTCGCCCAGCTCAATGGGTTTGCTCCAATCAATGGCGCCTTCCGGATCCCAATTTGCCGCGAAAGCCATCCGGGAAAGTCCATCCCAGGTTTTGGCGTTGGCTTTTTCGAGGATATCCCCCTCAACCCCCACGCCTACCGCGGCCGCATTTTGAATCGCTCCCATATCCACTGCTCCTTAACAAATAATTTTAAAAACAATCCTCAAAATCAATACTGCGGAATGTTAATGGTATTTTACCGCACTGATATTTACTTTACGCCGCCCTGCGGATCCACCCATACATTAAATAAGCCAAAATAAAAGGCACCGGTATTAAAAGCCCAACCGCCCAAAGCAACCCATCTTTATAGGGTGTCGCGTTAACACAAAGCGGGCAAGCCCACACAGCTACAGGCGCTAAAACCATCCACATCACGAGAACCAGCGTCAAAGTGTTAGTTAATTTGTTCATTAAATCCTCAAAAGTAAATCAAAACAAAAAGTATGGGCCAAAGACCCACCACAAAAAACCAGTAAGTCCGGCACAAGTCTACACCCAAGTGATGTTTAGGACTATATGCGCCCATTAAACTTCTCACCAGAACCCATAAAAGGGCCAAAACACCGCCAAAAACATGGAATCCATGCATGCCGACCAAAGCATAAAAAAATCCGCCATAAACATTGGAACTAACCGATAACCCGAATTTGACCAATTGAATCCACTCATAACCTTGCGTCGTTAAAAATAATATTCCCAAAAGAGCGGTAAAACTTAATAGCGAAAGATAAAGACCTTTTTTACCTTCACGAAGAACTTTAATCGCCTTGTAAAAGGTAAACCCGCTTAAAAGCAACACCACCGTATTAATCGCGGTTACTTCAATGGGCAATCGCGGTTGTCCCGCTGGAGGCCACTGAACCGGACTTAAGCGAAAAACTAAAAAAGCGCTAATGAGTCCGGCGAAAAACATAATCTCAACCACAATAAAAAGCAAAAGTCCCAACATGGCCGGCTCAATTTTACGATCCGCTTTTAGTTTTTGTGTCATCACTGCCGCCTTCGAAATCACAAACACCTCTTCTTACAATTTCAAGTTCAAGGGATAGTGAGAAATATCCGGAATGCAGAGGAAAACCAAAATAGCGAACAATATTAAAGGTACGATGACCAATCCATAAACCATAACGCCTTCCAGTTTTAATCCCATGTACTGAAAAGCGACCAGTAAACATTGAACGGTGGCCAATCCAAAAATAAGATAAACATTTTCATTTCCGGCCAGGTGTAAAAAACTGGCGCCCACCGTCACTAAGGCCAAAATAACTAAAGCGACATAAACCAGTTCATGGTTGGATTTTGAAGTTGTTATGTTCATTTCGCGACTCCTTCTCTTAAAAGATATAGCAAAGGAAATAAGAAAATCCAAACCACTTCAACAAAAGACCAATACAAACCGGTCAAGGCAACGCGGCCTTTCAGTTCACCCAAATTATCGTTTTTGGCATGGGCCCAGAGGATTCCAATGGCAATCAACCCGCCCAAGATGTGGGTTCCATGAAGCCCCGTCAGCAAAAAGTAGAAAGACCAAAAAGTGCTGGTTGAAGGAAATTCGCCATGGGAAAATTCAGCCGCATATTCAAATCCCTTTACCACCAAGAACGCTAACCCTAGAGCGATAGTCAAAAGCATCAATTTAGCCGACTTTTTTTGATTTCCTTGTTCAACCGCGGAAGCCGCCTTCATCATAAAAAAATTACTGCTCAACAAAAGAATTGTGTTAATTGTTCCTAGAACGATATTTAAGTGGGCCGATTCTTCTGACCATTCCGGGTGAAATATACGGAAAAGAATGTACGAGCCTAACAAACCCGCAAAAATGGTGATTTCGGATGAAATCAAAATCCAAACGCCCAAACGACCAGCCGTAGTTCCCGCCGGACCCGTATAGTCCTCTACTTCATATTCCACATGATCTACAGTCGAAGTGTTATCCATGGATTACTTCCCCCTTATATGATGGCGCCTGCGTGTGCCAATCTTCGGTTTCGCCAGGTTTGCTATATTCATACGGACCAGAAGTTACGACAGGTAATTTAGGTCCCCAGTTTCCATGAGGCGGCGGCGATTGAGCCAACCATTCCAACGTATTGGCGTGATAGGGATTTAATTCGGCCACTTTTCCGTTTTTCATGCTGTAAAAAAAGTTCCATAAGAAAATGGTTTGGGTTGCGATTAAACACATCGCTGAAATAGTAGCGAATATATTTAAATGAACAAATGGGCTGTACTGCGGGTAGAAAGAAGGATCCGCGATACGGCGAACCATTCCGCCCATTCCTACAATAAACAAAGGCCAGAAAACACAATTGAAGAATATAAAGGTCAGCACAAAATGAATCGTGGCCGCTGTTCTGTTAAGCATGCGTCCAAACATTTTGGGATACCAATAGTTAACAGCCGCATAGCCGCCAAAAAACACCGAAGGAAACATTGTGTAGTGGAAATGCGCGACCACGAAATAAGTTCCATGAAGATAAATATCGGCGCCGGCTGCGCCTAAGAAAATACCCGTCAAACCGCCTACTAAGAAGGTTGCCAAAAAGCCCAACGCCCACAACATGGGCGGTTCCAAACTAATAGAACCGTTGCGAATCGTCAAAAACATACAAACATAAATAATGGCGAAAGGCACTGAGATAAGAATAGTCGTAATGGCAAAAGGAGTGACCAGCGTAGGATTCATACCTGTCTGGAACATATGATGAGCCCACACGACAAAGCTCAAAGCAATTGCGACTACGGTTGATCCAATAATGAGTTTTTGTCCAAAGATCGGTTTGCGGCAAAACACGGCGAAAATATCTAAACAAAAACCTAATGTCGGAAAAAATAACACATAAACTTCGGGATGACCGAAGAACCAAAACAAATGCTGCCACAATAAAGGTTCGCCGCCTTTACCCGGTAAAAAGAACCCCGTTCCAAAAACGTTGTCCATTAAAAGCATAAAGGCACCCGCCAAAACAGGCCCTACCGCCAAGAAAAAAGTTAAAGCCGCTGCCAAAAGAAACCAAACTGTAATGGGAACTCGAGAATAAGTCATTCCCTTCGCTCTCATAGTCACCACGGTTACTAAGTAGTTAATACCACCCAAGCTTGAGGCGATAAACACTAGGGCCAAGCTAATAATCCACAAAACCATGCCCATCTTGACGCCCGTATATTCGGAACTTGCGGAAAGAGGCGCGTAACCAGTCCAGCCGCCCGCTACCGGTCCGCCCGGCACAAAAAACGAGGATACCAATAAACCCGCGGCTAAAAGGGTCATCCAAAAAGAAGCCATATTAAGCCGGGGAAACGCCATATCTCGGGCACCAATCATCAAGGGCACCAAAAAATTGGAAGGAAAAGCGTTTAATAACGGCATACCCACAAAGAACAACATAATCGTTCCATGTAAGGTAATGATGGCGTTGTACTTATCCGGAGTGACCACGCCAAAGAAAGGCGCCGGTTGATTGGGATAAGCTAATTCCCAACGAATCAAAAAGGCGTAAAAGCCCCCGATAACCGCCATCGATAACGCTAAGAGCAGAAACTGTTTAGCCACCATCTTATGATCGGTTGAAAAAATATATTTAGTGAAAAAGCCTTGGTGATGTTCTTGTGACATTACACGCCTCCATGCATTTGCTTATAAAGTTGAACTTTCCAGTCTTCATAGGTCTTCTCATCGTCAACGTGTAAAACGGCCAACATACGGGTATGCCCAAAACCGCAAAGCTCATTACAAACAATGTGATAGGTACCTACCTTATTAGTATCAAACCAGGCGTTAATCTCCCGCCCCGGCATCACGTCTTGCTTTAAACGAACTTCCGGCAGGAAGAAATCGTGAATAACGTCTTGAGAGGTTAAAATCACATGCACTTTTTTACCAACCGGCACATGTAATTCGCGGTAGGAGGATAAGGCCTCAGGGGTGTCATATTTGCCGTCTTTATCCGGATAAACGAATGTCCAGTCAAACTGTTTGGCTACCACTTTGATATTAACGTCTGTCGCCGGAACCTGTTCTTTTAAAAGCTCCCAAACTTTAGTGCTTTTATAATCAATGAAAAAATCCAGGGTTACGATCACCAAAACAAAGGCAACAACCCATTGGATATTTACCCACTTGTTGCCGAGCTCATATTTGGCCTTAGATCCATCTTTCTTCCGAAAGCGTAAAACCATATAAATTAAATAGCCTTCAAACAATACGAAGAAAATACCTGTGAGCAGATAAATAAAACGAATTAAGGAATCGATGTCTCCAGAGAAGGAAGAGATACCTTCCGGCAAATAATCAAACATGAACAGTCCTTTCGGGTAGATTCAATAACGGTCAGGGCCGTCACAGAAGGCAGTAGTTTATATAAAAATTTTCATTTTTTCGAGCCGGATGATGGAAATCTCAAGTTTTTTTAAATTAAGTGATTGTTTTTCAAACTCTTATTAGGCCTTATTTCAA
>Ga0302155_10002890_pt1 | contig 11357 bp, 9 predicted proteins | sample I_Bog_N3_1_FD_193508 | JGI IMG/M metagenome (GOLD analysis project Ga0302155, IMG submission 193508) | Peat permafrost microbial communities from Stordalen Mire near Abisko, Sweden - I_Bog_N3_1 | ecosystem: Environmental > Terrestrial > Soil > Wetlands > Peat | place: Sweden: Abisko, Stordalen...
ATCTCATGTGACGACAGCGCGCGATACAGATTGTCGAGCTGCTCACGGCTGGTGGCGTAGACGCTCACCGACAGAGACAGATAGTTGCCTTTGGTGGAGGGCCGCATTTCGACTTTGCCGGCATGGAAAGTGGGATCATGTTCAACGATCAAGGCCACAATTCTGTCGGCAAATTCATCATGCATGACACCGACGACTTTGATGGGAAAGTCGCTGGGATAGTCGATCAACGATTCTGCAGTGGGGGATGGCATAAACAGCTTTCAAGAGGAATTACGCTATTTTACGCCAAGCCCGCATCGCAGCACTGCGCCGTTCAAAGCCCCTGCTTGGCAAGCTGGTAAGCCGCATATAACTTCGCATACACCGGCCCCGGTACACCGCTGCCGATACGCTTGCCATCGATGCTGACCACCGGTAACACCTCCTTGGTGGCCGAGGACAGCAAGACCTCATCGGCGGCAAACACTTCGGCCTGTTCAATCTTGCGCGCGTCGAAGTCAATGCCCTGCGCCGCGCATAATTCTTCGATCAGTGCATAGCGAATTCCTTCCAGAATCAGATTGTCCTTGGGTGGTGCCGATAGCTTGCCATCCCTGACGATCCAGACGTTGGACGAAGACGCTTCACTCAGAAAGCCATCACGGAATTGAATCGCTTCGGTAACGTCGTTTTCTGCTGCGTACTGCGCCGCGAGCACATTGCCCAGCAACGAAGTCGACTTGATCTGACAATTGAGCCAGCGCTTATCTTCCATGCTCACGCAGGCTACGCCTTTGGCCCGCACCTCGGCCGATGGCAGCAGCATGGTATTGGTCATGATGAATACAGTCGGCGTGACCTCTTTAGGAAAAGCGTGCGCGCGCTTGGCCACGCCGCGCGTGACTTGAATGTAAATCATCTGATCGCGCAGATCATTGGCCTGCACCACCGCGTCAATCAAGGCCAGCCATTGCTCCTGGCTATGCGGATTGGGAATACCGATGGTCGCCAGGCTGCGAAACAGGCGGGCGATATGTTGCGTGCCGCGAAAGGGCTTGCCGTCATACATGGGAATGACTTCATAGATACCATCACCAAAGATGAAACCGCGATCAAGCACGGGGATTTTGGCGTCCGACAAGGGTGTCATCTGGCCGTTGAGATATACGATGGGGTCCGTCATGGAAGACTTTCAATGAATAATTCTGGAGAAAAACAGCAGCTCGGTCTGGCTTCGGTGCAGCACGATCCAGTCGCACTATTTTTGCACAAGGACACCGGCGTCGTTATGCAAAGTCGGCATCACCGACCTTGCACACGGAGCGCCTGAGAACAGGGTCATGGCAAGCTGTACCGTCGCAAGCAATCCGCCAAGGTAAAGATGGGCGGTGCCGCAACGCCATCTTGTCAGACCCGCCGAGAGCGCCAGACCCGGCAGTAATTACAATGCCGCAATACTCAGGGTACTGACCTGCTCATCGGCACGCCGCGAAAAATGCCAGCGCTGCTGGTGATAACGCGCCACCGTTTCACGGTGGGCGATGCTGACGATGGCGGCCTGCGGCAATTCTTCCTGCAACAGGCCATAGAGCAGCTCTTCGGTTTCGCCATCCATGGCGCTGCTGGCTTCATCAAGAAAGAGCAAGTCCGGGCGCGTCAGAAATATCCGGGCAAATGCCAGTCGCTGTTGCTCGCCGGGCGACAAGCGATTACCCCAGTTATTGACAACATCAAGCCCATCCTGCAGATGCCCCAGACGGCACAGCACCAGATAGTGGCAGATTTGCTGGTCGGTATAAGCGCCGTCAGCGGCCGGATAGGTCAGCACCGAACGCAGGCTGCCAATCGGCAGATAGCTGGTTTGCGGCACAAACATCAAGGTGCCAGTCAATGGCAAGGTAATGCCACCACTGCCATAGGGCCAGATGCCAGCGATTGCCCGAAACAGGGTCGATTTGCCGCAGCCGGAAGGACCACTGACCAGAATGCGCTGACCCGGGTTGATACTGCCGTCAAGATGACTGATGAGTGTGCTGCCATCGGGCAGGTTCAACGCCACATCCTGTACCAGCACCGTACCGCCTTCATGCCGGATCAGCGCGATCCCGTCACGTTCTGCCTGCGCCTTCTCGACGGCCAGGTTGAAGCCGGCCAGACGGTTGATACTGGCCTTCCAGTCAGCCAGCGTGGTAAAGGCATTGATGAACCACGACAAGGCATCCTGCACCTGACCGAAGGCGCTGCTGATCTGCATTAGCACACCCAACGAAATGGCACCGCTGAAATAGCGCGGCGCGGCCACCAGCAAGGGAAAAATGATGGAGAACTGGCCGTAGAAATTGACCGCAATATTGAGGCTCTTGGTGGTGCGCATGATGGACCACCAGTTTTGGCGAATATCTTCGAAACTGGTATTGAGCTGAGTACGCTCGCGTTGTTCGCCACGATATAAGGCAATGGCCTCAGCATGTTCGCGCACGCGGATCAGGCCAAAACGATAGTTCGCTTCAAAACGTTCCTGATTGAAACTTTGCGTCACCAGCGGCTTGCCGATCCACCAGATGATCCAGGATCCGACCCCTGCATAGGCGATGGCGAACCACAGCATATAACCGGGAATGACCCATTGCTGATGCAAGAGCATGAAACTGATCGGCCCGCTGATGGCCCACAGAATGCCCACAAACGACACCAGCGTGACCGCACTGGAAATGAAGCCGAGCACCAGACTGATCGTCTCCGACGAGAGTGCGCGCAGATCCTCGGCGATACGTTGATCAGGGTTGTCGGCATTGTGGCCCTGCTCCATGCGGTAATAGGCATGATGCAGCAGCCATTTGGCCATGTACTTGTCGGTCATCCAGGTGCGCCAGCGAATCTGTAACGATTGCGTCAGATAGATGCGGGCGGTGGCGACTGAAATGTAAGCAAAGGCCAGATATGAAAACTGCCACAACAGATGCTTGAAGGCGACATAATCCTTGTTCTGCATCGAATCGTACATCGTCCGATTCCAGTCGGTGATGAGCACATTGATGTAGACCATCACCAAGACCAGCGCCAGAATGATGCTGAACAAACCCCACGCCTTCCAACGCTCTTCCGAGACCCAGTATGGTTTGATGAGATGCCAGATGGCGTGACGGTCGATACGGTTTTTCTTGTCAGCGGTCATGTAATTCCAGGGAAAGCGGGTAAGCGCGGGATGACGGTCGGTAGAATATAAAATTTATTTGATAAATTATGGCAAGTGCATTCTAACTAAAATACGCAATACAGCGATTTTCGTCTGAGAAAATTTGCAACAAACTATTTCACGCCGTGCATATGCGCTCCTTGCCTGCCCCGTTCCGATGAACAGGTTAAAATTTGGCCGGTCACCGCAGCCAGGCATGCGTCTAAGGCTGTCGGCGTGGCATTCTGGAGATTGCATGTTGGCCTGGTTCGAAAAACTGATACATCCCTTCCCTGACGATACGCCCAAGCCGCCGCCGCGCGGCTTCATCGCCTTTATCCTGAGCTGTACCAAGGGACTGCGCCGTTACATCATCGGCATGACGCTGTTTACCGCTGTCATCGGTGCCTTCGAAGCCTTGCTGTTTGCCATGATGGGACACATCATCGACTGGCTCAGCCATATCGCGCCGGCCCAGCTCTGGACCCAGGAACGCCACAGCCTGCTGCTGCTGGCAGCCGTGCTGATTGCCAGTCCGCTGGTGGTGGCGCTGCAATCGATGCTCAAGTACCAGACCATGGCCGGCGCCTTTCCGATGCTGCTGCGCTGGAAATTTCACCGGCTCATGCTCAACCAGAGCATGCGTTTTTATCAGGACGAATTTGCCGGACGGGTTGCCTCCAAGGTCATGCAAACCGCCTTGGCGGTGCGCGATGTGTGCATGATCCTGTGCGATATTGCCGTGTTTGTGGTGATCTATTTCATCACCATGACTTCCGTGGTCGGCAATTTTGATCTGTGGCTGCTGCTGCCTTTTCTGGGCTGGCTACTGCTCTATTGCAGCGCGCTGCGCTACTTTGTACCGCGCCTGTCGCGCCTGGGCCGTCACCAGGCCGATGCACGCTCCCTGATGACCGGACGCATCACCGACGCCTACACCAACATCGCCACCGTCAAATTGTTTTCACATGCCGGTCGCGAAGCGGCCTATGCACGCACGGCGATGCAGGACTTTCTGCTCACCGTCAACGGCCAGATGCGGCTGGTGAGCGGCTTCAATATCGTCAACCACTGTCTCAACATGGGCTTGATTCTGTCGACCAGCGGTGTCGCGCTCTGGCTGTGGACCCAGGGTCAGGTCGGGGTGGGCGCGGTCGCCGCCGCCACCGCCATGGCACTGCGTCTCAACGGCATCGCCCACTGGGTCATGTGGGAAATGGCCACGCTGTTCGAACAGGTCGGCACCGTGCAGGATGGCATCAATACCTTGTCGCGCACCCATGAAGTCAAGGATGCGCCACACGCACAGCCGCTACGAGTACAACACGGTGCGGTGCAGTTCGACAATGTCAGTTTTGCCTACGGCGCCACCGGCAAGGAGGCGCATCAGGTAATCGACCAGCTCAATGTGCTCATCAAGCCCGGTGAAAAAATCGGGCTGGTCGGCCGCTCCGGTGCCGGCAAGTCGACCATCGTCAACCTCTTGCTGCGCTTCTACGATGTCGAGCAAGGACGCATTCTGGTCGATGGGCAAGATATTGCCGGCGTCACGCAAGACAGCCTGCGCGCGCAAATCGGCATGGTCACCCAGGACACCTCATTGCTGCATCGCTCGGTACGCGACAACATTCTCTATGGCCGACCCGATGCCAGCGATGATGAAATGATCGCCGCGGCCCGTCGCGCTGAAGCACATGAATTCATCGGCAGTCTGGTCGATAGCCATGGCCGCAGGGGCTACGACGCCCATGTCGGCGAACGCGGCGTCAAACTCTCGGGCGGTCAGCGGCAGCGCATTGCGATTGCTCGCGTCATGCTCAAGGATGCCCCCATCCTGCTGCTCGACGAAGCCACCAGCGCACTTGACTCCGAGGTGGAAGCGGCGATTCAGGAAAGTCTCTATCGCCTCATGGAAGGCAAGACCGTCGTGGCCATTGCGCACAGACTCTCAACCATTGCCGCCATGGACAGACTGGTTGTACTCGACGCTGGCGGCATTGCCGAGCAGGGCAGCCATCAGGAACTACTGGCGCTCAATGGTTTGTATGCGCGCTTGTGGGGACATCAAAGCGGCGGGTTTCTGGGGGAAGAAATTTGAGGCTGATTTATGTACCCTCAGGCACCGGCTAACGGCCCTCTTCAAGCCGCTCCAGTAGTTCGATACGATTACCGAAAGGGTCGTTGGTAAATATCCTCGCATAGCCCTTGATCGGGGTATCGCCAGTGAGCGGATAACCGGCCGCCTGCAAGGCAGCGACAATCGGTTCCAGACGATCGACCAACAAGCCTGGATGTGCTTTCAATGCAGGACTGAAATCCTGCTGCACGCCCAGGTGCAATTGCGCCGTTCCGCACTGAAACCAGAGGCCGCCGCGCCCGGCCAGATCAGCCGGTTTGGCCAGCTCCTGCAGCCCCAGAATGACGCTAAAAAATTGCCGTCCTTCGTCTTCTCTTCCCTTGGGCATGGCCAGTTGCAGATGATCGATTCCAATGACGGGCATATTTAATCTCCTTACCGTTTTTCAGTCTGTCCGGCGCAACAATGGCATTTAGGACTCGATTGCTTCGCCGCGCAAACGCGTGATGACGCCATCGAGCGCATCAAGATCGGCGAAGTTGATGATCAGCTGGCCGCGATTCTTGGCGCTGGTCTTGATCGATACCTGCATGGTCAGGATGTCGGAAAGTTCTTCTTCCAGACGCGTGATGTCGCGCGATTTTTCCTTGATGCCATCGCGCGGTTTGCTCGCGGCTGTTTGTTCAGCGCTGGCGCGCACCACCAGTTTTTCAGTTTCGCGTACCGACATGCGCTTGGCCACGACCTGATTGGCCAGGTTGATTTGCGTGGCCGTGTCAACGGCCAGCAAGGCACGCGCATGACCCATGTCGATATCGCCTGCCATGAGCATGGTCTGCACCGGCTTGGCCAGGTTCAGCAGACGCAACAGATTGGACACGGCGCTGCGCGAGCGCCCCACGGCCACGGCCGCTTGCTCATGCGTAAAATTGAAGTCGGTGATGAGGCGATGGATACCTTGCGCTTCTTCGAGCGGGTTGAGATCTTCGCGCTGCATGTTTTCGATCAGCGCCATGGCGGCGGTGGTCTGATCGTCGACGTTCTTGACCAGCACCGGCACTTCGGTCAGACCGGCGATCTTGGCTGCGCGAAAACGCCGTTCGCCGGCAATGATTTCATAGCGGTCGCGGCCTTCGTGGGTGCTGATCTGACGCACCAGTATCGGTTGCAGCAATCCTTGTTCCTTGATCGATGCGGCCAGCTCGTTCAAGGCACCTTCGTCCATGCGGCTGCGTGGCTGGTACTTGCCGGCTTGCAGTTCCGTGACCGCCATCACCGAGGGCGCACCGGGCACTGGCGGGACATCGTCAGTGAGGTCGGAAGAATTGCCGAGCAAGGCGTCGAGACCTCGGCCCAGACCTTTGGATTTTTTGGTTGCCATCGTTATTTCCTACCTGTTTCTAAATTGCTGAAAGACTGCATTGCTCAAACATTAATCACATTGACTTGATGCGCTCTATCATCTCGGCGCCGAAAGCGATATACGCTTGTGCCCCCTTGGAGGATTCATCAAAATTGACACCGGGCATACCGTAGGAAGGCGCTTCTGCCAGACGCACATTGCGCGGAATCACGGTCTTGAAGACCTTGTCGCCGAAATGCTGTTCCAGTTGCTCCGAGACTTGCTGCGAAAGCGTCATGCGCGGATCGAACATAACCCGCAGCAAACCGATGATCTTGAGGTCAGGATTCAACTTGGCGTGTACCTTCTTGATGGTGTTGACCAGGTCCGAGAGGCCTTCCAGGGCATAGTATTCACACTGCATGGGAATGACCACGCCATCGGCCGAACACAGGCCGTTCAAGGTCAGCAATGACAGCGCCGGCGGGCAATCGATGAGGATGAAGTCGTAGTCATCGGCAACGCTGACAAAGGCATCCTTGAGTCGCTTCTCGCGATTGTCTAGCCCCACCATTTCAACCTCGGCGCCGGCCAGTTCGCGGTTGGCCGGCAGCACGTCGAAGTTGCCGCTTTCAGAACGCTTGCAGACCGATTTAATATCCGACATTCCCAGCAAGACTTCATAAATTGAGCCTTGCAGTTCGGCCTTGTTGATGCCTGAACCCATGGTGGCGTTGCCTTGCGGATCGAGATCGGCCAGCAAGACGCGCTGCTTATGTCGAGCCAGACCGGCGGCCAGATTGACTGCTGTGGTGGTCTTGCCGACACCGCCTTTTTGATTTGCAACGCAAAAGATTTTAGCCATGAATTATTCTGGTGAGTGAAACATTGGTGTGTCGTGAAGGTGAAGGCAATGATGCTGCCTGCTGTGGCAATGAATGCCAACCCTTATTGAATGACGAGTTCAATACCGAAGCCGATCAAAAAAATCCCTGCCGCGCGTCGGGCCAGTGCAACCATTCTGCGGTGCTGCGCCAGTCGTCTGGCAGCAGCATTGCCGGCAATGACCAACAAACTGCCATAGACCAGCGAGCAGCTGCAAATGACGGCTCCCATGACGACGAAAGTGAGCGCGCCCTGCTGCGTAACCGGGTCAATGAATAACGGAAAGAAGGCCATGTAAAACACGATGGCTTTGGGATTCATCAGCGTCACAAAAAAACTGCGGCGAAAATCGCCGATGCTGGACTGGACTACCACGCTAAGGCCACCCTGGGTTCTGGCAAACAACAGTCGCGCACCAAGATAGGCCAGATAAGCGGCGCCGAGATATTGCGTGCCCTTGAACAACATAGAATTGGCATGCAGCAAGGCGGCTACGCCGATGCCGGCCAGGAACATCAACATGATGTCACCCAGGATCAGTCCGGCCAGTCCAAGGAAGCCGCCGCGCAAACCATTTCTGGCAGCACAGGCGAGCAGGCAAAAGGTACCCGGCCCAGGCAGCAGCAGAAATACGGCGGTGGCGGCGATCAATTTCCAGACATCGCTAATGCCCATGCTGTGAAACAGTATTTCCATGATCTGTTCTCCCCTTGTCTTTCCGGCTTATGGATTTGCTGGCAAATGAACTTCTCGCTGCACGGTACGGACCAGCCTGGAGGTATCAAAACCTTGCGCGGTCGCGTTGTTGACGGCGGCCTCATATTGGGCCGTCGAAATGCTCGGTGTGCGCGCCAGGATCCACAGATAGTCACGCGCAGGCGTGCCGACGGTGGCCACCGAATAATCCGGCTCCAGTCTGATGATCCAGTAATCGCCCCAGACCAGCGGCAACCAGGACAACCACGCTGGCGCAAAGCGCACCTGCAGTTTGGCATTGTTGCTGCCAGGGGTAATCTTGGCCAGCCCGCTGACTTGCTCATCGCTGTTGTCTTCGAGCTTGCAGCGATTGATGACATCGATGTCTCCATCGCTGCGGGAATGGTATTGGGCGCTGACGTTGGCAACGCATTGTTTCTGGAAACTATTGGGGAAGCGGGCAATTTCATACCACTTTCCGGCGTAGCGCTGCAGGTCAACCGAGGCCACCGTGGCCACTTCCTGCGCTGCGCTCAGACTGGGTAGCATGGCGCCTGCCAGCAGTAATGAAGACAGCAAGGACAGGCAATGACGTTTGCTTGACAAGCTAAGCATTCAAGACCTCTCAATAAAAATCAAATGGCGCTCGGCATCCAGCCCTGGCACCCGCAGGGCTTCGCTGCGCAGTACGTGCCAACCGTCTGGCAGACGCGCAATTTCGTCCTCGGGCAAGATCCCTTTCATGGCGATATAACGGCCACCGGGAAGCAACAGGTGCTGCGACCAGTTGATGAAATCATTGAGCTCGGCGAAAGCGCGCGAGGTAATGACATCAAACAGGACTTCGACCTGCAATTGTTCAACGCGTGCGGTGTAGACCGAAACATTACTTAATTGCAACTCTGCCTTGGCCTGGGTGAGAAATGCGGTTTTTTTATGCACGGTGTCGATCATCGACACCCGCATGTCCGGATAGGCTTCGGCCGCCCAGATGGCTAACACGATACCGGGCAAACCACCGCCGGCACCGACGTCAAGCACATTGGCGGCTCCCGCAAAGGCTGACACCGCCGCCAGGGAATCGAGCAGATGATGCGTCATCATCTGGTTCGGATCGCGCAGTGCGGTCAGATTGTAGGTGCGATTCCATTTGGTCATCAGGGTCAGATAGGCCAGCAGTTTTTGCTGCTGCTGTGCACTCAGTGTCAGGCCGAGTGCTTCGGCACCGACAATAAGAGTCTCAGCCAGTTTGCTATCGTCGATCATGGGAGGGGTCAACATGTCAGGCTGCTTTATGGTCGGAGGCTGTGGTGTCGGCTTCTGCACTTGCGGCAGCCATTTTCAGGCCGCCTTTTTTCAGATGGACCAATAATAGCGACAAGGCCGCTGGAGTCACGCCCGAGATGCGCGAGGCTTGTCCCAGCGTTTCAGGTTTGTGCAGATTGAGCTTTTGACGCACTTCTATCGATAACGCCTGGACTTCCATGTAGTCCAGGTCGGCTGGCAACGGCATGTTTTCATTGTGATCCTGGCGGCTGATTTCCTTGGCTTGCCTATCGATGTAACCGGCATACTTGATCTGGATCTCGACCTGCTCGCGCACCGTATCGTCACTCACGCCGGGTCCGGCCAGCAATTGACCTTCACTGCCGATCAGCGTCATCAGACTGTGATAATCGACGTTGGGACGGCGCAGCAAGTCAATCAGGTTGTACTCGCGCTCGATGGTTTTACCCAGCACACGTTGTGCTTCGGCATCGGCAAGAATACGGGGATTGACCCAGGTCGATTTGAGACGCTCCATTTCACGTGAAACAGCTTCACGTTTTTTCTCGAACATTTCCCACTGAGCGTCACTGACGCATCCGAGCTGGCGACCGATTTCTGTCAGGCGTAAATCTGCGTTGTCTTCGCGCAGGCTTAAACGATATTCGGCACGGCTAGTGAACATGCGGTAGGGTTCTTGTACGCCTTGGGTAATCAGATCATCAACCAGTACGCCGAGATAGGCTTCATCCCGACGTGGCGTCCAGGCTGGACGATCCTGCGTCTGCAATGCGGCATTAAGACCGGCCAGCATGCCTTGGGCGGCGGCCTCTTCATAACCGGTGGTACCGTTGATCTGACCGGCAAAGAACAGGCCTTGAATCTGACGGGTTTCCAGTGAAGACTTCAATCCGCGCGGATCGAAGTAATCGTATTCGATCGCATAGCCGGGCCGCAGAATGTGGGCATTTCCCATACCACGCATGGAACGCACCAACGCCAGTTGCACATCAAAAGGCAAACTGGTCGAAATACCATTAGGGTAAAACTCGTTGGTGGTGAGGCCTTCCGGCTCCAGATAAATCTGGTGCGAATCCTTGCCAGCGAAACGGTGGATCTTGTCTTCGATGGAAGGACAATAACGCGGCCCGACACCTTCAATCACACCGGTGTACATCGGGCTACGATCCAGACCAGCACGAATGATGTCATGTGTCTGGTTATTGGTATGGGTAATCCAGCACGGTAGTTGACGCGGATGCATGGTGACATTACCCATGACCGAGAACACCGGAATGGGATCGAGATCCCCCGGCTGTTGCTCCAGGACGGAAAAATCGATACTACGGCCATCAATGCGCGGTGGCGTTCCGGTCTTGAGGCGACCTTGCGGCAGTTTCAATTCTTTAAGTCGCGCAGACAGGGAAATTGCCGGCGGATCTCCAGCACGACCGGCAGCATAATGATTGAGACCGACGTGAATTTTCCCATCCAGAAAAGTCCCTGCGGTAAGCACCACTGCCCTACCCTGAAATTGAATGCCGGCCTGAGTCACTGCACCAAGAACGCGATCACCTTCGACCATCAAATCGTCAACCGCCTGTTGGAAGAGCCATAGATTTGGTTGATGTTCCAAACGGGAACGTATTGCCTGTTTGTAGAGTATGCGATCAGCCTGGGCGCGCGTGGCACGTACGGCTGGCCCCTTGGAAGAATTCAAGATGCGAAACTGTATCCCTGCCTCATCCGTCGCAATGGCCATGGCGCCACCCATTGCATCGACTTCCTTGACCAGATGACCTTTGCCGATTCCGCCAATGGAAGGATTGCAGGACATCTGACCGAGGGTTTCGATATTGTGAGTCAACAATAAAGTCTTTTGGCCCATACGGGCCGATGCCAATGCCGCTTCGGTACCAGCATGACCGCCGCCG
>Ga0302155_10002892_pt1 | contig 11355 bp, 9 predicted proteins | sample I_Bog_N3_1_FD_193508 | JGI IMG/M metagenome (GOLD analysis project Ga0302155, IMG submission 193508) | Peat permafrost microbial communities from Stordalen Mire near Abisko, Sweden - I_Bog_N3_1 | ecosystem: Environmental > Terrestrial > Soil > Wetlands > Peat | place: Sweden: Abisko, Stordalen...
AATTCTGAGCTTGCATAGCCGCGCTTAACAGGAGAATCGAGAGGAGGAATTTCATTTTGGTCTCCGGTGTTGTGTGTTGAACTGACACCAGAGTAGGGCAACCAAACACGACGGTACATGGCCCGATGTCGCAGGGTAGGTGGCCTTTCGGTAAGAGTAACTAGGAGGCCGGTGGCAAGTTACTTGCCTTGGCGGTGCCGGGTCCACAAGCGGCGACCAGAAGCCAGTTTGGCCGATACCTGCCAAGACGCTGAGTTTGCGGAACTTACTCGAAGCGCTCGTAGGACAGCACACAACCGTGGCCGCCAGAGGGTAGAGCTAGTAACTATTACGGAAGTTTCACGAAGAGCTACATTCACCGAAGCCAAGTCGCAGCTTTGATACCCGACTGCACTTCCACCAAGGCGGGACGAGCACGGCAGAGAAGAAATCAGCGACGCTGTCCGCTCTTTCAGCTCCTTGCGCTCTCTTTTTTTGTATCTTGATTGCATCTTGCCATCTTCTATTCTTGGCATCTTCTCTTGGCATCTTCGACGGAAGACACTACTTCTCAGACGGAAGACACTACTTCTCAGATTGATAATTCAGGTTTCAGATGAGGGTTTGTCTCACCGGGTTTACCAGAAGCGCGGTATTGTTCGAAATCTCGAACTCCCTGATAACCATTACTGCGCGCCACGCGTCTAGAAGTGCGTCCAGCAGCCGCAGAGGGCGATGCCAGCCCTGGAATCGCGACTGCTGGTTACGACCGAACCCGCGTGGTTGGAGGATTCAGTGGAGCGGTCTGCATTCAACTTCTACTCAGGAAATCATTCCTGCCGTCGCAAACGACGTTTCTCGATACTGGCCAAGTCTGTCGGCCTATTCGTGCCTATCGCGCTGCTCGCGGCGTGCGGCTCAGGGAGCAATAGTAATCCTGGCCCTTCCCCTACCCAGAAAAGCTATCCGCAGACGCCACCGGTCGCGATCACCTGGACACCGGCGACGAGCAACTTGCCCGCGCCGCCCGATCTCGATGCCACGCAACCCCCGCTTTCCACGGGTTCGGGCGATTTTCCGCTGACAATTTCGCAGCCTACGGATGGTGGCACCGTCACATCGCCGGCTCACGTCGTGGCATCAGCGACCCCTACGAATCCAATTTTCTACATGCGAGTCTACGTCGACACGCTCGCCGTTTATTTCACCTTCAACAGCTCCATCGACACACAAATCTGGATGTCTCCGGGCAAACATCAACTTGAAGTCATGGCGGAGGACAACCAGGGATACGTTTCCGCAGCCATATACAGCGTGACCGTGAGTTCGCAGGGGCAGAACACGATCAGCAATATTCAAGACATGTCGCAATGGCAGAATTGCTCCGCCGACTTTCCGGCGGGATCCGGACGGGCGGGGCAAGTTTGTGCCTCCGGAACTCCTGGTGCGACGTCGACCTTAACGCCAAACCAGACCTCGCCTGCCATGGATGGACAGTCCGCGGACTTTCACATTAGCGGGCCGGCATATTCCAACATGCTGTACTTCAACCCCGTCGAGGGCGGCAACCAGCCCAGCCACTTCACCTACGACCTCTACTTTTATCTCGAGGATCCCACAGCACCCCAGGCTTTGGAGTTCGACATCAATCAGGGAGTTGGCGGCGTCCGCTGGGTTTGGGGATCGGAATGTAATTTCAAAGGCGAATCGCCGGGCATGTGGGACATCTGGGATGATGCAAATTTTGTGTGGCGCGAGACCAACGTTCCTTGCGACGCATTCCCCGCCAATACATGGACTCATCTCGTCTGGAACGTGGAGCGGGTAGGCAACCAAGTTCACTATATTAGCCTCGAAATAGGCGACCAAACCTACAACGTCGACACCTACTATGACTATCAGCAGAACTGGACTCTCGAAGAGATCGATGTAGCTTTCCAGATGGACATCCCGGACCCAGCGCAGTCCTATGATGTCTGGCTCGATGAGGTAAAACTGACCGCGTACTAGATGCTGGGGCTCTTGGAATGCCGAGCAGGCGAAAGAACAATTTCAAAAGTCGAAAGAGATGACGAGATTTGGAGCTAAGCGCTGATCATGGGGAGGATATTTGAAAGGAATTCGTCAGACTCGATGCTCCGCGGTACCGGGGACTTAGGCACTGACCCCGGACGTGATTCAGAAGCACGCCCACGCACTTATGCCGGATGGTTTCTTTCCGCGACCGCGATAACGTTCTTACTGATACTGCTGTGCACTTGCCAGGGCCTGCCGGCCAACGTTGCGAACTGTCCGGTAACCCCGACGCCACCTGCAAATACCGGCGTGGTGCCGCCTGCGACCGAACCTCCACCACAAGCCCTGTGCGGATTTCCCCTTGCGATATCGAGCCCCGCAAATCAGCAGAGTGCCAGCGCCGCACCCCCAGAAGTTACTTCTCCCGTGCAGATCATGGCCACCGCTACCCCTCCGGACCCGATCTACACGATGCGTTTATATGTTGACGGAGAGGCGGTCCTTTACACACCGTCCACCAACATCAACCAGTACATCTGGATGCCGAATGGGCAACATACTGTAGAGATAGTGGCCGAAGACGTGGCGGGTTACATCGCGACGACGACCAGTCAAGTGAACGTGACGGCGCAAGCCCCTGGCGTAAGTGGTATACAGAATTTTCCAAACTGGGTTTCCTGTTCGGCACAGTTAGCCACTGGCCTCACTTGTGCGGCGGGTCTGGGCGTCGCCAGTTCCACGCTAACGCAGGAGCAGTCTTCTCCCTCGCTCGATGGTTCCTCTGCGCGCTTCAGTTTATTGGGAGGCACAAAGCCTTACTCCAACGAACTCTATTGGAGCCCCTTTGGCGGCGGCAATAGCGTCAGCCATTTCACTTATGATTTCTACTTCTACGTCGATGTCGGAGATGCGCCCCAGTCCCTGGAATTCGATGTAAACCAGACTTTCGGCGGTACGCGCTGGACCTTCGGCACGCAGTGCGATTTCAATCAGACCGGCAGGTGGGATATCTGGGACGACTACAACAACGTGTGGCGCCCGACGGCGGTCCCGTGCGCACACTTCCCTTCCAAAACATGGATTCATGTTGTTTGGAATTTTGAACGTGTGGGAAACCAGGTTCACTACATAAGTCTCAGCGTGAATGACAACAACTACTCGGTCGATACGTACTACACGGCACAACCAAACTGGTTTCAAGAAGAAATCGACATCGCCTTCCAAATGGATGGCAACTACAAAGAGGAGCCCTATAACGTGTGGCTAGATAAGGTGCAACTGAATGCGTACTAGCCTAGCGCGTGCGAACAGCGGGTGCTTCATAACTATTGTATTGGTTTGCTGGCGCTAGACTTTTCCAAGCTGAGAGATCGCGATTTAGCAGGCCCTCCAGCTTTTCCACTTCCGGGCGAAAGACCTCGTATAACTGTTGCCGTCGCTGCTCCGAGATCTCCGGAAATCCCGGTCCTCCGCCCACGAAAAACTTAAGCAGGCCCAGGCGCTTCGCCCTGGCCACAAGCGTGTCGAGTCGCTTGGCTCGAGCCCACTCCGAAAGCATGGCCGCACCACGCGTCAATCGGTAATTGCGTGGTTGGGTCATACTCTCTGAGGCGAGAACGCGACTCATCAGTTGCCTAGTCAACTTGATTCTGGGCACACTCACGAAACTCGAGATCTTGTCCAAGTAAGGTTGGGGATCGCTCAGCATGTCTTCGTAGATCGTCGCTATCACTTGAGAATTACCGAAAGTCTGCCGCCACAATTGAAAGTAAGTTCCGTAGCGGCTTGACTCCAGCAGTTCCGGGTCTTGCACGAGCGCCTCTTCAAAGCTCCATGGAATCAGCCCATAGGCTCGTTTCAGGCGATAGAGGGATACCACACGATCAACCGGGTCGCGGAAGGTACAAACGATCCTGGCCTGCGGAATCAATCGGGCAATCCGCCCCAGCGCATCGCGAGATGCGAAGTAAGTAGGAGAGATTTCTCCAATCGGGCGGTCCGCTCCGGCGCAGCGGAAATGGGAGCTGTACCAATCCAGTCCGCGATGGAAGTGCCGGTCAAAAAATCGAGTTTCTTTGGTGGGATCTGGCAGCCATGCGCGATGACGCAGCACTGTGTGCAGCCAACTTGTCCCGGTCCGCGGAGGGCCGATTACAAAGAAAGACGGGAGTCGCTGCAGAAGATTGTGCTCGGAGTTCCAGTCATGTTCGTCCGAGCCGTTTTTGGCATCCATCCTGGCGGTTCCCTCAAAATGCCTTGGCTGGCGAATCCCGTCTGGCAGGATGCGCGCTCCAAACTAGGACTACTCAACTATGACTACTTAACTATGACTTCTGAACTATGACTTCTGAACTTACTGGAGGAGAGGTCTGAGGGCGTGCACAGCAAGGGTTGCCCGAAACTCGCCTTACAGAGCGGCATTCAAAAGATTCTCGACCGCAAAACTTAGGAAGCAGCGGGCAAGTAGATGTCGGGATTCCGGGGATGGTTGGCTGAAGGGTGCAGATTTTGAACAGCCTGCGGATCGCGGGCGGGAACTTAAAAACTCGGCTTTCTTGCAAACTTGGCCAAGGGAGCGAGATACTGCTGGATACGATCGAGGTCCGATAGAGAAACTTTGTTGAATTTCACGCCGATGCCTAGCCCGGGCGTGCTGTAGGCGACTTCACCGTCAGCCCAAACTTTGTTCTCTCCAATCCAGATTCCCAGGTTGACCTTGGTTCCCCGATGCAGCGGAATCGCCATTTCCACATAACAACCGGCGACGCTCAGGTCGGCGATGGTAGCCCAGAAGGAAGCGCCTTCCGGAGTGTGCAGTTCCACCGAATTCCGGCACTCGATTCGAGAATGACTGCGCTGCTGCACCACGGGCGCCTGAAAATTGTCTGGTCCGGCAGAGGGCAGCTCGAAATCCCAGAGAGGCTTCTCGGGAGCGATATTCTGCAAGCCGAGATGACCGGCCTTGGGAGTTCCGGGCGTGCCGATCCACCGCACTTTGAAGCGCGCTCGATTCGTGCCATAGGTTAATCCGAGGATTTCGTCACTCTTCACTTCGGAACGCACGCCGCTCACCTCCACTCCCTGCTGCCCTACATTGACGGTGACCACGGCTTCGGAAAAAACATTTCCGCTGCTGTCGGTGCCAAAGATCCGCACCGGCACCTGAATCTGTTTCCGAGGCTCGCGACGCTTACCCATCCAGTGAGTGAATCCTCTACCGTTCCAACGCTGGCTATGACTCGATCGAAAATTCAACGAACTCCGTCGAAGAGTACATAACACGCTACAGATAGACGCGGTCACCCGCAAGTCTGCTTCTGGTTTCTACAGTTTCAAAGTTTGGGCGCAATCCTTTGCACCGCCTCAGGAGATGTAATCACAGCTTTCACTTCGAAATCGACGATGTCGGCCCAATTCGCCATCCACTGATCGAGGAGCGCGCGATCTTCAGTCTCCATAACCTGATAGCAATGGCTTAAATCTTCGCTAACCCAGCTCGCGACGTAGGTCAAACCGGCGGGCGCCAGTCGTCCCTGGTCGCGAAAGCGGCGATAGACCGGCAGAGCGTCATCGTTCTTGAAATGTTCAATCACTATATATAGAGTGCCGCTCATCCATGCCTCCTGGGCGGGATTCGACTGAGGTCTGATTTTACCCATTTGGTCGAGATGGCGATTTGAGAGGGCGCTAGCGCCGGGCCTGACGCACCTGCGAGACTGCCGCGTCTACGTGTCTACGAAGATGTGGGATGGCTATTTTCCGAATGGCTGTGGCGGAACCGACGCTTCATGCGGCCGCGGAAAGGGCCGTCGATCCAGAATCTCTTTAGCGCAGTTTAGTGGCGCCAGATCTTCTGATCTTGATGCACTCGATCAACGGGTACTAGCACGGGCCCCCGCTCTACCCCTGGTTGACCTAGCGCTGCGGTAGAGGCCACTGGCGTAGCTGTCGTGGGCTCCGGTTTCGCGCCTACCTCATCGCCGCGGAAATATTTCCCTTTCGCGGCTCGCATCTCGGGCATGGCGGTATAGGGTTTCGAATAATCGTTATTAGCGTTCCAGAAGAGAAATCCTACTCCACCCTTTTCTTTCGCAACTTCGATCTGAACTTCAACGTACTGCGGAGAATACGTCTTCGTCCGCCAGGCAAACGCCTGAAGCCAGGGACGAATCACCACGCCGCTATCCTTCGTAATAAGTTTGAAGCGGTCCATCGATTCGCCGATAAAGTGCTCGGGCGCGTCGCCCGGGTGGGCAATGCCATCCATGCCAAAGAAATGGGAAGGATAAATCATCGGCGAAAGCACGTCGCAATGCTTCGACATGGCGACAATATCCTGCCCCGTGTGGGCAAGATCCACAGAACGTTGCCAAGCCATAATTCCAAATACATCGAGCGAAAGAAGCACGCCACTCGGATGAATCTGGGTGTAGGCGTGATCCAGGAAGTTGGCGATCACGTCCGAGCGCTGCAGTTTCGTGGGGTGATCCGGATGCTCGGTCTGATATGTGAAAGAAGCGTCCTTCTGATCGCCCTCCGCTGGAAAACGTACGTAATCAAACTGCACTTCGTCCACGCCCGACTGTGCTACAAACTTCGCCAGTGCGATGTCGTAATCCTGCACCTTCGGGTTGGAAGGGTCGGTCCACACCAGTTTGCCGTTCTCCCGCCAAGCCTCTCCTGTACGCAGCGATTTCACCGCCAGTTCAGGATGGGTCGTGACCAGGTGCTCGTCGCGAAAAATAGCAATGCGAGCGATGGCATGCATATTTTCCGAATGCAGGAAGTGCACAAACTTCGGCAAGTCGGGAATGTAATGGCGCTGCCCGGAGGCCAGCGGATGGTCAAAGGCGATGTTGACGATACCGTCGCTATCCTTAATATCGAAGACCACAGCGTTGCCGCCCACCTCGCGCCAGTGGCGGATAATCCGGAGCCCGTGATCGCTGCCTGCCATGACTCCCGTCAAATAAATGGCGCGAACTTCGAAATCCCTTGCAACCGGCACAGATTTCTCTAGAATGGCGGATTCGAGAATTCCGGGAATGATGATCTGCTCCCCGGATTTCAGGAAGATTCCCTGACGATCGTGGTTGGCCGCACGGATCGCATCGGAGAGTTCCGATGAAGTCAGGTACTTCGTGCGTTTCAGATATTTGCGCGCTATTGACGGAAGACTATCACCACGCTGGGCTTGGTAGACTTCGCAACCGGGCGGCGCGATCAGAGGCGGAGGCGCTTCCTTCTTTTTTGTGGTTTCAGCTTTAACTTGCATCAACTGCACGCCGTGCGGATTTTGCACGGCGGCTGCGGGAAGAGAAAGCAGCACACTGGAAACCGCGAACCGGAGAAAGAACGCGGCGACACTTGCCACCGAGAACTGGGTTCTCCAAAACGGGTTTAAGATGCTTGGGTTTGAGTGTCGCTCTGCCGGTTGGGCCGTCGAAAATCGGAACAAGACTGTTCTCCAGGGAAGAAAATCTACATCCGATTGTCGGCTGCAGGTAACCTTGGCCGCCAGTTACGTCAGTTCAAGGTGGTAACGGCTTACCGGACATGGGCGCAGGATTCATTCTAGGCGTTGAGCGAAGTTCCTGCAGACTGCAAAAAATTTCTCCTGGGGAAACTGTGAGTATCTCGGCAAACGGGCTTCGGAGGCTGTAGCCGCATCTAAAACGATGAGTAGCGGGCAATTACCAAGCCCCTGGCGGATGGCGAGCGGCTTGCACAAGGGGAGAGTGGGTTAGGAATTCCATCTTCCTCCCGACAGAAGCGAGTGACAAAAATGAGCAGTTTCGCAGAGAAGCGTTTCCCAGAGACCAGCTATTTCCCGGAAAGGAAACAAGGGCCCGAAACGATGAGAACGAACCTTGCCACCGTACTCGATCCGACCCGCCGCAGCACAGATGCCCGTGATTTTGAAACCGCCTTGCGCCGCAAGATTGTCGGTCAGGATCAGGCGATCGAAAAGGTCGCGGAAATCTATCAGATGTTTCTGGCCGGCCTCAACGCGCCCAGTCGTCCGGTAGGCAATCTTCTGTTTCTGGGGCCGACTGGCTCTGGTAAGACCCGCGTCGTCGAAGCGGTAGCGGAATCCCTTTTTGGCGATGCCCGCGCCTGCATCAAGATCGACTGTGCCGAGTTTCAGCACTCGCACGAAATTGCCAAACTCATTGGTTCGCCTCCAGGCTACCTCGGACATCGCGAGACGCACCCCTTGCTCACGCAAGAGGCGCTCAATCAGTGGCACACGGATAAACTGAAGCTCTCCATCCTGCTCTTCGACGAGATCGAGAAGGCTTCGGACTCGCTCTGGCAGTTGCTGCTCGGGATCCTCGACAAGGCCACTTTGACGCTCGGCGACAACCGCCGCGTCGATCTTTCCAACTGCATCATCATCATGACCTCGAACTTGGGCGCTGCCGAGATGAACGGTCTCGTGGATGGTGGACTCGGTTTTGCACCAAGAGCGGTGCAAGTCGATAATTCGCTCGACGAAAAGATCAACCGCTCTGCCGTGGATGCCGCCCGCCGCAAATTTGCCCCCGAATTCATGAACCGAATCGACAAGGTTGTGGTCTTCAAGACCCTGCGTTCGGATGATCTGCGCCAGATTCTTGAAATTGAACTGGGCATGGTGCAACAGCGTGTTCTGATGGCAGCTGGCGCGCACCAGTTCGTGTTCAACTGCACGCCGCAGGTCAAAGAATTTCTGCTGGCCGAGGGAACGGATCCAAAATATGGAGCGCGTCATCTCAAACGTGCAATCGAACGGCACCTCGTATTCCCGCTCGCTAACCTCGTCGCTACCGGACAGGTGAAGCTGGGGGATTTCATACGCGTCGATATGCTGGGCGAAAATAAGCTTACCTTCGTCAAAGAGGCCGAAGGCGCCATGGTACCCGTTCTGCTCGAACGCTACGGAGCAGCGGCCGCCATGCCGGCAGTGGCCGCCGCCAGAGCAGCGCGGCCAATTCCCCAGCGCAAGGAGTTTGGCGCCGGATCACTGAACGAAAATAAATAGTTTTCGGGCGGTAGACGGCTTGCGTAACGATGTCTGGATCAAGTTGCTGGTAGGTGGGGCACCGCGTGGGCGGCGCCCCGTTTTTTCTTACGCTGAGAACCCGCTATTGTTCGTCCGTACCCCGCCTCGACTTCGGCGTCAGTTTCCGTATGAGGAATTCCTGGAATATGTTACCGATCGCGGTCGCGCCCACGCCGATCGCCGCATTCTCAAAGGTTAGCTCCGCTCCATCCCGATCCTGCGAGGGATAATAGATGTTCGAAATACCGCCCGCCGCCAGGCTTCCGAGAACATTCGAATAGTTGGGCTGCCACCGTCCATTGTCACCCTTGCAGATTACCGAATTCGCAATGGCGTAGAAAAATCGGGATTCGGTGCTTCCCGTCCCCCTGTAAAAATACCGTGGATCCTGTTTCAAAAGCACTGGCAGAATGGCAGCTCCGATGAACGTTCCCGAGACGGTGTCGGCATAGTTCGCACCGAAGCGTTTGCCATATCCTTGCGCTCCCTGCCCGTATTCGGAGAAGTGATTTTGCGCCTGTTCCACCCCTGCCGCCCCAGCTACCACCACCAGAGTGAATGGATCAATGACCGTTTTCCATGCCAGGCCGAATTTTTGTTTCGGGGATAGCGGCACCGGATGCTTAGCGTAACTCACATAGAAATTGGGAATCACGCCGAGCACGCGCTGTTTCTCTTCGATCTTTACTTCTTCTTCCGCCACATCCGTCTGCGACACACCGACCTCGACATCCGTGACGTTTTCAGCAACCGCCAGAGCGATCTTTGCGGAATTGTAGATCTCGCCAGGATGCAGAATTCCAGACAATGTCATGCTCGCAAAGCCCGCCGACGAAATTGTGAGTTGGAACGGACCGGGCACGACATTGCTAAAAGAGAACTGGCCGTCGGCGCCCGATACGGCATCCTGGCTCGACGAATCCCCTTGATTCGGAGCACCTTGCGGAGTGAGGCGCACTCGCGCTCCGCCCACGACGGCCCCACTCTGGTCAAACACCGTACCGACGATCGCTCCGTGTACTCCAGTATCCGGAGACTGGCCGGCTGCCGGATCACTGACTTTTTCTTGCGGAGGATTTGCCGCGGTGGTCGCCGAAGACGATTGTCCAAAGCTATGTACCGAACAGCTCAACATAATAACGGCCGAGATCATGAGCGACGGGCGGGCGCATCTGGGCTGGAACCGGGAAGGCATCGATTCCTTACTTTAACCCGTCCGCAGCTTTCGATCCAACTCACCAAAGGCTCGGAGCCTCTAGAAAACGGCTGCGCCGACGCTGGTCGCGCAACTGCGCCACAACTTGGAAAAAAGGCGCCTAACCAAGGCGCCTCCAGATCAATTTCCTCCACACACTCGCCTGCGCCGCATCGCGAGGTTTCGCATGGGAAAGAAAGAGCACGTCACGCAACTCGACTCGCCCGCTCCGCAAGTACTTGCGTAGTTGACTTTCGTCGAACTTTGGGAAAGCGGCCGCCAGCCCCTTTTTCACTTGTGCGGAAAGTGGCGCACGACCTTCCCGCCAATAAATAGACAGGAACTCACAGAGATCGTCCGCCCGCTGTATGACTTGACAGAGCGCCTCTGCCACCATCCGGCGATGGGTTGCATGCCGTGCCATCTCTCGCACCAGAACGAGCGACCGTCCTTGCGTCGACTAGAGGGACAAGCTCAGCGATACGGGACATCAACACGTCGTCACGGGAGCCAGATCGCATCTCCCGGAGCATGGAACGCAGACGAGTTTCGGGCGACTGATCCAACGCCGAAGTTTTCCCGTAAGGAAGAACAACATCGACTAAGTTGAAATGTTTGGGCATAACTCTTCCTTTCACTGGGTAGTTGCTCGTAGCTCTCTCTGCGCATCGATCACGGCGCAGTCGACTTAGACGCCATCGGCTTGGGCCGCCAGCCTGTTGTAAGAGCCACAAAGTGCGGCCCCAAGTCAACATCACTTCGCGATAGAGGGCGGTTCCTCATCTTCCATATCGTCGGGTTTCGGATCGCCCGCAAAGCCAGTTCCCTTAAAGCCTGCTCGCTTGCGGGCCGGCTTCGTCGGAATAATCAGGGCGATGTTCTCCATCTGCTCGCGTGTCGGTACATTCTTGTTGGAGAAGTCAGTGCAATCCGCAACTTTAAACGGGACGTTGCGAAATTTGCTGAAGCAGCAAAAAACAGCTTCTTCGCTCTCCCGATGACCCTTTTGAATGTGCGCCCAGTAACACGCGCGACACAGGGATTCGTCGTCCCGTAACGCGGCTTTTTTCATCACAATCGTCTGCATAATCGCTCTTCTAACCGGCAAGGAGCCGGTGTT
>Ga0302155_10002894_pt1 | contig 11354 bp, 11 predicted proteins | sample I_Bog_N3_1_FD_193508 | JGI IMG/M metagenome (GOLD analysis project Ga0302155, IMG submission 193508) | Peat permafrost microbial communities from Stordalen Mire near Abisko, Sweden - I_Bog_N3_1 | ecosystem: Environmental > Terrestrial > Soil > Wetlands > Peat | place: Sweden: Abisko, Stordalen...
TGGCGGCGCTGCACACCGAACTGTTGAAGACGAATGTGCTCAGCGATTTTTATGCCCTGAGTCCGGAGAAGTTCTCGAACAAGACCAACGGGGTGACACCGCGCCGCTGGATGGTGTTGAGCAATCCACGCCTGGCGGAACTGCTCACGGCGCGGCTTGGTTCTGCGTGGATACGCGACATTGAAAAGTTGCGCCGGCTGGAGCCCATGATTGCAGATGCGGATTTCTGCCAGGAATGGAGAGCGATCAAACGGGATAACAAGGTTCAGCTATCCGCATATATCCACGAACGGTTGGGGATTGCGACTGACCCCGACTCGATGTTTGATGTGCTCGTCAAGCGTCTACATGAGTACAAGCGTCAGCACCTGCAGGTTCTCCATATCCTCTCACTGTTGAAGCGCATCCAGCGCGATCCGGGCGCCGTGCAGGTACCGCGAACCTTCATCTTTGGCGGCAAAGCTGCTCCGGGATACCACATGGCCAAATTGATCATCAAGCTGATTCACTCAGTTGGAGAAGTTATCAACTCGGATCCGATCATAAGGAGCAGGCTAAAGGTCGTCTTCCTGCCTGACTTCAGCGTAAAGCTGGGCCAGAGGGTGTATCCCGCAGCCGATCTTTCCGAACAGATTTCTCTGGCCGGCAAGGAGGCTTCCGGAACAGGAAACATGAAGTTTGCCATGAACGGCGCGATTACCATTGGTACGCTGGACGGTGCGAACATCGAGATTCGCGAGGAAGTCGGCGCGGATAACTTCTTCCTTTTCGGGCTAACTGCCTCCGAAGTCGAGAAGAAAAAGCGGGAGGGCTACAACCCACGTGCAATCTACGAGTCGAATGCGAACCTGCGTGAAGTAATCGATTCATTGACCAGTGGCGAGATTTCCCACGGCGACAGACGACTGTTTCAGCCCCTCGTCGACTCATTACTGACAAACGACGACTATATGCTTCTCGCCGATTACCAGTCCTACATCGAATGTCAGGACTCGGTGAGCCTGGCTTTTGGCAACCAGGAAGAGTGGACCCGCATGTCTATCCTCAACGTGGCGCGGGTTGGAAAGTTCTCGTCTGACCGCTCTATCCGGGACTATTGTGCCGACATCTGGAAGACCTGGCCGGTGAGTGTCCAGTTGTAGCCAGTGGGGCAATTTGCAGCGGATGGCAAGTCCCCAAGGCTACAGCGGTCCCAAAGTAGCTGTACCCCCGGAACCGCTACTCAAGCCGAAGAGGCAATCCGGAACAGTGCTAGACGGCCGAATGCAATGCCGACTCTGTCCACGCAACGGCATCCACATAGACCTTCGCCAGCTCTTGCTGGTTCAGGTTATCGGCTAGTGCCGCGGCATCGCATCCGGTCCAGTCGCCGCGCTCGCAGTTCTCAAGCCACCCCAGCAGCGCCCGCTCCGGGTTTCTTGTTCCCAGAAGCGCATCGCGAATTTCGTCGTCGAGCGGCAGCGACGGAGCCACGTCGCTCATCGGCTGGCCCTGCATAGCTGGCAGCAGGCTCAGAAGTCCAAGCAAGTATTGTTTGAATGGATCCAGGCCGCGCTCGCGTCCGGCCTCTTCGCAGAATCGTCCCCGCACCATTGCCATGCACAAGAGTTCGGGAGGCTGAGATCCATTGAACTCGCTAGCAATAGCCATTGTGGCAATGCGACGAAAAGCATCGTCGCCGACCGCGAGCAGCGCCACCTCGATCGAGTCTACCTTCTCGCGCATTGCCCAAATTGGAGAGTTGACCAATCGCAGCAATTGGTAAGTAATTGGACCGTCGCGCTTTACCAATTGGCTCACCTTGCGCAGATCCAGGGGATTCTGTTGCAGGGCTTTCAAAATATCGATACGTAACATCTGGTTAACAGGCGGCCTGCGGTTCCTCATCGGCAGCGGCTGGCAAAAGTAGTAGCCCTCAAAAAGCGCAAATCCCTCTTCGCGTGCCTTTCGGTAGTCCGCCTGGGTGTCAACCCCCTTGGCCAGAATGGCAGCCTTCTTGCCGTGCATGTGCTCAAGCATTTCCCGTCGTTCTCCTGGTTGTGTCCGGCCAAAGTCCACCTTGACGTAATCTGCCAATTCCACCAGCGGCTTGAGTTGCGGCTGATCCCTGAAATCGTCCAGCGCGAACCGGAAACCCAGAGCTTTGAGCTGCTGGCATTGGGCGATCAGGTCAGGTGAGATTTCCAGGCTCGCCTGCAACTCAAGAACCGAGAGGGTCGCGGGCAGCGTCTGTGCAAGTTGATCGCTCAGCGCCTGCGCGGGACAACTCACAAAGGCCGTCATTTTGCCCGTGAGTTTCTTCAGCTCGCTGGGCCTTTGCAGACCAAAGTACGCTGCGGTCTCTGCCAGCGTGCGGCAAACCAGTTCGCAATTTCCTGCCGACTGCGTAACTCCGCGCATTAGCAATTCATAAGCATGCACGCGGCCGTGAAGATCCAGGATCGGCTGACGTGCCACGGAACACAATAGGTCAGAAGTGTTGGGCCGTATAACTTCAGAGTTGCAGACCGCTCGTACTGGAGTCGCCATAGACTTCCACCAACTTCAATGATAGGCCAACGGCATTTCAACCTGAGGGATATTGTTCAGATGCATCTCTTCTAGGTTCTGAGCTGGTGGCTAGCTGAATTCTTGCCCTGACGGGCGGTTGCAGTCTGGTCAATTATGCCCGCTTTCCTGTTTTGTTTGCGTGACGCAAGGATGCTGCGGAGCAGCACACCGGCGGCCAAGTGGAACATAGGGGGGCTCTTGCTGGAGTAGTGTGCCGAAGGCCGCCCGACAAAGCGCAGCATTCGTATCCAACGCCCACTGAAACACTGCGTTGTCTCAAAAATGGGGGCAAGTCCAAGCGAACTCTACCTCACGGTCCGCAAGCAGGCCACGTTCATTTCACTTGACACTTTCAACAGCAGTCCTCTTGAAGACGTGATTCTGAGTTGCGGACGGGGTTTTGTGTCCATGACGGAGAATCGCGAGTTTCAGGATCAGCCGGCATGTCACTAGATCCTGCCAATCGCTCATCCCCGAATTCTGGCTCCTCAAAGTTGAGGAAAGCCGAATAGACAAGATGGCCAGCCCAACGATGTCGAGACCGCCTCATGCAAACCACCCTATTGGTCCGAGGTCCACGGCGGCGGCCTCCGGTTCGTCCAAAAGCCCTATTTTGCTCTTTTCCTGAGCAATCCTGACCATTATTCCAAACACGCACAACGTAATATTTCAGGCCAGTTCGCTGCGGCGGCCGCACGCCACGCCTTGCTGCTGTGAACATCCAGAAAAGGGAGAGAGCACCATGTTTCACCCAACGATAACCCAGATTCTCACTGGCGCCTCTATTCTTATCCTTTGCATTGCCCCTGCTGTCCTGCGGGAATTCCTCGATCATCGCAAGAAAAGGACTGCGACATTCTGCGATTATTTCGGCCCCGAGTACGAGCGCGACATGCTGCAGCACAGCGCATTGAGCGAATCCGAAGACTGGCTAGCCGACCGTCCCTTCCGCTTTGCACCATTCCGGCTCCGTGATTCCAAACCGAATGAGCAGAGAACCAGAGTCAGCCACTCAACCGTGAGGCACAGCGAATCGAAAGGGTCAAAGTAATATCTGCTACCGGTGGCTCATTTCGCCGCGCAAGATAGTAGGAGACACCAGCGCCATCGCCTTCTCCGCCAGCAACTCTCTCAATCCCGTGAGCGGCGTAGCTGCATCGCATGTATGCCAATTGACCAAGCGAAACAGGCTTGGCCATCCAGAAGCATCTATCCGACCCATTCAAAGCATGGAGGTTTGTTATGAGTGTTGCTACACTCACCGAGTTAAATGATTTGGTTGCTCGTGTTGACAAGGCGCAGCGCCAGTATGCCACCTACACCCAGGAACAGGTGGACCGGATCTTCAGCCACGCGGCTCTTGCCGCCGCCGGCGAGCGCATCCCGCTGGCGCAGTTGGCCGTCGAAGAGACGGGAATGGGTGTGATCGAGGACAAGGTGATCAAGAACCAATTTGCCTCGGAATACATCTTTAACAAATACAAAGACGAGAAAACCTGCGGTGTACTCAGTGAGGACGACGGAGCCGGAGTAATGAAGGTAGCCGACCCGATGGGTGTGATCTGCGGTCTCATTCCGGTCACCAATCCGACTTCGACAGCAATCTTCAAGGCGCTAATCTCGCTCAAGACTCGCAACGGCATCGTCTTCAGTCCACATCCACGCGCCCGACGTTCGACCTGCGAGGCAGCGCGCATCGTGCTCGAAGCCGCAGTCGCCGCAGGCGCACCGCAGGACATCATCGGCTGGATTGACGAGCCCACTCTTGAGTTGTCGACCGCCCTCATGCACCATCCAATGATTCGGCTAATCCTGGCCACGGGCGGCCCGAGCATGGTGCACGCAGCCTACTCCTCCGGCACGCCTGCCATTGGCGTGGGTCCAGGTAATACTCCAGTGGTTATCGACGAAACTGCCGACCTGAGGCGCGCGGTGGCTTCCATCCTGATGTCCAAGACATTCGACAACGGCATGATCTGTGCGTCGGAGCAGGCGGTGATCGGGGTGGACGCAATCTATGTTGCCCTGCGGGACCGCTTCAGCAGACATTGCGGTTATCTTTTAAATCCGGCGGAGACTGACGCTGTGCGCGCCGTCCTGATGGTGAACGGAGCAGTGAATCCGACCATTGTGGGGCAAGCGGCAACGCGGATCGCTGCCATGGCGGGTTTTGAAGTGCCGCAGGGCACTCAGTTACTCATCGGAGAGGTCAAGGACATTTCGGCCAGCGAGCCGTTTGCGCGCGAAAAGCTCTGTACTGTGCTAGCCCTTTATCGCGCTCGTGATTTCGGGGATGCGATGGACAAGGCCGCTGCGCTAGTAGCGCTGGAGGGTATTGGCCACACGTCAGTTCTTTACACCGATCAAGACGGCCGTCGTGATCGCGTGAACGCTTTCAGCGCCAGGATGAAAACCTCGCGCATCCTGATCAATACGCCGTCTTCGCAAGGCGGCATTGGCGACCTTTACAACTTCAGCCTCGCGCCGTCGCTTACGTTAGGCTGTGGCTCATGGGGTGGTAATTCCGTGACAGTCAATGTCGGCCCTCAGCAGTTGCTCAACGTTAAGACCGTCGCCAAAAGGGCCGAGAATATGCTTTGGCACAAGCTGCCACCTGCCATCTACTTCCGCCGCGGCTGCCTGCCGGAGGCGATTAAGGAATTGGCAGGCAACAAGCGCGCTCTCGTCGTCACCGATCCCTATCTCTATCATCACGGTCACGCCGATGAATTGATTGCGCATTTGAAGGGTCAGGGCCTGGAGGTAGAGGTTTTCTCCCAGGTCGAGGCCGATCCCACGCTAACCATTGTGCGCAAGTGCACCGAGGTGGCCGCTGCATTCCGTCCGGATGTGATTGTGGCTTTTGGCGGAGGCTCGCCGATGGACGCGGCCAAGATCGCCTGGGTACTCTACGAACATCCGGAGGTGAACTTCCACAGTCTGGCCATGCGGTTTATGGATATTCGGAAACGCATTTACCACTTCCCGAAGCTGGGCGGTAAGGCGACACTGGTCGCCATTCCTACTACCTCCGGAACCGGCAGCGAGGTGACTCCCTTCGCCGTGGTGACCGATGACACCACTGGAAAGAAGTATCCGATCGCCGACTATGAGCTTACCCCGCGCATAGCCATTATCGATCCCAACCTGGTTATGAATCTGCCCAAGCCGCTCACTGCCTTTGGCGGCATCGATGCCGTCACGCACGCCCTCGAAGCCTATGTTTCCATCATGGCGACCGCGTTCACCGACGGTCAGGCGCTCCAGGCGCTGAAGCTACTCAAGGACTATCTGCCCCATGCCTACCAGCGCGGGGTCAGCGATCCTGTTGCACGCGAGAAAGTCCACTATGCGGCTACCATTGCCGGCATGGCTTTCGCCAATGCCTTTCTGGGCGTTTGCCACTCCATGGCCCACAAACTGGGTGCCGAATTTCATCTGCCGCACGGGTTGGCCATCGGGCTACTGGTGGCCAATGTAGTCCGCTATAACGCCAACGACAATCCAACCAAGCAGTCTGCCTTCTCGCAATACGACAGGCCTAAGGCCCGCTGCCGCTATGCGGAGATCGCCGAATCTCTTGGCCTGGGAGGAGGCGACAACGACGAGAAGGTGGAGCGCCTGATCACCTGGATTGAGGACCTCAAGCACGATCTCGAAATCCCAATCTCAATCCAAGCTGCCGGCGTGCCCGAGGCAGAGTTCCTAAGTAGTCTTGACCACATAGCGATGGAAGCCTTCGACGACCAGTGCACCGGCGCCAACCCGCGCTACCCGTTGATTGGGGAACTCCGCACGATCTTGCTCGATTCCTACTACGGACGGCCGTTCATTGAGTTTACTGGCCGCGATCACTCGCAAGCACCGACCGTGCCGGAAGAAATAGCCGCCGTCCACTCATAAGCTTGATTGGTCGAGTTGCTGAGTGGTTTTGGGGTTTTGTCGCGCTGCAGTTAAATCGGGCAGCGCGACAACGGCGCAGGGAATGGGCCAGGACCGCTTGTCGTTCGGATGACGACAGCCAAACAGGGCGAGAAACAGATTCTGCAACATCAGCAACTTTCCAGCAAGTGGGCCAGCATGTTGTCCAGATGAAACAGTTGCGAGCCTATTCCAATATTGATGCGGTCGCTTTCGAAATAATCTGCCCGGTCTTTGTCTTGGGGAGGCTTGTCGGTAAACATGACGAATGCTCGTGTGCCAATTGTCGCTCCACAGCCTTCGCGTCACTCGCGAAATAGGACTTGCCGAACGGAAAAGGCGTTTACAATCCATTCGTGAACAAACGCACGATTGTGTATCACGCCGACTGGGGTAGCAAGAACTCCAAGCGATGGTGTGCCAAGGCCATGCTCAGCGCAGACGGGCGCTGCACCGCTTCCGGAAATCCTGTCCAGCGTGTAAACGTCCCAACTCCCGATTGTCTCAACATAGGGGTTCACCCCAAACGACGGTGCCCATTTTTGTGTCCACGCTCATTCAAAATCAGTCGCAATCCAGGCGGGATGGATAGCAATCCGCAGTTTTCGACCAGGGCGTAAACGTATCTTGTATAGGGTCTTAGAGCCTGTTTACGATCTCCTGAGTAGCAACCTGAGGAAGGCAAGGTGGATCATTTGCAGGCTTGTATTCAGTTTGCGTTCGCAGTTCTTCCAGAGCCGGCGACATTTTTCCAGCCACGCGAAGGACCGTTCTACAATCCACCGTTTGGGCAGCACGGCAAACGTATGCAGTTCGTTGCGCTTGACGATTTGAACTGTGGCATCGAGCCGCTCCATCACGCCGTCGGCAAAAGGTTGGCCCGTGTAGCCGCCATCGGCCAGCAAGCTCTCTACCAACTCCAGATTCGGCTTGCACCGGTCGATGGCGGCCAGAGCGCCGTTGCGATCCGTTACCTCAGCCGTGGTTACGGCGATGGCATGGGGCAATCCTTGCGTGTCAACGGCGATGTGACGCTTGATGCCGGAGACTTTCTTGCCCGCGTCGTAGCCCTTCTCGTCGGCGCTGTCGGTGTTCTTCACGCTTTGCGCGTCAACGATCAAAAAGCTGGTCAAGGCGTTGCGCCCCAGTTTCTCGCGGGCCTCGCCAACGGATTTTTTTTAAGGCCCGCTCCAGGGCGCTCACTCCGCCACTATCGGGCTCGCTCCACTTGGCGAAATACGAGTAGACCGTGACCCAGTTGGGAAACCCCTCCGGCAGCATACGCCACTGACAGCCGCTCTTGAGCAGATACAAAACGGCGTTGAAGACTTCATACTGGTCCACGGTGCGCGGCTTGGTGCGCTTGCGCACGCTCTCCAGCAAGGGACGGACCAGCTCGAACTGCTCCCGACTGATATCGCTTGGATACGGCTTTCTTGGCTGCATTCCCCAGAATTAGCGTTCCACTGGAGAAGCTGCATATATCTGACTTGATGACTGCGGTACATCGTGTCCAAAGATCGTAAACAGGCTCTTACACATTTAGGTTTCTGGGAGTTGATTCAAGGTTCCCTTTAGAAACCTGTAAGGGTCTTGGCAAGAGTGCCAGATCAGCTGCGATGGCCGTCAACGTGGTCGACGCCGGTTTGCGCATCGTCTTCCTCGATGAAGATCGCCGAGTCCTTTCAGATCGGGCTGTGGCTGATCGCATCGACGAAGCGTCCGAGAGCCAGGTCATTGTCGGCCTGCATGGCGATCGCGTTGGGCGGGCCACCGGTGTGATCGGAGCTGATCCACATGAATTCCAACCTGGGCACAGTGCCGGCCGCTACGTCATGATTGAAGTCCTGCTGCCAGACGTCGAAGCGATACTGATCGGGAATGCCCAGGTCGAATTGTGGGTAGTTCTGGACCGTGTCCTTGTACAGGTTCGGGAGCGGGGTGTAGGAGCTGATCGTGTTGAAGTACTGGAGCTGGGATTCTTTGCCGCCTCGTACTCCAACGAGTCGTTGTAGAACTGGTTCCAGCTTGGTTCGCAGTTGGTGGAATAAACAAACGGCAACGGAGTGGGAGGTGTGGTGCCGGTATAGATGTTGCTCGGGGTGCAGCCCGGCACGGTGAAGGTGTTGTACTCGATGTACTCACCGTAGTTCTTCACCGAGACGCCGGCCTTTTTCGCCGTGTCCCACAGGTGGCCCTTGTTCTGGTAGGCGATTGCATCGCCGCCGTTGGAGGGGTAGTCGCGGGGCCAGTCAGGCGACTGGATGTCGTCGGAGTAGGGCGACATCGACTTCAGCCAAGGAACGATGAATGTGACGCGCTCGATTGTCGACGGTGTAGTCGGCCATTGCAAGACTGAATCGTCACAAAAGCCGGTTCCTGTTCATCCGCTTCTTGCGGATTCGTTGCTACGTTGGCGCGGATCCTGTCCTTACCAAAAAGCTGAGGATTGGGTTTTTGCAAACAGGCTCCATCGCGGGTGGAAGCCTTGCTGGGGTCAGGTAATACTGCGCCAGTACGTGCGTCCAACCGCAAAACGGCTCAACATTCAGAAGCGCATCGGCTGGCACACCTTCCGGCATACCTATTCAACACTGCTGAGAAGCGTTGGTACCGAGTTCAAAGTGATGCAAGAATTGTTGCGGCACTCGTCCTAGCGAACCACTTTGGACATTTACACGCAGGCAATCACGCCAGCCAACCATGCCGCGCAGGCGTCCGTATTGTCTCTAGTATCTCCGCCGGGGGAGGGTATTCACCAATTTCTTGGTATTGAAGTCGGAAGGTCACAAGTTTATTGACCTCGAAGTTGGAGTCCGGCAGGGTGCAAAAAGGGCAAGGAAATGTGCCCTTTTGCACCCGCGAATGCAAGGCGAAATGACGCGTATCCGATTGATTCTAATTGGCGTCCCCGACGGGATTTGAACCCGTGTTATCGCCGTGAAAGAACTCGCAACATTAACGCACTGCTGAGAATCAGAATGCATCGGTAAGAATTCTAGCAACATTAACGAACAGCTTAAGTGCTCCGCAACTGTCCGCGAACCGGGCCCCGGGCCGTGAGCGCCCGCAAACCATACGAGAGAGAGGCCAGAGAGCGAACCGAGACGAACCCAACGTGCCAATGGAGTCTACGGAGAGCGGATAAATTGTACAGTCTACTCGGACTCCGACACCGGAGGGTTTCACATCCTGGTTGTGTCGTCGCCAATCCTGCCCTATGCCGAATCTTCGCCCCGTGAAGCGACCGACTCTGGCCGAAACCTGGGTAAGGGAAAGTTTACTGGCGATTCGGCCAGAACCCAGTATCTTGGAAACTTGTTCGCCAGTGGCGCTAGCCGACCAAATTGTCAATGATGCGTTCCCTGACGATAGAGGCGGTGAAGCGCCGAGGACCAGACGAGAGTGTGGGTTGAATCCTCGACAAACACTTCGTATTCAAAGGGCGCAGCGGGAGCTGACTGGGGCGCGGGTGTGTCTGTTGTCTTCGCGATCTGCCGAAGAAGAATGCGCCTGACCGTGCTCGCGCCTTCTTCATCCAGACCGAGGTGCGAGCGCTCTTCCAACACATCCAGAGCATATCGAAGTTCAGTTAGAAGGCCAAGATTCCGAAGGTCGTCCATCTGGCCAAAATTGTATCCCATCCCCAGCGGACCGCCCAAAGGAATTCGATTCCGTCTCCCATCTCCGGTACCTGTTCGATCCGAACGCCTGGTTCGACCAGAATCAGCGCCTCACCGGCTGACGGCAAGAGTCCATGGCTCCAACGCTCAAATCGTCTCGGCGACCGCCTCCTCCGCGGGCGCTTTCTTGGGAACCACATCCTCCGCGAGAACTCCCTTGGCGACTGACTTCTTCGCCTGAGCTTTTTTGGCGACAGCCTTCTTCGCAGGAGCTTTCTTGGTGGCTGCCTTCTTCGCGGAAGCTACCTTGGTGACCGCCTTCTTCGCCGGCGCTTTCTCGGGAACCACCTTCTTCGCAGGAGCTTTTTGGGCGACTGCCTTCTTCGCGAAAGCTTCCTTGGCGATCGCCTTCTTCTTAGGAGCTTTGTTGGGAATCACCTTCGTCGTGGGCGCTTCCTTGGCCGGTGTTCTCTCAAGAGCCGCTTTCTTCGCCGCAACTTTCTCCGCGCCCTTAACCATCGCCTGCCCTACGGTGTCTTCAATTGCTTTTTTGCTGAGTCCCTTGCCCACGGCCTTCCTGACAGCAGTTTCAAGCTTCTTGACAGCTTTTGCGCGCTTGCGATCTTCACTATTCATGGTGGAGTCCCTCGGCAGACCATCTGCTCTGCAAGTTGGAATTCTACATCGCAACTCCGTGCCCCTGCAGGCGGTTGCCATAGCTGCCGCAAATGAGTACCCGCAAGTGAGGGCCACAAAGTGCATCAGCATTCCGAGCGTAGTCTGAAACCTATGGTGTCGGGCTGGAATCTCAATGCAAGGGATGGGGACGATCAGGTTTGGGATTGAAGGAAAGAGGGGGGCAATCTTGATGCCCGGTTGGCCTTAGTACATGCCGTGCTCATTCAGCCACGAGCCGTATTGCTGGTCCATGCCCTCGACGTGGTCGAAGAACCAATCGTGCAGGAAACAGAGCAAATCGCTCATCTTCACGGCCTCCCCGTGTTGCAGACGGTTAACGGCCTCCTGGAGTCGTGCCAAAAGACGCTGATGCTCGGCGCGGTGCCCGGCCAGTCCGGGGAAGCCATGCTGCGCCAGACGAAGCATTGAAAACAAACGCACTCCAGCGCGCGCCATTTGGCAATTAACCAAAGGCTTGCTGGTTGCGCTGTTCGTTGATCGCTCGAAGGGCACCCAAGGAACAAGCTCACCTACGAAGCAGCGGCTGCAGAATCAAAGACTCCGATCCACGATCCGATCCAC
>Ga0302155_10002896_pt1 | contig 11349 bp, 7 predicted proteins | sample I_Bog_N3_1_FD_193508 | JGI IMG/M metagenome (GOLD analysis project Ga0302155, IMG submission 193508) | Peat permafrost microbial communities from Stordalen Mire near Abisko, Sweden - I_Bog_N3_1 | ecosystem: Environmental > Terrestrial > Soil > Wetlands > Peat | place: Sweden: Abisko, Stordalen...
CCTCGGAAACACCAATCGACGAACGCATCGAGCAGATTGACGGTCGTGCGCTGATCGTCAATTGTGTGCCTATCATTGAGCATGGATTGCGTTCCGGATCGGTGGTCACGGTACAAGACGCACTGGTTGCACAGCGTATCGACCGCTCGCTGCGTACCAGTCAGCGGCCGAAACATCTGGTGGCACGACACGACCTGAGCGATCTGAGCGGCGCGTCGCCGGCGCTCGAGCGGGTGCGAAGTCTAGCCAGGGCCGGTGCTGTGCACGACGCAACCGTGCTGCTCACCGGTGAAAGCGGTACCGGTAAAGAGCTGGTCGCGCAGGGCATTCATAATGCGAGCCGCCGTCGTGGCAATCCTTTCGTCGCGTTCAATTGCGCGGCGTTACCGGAAGGACTGATTGAAAGTGAATTGTTCGGCCATGAAGAAGGGGCGTTTACCGGCGCACGGCGTGGCGGCAAACCGGGGCTCTTTGAAATCGCCCATACGGGGACAATTTTTCTTGATGAAATCGGTGAAATGCCGGCAGCGTTGCAAAGTCGGTTACTGCGGGTATTGCAGGAACGTGAAGTGATGAAACTGGGTTCCGGGCGCGCGACACCGGTCGATGTGCGTGTGATCGCGGCAACGCATCGCGACTTGCATGCGCTCGTTGAGCAGGATCTGTTTCGCGCTGATCTGTATTTTCGGCTCAATTTGTTGCAAATAGCGCTGCCGCCATTGCGCGAGCGACGCGGCGACATACTGGAACTGGCACGGCATCTGCTCTCGCGCAGTGCAGAAAAATATACGTTGCCCACCACGGTAGCAGAGCGCGTACTGCAATTTCTGACGCCGTTATTTGAACATTATGCGTGGCCAGGCAATGTACGGGAGCTTGATAACCTGATAGTGCGTGCAGCAATTTATCTCGGCGATGCCACCAGCGGCGCATGGCAAGACCACCGTGACGTATTTCCCGAGTTTGAACGCATGCATGTACCAGCTGTCCCGCCAACCAGTGGCAACATCGTTGGTTTGCAGGCCGCGATCGTGACCCGCGACGAGGTACGCCGAACCCTGGAACAGAATGGTAATAACCGCGCCGCAGCGAGCCGAACACTCGGAATTGGACGCACCACACTTTGGCGGCTAATGAAGAAGTGAGGAAAGAAATGATTCGCCAGCACGGCCCATGGAAAACCAAAGCGTCGGTGAAACTGGCAACGCAGGAATGGACGTGATGGGTTAACCCTTTGCGTTTTATGGCTCCCATCGGGTATATGCCACCTGCGGAAGCGGAAAAAAATATTGTCGGCAGCTCGGCGAACCGGTCGCCTTAGAGGTCTAACTTAAGCCAAATAGCTTCCACGAACTGTGGGGTGCTTCAGGCTATTGCAAAAATATTGCTCACTTAAACAGTTTTCAGCTCTGGATACACGCCTTAGCTCGAAATTTTTCTCGTCATACTCGGCGTCTCACCGAATCGATTACGATAACTGCGACTAAAGTGCGCCACATGATTAAAGCCCCAACGAAATGCCACATCACTGACCGCCAAATGCCTGAGTGCCTGATTTTTCAAATCGATACGGCAACGTTCAAGGCGTAATGTCCATATGTGACGATTGACTGATGTTCCATCCAGCTCAAACAGACGCGACAACTGCCTGGTCGACAGGCCCACAGCACGGCTAATCGATTCACAGTTGATCTCATCATCAGCCAAATGCTGCACAATATAGTTTTTCGCTCGCCATAAACTAGCCAGAGAAGATCTGGTCGTCGCCAGTTCGTCATTCTGAACACGCAGCGCAGTCGACAACAATTCCAACACCTGCGTTGCCCGTTGTTCACGAGAAAATTCTTCGCTATCAAAAGCACGATGAATCGCTTGGGCACACCAACCGACAATACCGTCGCCATGATCAATTTTAATCAACTTCTTGTATTGCCAAGGACCTAGTACTTGTTCGAATACGCTACGAGGAATATCCAGAACACACATCTCCATGTCACCAGGAAAACCATGACCATAGGGATAGGCCGTATCGTAGAGCACAATATCTCCGGGTACATGGTGAACACAATCGACCCCTTGATAGGTAAAACCTTTCCCTCGCTTCATCAGACACACAAATAGCGGATCCCGCCCATCAGTGCGTATTGCTTCGGCTGTACGCGTGACCGAGTGCTCGTTTGCGACAATCGAGGCGGCGCGGAACAGGTGAAAATCCTTGTGCAAAAGTGTCGCATTCAGGCCAGTCTGCCGATGTCCGCCGCATTCGACGTTAATCAATAGTTGATCGACCGTACGCAGCCAGAATTCGGTTGCATTCTCATCCGCATGATGGGTAGAGATACGAATATCGGTCGACATGCCGTTCATTGGCATTCTCCCGATATCCACCTGTCTAGCCATGACCCCCATACAGGTAGGGACAGAGAATCCTGCCCCAGACTGACGCTGAATTTTTTGTACATGATGGTCTCCAGATGGCATTTTTTCCGCATCACCAATAGCGGCGCAGTTTTTTTATCTAATATATTAGCAAGATAAATATCAAACGCAAGCAATATTGCCAGCGCGCGTCTGATGCACGGTTGCGGGCCATCACAAACCGCACCATCTGACAACAATGGCCGAATCAGTCAAGCCGATCGTCCAGCTTGGATAAATTTTTCATGGCGATCCCTATACAGTTCCTGTACCTGCCCGAGACCCTCGCACAAGGCTGGCCGCAAGAGTGCGTCGTGCATCAAGGACTATGGGCAAGGACAACTATAAGGAGATCACAATGTTTCAGCTTTACCAAAATCACGAAAAATATGGATTGCGCCGCGTCTCATTCACGCCTGTGCAACGAGGTGCGGCATGAAAGCCCTACGTTATGAAAATAAGCTGTTAATCATTCTTTCACTGAGCTTCGGTTTTGTTTTTTTCGACCGGCTGGCGCTCTCTTTTCTGTTTCCCTTCATTTCAGCAGAGCTGCATCTCAACAACACCCATCTAGGCATGCTGTCCTCAGCCCTGGCACTGACATGGGCATTATCAGGCGTCATACTTGGCGCTTATTCGGACAAACTGGCCAGTAAGAAGCCGATGCTGATTATCGCCGTGCTGGCGTTCTCTTTATTTTCAGCCTTGTCAGGACTCGTCACTGGTTTTATTTCACTGCTGCTGTTTCGTGCCTTGATGGGGGTCGCGGAAGGTCCCGTCTTGCCAATCTCTCAGTCATTGCTGGCAGCCGCGTCAACGCCAAGTCGGCGCGGTCTCAATATGGGCATCGTCAACGGATCGGCGCCAGGTTTTCTCGGTGCCGTAGTCGGCCCCCCCGTCTTGATTTGGATGGCGACCACGTTCGGCTGGCGGCACGCTTTTTATGTCTCTTGCATTCCTGGTTTGCTCATTGCCCTGTTGATATGGAAGTATGTCAACGGTCGTAATCACTCCCAGGCTGTACAGTCTCGTGTATCTGAGAGTAGCGAAAAAGTCTCATTTTCGACCTTGCTCAAGAATCGGAATATCGCTCTGTGCGTTCTGATTGCGTGTTTTTACCTGACCTGGTTTGTCATCATCATTTCTTTCACGCCAACCTTTCTGATGGAAGTCAAACAGTTCACACCACAAACCATGGGTTATGTGATGAGCTGCTTGGGTTTTGCCTGGGTTGGCTGGGGCTTTGCCGTGCCTGCAGTATCCGACCGTATCGGTCGAAAACCCGCATTATTCGTGTTCTCGTTGATGGCGACGTGTTGTCCGTTAGTTTTACTCTACATCCATTCATCAACGCTGATGATGCCACTGGTTTTTCTGAGCTATACCGGACTGGGTTGCTTTACCTTGTTCATGGCAACCATCCCCGCAGAAAGCATACCGCCCCGTGCTATTGCCACTGCGCTCGGTTTGATCATGGGCGTGGGGGAACTGGTGGGTGGATTTATCGCGCCGACAGTAGCTGGCTTCGCCGCCGACCGCTTCGGTTTGTCCATCGTCATGTGGATCTCTGCAGCTGGCGCTTTTGTGCCAGCCATGTTGTCCTTGTTTCTGACTGAAACGGCACCACAGATCGTACGAGGAAAAATGCCATTTTCAATTTCCGGCGCAGATCAACCAATGCAGTAAACATGTCAAGCATGTAGCAACAACATCCAGCCGCGACATGCGCGGCCTCCATGTAGAGGCCGGCAGGATCACGCCATTCAGAAATATTTCAGCAATAAAAAAACAAAACTGCTCTGGATAGTCACGGCTACCCAGACGGTACTACTTCAGCGACTGAAGCAGTAAAAAGCAAGCATCCAATCTAATCAAGGAGATCGACAATGAAATCAAAAATGTGGGTTAACAAGGCAATCATGCTGGGCGCCATGAGTGTGACTTGTAGTCTGGTATTCGCCACTGAAGGTGGCGGTTCGATTTATCCCAACGGCACCGAAAATTACACAGTGGGGGCCATGCCGCCACCGGGTGTGTATATCCTTGAATACTTGAGTAGTTATAGCGCAAACAGGTTCCAGGATAACAATGGCAATCAAACCGCAAATAATTTCCGCCTTAATGTATCGGCAATGGCAACGCGTGTGATCTGGGTCACGGACCAGCAGATACTGGGAGGCCAACTCTCTTTTCATACCATTGCCCCCTTGGTTAATATCGGAGTCAGCGTACAAGATGCCGGTCAAACTAAAAGCGGTCTTGGCGACATGACTATTGGTGCCGGACTTGGATACCATGTGTCCGACAAATTGCATTATGTTTTAGGATTTGATATCAATGCGCCTACCGGTGCATACAACAAAAACGACATGGTCAATCTGGGACGCAATTACTGGAATCTGGAGCCGCTCGCGGCCATTAGTTACATACAAGCCGATGGTATCAATGCCGATCTGAAGGTGATGTACGATGTGAACGCCACCAACACCGACACGAACTATAAATCGGGACAAGAGCTACATGCAGACTATGCACTTGGTTGGGGCTTCGGCAAGAATTTTGTAGCCGGTCTTGGCGGATATATCTACCAACAGATGACAAACGACACGCAAAATGGCGCGACCATACAGAATAATCGCGGCAGAGCGATGGCAATAGGACCTTCGATCAAATACGACAGCGGCAAGGGTTGGTTTTTGACTGCCAAGTACCAAAAAGAATTTGAAGTAAGAAATCGTCCAGAAGGTGGTGGACTAAACGTCAAAATGAACATTCCATTTTAAGTTACTGATTCTTTCAACTCGTCCGGCATAAAACCGGACGAGTACACCTGAGCTGTTTTACTTCCAACCTCACGCAGGCGCATAAAAACCGATTAATAGGCGATACACACCGACTTGAGCTCGGTACACGCCTCAACCGCATGTTTGCCAAACTCCCGCCCCATTCCCGACTGTTTGTATCCACCAAATGGCAAATTAGGATCAAGTGGGATATGACTATTGACCCATACCGTACCGGCTTCTATCCTTGGCAACATCCGCATTGCTGCCGACAGATCATTGGTCCATAAGCTGGCGGCAAGACCGTAGCGGCTGTCGTTGGCAAGTTGCAATACCTGCTCTTCGGTATCAAACGGCATGGCCGCCAGGACCGGTCCAAATATTTCATCACGCATGATGATGTTGCGGTGATCGACGTCAACTAGGACTGTGGGCTTGATGAAGTAACCGGGCCGCTCGGAAGCATCGCCGCCAGCCAGCATCTTCGCGCCCTGACTGAGCCCGGCATCAATGAGTCTGGTCACCGACTGTTGCTGTCGCGCTGATACCAGCGGATTCATTTGTGCCTGCAAATCCATACCTGCTCCCAGTATCATGGAATTGGCCGCCTCTGCCACACCCTCCATGATTTGCTGGAATTTGCTGCGATGAATATACAACCGTGAGGCAGCGGCACAGACTTGCCCTTGATTCAAAAATCCGGCCGTCATAATCGCCTGTATCGCCTTATCGACATCGGCATCGGCCAACACAATCAGCGGGTTCTTGCCGCCGAGTTCCAGGGTAAAGCGGGTCATATTTTCGATGGCTGCATGACCGACCTGTTTGCCAGTGGCGGTCGAACCGGTAAACGAAATCTTGCTCACCAAAGGATGCGCCGTCAACGCCTGACCCGCCTGCGGGCCATCGCCGGTAACAATATTGACCACCCCGGCCGGGATCCCTGCCTGCAGTGCCAATTCTCCCAGGCGCAGTGCCGTCAGCGGTGTTTCCGGCGACGGCTTGAGAACCACGGTGCAACCCGCAGCCAGTGCTGGAATCAACTTCCAGATCGCAATCATCAATGGAAAATTCCACGGTACGATACCGGCAACCACGCCAATCGGTTCGCGTCGGGTAGAGGCGCTATAGCGAGTGCCAGGTGGCATCGAGATCGAAACATCGAGCGTCTCGCCTTGCAGCTTGGTGGCCCAGCCAGCCATATAACGCACATATTCCAGTGAAGCACCGACTTCGATCGCACGTGCAAGATGTAGTGATTTCCCTTGATTCAATGTCTCCAGCTGCGCCAGTTCTTCAGCATGCTGTTCAAGGATGTCGGCTAGTTTAAGCAAGATTCTTTCACGTTCGGCCGGACGCTTTTGCGACCATGCACCGCAAGTGAAGGCATGATGCGCGCTGCGTACTGCGGCATCGACGTCGGCAGCATTAGCACTGGCGACTGTTGCAATGACGTCTCCGGTGGCCGGATTACGCACCTCCAGACGTTTTCCTGATTGTGCAGGCTGGGCCCTGCCATCAATCAAGAGACCATGTTCTTGTTCTAAAAACGCCTGTACCTGCGGCAAAATACTGACCAATTGTTGCGTCATGGTGTTTCTCCTGAAAAATTGTCTTTTAGTTGTGAAGAATGAATTCAGCACACCGCTCCGCAATCATGATGACCGGTGCATTGGTATTGCCTGAAATAATGCTTGGCATGATCGACGCATCGCAAATACGCAAGCCATCAACCCCATTGACCTGTAGTTGCGGGTTGACGACGGCCTCGGCATCACTGCCCATGCGGCATGTGCCGACCGGGTGATAGACCGTTTTTGCCATGCGTCGTACATAGGCCTCCAACTTGGCATCCTGATCATCGGCAACAGCGTCAAGCAGCAACTCTTCACTGATGAGTTCTCGCATGGATGGCGCACGCATGATCCGACGTGCCAGCTTGACGCCACGTACCAGCGTGTCGACATCGCTTTGCTCACACAAAGCACCACTATCAAAGAAAATTGGTACTGCTGGATCAGCACTGCGCAACTTCACGGACCCACGCGACTTGGGACGCAAAATGCAAGGATTGATCGAGATGCCATGTCCTTCGACAGGATCGCGCTCTACGTCTCCCACCAATGTCGGTAATACATGGAACTGAATATCGGCACGACCGCTGCCACTGGTATCGACGAAGCCACCGGATTCGACCACATTAGAAGTGAGTAATCCGGTACGAAAATATTTCCATTGAAATCCATGCTTGAGTGCCGTCAGGCCTTTATCGTTACCAAGCAGGCTAATCGGTGCACGCGTACGTCCATAGAGAGAAACCTCAAGATGATCTTGATAATTCTCACCCACCTGCGGTGCATCGACCAATGGCGTAATACCCATGCTCTTGAGATGTGCTGCAGGGCCGATACCGGACAACATCAACAACTTCGGTGTTGCCAAAGCCCCTGCTGTCAGTATCACATCCTGCCGTGCAGCAGCGTGATGCAGGATGCCGTCCACAGTACGCCATTGAACGCCGTTGGCACGCTTACCCTCGAAACAAACACGCGTCACATAACAACCGGTACGCACATCCAGACCAGGTGCATCTGCGACCTGCGCCAGATAGGTCGATGCCGTGCTACCCCGCTGGCCATTGAAGGTCGTGGTGTGATAGAAGCCGATACCTGCCTGTTGTTCGCCGTTGAAGTCATCGTTATAAGGAAAGCCGGCCTCTTGCGCGGCGCGCACAAATCCCAGACTCAAGGGATGCCGATAGCGTGTATCGCTGACTTTGAGCGGGCCATGACAACCATGTAAAGCGCCTGACAAGCGCATATGTCCTTCGGATTTTTTGAATGCCGGCAATACGCTTTGCCAGTCCCAGCCGTGACAACCCTGTGCGGCCCAATCGTCATAATCACGTGGGGTTCCGCGAATATAAAGCATGGCATTAACCGAACTGCCACCACCTAATGTACGTCCTTGCGGCACATACGTCGGGCGTCCGGCGGCATGCTCCTGTGGCTCACTTTTAAAGATGACCGTGCGTTCCGTACCAATTACCCGTACAAACGTGGCCGGCATGTGAATAAATGGACTATTGTCCTTCGGGCCATCTTCCAGCAGAAGTACCGTTCTGCCCCCCTTGACCAGACGGTGCGCCAGTGCACATCCGGCCGAACCGGCTCCGACGATGATATGGTCAAATGTAGTTGTCAATGACGTCTCCTTGATGTTAGCCAGGGCTACTCCCTGTGAGTGGCCAGCTTAACGAGCATCAACAGCGGTTTTTGACTATTCGGGACAGCCGTTTTGATCAATGCAGACACATGGGCTTTGTTGCATAAATCTCGGCTTGCCATGAAGAACTTGGGCCAGATGCATAAACAGGCGACATGAAAAAACCTGCCCCCTCCCCGGCCAATACTGCACCGTCAACGGGAAGCAAGACCAGCTCGCTTTGAAGACGCGAGGCTAGCGAATGATGTCATCAGCGTTCGTCACCGATCCGATTCATCTTTTGGGACGTAAGCATCAGAGAAGGTCGGGAGATGCCAGTGAAAGTGGATTGCCATGAGACGCAGGCTCACGCAGACCAAGGTTGCAACCCAGGGCGTCCAGGGCGTTGACGCACCAAATTGCACGCAGGCGACCTGAACTGACGCGCCCAGTAGCGCCGCCGATGCATAGATCTCTCTTTGCAGGATGACCGGTACCTGTGCAAAGAGCATATCGCGTATTGTTCCACCACCCACGGCAGTCATCATTCCCAGCAATATGGCGACTTCTGCATTGTGACCGTAAGCGAGCGCCTTTTGGGCGCCCGAGACCGCAAACAGTCCAAGGCCGATGGCGTCAAAAAAAAGCACCGGGTGGCGCAGACGCATCACTTGCGGATAGGCAACGATTGCCATCAATGCAGCAATGATAGCGACCGCCAGATAGCGCCAATTGGATAAGCCCGCCGGCGGAACCGACCCGATACAGACATCGCGCACGATGCCGCCGCCGCATGCGACAACGAAAGCAATCACGACTACGCCAAACAGGTCGAGGTTACGCTGTTTCGCTGCCAACGCCCCGCTGATGGCGAAGGCGAACGTGCCGATCAAATCCAGCAGCAAAAACAACGTATGTCCACTCACGCAGAGACTCCCTCATCACAGAGCCACTCCGCCGCCGCGCACAACATGGCCTGCAGACCTGTTTTCAGCGTAGGGTGCAAGACCGGCGCGTATTTCGGGGAATGGTTGCTAGGCAGCAGATTGAGCTGTTTTTCTGCCTTGGCTTTGACATACAGCGGGCCATCAGTGCCACCGACGATCCAGAATACGTATGGCACATTCCAGCGCCGGCCAAATATGCTGAAGTCCTCGCTTGCAGCGGCAGGCGGGGTTTCATAGGCGCGAGAGCCGAACTGTGCCTCGAACGCCTGCGCAACACGCGCGGTGGCTTGCGGATCGTTTTCGGTCAACGGATAACTGCTCAGTGTGCTGAACTCCGGTTCCCGCGGTGCATTGGAGGCCATGCATTCGGCGCAGCAAATACGCCGGATTGCCGACAACATGTGCTCACGCACATCTTCATCATAGGTTCGTATGTTCAGCTTGAGCGTGGCATCATCGGGGATGATGTTTTCTTTCGTGCCAGCCTGCAGCGCGCCAACCGTCAGCACGGCCCTATCGCTCGGCGCGATTTCGCGCGAAACGATAGTCTGCAGACGTATCGTTGTCGATGCCGCCATGATCACCGGGTCGACCGATGTTTGCGGTTGCGATCCGTGCGAACCTCTGCCAAACAGTTTTACCTTGATACTGTCGCCAGCCGACAAAATGGCACCGCTGCGGTATCCCACCGTACCAGCCTCGCCCACCATCACATGCTGCCCCAGAATCACGTCGGGTTTGGGAAAGCGCGCTATCATGCCATCGTCCATCATGCTCTGCGCGCCGCGGCCGACTTCCTCGCCCGGTTGAAATACGGCAAGCACCGTTCCTTTCCAGCTACCCTGATGCTCGGCCAGCAATCGTGCTGCACCCATGAGCCAGGTGACGTGTAAATCGTGCCCGCAGGCATGGGAGACCCCCACCTCCACACCGTCTTCATCCTTGGCGGTGACTGTGCTCGCATACGGCAGACCGGTCGCCTCCTTCACCGGGAGCGCGTCCATGTCTGCACGCAACATGACGGTCGGACCTTCACCGTTGCGCAGCACGCCCACTACGCCAGTCACGCCGACGGCGCGGGTTACCTCGAATCCTTGCGCCACCAGATAATCGGCGGCAATACGCGCGGTACGCACTTCCTGCATCGACAGTTCAGGATGTTGATGCAAATCCTTATAGATTGCTTCGAGTTCAGGCAGCAATTCGTCAACGCAAACAGTCAACGTTTTCATGAACGAATTCATATGTTCATCCTTAATGATTTTTAAATTGATATAGCCAATGCCTTACCGCGACAATCACGCGATGCAGCGGGTCAAGACTGAAAAAAACCGCGCACCTGCTACCGATAGTGCAAACAACAACTGGCGGCTCTCACTGCATACTTCGTTGCCATTTATATCAACGCGTGCCGGGACGCGCCGCAACAGGCAGCAATAACACGCCTGCCAGCCCGATGAGAACACTGAACTCAACATAGTAGATAGGCGCGAAATTGCTTCCCGTTGTCATTACCAGCCAGGTATTAATGAACGGCGCCAGACCTCCGAACAACAGCACGGCAAGGTTGTAGGCTACCGCGGCACCAGTTGAACGGATACTGACCGGAAATACCTCCGTGAGCACCACAGGCGTTGGCCCCCAAAAGAAGCTCATGAAAATCGCAACGCCGACCTGTGTGACGAGCAAGGTCATAAACGATGGCCCGACAACCAGGCCGTGAAATAATATACAGGCGACGATGCCATAGGCCAATATGGCAGGGAAAAGTACGATCTTTCGACCATAGCGATCCGACAAATGGCCTGCCAACGGACACAACAGGCATATGACCGCGGTGCTCATGAATGTCGTCAGGTTGACATCCGAAGTGGACATTCCCAATTGTTTTTTTGCAAAAATCGGCAAATAAAAAACGAATACATAGGCCGAAACCGTGCCAACCACACAAATGCACAGTGTGGCCACTATTTCCCTGGGATATTGGCGAAAATATC
>Ga0302155_10002900_pt1 | contig 11334 bp, 11 predicted proteins | sample I_Bog_N3_1_FD_193508 | JGI IMG/M metagenome (GOLD analysis project Ga0302155, IMG submission 193508) | Peat permafrost microbial communities from Stordalen Mire near Abisko, Sweden - I_Bog_N3_1 | ecosystem: Environmental > Terrestrial > Soil > Wetlands > Peat | place: Sweden: Abisko, Stordalen...
ATGGTCATGGCGATGATTGGGCTCATTAGCTCCTGAGCGGCCTTGGACGCCGCGTCCTTAGGAGCCATCCCTTCCTCCAAATGGCGGCTCACGCTTTCCACCACGATGATGGCGTCATCCACCACCAGCCCAATGGCCAGGACGAGCGCCAAGAGGGTCAGTAAGTTAATGGAAAAGCCGAAACCCTGCATCATCGTAAACGTCCCAACCAGTGAGAGCGGAATGGCAATGACCGGAATCACGACCGAACGCAGAGAACCGAGGAAGATGAAAATGACCATGGTCACGATGGCCAAAGCCTCAAGCAACGAATGTTCCACCTCTGTGATCGAGCTGTTTACGAAGTCAGTCGAATCGTAAATGATCTTGCTGTCCAGGCCGCCGGGCAATTGCTGTTGGATCTCGGGGAACGCCGCACGAATTCCATCCGCCACGGTCAACAAATTGGCCGTGGGCGCAACCTGGATTCCGACATAGACGGCTTGTTGGCCATCGTAGGCCGCGCCAGAATCGTAGTCATCGGCCCCAAGCGTCACTCGGGCGATATCGCGCAGACGAATGGGTGCGTTGTTCACGTTTTTAATGATCAAGTTCTCGAACTCCTGCTGCGAGTGAAGATTGGTTGATGCGGTCAAATTGACCTGCACCATCTGGCCTTTGCTATTGCCCAGCCCGGAGATGTAATCGTTACTCGTCAGGGCGGTGCTAACATCGGCCGCCGTGAGGCCGTAAGCGGCCAATTTTAGAGGCTCAAGCCAGGCGCGCAGAGCGAAATTCTTTGCCCCAATCAATTCGGCAGTCTGCACGCCGGCGACGGCTTGAAGTTTGGGCTGCACGGCCCGCACGATGTAATCGGTGATTTGATTGGGATTGAGCTTTTGGCTCTTAAAACCGATATACATCGCATCGATGGTCTGCCCAACTTTTACCGTGAGAGTCGGCTGCTGCGTCCCGGTAGGGAGCTGATTGAGAACGGAATTGATCTTCGCGCTGACTTCCGACAGCGCACTATCGGCATCATAATTCAACCGCAGGTTGAGCGTGATGGTGCTGACGCCGCTTTGACTGGTCGAGGTCATGTAGTCGATGCCGTTGACCTGGGCGATGGAATTTTCCAGCGGCGTGGTGATAAAGCCCGCCACGACATCCGGATCCGCGCCGTAGTAAGTTGTGCTCACTGTGATGACCGCATTTTGCGTGCGCGGGTACTGCAGGATGGGCAGCGACATGACTGAGCGCAGGCCCAGGACCAGGATGACCAGGCTGACGACGCTCGCGAGCACGGGGCGACGAATGAAGATGTCGGTGAAGTTCATGCCTGAAAATGCGCGCCTACTGTTCGGCCGTGGGCGTGGGTGAGGCTTCGTCGGTGGGCAGAACGGAATTGTTCACCGTGATGGCCGATCCGTTATGAATTTTGAGTTGTCCGGCTCCCACCACCGTATCGCCGTCCTTGACTCCGAATAGAATGGCGATTTGGTCCCCCCGCGTGTCCCCAGTCTTCACAAACGATTGGGCCGCCGTCAGATTGGGCGGGAGCTTAGTTCCCCAAAGCTTTTGCCATAAGCTCGGCGTCTGCGGTGTGGAGTTCACCAGATAAACCGTGCTTCCGTAGGGATTAAAAGTCAGGGCCGTTTGGGGTAGCGTGACCTGCTTTTGCGGCGCACCGATATCGATGGAAACCGTCCCATACATGCCGGGCAGAAGCTTGTGATCCGGATTGGCAATCGTGGCCCGCACCTGCAGATTACGGCTGCTCGTATCAATCAACGGATTAATGGAGGTGATTTTTCCAGTAAAGGCCGTGTCGGGATAGGTATCGACCTTGATGGTGGCGGTTTGTCCCACCTGGACTTCTGCGACGGCCTGTTGGGGCAAATAGAAATCCATATAGATAGGATCAAGGGCTTGGAGGGTGACAATAGCTGTTCCCGCCGTGAGAAATTGGCCCAGATCAACGCTGCGGATACCCAGGCGGCCGGCGAAGGGCGCTCGGATTACTTTCTTATCGACGATGGCCTGTTGCTGGTCGGCCAGGGCGTTGTCGTTGGCCAGCGTGGCGGCATCGGTATCGAGCGTCGCCTGGCTTACGCCCTGAATCTTAAACTGCGCCTCGTCGCGCGTGGACGTGATTTGCGCCAATTGCGCTGTTGCGCGCAGGGAGGCCAGCTTGGCAATGTCATCCTCGGCTCGCAAGGTGAGGAGAATGGTGTTGGCCTGCACCTCGTCACCCGAGTTAAAGTTGATCGCCTCGACGATGCCCGATTCTTCCGAGGAGAGATCAGCACCGTTTTCCGCCCGCAAACTCCCGACCGCCTGAAACGTCTTTTGCCAGGGTTGCGAGGTGGCCTGAACCGTTGAAACCGTCTGCGCCTGCTTGCCAATTCCTGACATGGCATGGCTGAGAACAAGGCCCATGAGCGCCTCGTATCCAAAAATCGCGCCGAAGGAAAGGCCCACGATGACGAGCATGTAAACCATGTTTCGGACGACGGGGATTTTCATTTTCTCACCCGCAAACGCGGAGCCCTGTCGAATGAGAGGAACGCGCAGTGCGACTGATCCCAGTTTCCGCGCCACGACCGCGATTCTGCCCGCCACCGCATTGGCGATGCGCACGAGAAAACGAACGGGAGGGAAACCCGCCACGCGGTGCCCGGTGGCTACCAGGAAAGCACGCACTTTCAACACCATCGGATGCTGGAAGATGGAGGGTTTGGGGGCGGCAGAATTCTGAGGTTCGGCGGTCATAGAGGATTCTCGATAATCGAAGGTTGCCGTTGGATATCGTTGCGATGCCACCACCCACCGCCCAATGCTTGATAGAGTGCGGCGGTGTCGGAGAATCGAGTGGCGCGCGCCTTGACCAAGGCGATCACTGCCGTTTGATGGGTTTGCTGGGCCAGCAAGACATCGACATAGGTGGTGGCCCCCAATTTGTACTGGCCCGTCGAAATCTTGAGGCTTTCCGCCGCGCTTTGTTCGGTCGCCAGATCAGCCTTCAAAGTCTTCGCGTCGTAGTCGAGGGCGTTCAAGGTATTGGCCACGTCTTGAAAGGCGGAAATAACGGTACTGCGATATTGGGCCGCTGCTTCGTCAAAGGCCTGTTCCGAGGCTTTCTGTTTGTGCAGGAGGGTTCCTCCATCAAAAATTGGCTGGGAGATTTCCGATGCAATGCTCCAAAGCCCCAGGCCCGGCGTGAAAAGTTGGCTAGCCTGCAAAGCCTCGCTCCCCAAACTTCCACTCAGCGTGATCTGGGGGAGACGATTGGCGACCGCAACTCCGATGTTGGCGCTCGCCTGATGCAACTGCGCAGCGGCGGCCTGGATATCGGGACGCTGGGCCACCAACTGCGAAGGAAGACTCACCGGCAATTCTCGAGGCAGGTGCAAGTCTCCGAGGTTGAATTTCTCGATGATCTGCTCGCTGGGGAATCTTCCCGCATACGCGGCTAGCTGGTTTCGAGTCTGGCTCAACTGCAACTGCAAGGGAGGCAGGGTGGCTTCTTCCTCACGCAAGTTCGACTCTTGTAAAAGCACGTCCTCTCGGGATGCTCCTCCCAAATCAAAACGCTTTTTGACGATATCCAATTGCGTCGCCTCGTCGGCTACGATTTCCTGGGTGGCCTTGATTTGCTCTCGGACCGATGCCTCGGTGATGGCTGCTGTGACGATATTGGCGGTCAGGCTCAGATAACTGGCTTCCAATTCGTAGGCCTCATAATCGCGCTCGGCAATGAGACTTTCCACCTCCCGTCGTGTCCCGCCAAAAACATCCAGGGTGTAGGAGAGACTCAGCGATGCGTTATAGAGATTGAAAGCTGGATTGGAGGGAAGACCGGTCGATGCCGCCGAACTCTTCATTCGTTCCGCCGTGCCGTCCCCACTCACGGAAGGGAAAAACGAGCCTTCCTGGGCGTAGACATTTTCGCGGGCCTCGCGCAGGGAAGCCTGGGCGGCTTCAAGGGTCGGGTTATTTTTAAGGGCTTCGAGGATGAGCTGGTTGAGGCCTGGCGAATGGAACAGCGTCCACCACTCGCCGGGAATATCTTTTGCCTGAGCAAAGGATTGTGAGGTTCCTCCACCCACATCGGACGAGACCGTCGGTAAAAGCGGGGCAGGTGTATAGCCGCTTACATTCGGGGCCGCCGGGGCATGATAATTGGGCCCAACCGCGCAACCAGAGATCAGCAAGAGACATCCGGCACCGAGAACAAATCGTATAGTTCGCAGGAAGCCGATTGCTTTATTATGTGGCTTGACGCGGTTCATGCAATAGGAGGTAAAGAGTCGGACCTCAGTCGAAGTCCTTGGATTCAAGCCAGAGCCCTTTCAATGAAGTGAATCTGGGCGTTAATGCGCTCCATAACCTGGGTGTTTTCCAATTCGAACATCAACAAGGGGTTTATGATCCAAGCCAAGCTATCCAATACAACTCCCGCTTCGATAGAGGCCTCTAGATGAGAAAGTTCCTTTGCCTCAAACTCTCCCTCAAGAATTTCCGTGAGAATTCCATGAAGAACCGTTTTAAAGTTAACCAAGCAACGCCATTGCTCGTCATGAGCAGCTAAAATCAGTCGGTAAATCTCGTGCTCGGCGCGGAATTTATTTTGATGAAAGCGATAAATGGCGAGGACAAAGGCCCTTATTCTGCTACATCCCTTTTTTTCCTCCTTGATCGATTTAACGATAGCTCCTTGGAGCATAGCTATGTTCAGTTCGGCAACGGCCTGGACCAGTTCATTTTTTGAGGCAAAAAATTTGTAAACGTTGGCCGGGGACATTTCCAGCTCGAGGGCAATATCAACCACGGTCGTTTTAAAGAATCCTAACCGATGAAAAAGTTCATCTGCCTTGTTGAGGATCCGCAATCGGGTTTGATCTCGCCGTGAAATTGTGGAAATGCTTTTCATAAAGTGACGAGTGAGAAACAACATAAGTCAGCACTATTGGTGCGTTAAACCTTTGAAGAGCAGACAGGGCTTTCATGCGCTGTTACCCAAGTGAATCTTAATCCCCCTCTGGATGTCGCCTATGGGGTGTTCACCCCATAAAAACGTCGGCCTCCGTAGATCGTGGGCCAAGATTTGCACGTTGTCCTCAACGCACAAAACACGGGCCGTTTTCATGACCGTTAAAACCCAACCTTGATTCCAAGTTGTACGTAAGGTGCGGGATCCACTTTTGGGCTAAAGTTCGCATTATCGAAATCGAATTCGCGGTAAACGACAGCGCCTCCGGTCAATTCCACGTTTACGTTTTTCATAACAGCGTAATCCGCTCCCGCTCCCACCCTAACCTCGTTATAATCCAGATTTCGGTCATTGAGTTTAGACATTCCCACCGAGTCACCGTAGGTTTTACTCGTCTGAAAGGAACCTCCCTGAAAACCGACTTCTATCGGAGAAAGACGCAAATTGGGCAGAAGTTGATAATCCAGCGACGTTCGGGGAAAACCGACATTGAGGGTCCAAGGTTTCGCGAAATGCCAACGAACACCTACCATGGGCACGACAGGAATGCCCAGTGCGCCTGGGTTGATGCCCAACCCGAAGCGGAGCGACAGGTCTGGATTGAAATCGTAGGTGGCACCAATAGCCCCACCAACCTCAAAGCTTTGCGATTCGATCTGATCCGCATTGTCGATTAATTCGAGTCGAGGCATTACAGCGCCGAAAACGCTCCATTCGTCGGATAGCTTGTAGCTGAGGCCAAGACTGACTGAAACGGTTTGTAGATTGTAAGGCAGGGGTGAGCCAGCAGGTTGTCCAAAATCCAGACGATTGTAATTCAAGCCCAGTTGCAGGGAGAGTCTTTCATTTAGTGGAGCCATCAAGCTGTAACCAAATTGAGTGGTCTGTTCGCCAAGGTTACCTTGGAGTCCGGACTTGAGGTCCGCGCTGCCAACGTATGAGTAGTTGAGCGAGACATCTTCCTTCACCGAGGGTTTGGGCGCTTCGGAAATGCCGTTGTACTCTTTCTGATCGACGAGGGGCGTAAGAGAATCGGCAAAAGCGGCTGAACTACCCGCGAGAAGCAATGTGCCCTGGACGAGAATTCTGAAATACCAGCGGTGCAAAATACTGAATCTGAGATACCAACCGTGCAACCTGAAAAAAACTGCGCTTAGTCGATGCTTGAATGTATAACTCATACCGCCGTGAATAGCCTCGAACGGGCGGGGTCGGGAATAAACAGGATGAGCGGTAGCCGCTCGGGATAAACGGACGCATTCCGGCGTGGAAGAATCTAAAGCGCCGCTCGTTCACGGAACGAAGTAGCCTGGCGTCGGGAGATTTCCACCTGGTTTCCACCCCGGAGATGAACTTTCAAATTGCCGCTAAACCAATTCTCCATCGTCTCGACATGACCCAGATTGATAATTTGACTGCGGTTGGCCCGGAAGAAAATCTCCATCGGCATCCGCTCCTCCAAAGCATTGAGCGACCTATAAATGAGAGGTTTTTGAGTACCGGTATAAATCCGCGTGTAATTTCCTTCAGATTCTAGAAGCTGAATTTCTACGATTGGAATGAAAAGACACTTGTCATCATCGCGAATAAAAACTCGATCTGTCTTGGTGAATCTCGTCGTTGCGATTTCAGATTCAACCACGCTGGACGAAATTTGCATTCGTTTCAAAGCCAAGTTCAGACGCTTAGCTTCAATCGGTTTTAAGAGGTAATCTAAAGCATTGACCTCGAAAGCTCGCAGAGCATATTCGTCGTGAGCGGTCGTGAAGATTATATGGGGGATGGGTGCTGTGAGTTTCTCCAATAGATCGAATCCGGTTCCGTCCGGCATTTGAATATCCAAAAACAAAAGGTCAGGTTGGAGTTTGGTAGTTAAAATCAAAGCTTCTCGTATTCCGTTCGCTTCGCCAATGACCTCAATCTCGGGATGAATCTTCAAGAGACGTTTAATCTCCGACCGGGCCGGCCTTTCGTCGTCAACAATGATGGCTTTCATGGGGTGAGCCGAACTTGAGGAATCAAAGCCTCCGCGACCACGGTGTCGTCGCCCTGACTTGTGAGGTGTAAGAATGCGTTAGCGCCGAAAAGAAGACGCAGTCGTAAGCGACTGTTTTCCAGACCGATTCCCGTAGAGTCCGATTTCCCGTCAATGCGTCCAGGGTTGGTTACGCGGATAAACAATCCAGTCTCGCCAAGGTTCGTTTCGTATGAAATGTGAGCTTTCATCCGTGGCCCTAAACCGTATCTGATCGCATTTTCTATTAGGGTCTGCAGCAGGAAGGGAGGAAGCTTTGCCTCAAGCGTTTCGGGTGGAATTTCTGATCGAACATCCAGTCGATCTTCAAAACGGGCCATTTCAAGCGAAATGTAGGCGTTTACCGTCTCAATTTCTTCCCTAAGCGTAATGAGGTCCTGTCGAGTTGTTTGAAGAGATGCCCGAAAAACCTGCGCCAGTTCCGTTACCGCATCGCGTGCCCGCTCTGGATTTTCTTCAATCAATGAGCGAAGGGTGTTTAAGCTATTAAAAAGAAAGTGAGGATTAACCTGTGCAACAAGAGCACGGTGTTCAGACTCTCGAAGTGCCATTTTAAGTTTCAAATGATTCACTTGGATTTTCTGGTATTCGATGCTCAGGTGATATCCAAAATAGGCCGCAGACCAAGCAATCATTAAAAGGAAGTTGCCTATCGTTATCATTATCAGATGAAGTATTAGATATGATGTGCTGGAAAGTGATGCAGCTAACTCAGGATGATCCGCTGCTGCCATGGGGGGCTGAGACAAAAGATGATGACCTATAAGTCCTGTAAACGCAGAGTCAATCAGGGCTATTATGAACGCGGCTCCTAAACATCGACCAAGAAGGCATTTCCACTGTAGTAAGCGCCAATTGCTAATCTGGATATAAATCCAGTAAAAGTGGGACAGAACAAATAAAATTCCAAGGGTCAAAGCGGCATGCAGATTCCGAGATGAGGTGAAACTAGGATCGGAAAACGATCCGATAGCACCAATAATCAACACCCCTCCCCATCCCACACTTTGGCAGACCCAGTAAATTGGGTGGCCGAAGCAAAGACGAAGAAGGGAGCGAGCCTTTGACGAAAGCGGACTCTTGATAACGTCATCATTAGGCGGCTCGCGACCAGGAAAAGTTGCCATTAGGGATACCTTACCACCAAAGGTTCGAGGTGCGAAGGTCAAACCCCCTGATGAAGCATTCTGAATTGTTGATGGGAGCCATATTGCGATACCGAGATTGAGATCGATACTACTGCCGAGCGGGCGACATCTGTGGGTTTATATGCCCAATCGCCCAAAATGCGGGAAGAGCGGTTTGAATGCGTGATAAGCGGCTTTTGATAAACGAACAGCGAAGCTTTTCTCAGATTGCAGAGACAGTAGATTCAAACCCGATTCACAAAGAAGGACTAGGGCTTTGAGTTCGCTGATGGAATGGGACATTGGTTCCTGCGCCCAAATAGTGAAAGACATGGAAGACGTGAAAATGCGTCTTCAGAGCTGTTATTATTGAGCTCCCAATCGCTTTGGAAGACCGTCAATCCGTTAGTTCTGCCGTTCATCCTATTTGAGCCCCAGGGAACGCAAAATAAACTAATTTACGTTATGGGCCAATGATTCCACTTTGAAGGGTCATCTGAATCGCTCTCTGCATTCAACCAATGATCTGTGCCATCAAAAACCGAGGTATCCAAACATACGAAAAACCTAACCACCTAACTATATGCTCAATACCGCTAAAAATCTCTCCCATGAACCGCCCCGTAGTCCCCGCATTCAGATTCATGGGTATGCGTTGATCGCCCGACTCGTCGATAAAGGACGGGCCGCAATAAACGGTACGATAGGTGACTATTACTATGAGTGTGTGTTGGATAAGATCCTTTTCGCCTTTAAGGCGTTGACCGGAAAGGATGTGGGTAAGTTGCTAGCAACCGGTGCTAATGATGATGAGGTGGCCGAATGGATTGACACTCATGGAACTCCCAGGACCGCAGATGAAGTAATTGAATGGTCTAAATTTGTGGAACGAGAAAACTGGGTGCTTTTTGATTATCTGGAAAATGACGACAAGATTTTATCTCGCAAATATCGGACCAGTTAAGTTGAAGAGGTATGCTAACAATATGCAAGACACCCCTGCTAGTCCATCCGCCACGTTTCGCACTGCCATCATCACGGGCGGCAACACCGGGCTTGGCTACGTCTGCGCGAGCAACCTTCTTCATGATGCCTCCGGCGGGAGTCCTTGGAACGTAGTCATCGCCTGCCGCGACCCAGAACGGGCACAGGACGCCGTGAAGCGTCTGCGCCAAGAGGTAAATGCGGCTGGCTCTTCTGCGAAGGTAGAGGCGATGCGCCTGGACCTGGCCTCGTTCAAGTCCGTACGGGACTTCACCGAGGAAATTGGCCGTCGCCTGGATACTGGGGAGTTGGCACCCGTGCATGCCCTGGTGTGCAACGCCGGGATCCAGCGCGGAGCGACGAAAACATTCACGGTCGATGGCTTCGAGAGAACATTTGGAGTCAATCACCTCGGTCACTTCCTGCTGGTCAACCTTCTGGTGCCCCGTTTGGCCCTTCCTGCCCGTATCGCCGTGGTGGCTAGCGGAACGCACGATCCCGCGCAGAAAACCGGTATGCCAGTGCCCGCTTGGAACGACCCAACGGCTCTAGCCAAGGGATTTGGGGCCGCTTGCCGCCCAAGACTCTCCGACCAAGATCGGCCAACGCTGCTATACTACCTCCAAGCTAGCCAACATTTACTTTAGCCACGAACTGGCCAGCCGGTTGCCCGCTGGCGTGACGGTCAACGCCTTTGACCCCGGCATGATGCCCGGGACCGGATTGGCGCGAGAAGCAGCGGCTCCGTTGCGCTTCGTGTGGAACCATGTGTTGCCGCGTGTTATCCCGCTGCTACGCCTAATGCTCTTCACCAATATCCATACTCCTGCGGAGTCGGGTGCCGCCCTCGCGCAAATGTTGCTTAATCCGGCTCTGGAGGGAACCAGCGGCAAATATTTCGAGGGCTCGAGGCAAATCCGTTCCTCCGAAGAGTCCTACGACAAAGGACGCAGTCAGCGATTGTGGCAAGACAGCTTGGCCCTGACCGGTCTTGCAGACGCGGCTGCATGAGAGGGGAATTAAAACCGATTGTTTGTCGTTCCCTTTAAATAGCCTCTCAGCCTCCAGTCCTACTCTCCATTGGACAACTCCTGGTTGAAAGCGATGCGTCTCAGTCTCGAACGATCCCCTAACTGGACATTTTTTCATGAAATTCCTTCCCCATAACCTATCGGCTCGTAATTTAGTCATTCTTGGGATGACGGTCACCACGCTGCTCCTTGTGCTGGTCGGCGGATTGCAATGGAGATCAGGGAACGATTTTCGTACGTCCGGCGAATGGACGGTTCACACCCGCACCGTGCTTCTCGATTTGGAATCTCTGCTTACCTGCATGCTGGATGCTGAAACAAGCCAACGCGGTTATCTCCTCACGCACAAGGAGGGTTACCTCGATCCATACCAGCATTCTTTGTCTTCTATCCACGATCAGATTCAGACCCTTCAGCTACTCACCTCGTATAACCCCAAAGAAAAAATCGATCTCGACCGCCTTGAGGTTTTGATAAAAACCAAGTTCGACGAAATGGCCCAAACCATCGCCCTGGAAAAAGCCGACAATCACGCTAGCGCTCTTCAGATACTCGACAGTGGTTATAGCAAGAGCACCATGGATGAAATCCGCTCTACCGTCCGCAAAATGCAGGAGTCGGAGACAAGCTTGCTCCACCTACGGGACGAAGATTATCAACGAAATTCTCAAATCAACTCCGAGCTTTCAGTGCTCGTGACTCTGCTTGGCCTCGGTTTTACCATCGCCATCATTTTTTTTTTCCTGCTGCGCCGATTTGAGCAGATGCACGAATTAATCACCATCTGCGCCTGGTCGAAGCTCATCGAATTTGAAGGGGAATGGCTGACCGTTGAGGAATATCTGATGCGCCGCTTTCATGCCCGAATCACCCACGGCATTTCTCACGCCGAGTCGGTCAAGGTGCTGAAATTGCTCGAATTCGAGAAACTCAGAGAAGCGGCAGAAGCCGCGTAATACGGGGTTCGTTTTCGAGTCGAAGAGAAACGGCTCCCTTTTCAACCGCCAATCTGAGTGGCACGATGCATAACAGAATGCCTCTCGAATGCATACCAAGTGCTTGCCTTTTTTTACAAAAATCTACTGAAATTAGCTTGTTCCAATAGTAATAAGTGGTTACACTATAAAAACTTAGGAAAGGAGACGGCGGGGTGGCATCCATCTATGACCGTCGCATTTTATGTCT
>Ga0302155_10002910_pt1 | contig 11297 bp, 14 predicted proteins | sample I_Bog_N3_1_FD_193508 | JGI IMG/M metagenome (GOLD analysis project Ga0302155, IMG submission 193508) | Peat permafrost microbial communities from Stordalen Mire near Abisko, Sweden - I_Bog_N3_1 | ecosystem: Environmental > Terrestrial > Soil > Wetlands > Peat | place: Sweden: Abisko, Stordalen...
GAACCAAAAAATAGAAAATTTTTTCTGCCTAACGTGACCGCCCGTAGCGTCCGCTCTGCGGCGTTATTATCGATTTCCACCAAGCCATCTTCGCAGTAATAACATAGCGCATCCCATTGATTCAATGCGTACCCGAAGGCTTCGCCCAGTCGCGATTTTTTCGACAGCGTCAGCATCTTTTCCTGTATCCAGTCATACAGTGAGTCCAGCAACGGTTTGCTGCGCGCCTGCCGCGCCTCCAGTCGCTCCTCTGCCGCACGTCCCCGGATCTCGGCTTCGATAATGTACAGTTCACGGATACGCTCCAGCGCCTCCTCCGCCGTGCCCGCGCTTTTCGTTCGGATATACACGTCGTGGATTTTTCTCCGGGCATGAGCCCAGCAGGCCGCTTCCTTAAGTGGCCCGCCTTCGCGTTCATCGCTGAACAGTTGGTCATAGCCGGTATACGCATCTGCCTGCAGCACGCCATGGAAGTCACGAAGATGACGTTCAGGATGTTTTCCCTGCCGATCCGGCGAGTAAGCGAACCAGACCGCCGGCGGGTCCGATGAACCGGCATTACGATCATCCCGGACGTAGGTCCATAGACGTCCGGTTTTGGTCTTTTTCTTGCCCGGCGCCAGTACCGGCACCGGCGTGTCATCGGTATGGAGTTTGCCGGTGGCCATGACGTAGTGGTTAAGCGCTTCTTCCAGCGGCGCCATCAGACGGCAGCACGCATCCACCCAGTTGGCGAGCAGCGCCCGGCTCAGGTCCACACCGTGACGAGCCAGAATTTCCGTCTGACGATACAACGGTGTATGTTCGCTATATTTTGAGGTCAGTACACGAGCCAGCAGCCCCGGACCCGCGATACCCCGGTCGATGGGCCGCGTTGGCGCCGGAGCTTCAACGATACAGTCGCATTTTACGCAGGCTTTTTTCACCTGGACGGTACGGATAACTTTCAGAGCGCTGCGTATCAGTTCAAGCTGCTCCGCGCTGGTTTCACCCAGATAGTCCAGCCGGCCGCCGCATTCCGGGCAACAGGTTTCTGGCGGTTCAAGGCGGTTTATTTCACGGGGAAGGTTTTCCGGCAGCGGGCGGCGGTGCCGGGAGTGGCGCAACTGGCGGGGAACCTGCGGGTCATCCACCCGGCCGGTCCGCCGGTCACTGTCCTGTTCACGCTGCTCCAGTGCCGTTTGTGCGTCGTCAACCTCACGCAGCAGCTTTTCCGAAGAGACGCCGAACAGCATCCGGCGCAGTTTATCCAACTGCGCGCGCAGGTGTTCGTTTTTGCGTTCTTCCTCTTCGACCTTTTCCTCCGCCCGCGCCAGCGCCTGACGCAGGAAGGCCTCAGTCTCCTCAACGAGACTGAGTTGCTGGTCTTTTTGATGAAGCTGCCGTTCCAGTTCAGCGATACGGGCGAGATAGTCCTGACTCATGACCCCCTTTATAAGGCAGTCATGATATTTTTACAACATTGTCAGCGAGTTAAGTCGTGTTGTTTTGGGCTGACGCCAGTCCAGCTTATCCAGCAACATGGCCAGTTGAGACCGGGTGAGCGAGATTTTGCCGCCCCGAACTGTCGGCCAAACGAACTGACCCTGCTCCAGACGCTTGCTAAACAGACACAGACCGTCGGCATCCGCCCAAAGGATTTTCACCGTATCGCCACGACGACCGCGGAAGATGAACAGGTGGCCGGAGAACGGATTGTCATTGAGAGCCTGCTGTACTTGTTCCCCAAGGCCGTTGAAGGATTTTCGCATATCGGTCACGCCGGCAACCAGCCAGATTTGGGTTCCTGAGGGGAGTGGGATCATCCTCGGGCACTCCCGGTCAGTTCACGAAGCACGACGGTCAACAGTTCCGGGGAGGGATTGTCCAGCGTCATTTTACCGAACCGGAACTCAATACAACAGGATGACGTGCTGACCGCGGCGGGTAATGTGGCTCGGGAATGCCGGGTTTTATCAAGGACGGTGTCCGGTGTCGGCAACTCGGATATCACTTCAACCGGCAATAATGTCGGTTTTGATGGCGACGTCACAGTGGTAGGCAGGCGCCGGGATATACGACCCTCTTTTTGCCAAAGCCGTAACCATTTAAAAATCAGGTTGCCGCCCACGTTATTCTCGCGGGCAATTTGCGATACATTGGCATCGGGCCGAGACGCCAATTCAACCATATGCAGTTTAAAGTCGTCGGAATAGGTGTTACGGGGACCATTGCGCCAATTGGCGGGCTTTTCCATAAACAGAGCTCTTTCTAAATGAGACGGAGCTCTAACCTACCCATCCCTGACCCCATATAACAGACGGCGCTGGCTTTACTCTTACTGATTAGTAGGATTGTATGGTTTAATTGCTTCCAGAAGATAAGAATTGCGACAATGACAAAAACACTAGCTGAGATAGGCTTACTTATGATGATAAATCCGGAAATAAAAAATGATGACCTACATTTACCTCCAGATGGACTCCCTTGTTATCGCATTCTGACAGGCAAGGATGATGCTAAATTTTGTCATCGTGTTTCAGAAGCGCTGTCGCTTGGTTATCAACTATATGGTTCCCCAGCCGCGACGTTTAATGGTCAAGATGTTATTGTCGCACAAGCCATCATATGGCCAGAGGCACAGTAGAGTCCGATTTGAATACCTTGAGCTTCATAGCAGTAGTGTCGGCTGGCAGCGTGCCTCAGTATCGCTCTTGACCTTAACCCCGTTAATTAATATATCGTAATGTTAGTAATGGCTTAACCAGTTGTGAGAACAATTGCGAACTTCCGCTTTTCGCTCATAGCTGCCTGCCAATCTTGCTTGCACTCTGCTCCCAAGCTATCAGGTTAAGTGGTGGCTGATTCATTTTTTTTGATGCTACTAACGAATTTTTTCTTACCCGATATATTGACTTCTCTTTCACTTGGTTGAAAACTGAACTGGCTACTCGTTGTCCCTGACAACTGCCAATGTTCCAGTGATTTGAGAAGAACGCCTTCGGGTAATCGCCTGCCAATGCCATCATGACCTGAGAGATGGCGCTTTCGAGCGGTCCATCCAAATCTGTCAACCTTTGCAAACAGAGACCTTCGGGTTAAGGCCTATTTCACGAATTCAGTCAGTCAGTAAATTCACTGCTGGCTCCCCTGCGGGAAACTTTCTCCCGCACGGGATGAATGTTTCTCCGCTACCCCATTTTTTACTCCGGAGAAAACATCATGACTGCAACCAATGCGGCTTCAACCAACCATGCTTCAACCAATAACGCTGCAAATTCGTCTGCTCAGTCTTCGACTGAATTTTTCAACCTCAATGTCACCGGTATCGGATATCTCAATAATATCCGCAAAGTCCAAGGCAATAATGGTGAATTCACCTGCGCCGTGATCAATGCCCTTTCCGGTCCGACCGATAACGCGTCTTACACCCGTTTTGACGTGACCATCGCCGGCAAGGAAAGTGTTTCACTCATCAACCGCTGCCAAAAGTCGGTTGATGAAGAGAAACAGGTGCTGATGGGTTTTGTCTTGAGTGGTCTGGTTGCTGATGTGTTCACTCTGTCAAAAGGGGAACATGCCGGTGAAAGCCGCCCTTCGCTTAAGGCTCGACTGATTGCGGTCGAGTGGATAAAGATTGGCGGGCAGGTCGTCTTTAAGGCAGAAAAACCCAATTCCACGCCGCCGGCGCAGAATGCCGCTTCGCAAAAAAGCTACGCTGAAAACTCATTCTGACCCGACACGGATACACACCCTACCGGAACACACCGGTGGGTGTGTTCCTCTCCACTATTTTCAAAGAGGAATTCACTATGTCCGCACGCGGCGTAAACAAAGTCATGTTGGTCGGATTTTTGGGCCAAGACCCTGAAATCCGATATCTCCCCAACAATGGTGGTGCAGTAGCCGGCTTATTACTGGCGACGGCCGAAACCTGGCGTGATAAACAATCCGGTGAGCAACGAGAGCGTACCGAATGGCATCGGGTCGTTATTTTCGGCAAGCTGGCAGAAATCGCCGGTGAGTATTTGCATAAAGGCTCGCAAATCTACGTTGAAGGCGCGCTGCGAACCCGAAAATGGCAGGACTCCGCAGGCCAGGATCGTTACACTACGGAAATTGTGGTCAGCCAACAAGGCACGATGCAAATGTTGGGGGGCGCCAATAAAAGTAAAAATGATGCTGGCAGCGGCCAACCATCAGCTTGGGGAAAACCACAACAACCTGTAGCACCGGCTCAAAGCGGGCAAGCGTTCCAGCAATCCATGGGCAATGAGCCACCGATGGATTTTGACGACGACATTCCGTTTCTTGGCTACGGATGTGGCGTCTGCCGGGGAATGCTTTACTCCATTTCATAAACGTATGCGCTGGTCTTTGACTGGCGCTTTTTTCCATGACAGACTTGAAATTGGTTGTTTTCAAGTCTGCAATGTCACGGAGGTAAACATGACTGCTCATACTCGGTACGAGGCTGATGTCGTGGCTTGGGCCAATGAACAGGCCGCTCTTTTACGCTCCGGCAAATTTTCAGAAATCGACTTCGAGAAGATTGCAGAGGAGATTGAAGACGTGGGTAAGAGCGAACAAAGGGAGCTTGCCAGTCGAATGGCGGTATTGATTGCTCACCTACTCAAATGGAAATTTCAGCCGAGCCACAGAGGGACTAGCTGGGAAAAAACCATCAAAGCGCAGCGTAAAGATGTGCTATATGCTTTGAAAGAGTCGCCCAGTCTTCACACTAAACTCAACGATCCTGAATGGATGGATGTCATTTGGTCCAAAGCTGTTGCGATTGCCGCCAATGAAACGGGACTCGATTGTTTTCCCGATGAAAGCATCTGGACAGTGGCAGAGATCCTTTCACCAGATTTTTGGTTGTCCTGACGTTTCTCATTATGAAACTGACATTGTTGCCTGGTCCGAGGAACAGGCGGCTTTATTGCGTGCTGGTCGATTCTCCGAGATTGATATTCCAAACATAGCCGGGGAGATCGAAGACGTGGGCAAAAGCGAGAAACATGAGCTCGCTAGTCGAATGGCAGTTTTGCTTGCTCATCTTCTCAAATGAAAATTTCAGAATGAACGTCGTGCTCCAGGCTGGCGACGTACCATCAAAGAGCAACGTAATGCTTCGTTTTTACAAATCAAAGGCACACCCAGCTTCAAGGTCGCTCTTGCTGATCTTGATTGGATTGCTGGAACCTGATCTGATTTCGTTGCTGTAGCAGCCCAGGAAACTTAATTGGATGTTTTCCCGAGGAGTGTATCTGGAGTTCGGTGCAAATCTTGTCTCCCGATTAAGAACATCGCCGCAATGAAGCAAACGCTGGTGACCCCGGCGTTTTTTTGTCCAAAGGAAGGCTCGGTAATTTTTTTTTAAAGGATTTTGCATTTTCCCAAACACCATTTATTTCTGAATTTTCTTTTTCAGCCTAACTTTGTTTATGATCCTACCCCCAAATTCTGCTCCACCCTGAACTGGAAATCGTGTGATGACTGTGTTAGCGACTATTTCCCCACATGCGGAACACTACAAGCAATATAGTATTGATGAAATATTTTTAAACATTTTTAGCATCGATTCAGTGGTATCAATTGATACTAGCGCTGTTATCGGGGCAAATGACTCCCGTTTTTCTCTTTGATTTAAAAGGATGAACGACAAAAAACACTAGTTTGTAATACCGAAATAACATAATTAATTACAATTAATTACGTGTTTTTTATTAAACCTGAATATTAAATGCTATAGATCCTGAAAATTAGTTTTTTGAGCAAAAAATATGTTGTATCAGCGAGCTATGGATTAACAATTTCAGGAATTGTTAAGTTTTATCCTGACTATCGTCAATCTGCATTTATCACTGGTTGCAGTCTTCGGTAAGGAAAGGTTAAAAAAATGGAGCAACCGCTGTTTCGTCCTGAGGTCTCTGAAACAACAGGGCAGCAATGGCTGGGTTCTGTACGACTCGCCTATCCAGTTTCACACCAGCTATGGACGCTTATTTCCATAAGCATTGGGATCATCATTTTCATCTGGCTATTTACCGGACACTACACCCGCCGCGTCCACGTCACCGGATTGCTCGTTCCACAGACTGGTCTTATTACCATCAGCGCTAATTCAACAGGGATTGTGGATAAAATTTTTATCTCAGAAGGGGGCCAGGTACATAAAGGGGCTTCCTTAATGTTGATATCAGGAGACTCTTCGTACCTGAACATCTCGGCCTGCGCGCCCGCCGGTAAAAGTCTCGGGTCGAATTTTTGTAAGAATGCCCCGTAGCAAAGGATGTGATTAGCCAGATCGCCAAGCTGCGCGGGAGTAAAGGTTACGGCCCCCGCTGCGCGAGCCTCAGTGCTGATATTTTGGTTAGAATTTACCGATGTATTCATGATTAATTCCCCGCTGTCTGGTTTTTTACGCCGTAGTTATTGATGTAACGGTTAAGCCAAAATCCTGCACCGGCCTCGAAATTCCACCCACGCCACACTATCTCACCCTCCTCGCGCACGACGAGACGAAAATCCTTCCCGTTATCGTCTTCAATCGCAACGTTGCTGTACTGTGACGCGACTGCGGTTGCCTGTTCGCGGGTAAACTCACCCTCCTCCGGTAATACACATTCCTGATCGCACATAAGCCTTTCTTTTTCGTTTGGGGTTACACACATCACCCGTTTGAAACCCCTCGCCGCAAGGGCGTAAACGACACCGGCTGACGAAGATGACCAGGGCGAGCGGATAATTTTTGGAGGACAAACGAAGGGGCCGAGAAAAATTTAGTCGGTATTGCCGTCGATCAGATGGATCAGGTGACCCAGCAAAACGCCGCGCTGGTGGAAAAGGCCGCCGCCGCCCAGTCGCTGACTGAGCAAAGTTTTGAATTACGCAATGCCGTGCGATTTTTCCGCACGGCGTCAGAGTAATGTCGCGTGCTGCTGAGCCCCGTGGTTAGCTGTACTGAATAATCGTGAAACCTTCTGCGGCCACGGGCTCAGTAAAATACTGAGATATCAATTCAAACTGCTCATCAGTGACCTTAAAGTGAGCAGTACCTGACTGATTACGGGTGTGCAACCGGGATTTGCATACATCACTGGAGACATTGAGATAATGCAGACGATGATCTGCACATGACCCATTGATGATGCTCATCATCCATTTGCGGTTTGCCACAGTATTGGCGGGGAAATCCAGGACAACGGATATCCCCGCGTTGAGCAATGAAATAACATGCGGCTTTATGGCGTTTTTAAGCCTGGCAGAACAGCGAATGTAATCTTCTACCGTCTGCATTTCATCGTTATAAAGCTGAGATAGCCACTGGTCTTCACTGATCACCACCGTGACAGGTGATGTTGCCAACTTTAATGCAAGCGTCGATTTCCCTGAGGCAATTTTTCCACATAAAATATGCAGGATGGGTGGGCCTTTTTGTATAACGGTGTCGGCGTTGGCTGCGTTTGTCATTATTCACCTCACAGGTTTAAGCGTTTGCATTCAGGGCATCAAATTTAAAACATTGCATTGATTTCAGAATATGGCGCGGCATTTTCCATCAAGGGCGCCATGGCATTATCTTGTAAGAATCCGCTGACGAGCTTTGCGTTATGCGCCCATAACGTTTGCGGTAACCACGAACCCACGCTGAGACGGCGCACACCCAAATTGGCCAGTTCATCCACGGGCGGAAGGCCTGGCCAGACGACAACATTGAGCAGCAATTTACTGCTGTCAGCAATAGCTCGCATATCTTTGGCATCGGCCAATCCAAGGACGAAGAGTCCGTCAGCCCCGGCACGTTGGTAGACCTGTGCACGCGCCATGACTTCAGCGGCTTTATCGTCCTGAGAAACCAAATTGCGTGCATAAACGTCAGTACGTACATTGATATACAATGCCACACCCCGCCGGGTGCTCTCTGTTCTTATAGCTTCGACCTTCTTGCACAATAAATGCGGATCTCCCGCACCATCCTCAATATTGATACCGACCACCCCTGCATCGATCAGTCGCGATACGGTTAAGGCCACCGTGGAGGGATCATCGCTGTATCCGCCCTCGATATCTGCGGTGAGGGGCACCGAAATGACCCGCGCAATAGACAAAGCCCGCGCGACATACTCCTCCACCGGAAGCGCATTGCCGTCGCGATACCCCAGCGACCATGCCACGCCCGCGCTTGTTGTGGCAATCGCCGCTGCGCCAAGGTTCTCGATCAACCTTGCGCTGCCTGCATCCCAGGCGTTTGGTAATCTCAGGGGAGCGGCGTGCAGATGAAGGGAGTGAAATGCGGATTTAGACGGCGTATTCATGATGTTTCCTCAAAAAAGAAACATTCTAATCATGCTAAATTTGCTTGATAATAGCTCAGAATGACATTCATCAATTCTTTGAGAGCAATAATGAACCCGCCTTCACTGCACCTGGTGCAAGCTTTTATAGCTGTGGTTGAACATAATAGTTTTGCCCGTGCCGCAGACGCGCTCAGTATTACCCCCTCATCAGTCAGTCGTTTCATCAAAACACTCGAACAGCAGTTAGGCACAACCCTCCTGAATCGCACAACGCGCGCGATGTCTTTGACCGAGACCGGCAAACGCTATTTTTCCGAATGTAACCAAGCGCTGGTACAGCTTAGAAATGCCGCTGAAATGGTGAGGGACGAACAAAAGCTTCCCTACGGTTCACTGATAGTCAGTGCTCCCATTGCTTTTGGTCACACTCATGTGGTGCCTTACCTGGCTGAATTCCTGGCTGCCTATCCGCTCGTGCAACTGGATTTGCGCTTGAGCGATGACTACGCGGATTTGATTACTGACGGCATCATGTTGGCGCTGCGCATCGGCCGCATGAAGGATTCGTCGTTAGTGGCTCATAAAATACTCGCGAACCGCCGTATCCTGGTTGCGGCTCCGGCATATATTGACAGGCGTGGAGCTCCCACAACATTGGAAGATCTTTACCAGCATGAGTGCATCGTCTCGTCGGCCAGTCAAGATGGCATGCTCTGGCGGCTATTTTCTGCGGGAGAGGAGCGCACGCTGGCCCCCAAAGGCCCGATCAAAGTCAACAACGCCGATGCAGCCCGAAGACTCTGCATAGACGGCCTCGGCATTGCTTTTCATTCAGCGGTTACGATGGAGGCGGCGCTGCACGCGGGTGATTTGGTTCAGGTACTGCCGCGATGGACGGGTCGGGAAACCGGTGTTTATTGTGTGCGGCCAACCCGACGCATCGGGCCTGCCGCTAAAGCCTTTCTTGAATTTCTGACCTCATGCTGGCAGCGCTAATCAGAGGTTATATGACAAACAGAGAGCAACACCGTCCTGAAAAATAGGCTGGTTTCGGGGGCGTAGCCATTCCCTTTATCTAACGGCGCCGGCTCTAACCGGAGGGACGCAGACTTAAGGTGACGTTTAGCGGTTTTGGTATGGATGCTTCATGATCAGGCTGCCGCGAATTTTTTGTAAATTGTTATTCCATAATGCTATTTCACCATTATTTTCCCTGCCAATCTTTGACCAGTTCAAAGCCAAAGGATTCGTACAGGCGACGGGCTGCGGTCAGTTTATCGAACGTCCAGAGCTGGGCAGAAGAGAACCCCTATCCTCATACCCGGCATAGCTTACTCCGTAGGTGGCGTAATGCGGGTCTGGATAACATAATCCCCGGGTGTAGCTGAACTGAATGTCAGTGCTCCAGATAATACAGGTCTGTTCTTATCTGTGAATAGGTCCGCTTCTCGCTCTGCATGTCATGACGCAATATGTTTTTCTTCAAACGCCAGAGTGTTTTTACCGTTATCGGGCTGAGCAAGAAAATAGTGAAATTAAAAAGGATGATCTTCAAAAAAATTTTGAATCGCTGAATCGCCATTATTCACGTAATGGTAAAGGGATTTATGTTTACCGTAAATACGAAAACGAAAAGAGGGAGGGTCGTTATACCAAATTATCCGGTTATATGATCCCGCTTAATTTTATTTTTACCAACGGGCTTTTGCCCCCCGACAGCCCATGGCTGTCACCTAATAAATAGTCGATAAATGAATATTCAATCTGTTTTAACGCGGAGATAACGTATGGGAATTTTAAATTACGAAGATATTCTCGGGGATTATTTTTTCAGTAAGACCTTACGCCCAGCAACAGAATGGAGTTATCGGAAGGTGATGCATTCATTTAGAAATTACACTGGTGAGGATATGTTGCCCGGGCAAGTGGACCGGCAGATTGTATTGAACTGGCGCCGGCATGTTTTAAGTGAGCAACAGCTTTCTACCCGGACCTGGAATAATAAAGTGGCGCATATGCGCGCTATATTTAATCACGCGATGGCACAGGAGTTTTTGGCTTTAAAGGACAATCCCTTCAATGGGGTTATCGCCAGGCCTGATGTGAAACGTAAAAAAACGCTTTCTGACGCTGAGATCCAAAAGATTTACCTGTTGATGGAGGAAAGAGAGTTGCAGGAAAATGTGGGGATTATCAGTAAAAGACCCTGTGCTCTGCGTCCAGCCTGGTTTTGGCTAACCGTTGTGGACACGTTGCGTTATACCGGCATGCGACAAAATCAATTGCTGCATGTTCGGGTGGGTGATGTGAATCTGGAAGAGGGGTGGATTAATCTGCGGTCGGAGGCGTCCAAGAATCACAAGGAACACCGCGTCCCCATCACCGGGGTATTACGGCCCAGACTGGAGCGGCTGATCGATGCCGTGTTCGAACGGGGAGGCAATAGCGACAATCAACTTTTTAATGTTGGCCGGTTTGACGGTAAAAAAGATATTTTTGCGGAAAATATGGACTACCCACCGCTGCGCGCTTTCTTCCGGCGGTTATCTGCTGAATGCCGTTGCACCATCAGCCCGCATCGGTTCAGGCACACTATCGCGACCAATATGATGAAATCTCCTGACAGAAATCTGAAGGTGGTGCAAACGCTGCTGGGGCATTCAAGTGTTGCGGTGACGCTGGAATATGTTGAAGGGAATATGGATAGCCTGAGGCAGGCTTTGGACGAGGAATTTGGCGTCAAAGATAAACTTAAGTCAAATATAAGTGACTGAAAGCAAAAAAATGCCGCTTTGCTTTACAGAAGATTGACACAGAGGAATTGAAACGGTAAATATTTCTATCGGCAAGACGAGAGAAGTCCGAAGAGTGCACTAACACTCTCCGGACTCTTAGTCCCGTGTGTTCAACAACCGATGTAGTATGTCTTACCCATCTACATGATCGCCGATCGGGGACCGATTTCATGCCCGTTAAGTTCTCATCTCTTAACGAACAGGCTCTGAAGTTGTGGTG
>Ga0302155_10002917_pt1 | contig 11290 bp, 8 predicted proteins | sample I_Bog_N3_1_FD_193508 | JGI IMG/M metagenome (GOLD analysis project Ga0302155, IMG submission 193508) | Peat permafrost microbial communities from Stordalen Mire near Abisko, Sweden - I_Bog_N3_1 | ecosystem: Environmental > Terrestrial > Soil > Wetlands > Peat | place: Sweden: Abisko, Stordalen...
AAGCTGGGGGCTAGCACGGTGGCGGCGAATTCCGGATAAGTCATTTTGAGACCGCCACTGACATTCGATAGTGCAGTGGCTTCACGGGCCGATTTTTCAGCATCCGCAATTACAGCAGGCCAGGCAATACCTTTACGGGTTGAGCCGACATTGCCATCTTTGACCAAGGTTTTTTGAGACTGCTCGCTGACCACGAATTTCATAAAATCGATCGCTTCTTTCGGGTTAGGTGATGTCTTTAGCACCATCATCGAAAGCAGTGAAACCTGTAAATCACTGGCTTTTCCTTTGCCATTTTTCACTTCCGGGAAATTAAATGCCCCCCATGGGAAATCAGGTCCTGTGCTCTCACTGAGCTCGGTTGGGAGCCACGAGCCGACCAATTCACCGAGGGAATCGCCCATGGCGATCGTCTGCTGTCCGGCTGGATACTGAAAGCCGCGTGCGTCACTGGCAATACATCCCTTGTCCCATAGAGCCATTGCCATTTGCGCCGCCTCCAGCACACCGGGTTGCAGCCATGCGCTGCCATCCTTTTTTTCAAACAACGCGGCCATCGCGCCGGAACCATAGATGCGCTCCAGCAGAAGTGAGAAATACATCATGTTGTAGTCCGACACATTGCCTTCAATGACCAGGGCATTTTTACCAATTTTTTGTACGGCGCTACACAAACCCAACAACTCATCCCAGGTTTTAGGTGGCGTGCCACCTGCTTTTTTCATCAGATCGCGGTTGTACCAAAAATTGACCGTGTTGTAGACGTAGGGAATCGAGTAAATCTTGCCGTGATTGGCGTACAGATCCAAGACGCCCGGAAGCAGACTGTCTTTGAACTCCTGGTTCAACGCGTTGGTAATTTCAAGCCCCGCTTGCGCCGCTTGCAGACCACCAAATAACTGGTCACCGTCTTGATCCATCAAGTCAACCTTGGTACCCGCCTGCAGGGCACCGCGCAGCTTGGTTTGATTTTGACGTCCGTTCCATACCACTTTGAAGGTGATGTCCGGATGGACTCTGGTGTAGTCAGCCATGATTACACGCAAGGCATGAGCCTGCGGCTCTGGCTCGTTCCACATTGACCAGTAAACCAACTCTTTGGCGCTAATGCCAAGTGCGGTCATGGACAGGACGCCGAGAACCAGACATTTTTTCATCAATGACCAGTATTGAGTTGATTTTGTCATTTGGAAAGTCTCCCTAAGGATGGTGTGAAAATACGCATAACTGCCGCATGCAGTCTGCCCGACGCAATTGCAAAAAGGCAGCGGGGGGCAATTTGTAGTGACAAGTACATTGATGAATGTCCGTTTATCAATTTTTTATAAACGCACGGATCCACTTGTTGAAACTGCCATGCCAGAGGCCAAGCGAGCGCCTGCTGTTGGCAACAAGGCGGGCACCAATGGTCTGTACATAAATATTGTGTGTTTTTCATGTATTGTCTCCGAATTAATTATGTGGCCTTGACTACTGCTTTTCGAGTCGTTTACTGCTCGAATTGTTGAACCAGATAGGCACATATCACCGTGCTATCAGATGAAGCTTCTTGCACTAACGTAACGACGAACTGGCTTAATTGCTGCGCGACAGCGCCTTCAAACTCCGAGCTTCCATGTTTAGGCTGGAAAATAACGGAAAGGAAAGTAGTGAACTGCAACAGGCCAAAATCGATATTTTGTAATTTTATGAATATTAATTGGTGCAAATAAAAAAGTAAATGTAATTTTATGAATATTAATGCGGATTTGAAGTGATGTAGATGCTGCCGCCAAAGGTGGCGCTGAAAATTCAGACAGTCGGCCAAGTAAAAATTTTGCGCAAACGAGAACGTACGATATGCGGCACGAAGGCGCGTTCAGCTCATCGGACTGAACAAAAAGCTGGTCAAACCATGACGAGATTGCCGAATACACGGCGCTGATCCGCGCCGACGCGTTTAACATCTGTAAACGCCATGCGACTGCCGACGCGCAGGCTTTGCGCGACGCACCGATTGAACCGGCGATGGCAGGTTGCTCGATACGGTGCAAGAAACACAGGTACGCAAGTGCATCACTGACAAGACGCAGGATCAGCTGAAGATGCTCTACGCGCTGTGAAGGCGAGCAACTGCGGCGCAGTTGCTCAAGCAGTAGATCAACAGCGAAGCAATTGCCAAACCGCGCATTGATCCGGGTTTTCAGCTGGCGCTTCGGGAAATTACCTAACGCATGCATTTCACCTCAAGCATGCCCATCGATCATCGCCCTGAGACACGCCGCGCTGGTAGTGACGCAACACCTTATTGAAGTGTGTACAGCAAGTTTTTCCACACAGTCCATTCAGACTGGCACGCACAGGCCGACATCCGATTGATTCCCGTACCACATTGTTGAGTCCTGCCAGCCGAGACCAGCGCAGACCATGCGTTTTTTTGCGTACCAGCAGCAGGTTGGCAAGAGTCAGCACCAAGCGTCTCCGTGCCGAGGATGAGGCCGTTACTTTTTTATCTGGCGCTCGGATTTCCTAGCCCTTCCCAATGGGAGGGGGATGAAAGGGCTAATCTCCATACTGAAAAGTGATGGCGCTTCCCTTCTTCTCTTCTGTTTGATCGAGGAGTTGATGTTACCAATCAATGCCAACTTGTTTTCTATTCAATCCGCTCGAACAAGCACCTCAATTTTTCTCTAGCCGCAATGTCTCAATTCGATTGCCACGAGCAGCATATCTAGCAGTCTTACTTATCTGGAGATATCGATGAAAAAAATTATCTTGGCCGCGTTGATACTGCTAAACAGCAGCTTCGCCTTGGCGCATGGCTTCGTCGTCACCCCGCCCAGCCGCTCACTGTTATGCTCTTCAAGAGCAGAGCGGCCTCAGAATGTTCCGAGAAATACCAATTGTGGAGCTACCACATGGGACCCTATGTCACTCGAAGGGCCGCTGGGTTTCCCTAACAATATCGCCGTGGTTCCCGACGGCCAAATCGCCAGCGCCGGCCCGATCCGGCCAGGGCCGCCCAATACACTGCCTAATGACCCGTGGGGAAACTTTGGTCTGGACTTTCAAGCGCTCAATGAGCAAACGCCTACGCGCTGGAGCAGAACGGACATCCATCCAGGTCCGAACCAATTTGTCTGGTTTCTCACCATGGCGCATCCCGTTCGGAGCTGGCAATTCTTCATTACCAATCAAAACTGGAATCCTAACGCCCGGCTGACGCGTGCGTCTTTTGAGGCAACACCATTCTGCCAGATCGTGGGTGGTCCTCGACCATTGACCGGGTGGCAAGCACCGATCAACTGTAATGTTCCTCAGCGCAGCGGTTATCAGATCATTCTGGCACTATGGACCATTGGCGATACCGCTAATTCGTTCTATCAGGTCATTGATGTGAACGTAACGGGCCAACCCAACAATCCGGTGCCACCTGACAATCCTGTGCCGCCTGACAATCCTGTGCCGCCTGACAATCCGAACGTTCTTAATATCAACAACATGTCACTGCTGCAGCCGCTTGCCAATCCTGCCGTGATGTTAGGACTGGTACGATCCAACCAAGAAATGCGGATCACCTGGACGCCGCCAATGTGGGAGAATCCGAGACCGCTGGTCTTCCCGGCGGCCCTAGATGTCCCTACTGGCCGGGTTATTTCCCTTGACAACCGAATTGGATGGGGTGTCTCCATCCGCGTCAATGAAGCAAATATTACAATGCCGAATAACACAACACGACGGTATTCAGCACAAGGAAGCAAGTGGTACCTGATACCAAACTAGCAAGCATTCGCGATACGGCGCAACGCAAACATCGTTAATCGGTAACTCACTGTCGATTAACGCCTGACATACGCCAAGTTTGTCACGCTGATGTGTGCATCTAACGGCGCGGCCGCCAATGCGGCCGCGCCATACCACCGAATTTCTGGCATTGCAGCAGCATGCAGCACTTCCGTATCGGCAAGCGTCGCCTCCAATATCCGCTACTCCCGCTCCAGCATCTTGCGCAAGACAAAGCCTGCCGCCACCAGACCAAACGAGGCCGTCACCACCATGGCCGAGCCAAAACCGGCGCAGTTCAACCCGGTCACCCCGCGCTCCTGCTTATAGCCATCGGCGTTGACGCCATCGAGGCCGTCGGCGGCGTCTTCGGTGTCCAGTTCGCAGGCCTCGCCTTCAGGCACGCGCAGAGGTTCGGTCGAGAACACGGCATCGATGCCGAACTTGGTCTTGGTACCGCGCGGAAAATGATGCCAGGCACGCAGGCGCTTGCGTACCTTGGCCAGCAAAGGTTCCTGCTCGGTGCGGCACAGATCGCGGATCTCGATCTTGGTAGGATCAATCTGGCCGCCGGCGCCGCCAATGGTCACCAGGGGCAATTTGTGCTCGCGGCAGTACGCGATAATTGCCACCTTGGCGCGCACGTCGTCAATGGCGTCGACGACGTAGTCAAAACCACCACCGCCGAGCATTGCGGCGACATTCTCAGGCGTGATGAAATCTTCTACCTCGGTGACCACGCAGGTCGGATTGATCTGCACAATGCGCTCATGCAAGGCGCTGACCTTGGCCTTGCCCAGGGTGTCGGTGAGCGCATGGATCTGGCGATTGATATTCGATTCAGCCAGGTTGTCGAGATCAATCATGGTGATTTTGCCAATGGCGCTGCGCGCCAGGGCCTCGACGATCCAGGAGCCGACGCCGCCGACGCCGACCACGCAGACATGCGCGGCGCGAAACCGCGCCAGGCCTGTGGCGCCATATAAGCGTGCAATGCCGCCGAAGCGGCGCTCAAAATCGATGTCGTTGTTGTCTGTGCTGGCAATGGTCATGATCATGTTCGGAACAAAGTAAAACAGGCTGTTTCCGAAGAAACAGCCTGTCAGGTAGCAACGTGCCGAAGGCTTAAACTACCGCGCCGTCGGTTTCATCCTTGGGCTTGACCGGCTTGATCAAGTCTTCGCGCTTAACGCCCAGCCACATCGCGATGGCTGCTGCCACGAACACCGACGAGTAAATGCCGAACAAGATGCCGATGGTCAACGCCACGGCAAAATAGTGCAGCGTCGGCCCACCAAAAATGAGCATCGACAAGACCATCATTTCGGTGCTGCCGTGGGTGATGATGGTGCGCGAGATGGTGCTGGTAATGGCGTGATTCAACACTTCCGGCGCACTCAGCTTGCCGTAACGACGGTCGCGGAACGCTTCGCGCACGCGATCGAAGACCACCACCGATTCATTGACCGAGTATCCCAGCACCGCCAGCACCGCAGCCAGCACCGTGAGCGAAAACTCCCACTGGAAGAAGGCAAAGAAGCCAAGAATGATCACCACGTCATGCAAGTTGGCGATCACGGCCGCGACGGCGAACTTCCATTCAAAGCGGAAGGCCAGGTAGATCACGATGCCCAGCACTACCATGGCCAGCGCCATGAGACCATCATGCGCCAGTTCGTCACCGACCTGAGGGCCGACGAATTCAACCCGCCGCAAGCTCACGTCGGGGTCCTGCGCCTTCAGGGCTGCGAGGACCTTGTCGCTTTGCGCAGTGGCATTGATGCCATGTTGCGCAGGCAGACGAATCATCACGTCCTGAGCGGTGCCGAAGCTTTGTATCTGGGTATCGGTAAAGCCCAGACTTTCAACCGACTTGCGCACGCTGTCGAGATCGGCCGGCTTGGAATAGGCCACCTCCATAACGGTGCCGCCGGTAAATTCGATCGACAAATGCAAACCCTTGCTGAACAGGAAAAATACTGCCAGCACAAATGTCAGCGCCGAGATGATATTGAATACCAACGCGTGACGCATGAAGGGAATATCTTTTTTAATCCGGAAAAATTCCATCGCTTACCTTTCTATACTGCGCCGGCAAACCTTGCTTGCCGGCGCATGTGATCATTCTGCCTACGCTTATTTGCCCTTGGCGACCGATGTCGTCGGATTGGCGTCGCCCTTCCAGATCTGGCCAATGGCCAGGCTGGTCAATTTCTTCTTGCGGCCATACCAGAGGTTGGCGATCCCGCGCGAGAAGAACACGGCAGAAAACATTGACGTCAGAATACCCAGACAATGGACGACGGCAAAGCCGCGAATCGCACCGGAACCAAAAATGAGCAAGGCCAGACCGGCAATCAAGGTCGTCACGTTGGAGTCGACAATGGTTGCCCAGGCGCGCTCAAAGCCGATGGCGATGGCCGCTTGCGGCGAGTTGCCATTGCGCAGCTCTTCACGGATGCGCTCGTTGATGAGTACGTTGGAGTCAATCGCCATACCGAGCGCCAGTGCAATAGCGGCAATCCCCGGCAAGGTCAGCGTGGCCTGCATGGTCGACAGCAGTGCAATCAACAGCAGCACGTTGACCGACAGCGCCAAGGCGCTGAACAGGCCGAACAACTGGTAATAGACGATCATGAACACGGCCATCGCAGCAAAACCGTACAAGGTCGCATCAAAACCTTTGCGGATGTTTTCGGCGCCCAGTTGCGGGCCGATGGTACGCTCCTCGATGATTTCCATCGGTGCGGCCAGCGAACCGGCGCGCAGCAACAGGGCCAGATCGCTGGCCCCTTCGGCCGAACCCATGCCGGTGATCTGGAAGCGCGAACCCAGCTCGTCGCGAATGGTCGCCACGGTCAGCACTTCGCCCTTGCCTTTTTCAAACAGCACGATGGCCATGGCCTTGCCGATCTTGTCGCGGGTCGCTTCACGCATCTTGCGACCGCCGTCACCGTTGAGATCGATGCTCACCGAAGGCTGATGGTTCTGGTCAAAACTGGCCGACGCATTGGCGATATAGTCACCGGTGATGATCGGATCCTTGTACAACACCACGGGCGCGTTCTTGCCGACCTTGAAGAGTTCCGAGCCGAACGGCACAGCGGCGGTTTCTTCCGTGCCGCGGGTGACGGATTCGTCAACCATGCGCACTTCCAGCGTGGCAGTGCGGCCGATGATGTCCTTGGCGCGCGACACATCCTGCACGCCCGGCAACTGCACCACGATGCGATCAGCACCCTGGCGTTGGATGATGGGCTCGGACACGCCCAGTTCATTGACGCGCTTGGACAAGGTGGCAATGTTTTGTTTGACGCCGTCTTCCTGGGTCTGCTTGAGCGCCTCAGGACGCAATGTAGCGATCAGTTTCAGATTTTCGCCATCGCCGCTTTGCTGCCATGCCAGTTCCGGCAATTGTCCTGCCAGCGTATCGCGTGCCTTGGCCATGGTATCGCTGTCGCGAAACAGGATTTCGATCTGGTTGCCATTACGGTTGATGCCGTTGTGGCGAATATTCTTGTCGCGCAAGATGGCGCGCACGCTGGCCTGCAAACCTTGCAAACGCTTGTTGAGCACCGCCTGCACATCGACCTGCATGAGGAAATGCACGCCGCCGCGCAAATCCAGACCCAGATACATGGGGAAGGCATGCAGACTTTGCAGCCATTGCGGCGTATTGGGCAACAGATTGAAGGCCACCACATACGTCGGATCGGTCGGGTCGGGATTGAGACCGTTTTCCAGCAGCGCCTTGGCCTTGAACTGAATATCGGTATTGGCAAACCGCGCACGCACGGAAGCTTGCACGCCACTGTTGTCGAACGCGATGCTCTCTGGCGCGATACCGCCTTGTTGCAGCAACTGCTGCACGCGCTCGGTGATTGCACTGTCGACCTTGATGGTGGATTTGGCACTGCTGATCTGCACGGCAGGCGATTCGCCGAAGAAGTTGGGCAAGGTATAGAGCACACCGAACAACAGGGCAATGACGATTAAGACGTACTTCCAGAGAGGATAACGATTCATAGTGATTCAGCGTTGAGGATGGAATCCGGAAAGCGACTGCAAAAAACAAAAACAACAGCGCATCCGCGCCATACGGCTGCGGATGCGCTGTTGTCAGCCATTGTGGCTGGACCGATTACAGTCCCTTGATGGTGCCCTTAGGCAGCAAAGTGGTGATGGCAGACTTTTGCACCACGACTTCATTGCCTTCTGACACTTCCACCGTCACGTAGGCATCATTGACTTTGACAACGCGGCCCAGCATGCCGCCGGAGGTAATGACTTCATCGCCCTTGCCGAGCGCGTCCATCATGGCCTTTTGTTCTTTTTGACGCTTCATCTGGGGACGAATCATCAGGAAGTAGAGCACCACGAACATCAGGATGATTGGCAGGAAGCTGGTCAGATTTCCCAGCAGGCCGCCTGCGCCCGCGGCACCGGTAGTTTGTGCAATTGCATCGGTAATAAACACGTGTCGCTCCAAAATGGTTGTTTAAAAAAATAGCCCCACATTTTAGCATTGCAACGAGCGCATCCCCGTATTTCCGGGTAAGACCGGGTCGCGCCAAGGTGGCGGCCGGAGAAAAACGCTTGCAACAACGAAAAATTGCGTTACTGGTTGGCTAATATGGGGCTGGGAAGCTACATTAGCAAGCAAACAAGCAATAAAAAACCGGAGCCGCGTCTTATCATGTTGCCAATTCAAGCCCAATCCTATAACGACCTCTACACACCGTTTCAGTGGAAAATTCCCAGCCACTACAACATTGGCACGGATGTGTGCGACAAGTGGGCGCTACGCGAGCCGCAACGCCTGGCACTCATTCATGTGGCGGCCGATGGCAGCAGCCGCCATTACAGCTTTGCCGAAATCAAGGAGCAATCGGACCGCCTGGGCACGCTACTGCTGCGCCACGGCGTCCAGCCCGGCGAACGTGTCGGCATTTTGCTGCCACAAGCGCCGGCAACCGCCATGGCGCATGTGGCAGCCTACAAGATCGGCGCGATTGCCATTCCCCTGTTTGCCCTGTTCGGCGTCGAAGCGCTGCAATACCGGCTGCATGACAGCGCCGCCCGGGTCGTCATCACCAATGCCATCGGTGCAGCCAAACTGGCGGCCATCCGCGATCAATTACCGGCCCTGCAAACCATCCTGAGCATCGACGGCCCCGGCCCCGGTACGCTTGACCTGCACCGGGAGCTGGCCCGTAGCAGCAGCGATCTGACACCCGTGGCAACCCGCGCCGAGGATCCGGCGCTGATCATTTATACCTCCGGCACCACCGGCCAGCCCAAGGGGGCGCTACATGCCCAGCGCGTATTGCTGGGTCATCTGCCGGGCGTGGAAATGTCGCACAATTTGTTTCCGCAAGAGGGGGACCGCATCTGGACTCCGGCCGACTGGGCCTGGATCGGCGGCTTGCTCGATGTGCTACTGCCGGCCTGGCACCATGGTGTCGCGGTAGTAGCGCACCGTTTTGAAAAATTCAGTGGCGCAGCGGCATTTCAGCTCTTGCAGGATCAGGCCGTGCGTAACTGCTTTCTGCCGCCGACCGCGCTCAAGATGATGCGCACCGTGCCCGATCCGCAACGGCACTGGCGCTATCAGTTGCGCTCGGTAGCCAGCGGCGGCGAGTCGCTGGGTGCGCAATTGCTGGAATGGGGCCGGCGCAGCTTCGGTGTGACCATCAATGAATTTTACGGCCAGACTGAATGCAATATGACGGTCTCATCCTGCGCGGCCGTCATGGATGGCCGCGCAGGCGCCATCGGCCGCGCAGCCCCCGGTCACGCAGTCGCCATCGTTGACAATCAAGGCCAGCCCCTGCCCCACGGCAGCGAAGGCAATATCGCCGTCTCTCGCCCGGATCCGGTCATGTTTCTGGGCTACTGGAACAATCCGCAGGCCACGGCCGACAAGTTTGCCGGCCACTGGCTGCTCACCGGCGACCGCGGCCGCATGGACGAGGACGGCTATATCCACTTCGTGGGACGCGATGATGATGTGATCACCTCGGCCGGCTATCGCATCGGCCCCGGTGAAATTGAAGACAACCTGCTCCAGCATGCGGCGGTAAAGATGGTTGCCGTCATCGGTGCAGTCGACGATGAACGCACTGAAATCGTGGTCGCCGTGATCGTGCTCAATGACGGCCATGCCGGCGACGCCACGCTCAAGCGAGCACTACAGGATCACGTCAGGCTGCGCCTGGCGGCGCACGAATACCCGCGCGAGATATATTTTGTCGATGAATTGCCGATGACGACCACCGGCAAGGTGATCCGGCGCAACCTGCGCGAACAAGTCAACGCCTGGCGCGCCGATCCGTTGCCAGACTAGACGCCGCGCGCCCGGTCCTGTCTGAATTGCGCCACGAACAGGCTGAACTGGCTCAGCTCGATGGCGTGACGCATTTCCTGCATGATCTGCAGGTAGTAATGCAGATTGTGTATTGTGTTCAGGCGCGCGCCGAGAATTTCGCCGGTGCGGTGCAGGTGGTGCAGGTAGGCCCGCGAAAAATTCTTGCAGGCATAGCAGCCACAGCTTTCGTCGAGCGGCTTGGTATCTTCCTTGTATCTGGCGTTCTTGATCTTGATGTCGCCGAAACGGGTAAACAGCCAGCCATTGCGCGCATTGCGGGTCGGCATGACACAGTCAAACATGTCGATGCCGTTGGCCACGCCAGCGACCAGATCTTCTGGCGTACCCACACCCATGAGATAGTGCGGCTTGTCGGCCGGCAGACGCGGACCGATATGCTCCAGCACGCGCATCATTTCTTCCTTGGGCTCCCCCACCGACAAGCCGCCGATGGCCATGCCGTCGAAGTCAAGCTCATTGAGTCCGGCCAGCGATTCGTCGCGCAGGGTTTCGAACATGCCGCCTTGCACGATGCCGAACAAGGCGTTCGGATTCTCGCCGCGCACAAATTCATCGCTGGAGCGCTTGGCCCAGCGCAGCGACATGCGCATCGATTGCGCCGCTTCGACCTGGGTCGCGGGACGTCCCTCGATTTCATAGGGCGTACATTCGTCGAACTGCATGACGATATCGGAATTGAGCACGCGCTGGATTTGCATCGACACTTCCGGCGACAAAAACAGCTTATCGCCATTGATCGGCGAGGCAAAATGCACACCCTCCTCCGTAATCTTGCGCATGGCGCCCAGAGAAAACACCTGAAAGCCGCCCGAGTCGGTCAGAATCGGCTTGTCCCACCCCATAAAGCCATGCAGCCCGCCAAACTTGGCCATGACTTCCAGTCCCGGGCGCAGCCACAGATGAAAGGTATTGCCCAGAATGATCTGCGCATCGATTTCCTTGAGTTCCAGCGGCGACATCGCCTTGACCGAACCGTAGGTGCCAACGGGCATGAAAATCGGCGTTTCGACCACGCCGTGGTTCAGTTTGACACGGCCGCGACGGGCGTTGCCGTCGGTATTGAGCAGGGTGAATTCAAGCATGATGGTCACAGGTTAAGAGCATGGCGTCGCCATAGCTGAAGAAGCGATATTGCTGCGC
>Ga0302155_10002918_pt1 | contig 11290 bp, 11 predicted proteins | sample I_Bog_N3_1_FD_193508 | JGI IMG/M metagenome (GOLD analysis project Ga0302155, IMG submission 193508) | Peat permafrost microbial communities from Stordalen Mire near Abisko, Sweden - I_Bog_N3_1 | ecosystem: Environmental > Terrestrial > Soil > Wetlands > Peat | place: Sweden: Abisko, Stordalen...
CCTGCCCCTGATAGGCTGCGTCGCCCCACACCTTACGCTCGTCGCCGTGTAATAACTCCGGCAGCATCTTCGAGTCGGCGATGTTAGCCGCTGTGGCTTTCGCCGAATGCACGATACCGTGCTTCGAGTCCACGCCCACATGGGCCTTCATGCCGAAGTACCACTGGTTGCCCTTCTTGGTCTGATGCATCTCCGGATCGCGCTTGCCCACCTCGTTCTTGGTCGAACTGGGAGTATGGATGATCGTCGCGTCCACAATGGTTCCAGTTGAGACCCGCACTCCGCACTGGGCCAGATACTCGTTGACCGCGTTCAACATGGCCCGCCCCAGGTCGTGCTTCTCCAGCAGATGGCGGAAGTTGAGAATAGTGGTCTCATCAGGAACGGGCTCCTAGCCTAAGTCGATCCCGGCAAACAACCTCATCACCGGAGACTCATAGAGCGCGTCCTCGAGGCCGGGATCGGATAAGTTGAACTACTGTTGCAGAAAGTAAAGACAAAGCATCCGCTCCAGACCGACCAGAGGACGGCCATGATCGCCCTTGGCATAATGCGGCGCAATAAGTGCCACCAACGCTGCCCAAGGAACCAGCTTATCCATCTCTTCCAGAAACAACTCGCGCTTCGGCTTGCGTCCAAACTTCTCGAAACCACTCTGCATCGCAAAGGTCTGCTGCTTCATCACACCACTCCCACCCTACCTACAATTTTATCCAAACTGGAAGCAGGTCGGGGAGTTATTCAGAGGTTCCTTAAACGATCTGAGTGCTCATGACCACTGCAACGTATGCACAGAATCGGTTGGCAACTCGATCCCGAGTACACTCTTCCCGAGCAGCAACTTGACTCGCCTATAGGATCCCCGATTTGCTAGAGTAACAACGAAGCTCCCATCAGGATTGCGAAATCCGGCGTGAGAGACTGCACCAGCTATTTCCTTCGCCATGCTTGCTCCATCAGTGTGAAAAACCCGAGCCCCCCTCCGCACATGTTTTGAATAATGTGCAAGCGCCCAATATTGTCCACTTCGCGTCACTTTATGCGTCACATTTTCTATTGTGACTACTCCGCCACATGGGAACTGTCCGATATTCGGCTTTCCATTTTCGTCCAGTGCAAGATTCCAGGCTGTGACCGAGCGTGCCCAATTATTAAGGACACCATTAAAAGTTTCAGCCCACTTTGCCCAATCAGTCTGATAATCTGGCGCTGTAATATCCGGCCCACCTTCGGTCCAATAGGCATTCTTCTGAGGAAATGCGTCGTGGACGCGCGTCATATCAGAGGGTTTCCCGGAATAACCATGCCAAGCAATGCCGTCAATGAATTCGTACGCATCGTGATCACTTAGTTCGCCGATGGCTCGGCCCCACAGGTTGTAGTTATGATCTAGCACCCAAATCTTCGTCGGACTCGCTGTCCTCCGTAAAAGCGGTCCAAGGTATTGCTTCACAAACTCAATTTCGTATTCCTGACCCCAGAGACACGCTGGCATGCGACCATTTTGATCAGTATCTGCCTCGTTCTGTACTACCACAGCGTCGATCTGGATGTTCTCTGCTTTGTAAGCATCAAGAAACTTCACGAAATAATTAGAATACGGCTCGTAGTACTGCTTGCGCATAGATCCGCCTAGCATAGATCCACCCGCTTTCATCCATCCCGGCGGACTCCATGGAGTAGAGAACAAAAATAGTTCTGGATTCAGTTGGCGCGCCTCCCGGAGAATGGGAAGGATATAAGATCTGTCATGTTCAATCGAAAATTTCTTGAGTTCCGGGTCCGGTTGATCGCTATCGTCGAAGCTGTAAACGCTTCGTGAATAGTCGCTCGATCCTATGCAACTCTGACAGACGTTCAATGTCATTTCTCCAGGAGCAAACAGCTCCTGCATCAAGGCTTTTCGTTCGTCCGCCCGGAGTTGACTCAGCACAAAACATGACGCATCAGTCAGGGCAGCACCAAATCCAAGAATCTCCTGCCGGGTTGTACTTGGGTCTAATGTGATGATGTCACCGGTAATATCGGTTACGGGTTTCCACGCGAGCGAGTCCATTCGCTCATACTTTCGGTCCTGAAATGTTCTCCAAACACTTACCGGCCCTGAAAGACTCACTTGGCTCGCCCAAAACGGGATGCTGTTTGATAGAGCCACTGCAGCAGCCGTAGCTGACCCTGCTATCAGGAAATCTCGACGTGAACTTTTCACAATACCAACCTTTCTGGAGTGACTTCCGGCTTCAAATAACGATGCGTTAATCAATACGCCGCCGCAACTTATTAGAATGTCTCACTTCAACGTGTTAGAAGTGTAGTTCGGAGACGACTTTGGAAAGACACTTGAGTTCTCCTCCAAGGTGCTGAGTATCGCCCCGAGCTTGTCGACGTGAACATAGGATCACACCCAATCGATTGCGCTGCACAGACCCTGCTTGAACTATTCCTTTCTCAAACTTGCCTTAGTTTGATCGCAACTAGCTTGCTGTTCCCGTAAGAACGCGGCATAAAAGCCCTTGATGTGGTAAAGCAAACCCTTCCAACATCATGACAGGGATGAAGGTCACGACCTCTTAGTGAAAACTGGGTGACATGCTGTGTTGTGCCATTTGATTCTCCTAATTAACGAGTAATCTCGATTTCATTTTCGTAAATCTCAGCCGTGAAACAAGATGGGATCATGTCAACATTAATAACCAGGCGGCGTTGACATTTTATGCGCATGAGGACACCTTGTAATCGAGTGAGAGGACTCGCGACTATCCTGCCCCGCCCACCCGTCGATGCCAATAAATGCGGACGACGAGACCGAATATACAAGCCAGAACAAGGTGTGTTTATCAATGATGCATCTACTGGCCAAGGTTCGTGTCTCGATCCAATAAGTGCGACAACGCCGGGTGCGCCGACCACGGTCCGACTGTTACTCAAGCCTGTATATACAAAGATGTAGCACGGGAACAGTGGCCTAGTGATGTCTACAGAACGGCACTTCTTCCAAGAGTTGTGCCCGGTATACCTTGATAAAAACGATTCGACATTGCGCTCTATGAGACGCGCATGCACTTGGAACGCATGCTTCGGCAGTGTTTGCAAGGCGTACCATAATTGCATAGAACAAACTCTCCGCATCCGCAATTCAGCTGCTTTGTTCAAAACAATCTCGACTTGTGTTTGTCAGTTTTCCAATCCGGAGCTCGTAGGCACCGATTATGTGCGCGCCGCGACAATACCGAAATTCCTTCAAAATCAACTCAAATCGCATTTGTGACGCGATAACGAGTGCTCATGCTACTCGATTCAAGACCCATAAATCGTCAACGATATGTCCATGCAACTTTTCAGAAAAGGGCCTGCGGAATCTAAGGGAACTCCTTCGGCATGGTCATGCGCAAAGTCATGATAAAGAATGCAATTCCGTACACACTCACAGATATAATAGAGCAGTAACCATGTCAAGACTTTTTTAGAGCAGATGGTTATCCAGTTCCAGTTGACTCAGGTAGTCCCAACCTGTATTAGTTTTCTGGATGGAGAATGAGGATTATAGAAATTGCAAGAGCCAGGGTTAAGGCCATCCACCACCAGATCGGCGACGAATCTAAGCCCGTTGGCGATGTCTGCGGCGGTGGGAACCACATAGGCGCTTACGATTGCCGTGCTGCTATGAAATTCCTTGTCGGTGCCAAGCGGGATACCGGCGAATGTGCCGATATAGGGAATCTCGACAAAGGGCGGCAACAATGGAAAGCGCGAACGTGACCGCTCGACAATCGCCGAAAAGGAGGAGGCCTCAAACAGCTTGATGGAATCCACGCGTATCCGCGCATCTTTTGAGCGACGTGGAGTCGGAATCCAGCAGGATGTTCCTTTTGCTCTGACTAAGGAATTCCTGGGCGATCCGCAGAAGACACGGCAATGGAATGCGTTCGTCGGTCGGCTGTATCCAGGCAGCGACTCGCCATCCCTGGAAGAGGTCAGCGGTTTACTCCGAGCGTTTCTTCTGCTTTACATCCTTTCGGTGTCGGCGGCTGAATCAACTGCCCACTACTGGACTCCGAGTCTTCACTGGAGCGAACAGAAATGAGCTGCAACCGCTCAAGCTAATCTCGATAGCGAGGGACAACACTCGATTGTCGGGTACAAGTTCGGGTACAGACATCAGTTTGGCTTGATTACGGATAATTAAGCTAAGTTGCTGATGGGCAGTCACTTGTGGATATCCGACATTACGCTCGATTTCGCTTATTTATCATAGACTTACGGCATTCTTGAGAGACTCAAAATCCGTCGGAGGCAACTCCATGGGGGTTCAACTCCCCCTCCCGGCACCACTTCTTTAATCTGCAAGCAACTTATTTTAAGTAACTTACAGCCGCAAAGAGACAGTGATAGAGTGATGTCGCAGCTCGAAAGTATGATTTTTAGGTACAAAAGCAGGTACAGTGCGCATCCTCTTTATCTTGAGTAATTTAGAAAGCATCGTTGTTTTCTTCGATAGATCGACTTCGTCTCGTTGCTCTTAATTGCAGTCGATTACGGAGTGACCAGCGGACAAATTGTCCGCCCAAGCCGCTGCAATGACGAAGCGCTGCGCCGGATCATGAACATCGTGGAGATGCCGGACAGAATGGCGGAAAATCTCGTCAGGTTCATCCATTGCGGTCATCGTCCGTGAAGCTTTCGACGGCTTCGAAAGCTAGCCCAACCCATCTTCCACGGTATGCTTGCACAGAGTATTGAGTAAGTTTTGGGCGCGACCCTGGGGGGGCCGAGAGCAGAGGCTTTGTTTTCGGTAGTTGGTGCAAGTGCTTCTCGGCGGATGGTGATGATTCGCCGGCTTCCCTTACAGATTCGCCTTCGCCAGTCGCCGCAGGAAGGCGCCCTTGGCGGCATGTGTTTTACGAAGCTCCTCCATTGTCAACTGGAAGCCGGTTTCATCTTCTTGGCGAATAGCCAAGTCATGCAGATCCACTAACAGAATCACGGCCCGCTCGTAATCCTTCGGCTGCCGCTTCTCGATATACGCTTCCACCTGCTTCCAGACCGCCTTCTCGCGCTTCGCCAGACCTTCCAGGTACACCGCGCGATCCGCCTCGTCCTTCGCTTTCTTCCGTGCTGCATCCGCCGCTCGCTTCGCACTCAATTGCCTTGCCCTCTCATCCGCGCGGACTCGTGATGCTGTCAAGAGCTCCTTGACTGTGCGCCGTTCGATTGCTCCATGGCTCAATGCGGCGGCGTTCTCCCTTTGAAAGCGTTGCAGAAGTTCGAGCCTGCACCGCTCACTGGACTCTGACAGAAAGTCGATGAGCAGGTCATCTTTTTCGTTCGCAGGCAAGCCCCGAACCCAGGTTGCAAGTTCCTTCCGCGATGGCCCTTTTTTCAACGGCGCAGAAACGGAGGCTGCAACTTCGACGAGATCCTCATCGATTCCAAGAAATTCGATCAACGAATCAAGGGGCGCTGACAATTCCCGCAGGCCGGCAGGCACCGGTGGCTCCAATGCATCCCCAGGTAACTCGTCATCTTGCGCACACATGAGCCACCCGAGATACAAGCTGCGAAGATCGCCCCGAAGCAGGTCGGAGCGCAAGGACACCAGCGAACCCATCCAGCCAGTGCCATCGTCCCAGTCGTCGTCGGACTCGACTTCACTTTCAAAGCTGACAATCACGAACTGTCCGGCACTTCGTACTCGCGTGGACTTGCCTGGCAGAATCGACTTGAGATGTTTGAAGTCGACGAGTTCCTGCGGCAAGCGAAGATGGAATTCTCGCGTCCCCCAATTTGTCACATAGACAAATGCATCGAAATACTTCTCCAGAAGTTTGAGTGGATCGGCTTTCAAGTCGCCCCACTCGTAGTGATTCGTAAAACTCGTCGTGGTAATTACGGCGCGCGTGGAGATGGCGCGAAGGGCAGCCATCTCGGTCTTAGTCAGTGCGTGGTGAATTGCTTTGAAGTCGTAATACTGGTATTCGCTCACCTAAAACCCTCTGCGCCAATGGCTGTATGCCACAATCCATTCCGCGCCCGCCGGTATTGGCCTGGGCAACGGAAGATCGAGGATTTCAATCCTCTGCTTGACTCCGTCATGCCGACAAACCGCGACAATCCGACCATCGCGCGTCATGTCCACCTTTTCCACAACTGCCTCCACGCCCAGGATGCTTACGGAGAAGGGCAGCGCAAGATGCTCCTCAATCATCGTAAAGAAGCCGCCGGTCTGTTTTTCGTCACCGTAAGCATCGACCACGGCTTCCTCGATCAGCGCCTCTAGTCTCGCCTTGCTGAGGGACGGAAGGTTGGCTTCCGGCTCAGGTTTCAGCTTCCGAATATCCAACTGAACCACCGCGCGCTTGCCTTGTTTCTGCGTCATATTCCTCCATGCGCTTCGAGAGTATCCGTGCCTGGTCTATTCAGTCCAGTTGTTTGCTGTTCCGTCCCAAACCCCTCATAGGGCGACTTGCAAATCCGATAGCCGATAGCGCTGTAACCTTTTAACCGGCGCGCATACATCCTTGCCAGCATGAGGACCTTGGAATCGACATAGTCGTAAACCCGGACAACGCGTTTCGCATCGTGAAGCCGATGAAGGCGTCCAACGTACTGCTGCAACGTACCCTTCCATGAAATGGGCATTGCCAGAAACAGGGAATCAAGGCGAGCATCGTCAAAGCCCTCTCCGATGTAACTTCCTGTTGCCAGGATGACTCTTGGATTGCCCTCTGGAACTGACGCAATTGCATCCGCGATTGACCGCCGCTGCTTTTTCCCCATGCCGCCTTTCAGTACAAATACGTTTTCAACCCTTCCATCGAGCGCTGTCTCAAAAAACTTGAGATGTTCGGTTCTGGCGGTCAGTAGCAGCGGCGAGCATCCATCTTGTACGGCGCGCAGCAGATCGCCGACGATCAGTTCATTGCGGGCTCTGTCATCGACAAGACCAGCGTACAATTCCTGAATCGTCGTGTCAGCCTGTTCTGGATGAACACAAAACTCTGTCAGACGCGGGATTACCTCATGCTCGAATGGAGAGGAAGCAGTCATTGAACGGGCGCTGAGCTTGTATCGTATCGGACCGCACTGCATATAGATGATGGGATGATGACCGTCCTTGCGCTCAGGAGTCGCTGTCAGGCCAAGCACATATTTCGCTTTCACTTGCTTCAGCACTTGCTCAAAGGTAAAGGCTGACAGGTGGTGGCACTCATCAACAATGACCTGACCGTATTCAGCGACGAAGTCTTTCACTCCGGCTTTGTCGTGACTGCTCTGGATGATGGCAACGTCTACGCATCCACTCGGATCGTTCTTGCCGCCGCCAATTTGTCCTATTGACTCTGCCGGGAGGTTGAGGAACATCCCTAAACGTGCCTGCCATTGATCGAGCAATTGCTGGCGATGGACCAGTACGAGAGCGTTCACTTTCCGTTGCGCAATCATCCAAGCTGCCAAAGCGGTCTTTCCAAATGCAGTGGGAGCGCAGAGAATCCCGTCGTCGTATTCGGCGATCGCGGCGGCGGCGTCGAGTTGCTCCGGCCGCAGCTGTCCTGAAAACTTCACATCTATCGGATGGCCTGCGAATCTCTCATCACGTATTACCGGCTTGATGCGGTGTGCTTCAAATAGCTGTACGAGCTCTGCTATACAGCCTCGCGGCAAGGCTATGTAGTTGGCGAGATCTTCGCCACATGCGATGACTCGTGGCTTATTGAATGTTGGAAGCCGCATAGCCTGGGCTTTGTAGAACTCAGGATTCTGAAAAGCCGCCAGGCGTAGCAGCCTATTCAACATCGCGGAAGGTAGCCCATTTTTCCCTACATATACGAGATTCGAGCGGACAATTTGCACCTGCGCTGGGAACGGTCCCAGAATTTCACGTTCCGCCCTCGCCTTTGACGGCGGCAACGCCCAAGGATCAACATCCTCATCTTCGGCATTGTTGATTCTGACACCGAGGAGGTCTCCGCGCTTTTGCGCTTCCAGCACCACAGCTTCGACGGCGTCAGCAGACATTCTCTTGACGCTTGCCAAAAACTCCCATTGATCTGGATAGGGTCGGAACTCTGCATCAACAAAAACGCTGTTCTTGTTTGCTCGTGGCATCTTTTGCAGCGGAAGAGCTATCAGGTTGCCAAACCCGCCTTTGGGCATGGTGTCCTGGTTGGGAAACAAGCGATCATACGAATCTAGCCCCAACTGGTGGCGAGATTCCATGGTTCGAGTCAAGACTACGCAGCCAAGTTTTCTCGCAGTTGAAGCGGGGATTACTCGTTCAAAAAATATCCAAACATGGCCACCCTTCCCTGATCGTGAGCGTTCCAATACCGCCGGCACGCTCAGTTCGCTGCAGGCGGCTAGAAACGCAACGGTGTCTTCCTGCCATGCCTTCTTGTCGAAATCAACCGCTAGCAGCCAGCATGTCTCATCCTGCAGGAGCGGATAGATCCCAACCGTCTGTTCACCGACAAGATGCCCGTGAATAACATCATCAGAGAGCGGCCAATATGTTCGCGTCAGGCGATCGACCTTCTTGCGGTCTTCATCTTTCGCATTCAGATAGGATTTCCAGTCGCGATCCGCTTTGGGTATGTATCCAGATCCCCCGTCATTATTCTCCCAACGAATGGCATAGATGTCTTCACGGCCATGGAAGAGGCTGCGAAACAAAGCGATTCGCTGCTCCGCTGTGGCTACTCCAGGCTTCCTGACCTCAGGCGCAGCATTCAAGGCTTGAGGAGGTTGCAAAGTTGGTTGTGCAACCTCTGGAATTGGTATGCCATGCGCGATCAACAGGCTTCGCAAACGAACGTTCTCTTCCAGCAGCCGACGAACTTCCACCCCAGAAGCAGATGAACTCGATAAGTTTTGATCGACTGAGTTCATGCTGGACTCCATTCGAAGTGACACACACCAAAATGATCGCACGTTGCTGGGAAGCGTCTATGGGCTTCAGCGGCACAGCCTTGAGTGTCAGGGAAATTTGGGGCTGGGATTGGTTTGTAGCATCCCGGAATTGGCCAGACATTGTCTGGCCAATTGAGGAGGTTGGGAATTGTCCAGTTGCCGTTTGGATAATCGTTTGTAGTCGTGTTGCAGGCATGATACGCCTTGCAGGATGTTGCATTATGTCAGTACAAGTGATTAAATAATGACGGTTTGACGCAATGCGTACAACAAAGCCAATTGAGAGAGCGATGCAGTACGTCCGCCGAAAAGGAATTGTGAGGCCCCGCGACCTGGAGGCTCTCGGCATTCCGCGCGAGTACCTGCTTCGTCACTACCGTCAAGGAAAGCTGAGCCGGACCGGGCGCGGGATCTATACCCTGCCAGACGCGGCGGTAACCGGACGCCACTCCTATGCGGAGGTAGCAAAGCGGGTGCCGGAAGCGGTTCTTTGCCTGCTTTCTGCGCTGACCTTTCACGAACTTACTACCCAAAGTCCGGCCGCGGTCTGGATTGCTCTGGGCAAAGGGGCAAGAAAGCCTGCCATCCTGTCGCCTTCACTTCGGGTCGTTCGTCTCACGGAACCTTCGCTCTCCGAAGGCGTCGAAAAGCATACGGTTGAGGGCGTGCCTGTGCGCGTTTACTCAGCCGCAAAGACCGTGGCGGATTGCTTCAAATTTCGCAACAAGATCGGCCTGGACATCGCCATCGAGGCGCTGAAGGACTGCCTCCGCCAAAAGAAGGCTAATGTCAACGACATCTACCGTTATGCGAAAATCTGCCGCGTGAGCAACGTCATCCGTCCCTACATGGAGTCGCTATGACCCGCGAACTGGCGAAGAATCCGGCAGCCTCAATCCGCGCACGTTTGCTTGCTCTGGCCCAGAGCAAGGGCCAAGATTACCAGCGAGTCTTGGGCAGATATGCGATCGAACCGTTTCTGTATCGTTTGGGCAGCTCTACCTTCCGCGACAGATTCGCAATCAAGGGAGCGACGCTGTTTACGCTCTGGACGGGTGATACGCACCGGCCTACAAAGGACTTGGACCTCCTCGGGTGGGGATCGTCGGCCACTCGTGAAGTCGAGGAGACAATTCGGGCCATCTGCAAGGTCGAAGGGGATGACGGCATTCTCTTCGACGGTGAATCAGTCGAGGGAACGAGGATCAAGGAAGAGGACGAATACGAGGGTGTGCGCGTGAAATTCCACGCCGTCCTGGCCGGCGCGCGGATTCCGATGCAGGTCGATATTGGATTTGGCGACGCCGTTTATCCAGAGCCGGAATTTGCTTCGTTTCCAGTCTTGCTCCCGATGGAGCCACCGGTCATCCGTGCCTATCCACGCGAAGCCGCCATTGCGGAAAAGCTCAATGCAATGGTTGTGCTGGATATTCGCAACAGCCGCATGAAGGACTTCTACGACATCTGGTTCATGGCCAACACCTGGAACTTTGAAATGGCAACCTTGCGCGACGCTATCCGCGCATCCTTCGAGCGGCGCGGAGTCGGAATCCCGCAGGATGTACCTTTTGCTCTGACTGAGGAATTCCTGGGCGATCCGCAGAAGACACGGCAATGGAACGCGTTCGTCAGTCGGCTGTATCCTGGCAGCGACTCACCATCCCTCGAAGAGGTCGGCGTTCTACTCCGGGCATTCCTTCTGCCGTGCATCCTTTCGGTGTCCGCGGCTGAATCAGCTGCCCACTACTGGACTCCGAGCCTTCACTGGAGCGAACAGAAATGAGCTGCAACGGCGTCAAGCTAGTCTCGATAGCGAAGCACAACACTCGATTGTGGGGTACAAGTTCGGGTACAGACATCAGTTTGGCTCGATTACGGATAATTACGCTAAGTTGCTGATGGGCAGTCACTTGTGGATATCCGACATTTCGCTCGATTTCGCTTATTTATCATAGACTTACGGTATTCTTGAGAGACTCAAAATCCGTCGGAGGCAACTCCATGGGGGTTCAACTCCCCCTCCCGGCACCATATAAGGTCGTCGTTACTACCCTCATTCTAAGAGGCTTATAAATTGTGACGATTGTTTTGCAAACGACCTCATGATTTTAGAATGGCAACGCTGGTACAAAAAACGGGTACAGTGCGCATCCTATTTATTTTCTGTAACTTACGGAATATGCGTCTCGGGAACACCGGTGGTTTAGTCCTGGTTTGCATCAATTACGGTCAATTTCGGTGTGGATAGCGGATTCTCGGGACACCTTATGAATTACTTGTCGGGCTCGCCAATCTGATGCGCGGAAAAGCAGAAGGCTCAGTGCCCCGCCCATGCCGACGACGCCTGATTCCGTCAATTTAGGATGCAACCCCGGATGCGAAC
>Ga0302155_10002930_pt1 | contig 11249 bp, 5 predicted proteins | sample I_Bog_N3_1_FD_193508 | JGI IMG/M metagenome (GOLD analysis project Ga0302155, IMG submission 193508) | Peat permafrost microbial communities from Stordalen Mire near Abisko, Sweden - I_Bog_N3_1 | ecosystem: Environmental > Terrestrial > Soil > Wetlands > Peat | place: Sweden: Abisko, Stordalen...
AACGCCGGTCTGCGGGGTCGGATGTCCGTGCCGGGAGTTAGTACGCGGTAGAGGGTCATCTCCAATCTCACCCAACACCCGAAGCTGCACGGACGTTTCCTTATAAGCCGGAGTATGGGTAGCCATGTCCGTATGACTGCTGGTGAGGCAGTTAACGGCCTCGTCCGTAGAGTTCATGGGCATATACAGCTCTTTTCCCTGGACTCTTGTCGTGATGACGGCCTGTGCTTTCACCTTGCCGTACCGCGAGGTCAACTGCACCCAGCTTCCTGTTTGGATACCGCGCTCGTCCGCAAGTTGCGGCGACACTTCTACAAATGTGCATGGCGTCTTTTCGCGAATACCCTCGGTGCGATAGGTCATGTTGCCTTCATGGAAATGTTCCAGAAGGCGTCCGTTGTTCAGATGGAGATCGTATTCCGTATTCGGTTGATCGGTTGGCTCTGTCCAGGGAACAGGGTAGAACCTGGCTTTTCCATCGGGAAATTTGAACTCCCTCGTGTAGAGTAGAGGTTGGTCGCTTCCATCTTCAGCCACAGGCCACTGTAGAGTCTTGTAGCCTTCCAGGCGCTCGTAAGTGACGCCGGCCATCAGTGGAGTGAGTGGAGCAATCTCGTCGTAAATCTGAGAGGGATGCTCGTACTTCCAGCCTGCGCCCAGCCGGTTGGCGATGTCCTGAATAATGATCCAGTCGGGTCGGCTTTCGCCTAGAGGCTCAAGAGCCTGGTAGAGGCGTTGTATGCGGCGCTCTGTATTGGTAAATGTTCCTTCCTTTTCCAGGCTTGGACTGGCGGGCAGAATCACATCCGCAAACTGGCACGTCTCGCTGAAGAAGATTTCCTGTACGACAAAGAAGTCCAGCTTTGATAGAGCATCGCTCACATAGTTGGCGTTGGAATCAACCAGGCTCATCTCTTCGCCAAAGAGATACATCGCCTTGAGTTTTCCTTCATGAATCGCGTCGATCATCATGTGGTTATCGAGTCCCGGCTTCGGCGGTAATGACACATTCCAGGCTTTTTCAAACTTGGCACGGATCTCCGGATCGTCAACCTTCTGGTATCCGGGGAAGTAATTCGGCATGGCGCCATGATCGCTGGCGCCCTGTACGTTGTTATGTCCGCGTAAAGGATAAGCGCCCGCCCCCGGTCGCATGTAGTTACCGGTCGCGAGGAGCATGTTCGAGATAGCCGTCGAGGTGTCGGAACCCATGGTGTGCTGCGTAACGCCCATTGCCCAGAGAACACACACGCCGTCAGCTTCCGCTATCATCCGAGCAACGTTAGTAAGTGTCTCGACGGGAAGTCCGCACCTCTCGCTTGCCATTTCAAGAGTGAACGATTCCAGACTTTTCTTAAAATCCTCTGCGCCATTGACCCATTGGTCGATAAATTTCTGGTTGGCCAAGCAATTTTCCAAAATATACTTGGTCACCGCAGACAGCCAGATGAGATCAGTGCCTGGCCGCGGACGGAAGAACACATCCGCGCGCGCAGCCATTTCGTGTTCGCGCAAGTCGGCGACGATCAACTTTTGACCATGCATTTTATGGGCACGCTTCACGCGCGTCGCCAGCACCGGGTGGCTCTCGGCCGTATTGCTACCGATGATCACTACCAATCCTGCTTGTGCAATATCCGTGATCGATCCGGCGTCGCCACCGTAACCAACTGTGCGGAACAGGCCCATGGTCGCCGGCGCCTGGCAGTAGCGCGAGCAGTTATCCATGTTATTGGTCCCGATCACTGCGCGGGCAAGTTTCTGCATAAGATAGCTTTCTTCATTCGTGCATTTTGACGATGAAATAAAGGCGAGTGAATCAGGACCGGTAGCTGCTTTGATCTCTGAGAATCTGCGCGCCACGAGAGTAAGCGCCTCTTCCCATGAAGCCTCTCGGAAAGTATCTCCTTCGCGGATAAGCGGCTTGGTAAGGCGGTCCTGACTGTTGATATGGCCCCAGCCAAATTTGCCTTTGATGCAGGTCGAAACGCCATTAGCCGCGCCATCGAGGGGTTCCACTTTCAGGATATGGCGGTCCTTCGTCCAGATATCGAAGCTGCAGCCGACTCCGCAGTACGTGCAGACCGTCTTGGTTTTCTTGATGCGCGACTCGCGCATGTGCGCCTCAATCTCTGAGACCTGAAGAATGGCGCCATAGCCCATCTCCGGCTCGATGCCCTTGACAACGTCGATCATCCCGTCGAGTGCGGGCTTGGATAAGGAGGTTATGTAGCCGGCCTCTCCAAGCATTGAACTTTCCATCAGCGCATTGCAAGGGCAAACGGTAATACAGTGTCCGCACGAAACGCAACTGGACTCGCCAATCGGGGCACCGCCATCCCAAAGCACGCGAGGGTGCGGATCTTCCCAATTGATGCTCAGCGTCTCATTGACCTGGAGGGTTTGACAGGCCTGAACACAGCGCCCGCAGAGAATACACTGGTCCGGATCGTAGCGGTAGAAGGGATTCGACATATCCACTTCGTAAGGCTTTGGCTTGTAGGGGATCTGCTGGTGTTCGACGGCGAGCAGTTTGGTGGTGTTATGGACTGTACAGTTTCCGTTGTTGTTGTCGCAGACCGTACAGTACAGCATATGATTGCCGAGGATGCGGTCAAAGGCTTCGCGTTGTGCCGCATCCGCACGCGGCGAGCATGTAGCCACTTTCATCCCGTCAGCAGCCGTTGTTCCACAGGCTCTGACCAGTTGGCCATCGACTTCAACCATGCATGTGTCGCAGGTTTGAATCGGCCCAAGTTGGGGGTGGTAGCAAACGTGCGGCACTTCGATTCCGCAGCGGTTGATCAGGTCGATCAGAAGCTCGCCGGCGTGGATAGCCTGTGGCCTGCCGTTTAGGGTAACTGTCATAGGCTCTCCGCTCTCCAAGATTTTCCTTTGGATGCTACTCCGTAAAGCAAGGATGCGTAAAGCGTCTAGTTATTCAGAGTAAGAGGCAAGAGGATAGTCGACAAGGCATTCGACGGCGACCGCGATGGTTACTCCTTGGACAGCACTTCCAGGGCAACTCCATTTACCGGGGGACAATCCGGCCAAAACCGGGTCCAAACAAAATGCTTTGCCGGATCGAAAAGCCCAAATCGGACCCCCTCAGATTGAATCGAATTGAAGACCAACGCAATGTTTCCGTTTTCGAATGGGGCAATCACTTGGGAATATTGGTCACCCTTCCGTCCGTGGAAAGCCAATCGCCTTCGATGATAAAAGCTCCCCAGTAATACGGAGACCGCCAACGTGCCTGCTTGCACATCTCAATTTGCGCCTCGCGCAGGGCCGCGGCCGGAGTCTCGTGGTGCTCAAAAATGCCTTTGTAGAACCACTTCATAAACTCGCTGGTTGCGTCGTCATCGACGCGCCACAAAGTGGCAACAACACTTGGTGCGCCAGCATACATAAAGCCGCGAGTCAAGCCGACGATTCCCTCTCCCTTTATATTTTTCCCCAAAGCAGTCTCACACGCACTTAGCACCACAAACTCGGCGGATAACTTCAATCTATAAATATCTTTGAGTCGAAGATACCCGTCCTCGTGGTTGCCGTCATGGTTGAACATTGAAAGGATAACTCCGGATAACTCAGGATGTTCGTCGTCGAGCACGCTGTGTGTAGCGAAGTGAATGAAGCGGTAATTCTGCAATTCCTCGCTCTCCGCCCGACGCAGATTAGCCTCGAAACCCAACAGGATCTCCGCACTTTGTTTGGGGACAACTTCACCGATCACATCTGCTTCCTGGCGGGTTCCGGGGAGCCTTGGAAAGTGACGAGTTGTCGTTGATAGATCCCCCGCATCGGGAATCGTGCCAACTGGTTTCGTCAGGGCACGACCTTGGGACCTCCTGTAGCCCACAGGTTCTATCCTCGGATCGTCGCTCTCAAACACTGGGTCGGCGAACATCAAAAGCCCCCTTCTCGGCAGCCCGCTTGAATTCTGGCGGCTACGCAGAACGGAAAGCGTGGTCATCGATGGAAGGTTCGTAACCTCGTGCTCCTGGGCCACACGCTTTATTTCCGGTGATGATCCCTGGCCGCCTTGTTTCGTAATCAGCGCCCCGAATGGCAAGTACTGCAATGCTCCGTCCGCCACTAAGACGATACGTCTAAATCGAGAAAGATCAGTAACCGGCTCGAGGAGAACTCGACCGAGTTCCGCGGCAAGGACCTCTTCGCTTCCGGGCTTTCCCGCGAAATTTGCGACCTCGGGCATTGCATGAATGCCGGGGGACACGAGAGCCTGCCGGAATTGTCGAACGAGGAGCTCGATTTCACTCTCTGACGGAAGCACGTAGCTGGAGAATCCCGCTTTGCTAATTGCCCAGAGATAACTATGGCGGCTTCCAAGCGAATATTCGATAACAATATCTTCATCCCCGATCAAAGTTTGAACCTCGTCGATCCCGAGCGGATCAACCTGCACTTGAAAGTCTTCCCAGTCCCTTGCATTCAGGAGTGACTCAATTTGCACTTGCCGCCCGTGCAGGCTCGAAATCTCCAAGGCAACCTTATGCATGTTTTCTTCTTCGAGCGAAGCACTTAGCAGCCTGCTCTCGTCAGCTTGTTTTTCGACAAGCAAGCGACGAATTGACGCGTATTCGCGGACCAGGTCGTGGCTATTTCCGCTTTCAACTTGAGCCTGGTGGAGTAACTCGACAAAGGATCTGGCTATACTCTGTTCGGCGATCTGAAAACCGCGGCGAGCCATGCTTGTGTCAGTGCTTTGCAATGAGAGCTGCATCAACACATCGATGTAAAGCGCGTAGATCGCATGAAACGGGGAAAACCAGAGAATCCGCGTATCGTCCGCGCTGACTTTTGTCCTCATAGACTCGACAAGAGCGACCGATTTCTCTATTTCCGGAAGAGCCAAATCGAGCCGTCCCTCCGCAGACTCTATGTGAGCGATATGGTACCGAGCATCTGCTTCAGCCCTTATGGAAGCAATCGAATGGCTGAGTGCAGCGGCTTCTCGATATGCATCCAACGCATCAGGCGCTCGCCCGAGACGCTCCAACGCGCGTGCAATTTCAATCTTGGTGTTGGCTAGCTCAACTGAGTTGGGACCAAGCAAATCCGGGTCCTGTCCCTGCGTAAAAAACTTCAGAGCGAGCTTCACCCTTCCGGTAGCCAGGTATGTTTCGCCAATGTCCCGCAAGGACTGCGAGATCATCAAGCCGTCGTGAAGATCGACCGCCAATTGGTGCTCCGTTTTACTGTATTCGAGTGCCTGGGAGGCCCGGCCATTGGCAATGGATGCGCGGCTCAGATCGCTCAGAATGATTGCGTACATGAGTGGATGATCGGCGCGTTGTGCAAGAAGAACGGACCTTTTGTAAAGCGCATAACTGCTCGGATCTCCGAGGTTTTCGAGATAGTATCCAAGATCATCCAGTACTATCGCTTCAAGATTAAAACTTCCCATCTTTGCCACAAGATTCAAAGAAGCGTTGAAGCTATCACGAGCCTTTGCCAATTCATCAACACGAACGTAATAATTCCCCATGTCCGCATCAGCCCGGGCTTCGGCAAATTCATCATCGATGGACCGCGACATTTTTAGAGCGCGGGTCAGGTACTCATAAGCGGAAGCGTACTCCGACTTCGATGAGCTCACGTAGCTCATGTTCATCAGCGTAATAACTTCCCCCTGCCTGTCCGGCGTCTTCGCCCAAATGGACATTGCCTCATCAAGGTTCGATTGGGCCTCCGCACCGTTGGTTCGATAGAACTCAACGCCAGCCATCTCTGTCAGTGCGCGCGCCCGCCCCTCGTCGTAGGAAATCGAAAGGCTCAGATTATTCGCAGCATCTGCATCTTTCTTTGCTTTTTCAAGATCGGTGAAGGCTAACGCCAGAGCAGCCATCGCATTGAGAATATCGATTTTGCGATCGACATGAGAGCCGCCGGAAACCAGTTGCAGTGCCGCCTGATATGCCGACAATGCGGCTCTGAGCTGCCCTCGAGTCGCATGTACATCACCCTGTCGAACAAGAGCGGTGCACGCCCCTTCTGAATCGCCGGTAACGCGCCACTCTTTCTCCGCATATTCATATCTCGCAAGCGCTTCGTCAAGGCTGGAAATGTTCCATTGAGTGACAAGCTGGTCACCGCTTTGAAGCGCCGCACTCGCAGCAACTTCAGTCAACCTGCGAGGATTGGGACGACCCAGTATCTCCAGGGAAATGGAAAACCTTCGAGCACGGCTGTCAATCCGCTCGGGAATCACGGTGATAGAGTAAGTGCCTGCAAGATTTGCCTCGGCCACGATCGGTGTTACGCCGGAAATTGGGGTTGTGCGCTCGATGAGCGTCGTGCCATCGGGCCGGTCCACGGTCACCTGGAGGTTCATGTCTCGCTGCTGAATGCCAAGCTTGAAAACTGAATGCGTTTCGGAACGGAACCAGAAGTGGAGCGGTTGACTTGAGGTCACGCTCTCGATGACAGTCCCGGATGGTTGAAGCTCGGCGCCCTCGTCTGCGGAGTCCTCGAACGAGAAAGCGGTCGCGCCTGCTGGGTTGCACATGCCAACCAACACAATCAGAAACAGCAAAGCCACGACAGGGTTGGATGCACCTGCGCGCTGGCACGGACTTAAACCGCCCTGATCAAACCGAGTCATCCTATAAAGAGTAACCGGATCGGTCAAGGTATGTTCATTTTGTCTTCGCGGCGCTCTTGGCCTTGGGGGTGCGCTTCCTGTTGTGGGGGCCGTGCAGGTCCCCTTGGATGTTGGCGACAAACTGCCCCAGAGCGCTGGAGGTTTCGGGTGTCCAGGGCAATGCGGCAAGCGTGCGAAGATGACTTACAACCAGGGGCCAATCTTTTCCGACAGGAAATGGCGGTTTTACGGCCTGAGCAGCACCGGCCGAGAGTACAGGTTTTTTGGGCATTGGTATCATCCTTTTTGATGTGATGCCGATATCTACAACGGATCTGCGACCTTTTTCGCGAGTCGTAACACGTCAAGTAACAAGTCGTGCCTTGAGAAATTCCACAAGAAACTCCTTCCACCCTGACCGCTCTGCGAATTCATGGTCAGTGTACGCGGTTGAAATCTTTGCGACGCCTTCAGCGAATGAACTCGGTGTCGCCATGGGGTCTGTCCATGGCAGTGCCTCCCATTTGGAGACGCGTTTTTTGCCTCCAATTCGCCATTTTGGAAAATAAATCGAGAGCCCAAAGGCATCGGTCCTTCCTCGTTTGAGCGCAACCATCTGTACAAATCTTCTCGTCAAGACGGTTTCTACCCTGCTGCATGCCTTAAAGAGAGAAGATTCCGGTTGGACCGATGATTCGCGTTTCAATTGGCTGCAGAAGTGATGAAGATCGATATAGGTTGGAATGCGTATGAACTTGCATTGCAAGCGAGCACTTACAATCGCAGAACATGTTTCCTTGGCTTTCAATCCTTCTCGAAGCGACCGAGCCAACCCTTGCATCGCTTTCATCAATTCTTCTGAATGGCGAAGCGAGCAGAGGGAGATGGTGAGCTTGATGTCTCCACCCCACTCCCGATACTTCTCTGAGTATTTGCGTAAGACGAGAGCTCCGAGGGCCGCACCATCGGAGGAAGGATTTTTATTAAGCGCTGTCAGTATGGGATAGAACGGCCATCCACGAATAGGACCAAGACCCTCGGGTGCCACCGTATATTCCGTGCACTCATGTAACTCATAGATAATTTCGGCCATGCCCATTACGCAGGAATCCATTCCCAGCAAATGGAATTTTCCATGGGTGGATGCAGTGGCGAGAGCGTCTTGTAATTGTTTATTGCTTAAATGATTCTTTGAACCGGGACTGCCAAGAATCAGGTGAACGCGTTGATGCCAGCTATTGTCCCGCTTCTCCTTAGCCCTTACAACGGACGACATGTCATAGTCCACTCCCCAAGCATGGCCCTGCAGGACGACGCAGTAGCGTTTTGCGGGGTAGGCGCGCTGTCCCCAGTGGAGAAATTCAACAAGGTTCTGAGGTGGATTTATATTCTTGCGCGGAACAAATTGTAGTTTGTTCTGAACGTCCCTCTTTCTCCCGGCCGACACCTTCTCTTCGAAGTCGTACCTGCGAATGGGATGAACGACGGAGGAGTGGAAGGTGACCTGTGCGACAGTTTTCACCCTGGATTCGCGCGATGCCCGGCTGATATCGAGCAAAGTGTCGTTCGCGAATCCTCGCAGCCTGTTTTGATCCGCCATAGTGTAGAGCATGATGGTCCAGTCGCGTTTGACAGGCTTCGTCATCAACACCTGCTCATTTCTGCAAGCCCCGCATTTGTCGCTATCGAGGTACGCGGAAGGAATAGGTCGCGACTTCATCAAACCTGTCTTGGGATTCCCTGCTCAGTTTGATCAGGTAGTCGTCCGGCTTCAACAAATATGCGGGGATGAAAATCGAAAGACTCCTACTCTTCGTTTCGGCAGCGGAGGCCTCGAGCTCCTGCGACCATATCTTTCGCCGGTCAAAATTGAGCAGTTCTTCGCGCATAACTCCGCCCGGGCTATCAGGGATATGGAGCGTGATCCTCACCAATTCAGTGCCCGCGGGAACAGAGAGCCGCTTCATTTCCCCGGCACTTCGAGTGAGGCCCGACTCAAGCACCACCGAAGCAATGGATGGCTCTTCGCCTTGTCGCGGCGCCATCTGGGCTGAAGATGCCAAGGGGCTGTTTAACTTGGCAGTCAGATCCGCAATTTGAGCCTTTTGTTGAAGAACATCTTGCTCGAGCAGCTGGACATCGGCGGTAGCTTGAAGGGATTGGGATGATAAATGTCTCGACAACGAATAATCGCGAAGACCAAGAACCATAATTCCGGCGAGTGCAGCGGCAAAGGCCAAGCGCGAAGGTGTCAAGGATGCAGCAATCGAGGAAAACCAGACACCAATAGCGTGCGGCCGGTCCGCTGTAGCTGTTCGAGTGCTGCGGAGCTGGTTTGCGAGCCTTGTTTGCCAGTTCAAAGTCGAACTTGGAAGATTGGCGATCAGGACTTCTTCCTGAGGGGTAAGCTCTTCAACAAAGTCTTCCGCGGCGCGGCTCAGCATTTGTCCACAATGGTCGCATTCAACTGCATGGCTTAAGTAAATCTCCGAACTCCGCCTCGCAATTCCAGCCGCGACCTCCATCCACACATCCTCAGGGGGACACTCGGGGCTCCGTGCTACAGGCGCATTGGGCCTCAGAAGAGCCAATCGCTCCATCGCTTTCTTCTGTTCCAGAACTCGTTCCTGGCAACTCTCGCAACGCATCAGATGCGCGTGGGCATCTTCATGAAGTCCTAGTCCCGACAGTTCAAAGGGATCAGGCTCAGAGAGCGTCTCTGCATTGAGACCCCACGCGGACCGGAGAAGCACGTCGATCTGGTCAGCGTCTAAATGTGGTTCCAAATCAGCTTCTCCCTTTCTAAAACGACTTTGCAGACAGAATCCCTTCGCTTGCATTCGATGTTGGGGAGTCGTTGGTAGACTTCCGCATTTCCATTCGACCTCGCACTTCTCTGGTCATTCTCAGAATGAGGCTTTCGACCCCCTTCGTGGTGAGACCGATTCCTGGCAGAACTGAAATTGCAGCGGCAGAAAGTCCAGCGCGATAATACAGCCAGAAGATTCGTCTATTTCGGTCGCGGTCGCGGCCTACGATGCAGAGGTCCAGGTGGCTCCGCATTTCGTTGATCAATACGCCGCGCTCAATCGACCCTGGACTGCCTGCGCTGTCAACCTTGGCGGATGGAGAGATGACCCCCGAAATACTCTTCACCTGATCTGCGCCGCGCTTCTTTGAATAAACGGACTTGAAATGATCGCGCGTAACATTGGCTGCCAAAACCTGGAGGTACCCAACAAATGAGTCCGGATGGCGATGTTCGAAATCGAGGAGAATGCGAAAGTTATCGGCACAGCACTTCAGGTATGTTTCCTGGATCAGGTCGTCTACGGTTTCAGTTGATGAGTCGCCAAATCTAGCGGCCGTACGCAGCACCGTCCTTGCGATCAAGCGGTGAAACCTGCGCACAAACTCTTGCCACGCAGCGATGTCGCCAGATGCGGAGCATCGCCGCAACAGGTCCTTGATCGACAGGGTGGGAGGGATATCCATATGTGGCCGGCGCAATGGACAGATTTTACAAGAGTTCTCAACCTAATTCCGTGAAATCCTTCTGGGGCGCGCCACTTACCCCAGTTTGATGTCCTTGCCCGACCGGGATTTTCCGGTCAATTATCTGAATTCAATTAACTTACAACGACCAATATCCGTTGTTACAGCGATACGGTCAATTCACCTGTGACCGAAAGCAATCAGGCGCGGGGTGGTAACAACTAAACTGTCCATTTTCCTGAAGGAAATGACGCAAGATTGCTACTGGCTATATCCGAGCGGGGAGCCCGCCCGCGTATTCCGCCTCGGTTAAGGGTTTGCCAAGGGAAGTTTGAAATCCTGAAGGGCGACGGCCGCGCCCTCGGCAGAGAGATGTTGATGATCGAAGTAGAGTAGATGCCCGTCCTTGTTGTAAGAGCATTGGCCAGCCGAATCGCAAAGAGTGTGTTTCAGGTCGACCGAGATGACGCCCGGAAGAACTCGAATGGCATCGTGAAGAAGCGCATTCGCGCGTGCATCGGAAGGGGCCGACTTTTTCGAAGGGGGTCCCTTATCGCCTGTGAAACTGAATCCGAGCCAGGTTGCGATGGCATGGCGAACAGGAATCCTGCTCGTCCAAAAGAGTGAAGCGGGATCCGTATCGAAACTAGGAACGTCGTCCATCACCACGACCTGCTTTCCGTTAGCTTGAAGCGAACGAATGGACGCTTCGAGAAACTGCATCAGTGTGCATTGCCCTTTATCGATTCGGCCACTCGCATCGCGATTCGCACTTGGGTCCTGCGACTTGCGCTCCTGTTGGAGGCCATCCATGTGTCCCCAGGCGTCGGCGATAATAACGATGCGGATTTCAGGATCACTCATCAGCCGATTGAAAGCCTCATGATTGAAACGGGAGCAGGCGGCGTCCTGTTGGGATACGGTTCCGTTCATGGGAGTCGGATCGCCTTGAGGCCGGCAACCAGCCCTGGTGAGTTGGGCAAAGCCATATCCCGCAGATTGAACGATGGGACGTAGAGCAGGAACAAGTGCGGCCGCATGGCTGTCACCCCAAAGAGCAACAGCTGGACGGTTTCCGAAAGCAGGGTAACAGGGTGGCGCTAGTTCGCGCCCGTCATAACCCCCGTGGGTAATGCATGGGTCA
>Ga0302155_10002932_pt1 | contig 11246 bp, 12 predicted proteins | sample I_Bog_N3_1_FD_193508 | JGI IMG/M metagenome (GOLD analysis project Ga0302155, IMG submission 193508) | Peat permafrost microbial communities from Stordalen Mire near Abisko, Sweden - I_Bog_N3_1 | ecosystem: Environmental > Terrestrial > Soil > Wetlands > Peat | place: Sweden: Abisko, Stordalen...
TGTGATCATTTTCACGACTTGCAGCTTGAAGCTGTCGTCGAATGTCCTGCGCTTGTCGGTCATGAAAAACTCCTCGATAGATGCATTTTCCACCTATCGGGGTGTCCGGGGAAATTAAACCACCACAACCTAATTGAAGCAAGTCAAGCATCTAGCCAGGTGAGACACCTTTAATCTGTGGCCAAGCAAATCAAGGTTTATCAGACAGGTTGCTCGCAGTAGCAAGGTAGCTGCCTGAAAGGCGAGGTAATGGGCAGCAATAGCTGCCGCTTCACCCCGCACCGCTCACGTAGAATTGAAATAACAATCCATTAATGGGGCACGAAATAGCGTGCTTACCTGTGAGGTGAGTTCGCATGGCGAGCTCGGGTGCAGGTCGATATTGCGTGGTCCCTGGATTGAGGTCAACAGCGATCTTCCATTGTCAGATCGATTTTGCTTTTGACCGCGGGACGCGGCTCTGTCTGTGGTGTTGAGCGTAGCGAATCACCCTGACAGAGCCGCGTGCTTCGCACGCAGCAGCGCGTAGAGCGCTGCACGTTCAGCCTAAGCTGAACGAATTAAGGCACACATATTTCTCTGCTCTAGGGCGATGAAATCCCCTTGAATTCCCTCTACAGCACCTCGTTTTCCCCAAGAAAACGGCTCAATTTTATTTCGGATCCAGCATGAATTCCGAGCCCCTGTTTTGGGTTGCATTTTATTCCCTATGCCTCAAAGTGTAATTTCACATAGATATTTACTGGTCTCGAGGCATAGCTAATGGGCGATTTCGGTAATTTTGGATGGCTATTCCAAAGTGGTTTAGACGCTATGATCTCATCTCTTTTGTCGATGGGAACAAAAAATGCGGAGCTAGCCGAAATCGTTCGTCAGCTCGCAACGGCTGCTCCATATCTCTCTTTGACCTGGATCATTTTGAACCTGGTACGAGGGAGGCCTACAAATATTCCACTTGGGGTTTTTATCACTTCACTTTTCACTTTCATCGCTTTGCAGAGCGAAACGGTTACCTTTCCGGGACGTGCAAGCGTGGAAATGACAAAGGGGCAATCAGTTGCACTTAAAATTATCTTGCCGACCTATGAAAAGCTAGTACAAATTTATAGGACCGGGGACAACGCACAAAGTGCTTTGATGATTGCTGATCTCACGGAGCGTGAAATTAGCCCATTCTTAGGGAGCGACCTGGCCAAGCTTATGAAAGACTATAAGCAGTTTTGTGAGCCAGGACCAAATGATATTGCTCAAGTACCTGAGACTACTTGGCAAGCGGTAGGGTTGCGTGGTGGTGGCGCCCTAGGAGTACCTGACTCGCAGGTGTCGGTATTTAGCAGCGCTACCGCGGAAAAAGCTAAAGACCTCACATTTTCTTGGTTTCCTCAGATTAGACAAGCTTTAGCGATTATGGACACTTATAAAGCTGGTGATCGAAGATCTGAAGGCAAGGCAGCTCTTAAGCAACTTAGTAGTGACAAATGGCCGGCTGGTAAAAGGTACTTGCTCCCTAATGAGTCAGGCTGGAAGTCGAGACTGTCAGGTGCTGTGAATGAACCTGCAGGTTATTTGAATCCATGGGAAGTAGCTGACGGCTCATTAGCTGACCCAGCTTTGAAGTCAGAACCACTTGGTGTAGTAAATAGATTTTTCGTTCCTGGAAATTGCTATGAGGCTTATCAAGCCGCACAGGCAGGTGCCGAGGAGGGATATCGAGCGGTTGGCGATCGTATTCGCCCTTCTAACTTAGCCCCAGACTCAGAGCCTTCCGTTGTGGCGGGGGTTCGCGCATGGTCAGATGTTGTCAACAAAAGTCTGACTTCACTTTATAGGGGTTCCGATCAGTCATTCGCATCCAAAGTTCGCGAGGGCGCGTCGGAAGCGATTGGCGCCATGAATGAAGCCAAGGGTTCTCTGGCGACGCTAGATCTTGCTGCACAGCTTCCATGGTTTGTTTATCTTACAGCGATGGGGCAGGCGGCTCTCATACATGTTTTCCCGCTAATTGCGCTTTTGGCATGCGTTTGTGGCGTTGAAATGTTGCTTTACTGGCTAAGACTTCTAGTTTTTACGTTTTTATCTTTATTCTTCGCCGAAGGCATTCTCTATTTGCTAGCCAGCCAACTTGCAAAAATCAGTTTTGTACAAGCTGCGACCGCGATTAGTAGTTCGGGCACACCGCTTGATATTGATGGTATGCGTGGAGTTTTAGCAGGCGGGGCCGGATTTGTGATTTTGGCAGCAACTTGGGCTGCGGGAGCGCTCTTGCGGGTCCAGTCACTACCTAGGATGGATGGAGGGGCCACTAGTTTTACCCAGCTTGGGAGTATGACTGCCTCAGTGGCCGGCTCGATGCTGGGAGGATTCACTAAGCTGGCCGCGACGAAGACTGTAGGCCTGAGCTTGCAGATCCCAAAAGCCCAAGGCCCATCGGGATCGCCTAGCCCGACACCTGGCGGATCACCTGGTGGAGGCACGAATGCGGCCCCAATCGCCTCGCGTCAGAGTTATGAATCTGCTGGCAGACAACTAACACCACGGCGTACTGCTGATGCAGCACAAGAGCAGCCGAAAAAGGATCGGACCACGCGCGCGGAGCGCGCCGAACAACGTCGATCGCCACTAAATCCGCCGGATAAGCGGTCATGAGGGTTCCAGGAGAGGTATGTTCATTTCCAATTATGGCAATGCAAATAGGGGCTTCTGGCACACGGCCCCCCCTGTTTTGATGCAGCGACATAAACCCTGAGTGCTACCGAATGCCCCTGACTTTCGACGACTACCTAACCGCTACGTATCCAGATAACTGGGATAACCCGATCGACCTACGATATCTGTTTGATGGGCTCGCTCCGTGGCCGAGCTTGGTATGGGTGATGCGTGGTGACCCCTATCACCTGTCACCTCAGTTGACCGGTATTGGTGCCTATGAATGGAATGAAAAGATACCTATTGAAATTCGGCTTTTTGAGACCCCGGAGCTGGATGCTTTGACCTGGTATTTGGTTACCGCAGAGTTGAATCGGCGCAACGGTTTCGATGACCGACGGGCCGAAATGCACGAGGTATGGCTTCAAGACCTTATCAGTGAAGTGCCTGTGGCTACCGTGCCTTATGCCGGGAGGGCATGAGCGCGGCAAGCAGGTGGTGCTTTCCAGGTTGGATGGGACTGGAGGGCTCTCTCTGTTGTACAAAAGGGAGCTGCGCTGGCACGGGCAGCAGTGAATAGAGCTTGCTGCCAGGGCACCAACGAGCCTCATCAATAAATAATTATTGATCAATCAATAATTGCTTATTGACGAGTGACGGCAAATTGCTATGATATTCCTGCAGCGCTTCAGGAGTAGTAGAAGGTAAAATCCAAAAAACTCTGCTGCTGGTGATGGGGAGGTAGACCTACGGGCTTCCTCCCTGCTCCATTTCTGATGTGTGGTCTATGCCCCCAATTTTAGAAGCTGATCTACGTCGATACCTAGCTGCTGGACTTATCCGAGGTATTTCGGTCCTACGCACAAGCGGCGGCTGGCTGCTCCAGGTTCAAATGGGTACCGAAACGGCTGGACTGCGCCGGCAGCGTGGCGGTGAAAGGATCTTCAAGAGCCTCGACAAGCTCGCGGACTTCATTGGCGAGCTGGGGCTTGAACGATTCGACGTCCAGCTTCGGAATTGAAGCAATCCACCTACGGCGGCTTCTGCCACAGATCTTATGCACTGAGGATGAGCTCCAGAGTCAATTTCCCCAGGAGATAGTCAGGATGATACTGAAGCGAGCCGGTAGTCTCATTGCCCTTTGCATAGGGTTGAGCGGCTGCGGTAATCAGTTCGAAGGCAGTTATAGGGCTTTAGACGGATTGATAGGGCCATTGATAGCAATAGATGTAAAGGGTAGTAAAGCCACCGTAGTAAGGCTCGATCCATATCGTAAAACGATATTGAGCGAGCAAATTTGGGCGGCTGAGGACAAAGGCGAAAAACTACTTCTCACTGATCTCAGAGGCAAAACATTTGCCTTTAGTCGTGCAGTGGATGAGAAAGGCTTGGACTGCCTGAATTGTGGGCTTGGTACAGGCATGCCCAAATCCTGGGAAAAATTTACAGCAAAGTAATTTCATCAGTCTAAGGATCTTAAAGGAGTAGATCATGTTGTTTAGGAGTTTGGTTGTCGCGCTTGCTTCGCTGCCTGTGGTTGCACTGGGAAGTACGAATTTTGACGGAGCTTACTCGGTGGCTGTAGGCCCAGGACCGCTGACAGACCTGTACATCATGAGCGTCAAAGGGCCCGGCGGGACGATGACATTGGCTAAGCCATTCCAGAAGCCATTTCCTGCACGAGCTATCAATATAGAGCAAGACGCCAGCAGAATGAAGGTTACATCTGATGAAGACAAAAATCTAAAACTTGTATTCGAGAAGTCCGACAAAGGGTTGGCCTGTATCGAAGGATGCAATGCTTATAGCAGGAACTGGGAAGATATTAAGTTAGCCAAAGAAGCTAAAGCCAAAAACGTAAGCCCAGCTGCCGGCGTTGATTTCGATTCTTTGCCAGCTGTGGATATCGGAAATATAGACGGCGCGTGGATTCAGTCCAAGACTGACCAGTCAAATGCTAATGATACGGCCTATGAAATCAAAGGCGAATTTGTCAAGCGCTATTACTATACCTATGGCCTTTATCCAAAAAGCTCGACGCCGGATGTCCTCATGATTTCGGGTGAGTCTTTCATATTTCCAAGAACGGGTAGCAAGGTTTTTCAATTGAGAAGAGTCAGCGACACAAAATTAGTCGCCCGTGTCCCCAAAACTGGCGAGAAGCTTTTTCTCTACCGAGCTGACTCGATCAATTTTGCCGATCTCAAAAAGGCGCGAAGCGCGGCTGAATCTAAAATCTGACCTTGACGGTCGGCGAGCCCTACGGTCGCAACGGCCGTGGATCTACAGGTGCTCGATGCCACGCCGCTCCTGAGTGTCTCCGACATGACGCGACGCAGCCCGTGGTGGAGCAACACGGCCAGGATGGCCCGATTGCGCAGCCCTTTCAGTGTGTCCGAATCGGGGGCCTCGAGCAGGGCCTTGGCCTGATGGTCACCCAGTGCCGGCGTCTCGCCTTCATTGGTTTCGATCTTCGGCCGCCTCACGCCGTGCACAGGATTTTTATCATCAATTACTGTAAGCCGCCGGTGATCACAGGTTGCGCAACGGCACCCAGTTATGCGGCAACAACTCCCCGATCTGACTCATCTTCTGCGTCGGCAGCCGTTCCAGTACGTCCTTGAGATAGGCATACGGATCATGCCCGTTGACCTTGGCTGACTGGATCAGGCTCATCAGCGCCGCCGCACGCTCACCACTGCGCTGGGAACCCGCAAAGAGCCAGTTGGAGCGTCCGATAGCCCACGGACGGATCCGGTTTTCCACTTGGTTGTTGTCAATGGGCAAGGCCCCGTCATCGAGGTAGCGCGACAGCGCCGTCCAACGCTTGAGGCTGTAGTCAAAGGCTTTGGCGATGGCCGTGCCCGGCGTGACCAACTGACGCTGAGCCATCATCCAGGCGTGTAAGGCCTCCATGATCGGAGCCGCCTTTTCCTGACGGAGTTGCCGACGCTGATCGGGTGTCAGCTCTCGGGCTTCACGCTCCACCTCGTACAGCAACTGGATGTAATGCAGGGCCTGTTCAGACAGTGGGCTTTTGTCTGTCGAGAACAGATCGAAAAACTTGCGGCGGGCATGGGCCATGCAGCCGATTTCGATCACGCCCTGCACAAAACTGGCCTTGTAGGCGCTGAAGTCGTCGCAGACCAGTTGACCTTTCCAGTCCCCCAGAAAAGCACGGACATGCTCACCCGCCCGACTCGGGCAGAAGGCGTAGACCACGGCGTTGATCTCGGCAAACGAGGTCGTGCAGTAGGCCCAGACATACGCCCGGTGGGTTTTCTTCTTGCCCGGCGCCAGCATCGGCACCGGGGTTTCGTCGGCATGCACCACGGCGTGTCCCAGCACCACCTCGCGCAAGGCATCGACCAGCGGCTGCAAGCGCACACCGCACACACCTACCCACTCCGACAGGGTCGATTGGGGGATGGCGTAACCGGCACGCTCGTAGATCTTTTCCTGACGGTACAGGGGCAGGTGATCCGCGAACTTGCTGATCATGACCTGGGCCAGCAGCCCGGCGGTCGGGATACCCTTGTCGATGACTTGGGCCGGAACCGGCGCCTGAATCAGGGTTTCACACTGATCGCACACCCACTTGCCGCGAATATGACGCTCGACGGTAAATACGCCGGGCGTGTAGTCGAGCTTTTCGCTGACGTCTTCACCGATGCGCTTGAGGGCGCAGCCGCATTGGCAGTGAGTAGTGTCCGGTTCGTGGTGGATCAGGGTGCGTGGAAACTCGGCGGGCAATGCGCTGCGCTTGGGCTTGTGTCGAGGCTCGACAGTGGCAGGCTGCGCCGGTTTCAGGGTTTCCAGTTCGGCTTCGATACCGGCCAGGTCGGCATCGATCAGTTCGTCCAGCAAGCTGGCTTGGGCGGGGCTGAACGATTCGGCGCGCTTGGCGAAGCGATGACGTTTGAGCACGGCGAGTTCGTGGGTGAGCTTTTGGTTGACCGTTTTGTAATGCAGGACTGTCTTGTTCAGATGGGCGACATGCCCGTCCAGAGACTCAACGCGCTCAATCAACTGCACCGCCAGGCGGCGCAGTTGATCGGGTGTCAGTTGGTCGAGAGCCAAGGTCGTGGTCATGCCGGTCATTGTGCTGAAACGGACGATGGCCGACAACTGGCCGCTCGGCTAGGCGCGAGCCGGGCATGTCTTCTAGAGCAGACGGATGGCGCTGTCAGACCCGAGACGTTGCCAGGGGAGTCCGATCACCAGCGCCTGAAGTTGCTCCGGGTTCAGCTCCAGTTGAGCGCCATGGCGAGTACCGGGCCAGACGAACCGTCCCTGGTGCAGGCGGCGTGCGGCCAGCCAAATACCCAGGCCGTCATGCACCAGCACCTTCATGCGGTTGCCCCGGCGGTTAGCGAACAGATAGGCACAGTGCGGCTGCGCCGCACCGAACACCGCCACGACGCGGGCCAGGGCAGAGTCGGTGCCGGCGCGCATGTCCAGCGGCTCGGTGGCCAGCCAGATCGAATCGACGCGGATCATCGCAGCAGGTCCCGGAGAAAGGCCGTGGCGGTGGCGGCGCTTTCGAGGGGCCAGTTCACCACCAGCGTGCCGCAAGGGTGAGGGACTTCGATGCGGATGGTGGCTGGGCTGGTGGTCGCGGGTACCGCAGGCGGCAGCTTCACCGGAACAAAGGCCGGCGGCGTGCTGAGGGCTGTCGGGTTGTGCAGGCGAATCCACTTGTGCACGAGGTTGGCATTGATACCGTGGCTCAAGGCGATCTGGGCGATGGAGCCACCAGGCTGGGAGCACTCCTGGACGATCTGGGCTTTGAAAGACTTGGAGTAGGAGCGGCGCGTCGATGGCATAAAAGACCCTCTTAAAAGTGCTGGACGGGGTGTCCACCAGAATTGAGGTGGACACCCTGTCAGCGCTTAAAAGGTGGGGGAAGATGGGTTTGCCGGTGCCTTACCAATTACTAGCTGCAGAGCTTAGAGTTCTAGGCATCTCCGGTGAGGGTCACCTCATGCGCCAAAGCGATCACTTGACCGGCTTCACTCCACCGCGCCTTCCTAGACCAAACCCCACTCGATATAGGTCAGGAAGATTCACCCTTCCATCCTTCATCGTCTCGAAAATCCCGAGTCGCTCTAAGTCGCTACGGACGCCTGACCACCCTCTCTCCGCATGCTGAGGTGGAAGCCGCTGCTCCGACAAGTCCGAAAGACCTGAAGGAAGGTGCGATTTCCACCGTTCTTCAACAAGTTCAAATTGACAAGGGACAGTCAATCCACGGAGAGGATCCATGACTTTCGGCACCCATGGATAGTCCTCTGCCATTTCTAGCACCCTGATCTGAGAGGCTTTTTGAACTCCACGTTTTATGCTCTCGAAATGAAGGGGCTGATCGTAGCTTGGATAATTGTCCAACGAGTCTTCAGCTGCCTGGCGAATCGCTGCTAGGAAGGATCTAGGGGATGTTCGTCCCCGCCCGTCTGCGAGATGACTGACCGACCAAATATAGGGAACACCTCGGCGACGATCTCTTCCCATCCACGGTCCCGCAAGGGCATTAAATAACTCACGCTGCTTGGTGCCTTCACGTTTGACATCTTCGGCCACCAACCAGACTTGGTTCTCCTGGCGCGGCCCAGTACCAACCACAGCGGCATAAAGGCCCCGCAGATTGGTACCGTCCTGCCCCGGCGAGTTGCAAAGAGTCTGCCACAACAAACCATGCAGATCGTGTGACGCCCAAGTCAGCTCTGCCTTCGTGGCCAGTAATTTCGATGCGTCAGGGAAATCGGTGATCGTTCGATCCGACTGGTCCTCACGCAGGAAGACCTTGGCGTGAAGACGTGGGTATGACTTCAACCAAAGAACGACTCTCAAAAGATCCCTTACGATCCGATCCATCATCCCCCAGTCGTTGCTAGTCCGATCGAGCGCGTCGAATAAGATGAGGCCAAACCGGCTCCTACTGGATAGCGCGCTATTCGTGTTCTGAACAATCCTCGCTAATGACTCGGGGTTTGCCCTAACCCACTGGATTGTTTGCTCCCATGTTCCAATAGGGATCGTCACTGGCTCGAGCTTAGAAAGCCAACGAACGACCACACCTTTCCAAACCTCAAAAGGTTCGAAGCCATTGCCGATAAGTTGAGCAAAGACTTCCATATCCGGAAACGCATCGATATCCGGCGCGACCCCAAAACCCACGTGGACATCTGTGGTTTCAAGCTCTTTCACGGATTTTCCAAGGGCTTGCCGCAGATCTTGCGCGCGGAGCGCCGCGGTCCAAAATGACTTCCCTACCCCCCTTGCACCGATCACAAGGTTGCACTCAAGCCTCAATGCTTTCGCATGGCCTGGAGGCATGTACAGGTGCCGCCTATCAGGCGCTTCACCATGAGAAGAGGTGGTCAGAGGGATCGCTTGCACAAGTGACTCTCTAATCTGGTCTTTTGTAATCACGTGTGCTCCTCACCTTGCAAAATGCCAGAGATACCTTCGATCACTGGGCCGAAGACCGCCAAGACTTGAGCGGCATCGATGCCGTCCAATCTCGAGTGGACCGCACGCAGGGAATTAAAGCCTCGGTTCCAACGGATAGCCCAGGCGTAATGAGGGCCGCCCTCGTCAGCACTGTCGAAACTCCAAGTATCCCCGGTCGCCGCAGTACCAGCTGGAACCTCGTCATAGAGCTCGTCTGCGAACAGGCTCCAGGCCTCTTCACGCAAACCGATCGTGTAGTCAACACTGTTCAACTCAGGAATTAGTGCGCCGACGACCTGAAGCCGCTCCCTAATTTCTCGTACCACGCCGGTGGTTCGCCAGTGACGGAAAAGTATTTTGTAGCCGGACCAGGTTTGATCCCCATCTAGGGCGAACAAGAGCACTAGATTAGCGCCTAGGTCGGTAACGCACGCAGATGCTACTTCATCTATCCCCGCCCGGGAGTCAATCAGAATGACGTCAGGCACCCAGCGTTGCTCAAGAGCCGATATCAGCCTTTGCAGCCGCTTCGACCAAGATTCCTGGCCTTCCGCCGATACTTTTGGCATCCAAGCTCGACCCAGTTTAGAGACGTATTCTCCCGATTCGGCACCATGAGCAGGGACGACATAAATGTCTCCGTCATGCGATAAACCGCTGGAAGCCACCATGTTATCGAAAACCTCATCCCCATTATCGATAAGGTCCTCTACCAACCAATCGGTGATGCCGAACTTAGGACGGCGGTCCGACGGAAGCAGCGACGTTGAAAGGCCTGGTGACTCGAGGTCCAGGTCTAGAACCAAAACTCGCTTACCGCTCTGCGCCAGTGACCAAGCGGTTGCCGCTATGGCTGTTGAACGTCCGACACCGCCTTTGATAGAAAAAAACACGACTCTAGGCGCTTCAGTCGAAGGAAGCGCAATCGTCGACCAATTACCCTGAGTAGCTAACCGATCGATCAATAAAACGTCCGCAAATCCCTCAAGCGGAAAAACTGGTGAGCCAAACGCAACATCTTCAGGACTCTCTTCGAACAGAATGGCCTGCTCCGAGGGAAAGGCGTGCTTGCCGATTCTCTCGAGCATCTGGTGAGAGATGGATGCAAGCTCATCCAGCGCGCTCTGCTCTTTCTCCCATTTCGCCGAAACGATCAGTCGAACTCGTCCATTCAGGTCTCTGTTGACGTACACGGGCCTCACCTGATGAAGGAACTCAGTATGGTCGGCTAGGACTTCCCGCAGCGCAGGAATAATCTCGTCAAACGTACTCATAGCAACCCCTCCAACTGGGCTTTCCTGACCATAGCGGCAACAGTCGCAGCAGCGGCTCTATGAGCCTGAACGCTTGGGAGCAAGATGTCATTGCTGTTCGCATATCTCTGCAACGCCTCCCAATCATGGAAGGGATTTGGACTAGGTAGGACGTAATTCGCACCACTGAGGTTGGTGGAACGATAGGTTTCGTAGCGATCCCATACCTTATCGGCATGCACTCGATCTATCTTGGCAGTCGGAGAACCGTCGGGGTTGACCAGCATCCCAAATCTGCTCATAAGCTTTTTAAGGCCGCATTCAGCTGCGAAGCTATAAAGCTGATCTGCGTTCGCAAGCCGGGAGGCCTGGAAAAGGGTTTCAGCGTCAACCATGTGCCTGCGATGGGCGTCCAGGAAATCTGCATTCATGTATTGCTGCCCATCCTTTGAATTCCGCACAAAGCATTTGGTCGATAGCTCCCCGAGAGCTTAGCTCTCGTCACCCTAGGCAAAAGCGATCCGACATTCAGGCGATTATGCCCGTTCGCTCGCGGTGTAGCCACGTCGAGGACCTACCCGTGGCGAGCTAAAGCTCGGTTGGGCATAGGAACTCATGAACGGGTTTAGCGGTACATTGGCGGTACAGTCCCCAGCCGCAACGTCCTAGACAAGACTGGCAAAAACTCCCAATAAACAACTGGTTAGCCCTATTGTACCCTTGCCACCTTTAGCCTAGGCTTGACTAGCCTCGGAGCGTCATTCGGTGACTCATAATCCTTTGGTCCACGGTTCAAGTCCGTGTGGGCCCACCACCTCTGGAGGCCGCGTGTTACGCGGCCTTCGCATTTCTGGCAAAGCGCATTTTCCGGCTCTGAAAAGGGCCAAAAATCGC
>Ga0302155_10002938_pt1 | contig 11230 bp, 8 predicted proteins | sample I_Bog_N3_1_FD_193508 | JGI IMG/M metagenome (GOLD analysis project Ga0302155, IMG submission 193508) | Peat permafrost microbial communities from Stordalen Mire near Abisko, Sweden - I_Bog_N3_1 | ecosystem: Environmental > Terrestrial > Soil > Wetlands > Peat | place: Sweden: Abisko, Stordalen...
CCAACGCCTTATGCTGTCCGTCCAGTGCCTTGCGTAGTGGGCTTGGCCGATCGGTGCTGTCCGCCGATGAGCCATCAAACAACCCGATCTCGGCATCGCTGCCCAAAGGGCCGAGCCGTCCGCTCACTCCAGCGGACTCGGTAAAGCCAGCGTCGAAGAGCGGCACGCCGCCAATCCGCCGCCCATCGATATCGAGAAACGTTTCATCCAGGTCGATGCGGTTGATGCGAAATGATTCCAGCTTCGACTCAACCCCAGCCGACCGTAGCTGGCCGGCAAGCCAGTGCGCAGACTGTCCGTCCACTTCGGTCGCGGTGCGATGGATGCCTTGCGCGTCATAGTCGCGGACTACCTGAGCTACACGGCGCTGTGCAGCCGCCTCTTCGGGAGTTGCCGAGGTAGCGGCAGCTCGAAGCGGCCTTGCCGCATATGTCAGACCCAGGACTCCAGAGGAAATCAGCAGACGACGACGCGTGAGCATGTTCAGCACCTCATATCTTCAAAAACTGAAAGGGATAGCAGCCTGTCACAAGAAGCGCAAAGATCGGAGCCGATGCCTCATTGCTTCTGCGCAACCTGGATCACTCTCGATGGCGGAGAAGTTGCTCTGCCTGCAAGCAGCCGCTCCACCTGGGCTGTGACCTCAGACTCGAGGGCATGATTGTCTCCGCCTGTTGCCGGACCCGCGTATCCTGTGTGAATCACTTTTACCAGCCCGTCTTTCCCAACAAAGAAGGTTGTCGGCCAGCAGTCAAGGTTCTTCACGTGCGGAAACCGTTCACTCAATTGATCGGGCGTCCCCGCGAGCAACACCGGATAGGTAATGCCGTAGCGCCGAATCACCGCGCGCAATCGCACCGGATCCGGCAGTTGCGAAGACTCCTCGAAACTGAGCTCCACAACTTCAAGTCCACGGCTGTAATACTTGCGATAAAGCTCTTCAAGAAATGGAGCTTCATCCTGGCAGTTCGGGCACCAGCTGCCACCGATCGAAACGATGAGGGCCTTGCCCGTAAACTCGGAGTCCTCACTCGAAACCAATTTGCCGTTGAGATCGGGAAAACGGAACTTCAGCGGCTCATCGGGATTCTTCAGGTACGTGTGATGCAGCGGGTCGTCAGTGCTTTCCAGGGCGACGGTCTGCACCGGTGAAACACGATGAGCCGTAAAAGTCTGAATCGCCCCGCCGTGCGCTGCCGTCTCTACTTGAAGTGTTCCGTCGGGCTGCGGGCGCAGCACAACAAAATTCGGGCCAGCCGCCGTAAAGTGGCTCACTGTAAAGGCGCCATCGCGCCAAATGCCATACAGGTTGCCGGTGTCGCCATCAATCCGTTCGATCACCGCATTCACTGAAGGCCCGACTTGCCGAATCCGAAGCTTCCAGGTGTGCTCTCCCTTCGCTCCATTCTCGACGGCAACATCCCATTGAGCGGCGAGGTGGGGCGGGTTCGCATCCGCAGCGGGCAATTTTCCATGCAATGCAGCCGTCACAGGCACACTGTGCCCGCGGCCTCCAAAGGTACCACTCAGGGTCCCATGTTCGAGCGTGGCGTCCAGTGTATTTGCGTAGTAATCGAAATGGAGAGTCAGATGCCCGTTCGCATAGCTGCCGCTCGAAGCCGCGGATTTCTCTTTTCCGTTGATCAATGCAGCCCGAACTTGATCGCCGCTTCCCGCAACTTCAAGGCGGAAGGGAACCTCGTGTGCGTTGAGCTGCGCCGCGCCGATCCAAATGCCCGCCGGCGAGTCACCCGCATCAACACTCCTGGGGGAGTCTTGGGACACCCCAGTTGCGGCGGAGCAGGTCAGCAGCGCGACTGTGGCAATGGTTGAAAAGATCGACTTTGGGCCTCGGAATCTCATAGGTAAAACCTTTTCAGCGGATGAGTCCTTGGTGGATACCTGAGAACGCATCGAAGTCAACACATTCGAAGCGGGGGAAGATCTTTGAGGGGGGAACGACGCTTCAACAACAGGAACTGGCCGGCGTGTTGGGAGGCGCCGGACAAAATTCGGTCCTGTGGAGCATCGTCATGAAACTAGCCTAGCATCGATGCATGATTGTCCGCAATGCGCAGCAAAAAAACCTTTCTTCGATATCTACCCCAAGAGAACAGTCAGCACAATTTCTCCCGGTTTGCACATTCATTTCTGTCTTTATACGATGTACGCATGGCTACCAAACAGTCTTCGGTCGATCCTAGCTCTCTTGTGGAGAGCCTGGCGGAGTTTCGCTTTGAGCTGAGAAAATTCCTGCACTTCAGCGAAGAGGCCGCGTCAGCAGCCGGCCTACAACCTCAGCAGCACCAGCTCCTGCTGCAGGTTGCCGGCGCGCGCGAGGGCACCGCGGTGACGATTGCTTACGCTTCAAAGCGGCTCAGGCTTCGCCACAACAGCGTGGTAGAACTGGTGAATCGTTCAGTGCGCGAGGGGCTGCTGGTGCGGGTGCAGGACACAGAAGATTTGCGGCAGGTGTTGCTGCAAATTACGCCGAATGGCAAGAAGCTGTTGCAGGCACTCTCAATTGCTCACGCGCGGGAACTGACTGTCCTGGCGCCCAAACTTGCGTCGGATTTGCAGCGCATCAGTTCCTTCCAGCGCAAATACCGGTGACCCTTAACTCGACACAAACTTCCGGTTTTGGTGGGCACAACGAGCCGTCAAGTTTGCAGCGTTCGAGAAAGAAATCGAAATCCAGTCTTGACACGATTCTCGCAATATGTCTTAATACGACATATGCAGAAGTCAATGTACTCCCCGGCAAACCTCATGCCCGCTTCCGAGCACACATCCTGTTGTTCGTGTTGTTGACCCTGCATATTTCCTCGCTTAATTCACGGTAGCCTTGGCCTGAGCCGTCTTTCCGGTTTCGTTGTGGCGTGCATCTGTCGCGACAGACTGAAGTCGGCAGCATTCGCCTGAGGAGCCCCATTCATCCTGAGCGCAATTGCCATTGAACGGCTCTGTGTGCGCAGTCGTACGCTGCAAAACATCACGAAGATGCGCTTGTCCACGACACAAGATGCATCGACTTCGGGACGCAGTACACCTGCGCACACAAAGCCGCTCAAAAGGGAATCGGAGCTCATTGGCCGTTTTTCGCGCGATCAGAGACTGGTCGTGTCTATGGAGGCATCAATGTTCGCAGTACATCTCTCATTTCGAGATCCCGTAAAGAGAAGTTTTCCGCGCTTGCTGGCGGCCCTTGTCGTCATTTTGACCATCTCAGCAGTTCACGCCCAAATTGTCGAAACCGGGGTCATTACAGGCATTGTGAAAGACAACACCGGTGCGGCAATCCCAAATGCCGAGGTGGTTGTGTTGAACACCGGCACGGGGCTGAAGAGCAACACGAACTCCGATTCACGAGGAATCTACGTGTCGCCGCCACTGCATCCCGGCGACTATAGTGTCGTTGTTGAGGCTCCGGGCTTCAGCAAGGTGGTTGAGCATGTCAGGTTAGAGGTCGGACAGCGTGTCAATGTCGATATCACTCTGGCCGTGGGCACCAATGCCGAGACCATCGAGGTGCAGTCAACGGGCGCAGCACTGGAAACAGAGAGTTCGAGCGTTGGCAATCTCCGCACCGAGCAGGCGGTCAAGGACCTTCCCTTGAATGGCCGGAACTTCGCGGAACTTGTGGGCCTCGGCGCGGGCGTTGTTCCGGCCCAAAGCCAGTTGGCCAGCGTTCCTTACATTCAACAACGCGGGCCGGCGGCCTATGCCTTCAACGGGCTTCGCTATCAGGAAAACCGCCTGCTTCTGGATGGTATTGGAAGCAACGATAACCACAACGGACTCGGCGTTGTCATCTTCCCGCCAATCGATGCCGTGCAGGAATTCTCGGAGGAAACTACGGACGCCGATGCTCGCTATGGCCGCGGGAGCGGCGGCACCATCAACCTGGTCTACAAGTCCGGAACAGACAAGTATCACGGCGAGTTATTTGAGTTTCTCCGCAACTCCGCGCTGGATGCCAGAAACTATTTTGACACCGCCGCCAAGCCGCCATTCAAGATGAATGAGTTTGGCGCAACTTTCGGCGGCCCGCTCTTCTCCAGAAAAAGCCCCAAGACCTTCTTCTTCGGGGATTACTCTGGACAGCGCACCAACCAGGGACTGACCTATGTTTCCACTGTTCCGGATTTCACTTTGACCTCCACAGGCTACGACTTCTCCGCTTATGCGCAAGCAATCAAGAACCCCCATACTGGAGTTCCGTACGCCAAGAACTTCATTCCGCTGGGCGATGTGAATTCGACGGGCGCGAACATTCTGAATCTCTACCAGAAATATGCGTCACCCAACATCAAGGGCGCGACGACCGCCAACAACTTTCTTTATAACCCGGCCCACACAGAGATTGAGGATGCCTTCGACGTAAGGGCTGACCATCAGTTTTCGAATGCGGATAGCGGCTTCCTCCGCTATAGTCAGGCGCGAGACGACATCGGCCAGCCCGGCATCCTGCCGACTCCGTTGGTGGGAGCCGTCATTAGCGGCCCTGCGCAGGATCCTTCGCATCAAGCAGTTCTCAGCGAAACTCACATCTTCTCTCCCACCACGCTCAACACGGTTCGATTCGGGTGGTCTCGATTGTTTGTCTACGTTACGAACTTCGACGCGGGATTGAATCTTCCCACACTGCTCGGCATCCCCGGCGTAGAGGTTCCGGGCGATCCCAAATCCGATGGATTGCCGGTTATGACATTCAAGGGCTACACGTCGATTGGGGACCCTGCAAATAGTCCCACACAGATCGGAACGAACAATTATCAAACCGACGACAATGTGAACCTGGTCCGCGGCAAGCATTCGCTGGACATAGGCGTGGAATTCGTTCGCCTGCAGTACGATATGTTCCAGACCAACGCAGAGCACGGCAGCTTGACCTTTGGCTCAAACTACAGCGGGCTGGCTTGGACCGACCTGCTCTTTGGCGCGCCCACGAGCGGCACCTACGTGTTCCAGCACGGCACACGCGGCTTCCGGCAATCCGACCTGGCTTTTTACGTGCAGGACAACTTCAAAGTCAACAACAGACTCACCGTCAATGCGGGTGTTCGTTATGAGAACTTCCTAGGCTGGCCGTGGACCGAAGTCAATAACAAGATGTATGCATTTGTCCCTTCCATCTCGACGACTGCCCTGGAACAGGTGGGAACGCAAAGCATTCCGAGAAGTGGCGTCAAGAACAACGGGCTGAACTTTGCGCCACGCGTGGGTTTTGCCTACCGGATCCGTTCCAAGACTGTCTTCCACGCAGGTTACGGCATTTACTATTCTGCGCCGAATGTCGCGAATTCGTCCGGTTTGTCGGTGAACGCTCCAGGAGAGGACTACTGGGCTTTCAACAACTCGTCTTCTTATGGAGCCGCCGCCCCAAACGGCAGTGCTTTCAACTATGTTTCAAATGGATTCGTTCACACCCAAGCTACTTCCGCCAGCGCTTTGCCGTCAGGACTGCCGCTCTATGCCACCAACTTGAATGCCAATACGCCCTATAGCGAGCAATGGCACGCGACCGTCGAGCAGGAGATCCCCTATTCGACCGTCCTCAAGTTCGCGTATGTAGGAACCAAGGGAGTTCATCTGGACGATTTGGTGGATATCAACGCAGGCTCGCCGGGGACAACGAGCGTTACGGCAAACCGTCCTTACGCGTTCTTCTCTCAGATTTATCAACTTCAGACCAACCAGATTTCCAATTACGATGCGCTTCAAGTCACGGCTGAGCGCCGGGCGCATGGCCTGAGCTTTCTTGCCTCTTACTCCTACAGCCACGCTCTCGACGAGGGCACAAGCAGTCCCGGCGCAGTGGTCAATCCCTACAATGTACATGCTGACTACGGGAATTCGGACCTGGACATTCCAAATCGCTTTGTCGCCAGCGCGAATTACGAACTTCCGTTCACGGGCCACGGGATACTGGGACATTTTGCGCGGGGATGGCAACTGAACGCCATTCTGAATTATTCCGATGGGCTTCCATTTTCCGTTACGTCAAGCAGCGGTGTGGGGGACAGCCTTACGCCACGCGCGCAACTGGCCCCTGGGCATGGCAACGGATCGCTCCCGAGCAGCAAGCGCACGCTTTCGAAGTGGTTCGACACCTCTGCGTTTGTCAGCATTCCGTTGACTGGGACGCTTGCCAATGGGCAATGGGGTAACTCCGGCCGAAATATCCTTCAGGGTCCGGGTACGAAGAACGTGGATTTCTCAGTCTTCAAAAATACACATCTGACCGAATCGAAGGTCTTGCAATTGCGTGCGGAGTTCTTCAATCTCTTCAACGCTCCGCAGTTCAACAATCCGTCTGCCACTGCCCCTGCCCCTGCTGCAAGCAGCACTACGCTGGTGCCGAATATCACTCCGGGTTCAGCCTATGGAACCATCTCCTCAGCGGGCTCGCCCACTTCGTTTCAAAGGATCTCGCGTGAGATTCAACTTGCGGCCAAGATTACCTTCTAGGGACCTTTGCCGTGATTCCAGCCGCGCCGATTGTCGCCAGCTTAGGCAGGTCCGCCCGCATAGCCTTGCTATGCGGCGCCTGCCGCAATGCAGCTATGCTGACAATAGGAAAAACGGCGTCGTGTCGATGTCCGGATTGCAACTCGGACGAGAGAATTCCACCGATGGTGAGCAGTTACCTTCGTGCCCATCCGGCGGCTCGATAGACTTGAATGCCGAATTCAGTTCGTTCCGACTCGCGGGCGACGCATGCGCCATCTGCGCAGGTCGCACTCGACCTGTCTGGTATGAAAGGGTTCCAACCACAGCGCTGTCCTGCTCGCCGCATCCAAGCAGTTCATCAAAACCAGCGAGAACAATTACGCATCAATTCCGCAGCCGATCTCTCTTCACGCAGCCCCTTGAAGGGCGCACACCTTAGTAGGCCCTCTCTTGTTCTGCCAGGCCCCGAAATCGCTCCGCCGAGGCATTGGGTGTCGACATGATCCCATGCATTGTGCGCAGGCAGAGGCCTGCACCGCTTCGGCATCTGTTGAAATCGGCACATGCCTGACACCCACGGCAGTATCTGGCCGAATAGTAACCGCCCCATGTCCAGGAGCATTGTTGACAACCCATGCTCCCTGACTGTGCGGGTTTGCAAAGATGACCAGTGCAGGCCGGGGGTATAGAGCCGTATTTCACGGCACCAGTCATCAGCGGAATGAGGAGGCCATAGCCGGAAGAGTCAGTTTGTTCCCCCCTTTCTCACTTCCTGGGGATGTAAATGAAAATGCTCTCGGCTCCAAGACCCCGCAGAATGCGCAGAACCGTGTCGAGATTGGGTGTGATTACACTTCGCTCGATCCGGCTCAAGTGGCTGCGCTCGACGTGCGCGGATCGTGCAAGCTGGAACTCGGTCTGGCCCTGGCGGAGACGCATCGAGCGGATGGCCGAACCAAAGGGCGAAGGTAACTGATTACGTCTACGGGGCGAATGACAATTGTTGATAAGAGAGAGTTCGAAAAAACGGGAATTCAGGGGAGCGTGGCATCTGCGGCAGAGATCCGAATGAAGAACAAACTGCCGGAGCCCGCAGGAAACACAAGTGAAGATCATGGCGAATGCCTCGTGTAGGTTGTGTTGGGAAAGGTGGGGGCGAAGTGCGGTTGGCCGCTGATGGTTCTACCTGAGAAGCAGGTGTGCCAAATCGGAGTGGAATTCTTCGATCGGTTTCATACCCACTGGGTCTCCAGAACAAAAAGCCCGCTGTTCGCAACCTTGTAAAAGGCGCGAATAGCGGGCCGGATTGGTTGTTACTTCAGGTTGTGCAGTTCAGAGTCTGGCGCCAAACGCTGTGAAGAGATTTGTGCACCTGCTCTTTCAAAATGGGTGATAATCGTGAGCATACCGATAGCAATCGGTGAAGAGGAGGGAAGTCAGAACTCCCGCTTTAAATCTTGTTGGCGCGGACACAAGTCCTTCATATTTCAGCGGTTGATAGATGAGCTTATGTGCTTTTGCTATGAACGCCTTAGCGCAGCCTGTCCTCAGATGTGCTCCTGCTGGGCTTTTCAAAGTCGCAAAAAGCCAGAGCATTCGGCTGTTAACCGAAGGGTTGTAGGTTCGAGTCCTACCTGAGGAGCCAATTTTCATTTTGGCCTTTTTCCAACCTTTCTGAGTTCGGTCCTTTTTTCATTGTTTCCTCCCAAGTGCTAAATAAATCAAATGGTTGACGGTACTGAACTGTCAGCTTTCCATCCTTCCAGCTTGAGTTCGATACCACGAATTTGAGGAGCCGCCTTTTTTCTCGCGCAGGCTGCATTTTGAACAGTTTCCCCGCATTCTCTGCGAGTTTGAGGAGTTCTATACCTGCCCGTACATGTGTCTGTGACGTCGTCGCTTCTAGATCCTTGAGTCGGCGCTCGAGTTGTCCGAGTTCTGATCTCCCACTGGCCGATTGCCGGTCGTATTCCTCCCCGGTGATGCGTCCGATTAGTCTGTCTTGGTACATAGTGCCCAGATTCTTCTGAAGCCGACTGTGCTCCGATTTGAGTCTTTTGGCCGCTTCGGATTGCAGCTTTCTCTCGTCAACTTGTGTTTCGGCTAGGGCTGATGCCGCCCAATCCACCAGCATTGGCGGCAGGGTGATCTTCCAGACTATTTCTGTGAACTGCAACTCGATTGCTTCTTCTCGAGCCCACCTCTTTTCCTTGCATTCTTCACGCTGGCCAGTGCAGTGATAGTAAATGTACTTGCCCTTCTTAATTTCGCCCACTAACGCGTACCCGCAATGCCCGCAGCGAATCAGACCGGCAAAGGCAAGGTCATGCTTGATCACGCGGTGCCGATAGGTCAGACGAGAAGTCGCGATGGATTGGACACGCTCCCATAGCTCGCGCGACACGATCGGTGGGTATTTGCCAACGTAATGCTTCCCGTTCCAGTCGAATTCGCCATAATAAATCGGATTGTGCAGAATCACCTGCAAGGTTGCTTTATTGACAGGCCTCCCACTCTTGCGAAATGTGAGCCCAACCTCGCGGGTCCACTTCGCAAGTTGCTTCATTGAGTAATTTCCAGTTGCATATAGTTCAAAGCAGTGCCGGACAAAACCGGCTCGCTCAGGGTCTGGCACGATTCCGCGTTTCCCCGATTCAAGCTCAATATTTATGTAACCAATCGGAGCAACTGAAGGCCACATCCCCTCTTCGGCTTTCTCCTGCATCCCTTTGATCGTTTCCTCCGAGAGATTATCGGAATGGTTCTCTGCAACGGCCACGCGAATCTTGTGTAGGAATTTTTCAGATGCACGGACGCGCCTCGAGTGAACTCGGTTTTCTTTGACAAAATGAATATCTATATCAAGTTTCGCCAGGTCAAGCTCATCCTCACCATTTCGGTAAAGACGGTCGACCTTTTCCGTGAGAACGATCCGAACGGAAGTGTTTTTGCGAAGATAGGCCAGCATCTTTGAATACTCGGGCCTGCCGGTAACCTTCGCCGAGTCTACATCGATGAACTCTTTTAATACTTCGATCTGATGGTCAGCTGCGTACTCGCGTAGAAATTTCAGCTGTGCCGGGATGGAGAATCCCTCCCTTTCCTGGGGGCCGGAGGATACGCGAGCATAAAGGATGCCCTGCCGGATTGGCACTTCATTAGCTTTAAGATCAGAAACTAGTGGCTTGCGTTTCATCTGAAGTTTTCTTCTTTCATTGTTAAGTGCGGATTGTGATCACGGCTTTTCGCGCATGACCCAGAGGCTGGGCCACTCGATCAAGATGAGAAAGCCTGCAGCGGTTTTGTGTGCTGCAGGCTTTCAGAACTCATCAGCCAGGTCACTCTTCGGTTGTGTCATCATTTTCCTGTCGATTGGGTTCGCCGCTGATACCAGCTACGTTTTCTTCGACGAAGTGCAATCCTTCGTCGATCTGAATACCCATTGAGTTGGCGTACTCTCTGAGAAGCTTCAGCTGCGCTGGGATCGAGAAGTTCCTTTGGTTTTTTGCAGAAACGCGAGTGTAGGCAACCGCTGTCACTTGTGATTGTCTGTTCCGCTCTATGCTCCTCGATCCGGCCATCCGCTTTTGTTTGGAGCCATTCCCCAGCACCCTGCTGAGTACCGACTGGACCCTCTCCCAGAGCGCGTGGGGAATGATCGGCTCGTAAGAGACTCTGAACAGTTTCCCCTTCCAAACAAAGTCTCCTGTGTAGAAGGGATTGCGTAAGATGTGAACAATTTTAGACCTACTAATTGATAATCCATACTTACGCAAACGCAGGACTTCGACGAGTTGCTGCAACGAATAGTCCCCTGTCGCATACTCATTGAAGAGCCACCAAATCAAACCAGCGGTGTGTTCATCGGGCAAGATGCCGCGCTGCGCGCACTGAAGGACGGCAGCCTTGTAACCGATGGGAGGGCGGGCTGGCCAGATGCCCTGTTCGGCCTTCGCGAGCTCCCGCTCCTCGTGGATGCTTAGACCGGCACCGATGATGCGCGCCGTCCGATTGCAGTCCATCTCCTGCAGGGTCGACACCGGATACCGCTTCAGGATCCCCCGAATTGTCCACATATTTGATCGCCAGACATCGCGACGCATCCGCCAGGAGCAAAGGATCACCGCTGCGCTGCAGACCTCGCGCCAGTGACGATATGCCGAGAAGGGGTACTGGGGCATTTCGAATCGCAATAGGGACCAGATGAAGCGAAGCAGGTCGTAGATGGTGGCACCGCCAGATGGCGTCTGTTTGCGATTGGCATGCGAGAACACCCCCTCAAAACGTGTGCGGTACATATCGCCTCCCGGTGTTACCGAGCTCAGTCTCTGCCCATTCAATTAGGACGTTGAAGAATCCTGAGATATTGGCGATGCAGTCGCGCGCCTGCTCTTGAGAGAGGTCAGTATCTACGAGTGCCCTGAATTTCTCTTGGGTATGAGAGAGGAGGTCGACTTTTTGACTCATGGGGCTTCGTCCTGCGGATTGCTCCGAAGACGTCGGCGCCTGAATCACCCGGGTCGCGTGACGCGTTTAAGAGATAGAAAGATGGCTCTCGTCGCGAGAGTCCAAATGGGATGCCACCTGAGAACCCACAACAGTGGACCGTATCGAATGCGCCCACCGGTTACTGCGGGATCAGCCTGAATCGTTGCTGAGGAGCGCGCTCATTTGCTCTTGCAAAGGAGCTCTGTCTCGAGATCAGCCACAGGAATCGTGTATCGGTGGCTCCGGCCACCCTGAATGACGATTGCTCGTTTGTCTTGCTTGGGGACGG
>Ga0302155_10002956_pt1 | contig 11194 bp, 12 predicted proteins | sample I_Bog_N3_1_FD_193508 | JGI IMG/M metagenome (GOLD analysis project Ga0302155, IMG submission 193508) | Peat permafrost microbial communities from Stordalen Mire near Abisko, Sweden - I_Bog_N3_1 | ecosystem: Environmental > Terrestrial > Soil > Wetlands > Peat | place: Sweden: Abisko, Stordalen...
TGGGGCCATTCGCGGACCTTATTGAGTCGGGCGCTTCGGCATCACAGTTTGAATACGCTGATCACCTTCACCAGATTATCGCCCTGCAGTTGCATTGACTTGGAGGCCGCTGCCGCTTCTTCCACCAATGCGGCGTTTTGCTGGGTGACTTTGTCCATCTGGGTGATGGCCTGATGGATTTGATCGATTCCTTCGCTTTGCTCGTGGCTGGCAACGGCAATTTCCTTGATCATGTCGCTCACCTTGTGGATGCTGTCGACGACATTGCTCATGGTTTTGCCGGCCTCGCCGACCAGTTCGGCGCCGGTTCGTACTTCCTGCACTGAACCATCGATGAGCAGCTTGATCTCCCTGGCCGCTGCCGCCGAGCGCTGCGCCAGGCTGCGCACTTCCGAGGCCACCACCGCGAAGCCGCGCCCCTGTTCACCGGCGCGCGCTGCTTCAACCGCTGCGTTCAAGGCCAGAATGTTGGTCTGGAAGGCAATGCCATCAATGACGCTGATGATGTCGACAATCTTGCGTGAGGATGCGTTGATCGAGTCCATGGTCTGCACGACCCGTTGCACTACATTGCCACCTTGCTGGGCCACACCGGAGGCCGATACGGCCAGCTCACTTGCCTGCCTGGCGTTGGCGGCATTGTTTTTGACGGTGGCGGTCAGCTCTTCCATGGCCGAAGCAGTTTCTTCCAGTGAGCCGGCTTGCTGTTCGGTGCGGTTGGACAGATCCATGTTGCCGCTGGCGATTTCATCGACCGATTCAGTGATGGAATCGGTGGCAGTGATGATGCTCCTGACGGTGTCGACCATGCGCTCGCGGGTGTAGGCAATTGATGCAACCAGGCTGCTCTGGTCACCCTGACGCACGGCAATGACGCCGGTGAGGTCGCCCTCGGCAATTTTGCGGGCGATTTGCGAGGCTAATCCTGGTTCACCGCCGATGGATTGGTAGATATTGCGCACGACCGCCAGGGCGATTGCGGACATGATGGCGCCAAGCAGCAATAACACGACGCCAGCCTTGATCAGCGCGCGATAGAAGTCGGCTTGAATGTCGTCTTCATAGACGCTGGCGATCAAATCCCAATTCCATGGCTTGAAGCGTTTGACGAAGCCCATCTTGGGGCTGGCCTGGGTCTCATTGGGACGTGGCCACCAGTATTGCAGGAAACCTTCACCGCTTGCCGAGGCACCGGTAGCGGCAATCATCCGGTAGAGAGAATTTCCCTTGGCATCCTGGAAGTCGATCATATTCTTGCCATCGAGCTTGGGACTCATGGGGTGCATGACGATGACCGAATCCGCGCTCACCAGCGTGATGTAGCCGTTGCCGGTATAGCGCTGTTCGGATATCCGTGCAATCGCGGTTTGCTGGGCTGCGTCCTTGCTCATCTTGCCCTCGGCGACCTGGTGCTCCAGGCTGGCCAGCATGGAGTAGGACATTTCGGTGATGTCGATAAGCGCATGCCGGCGATCGGCAACCTCCAAATTACGGGTTTCGTAGATGCTCCACAGCGATAAGGCAAGCAGTGCGATCCATGAAAAAATCAGTGGCAACCATAATTTTTGTTTCAGAGATAAATGTTGCACTGGTGATTTCCTTCTGATGTCAATGTCGGCTGCGCGCACGTACTTTACCGTATGTAAAAATCCTGGTGCGGGAAATCTGCTGAAATGATCGAATCAGGCCATGGCAGATGTTTCTGCCTCGCGACAGCGCACGGCACACCATGACCGCACGGATTTATTCGTAGGCCGTGGCAAGCTTGTCTGGCAGCGGTACGTGCAACCATTTCTTGACCAGCGTATTGAGTTCGCCCGATTTTTTTGCCTGTGTCAGGATCTCATTGACCTTGGCGTTCAAGGCTGTTTCGCCTTTATTGAGGCCAACTACGCAGCGCGATTCCTGAATCACATATTTGAATACCGGCTTGCGGGTGGGGTTTTGTTCACCGAGCGTGATGGCGACAAAGTCGCCCGTACCAATGAGTTTGACCTGCCCGGAAGAATAGGCAGAAATCAGGGTGTTATTGTCTTCGTAGCGCTTGATCACCGTGCTCGGTGGCACGGTCTTGGTCAACAAGATATCTTCGAAGGTGCCGCGCGCCACGCCCACGGTCTGGCCTGCCAGATCGGCCGCTGCGCTGACCTTGATGTCGGCGGCGCCAAACAGGCTGTTGTTATAGGGGGCATAGGGCTGCGAAAAATCCATGACCTTTTCGCGCTCGGCATTGCGGCCCAGTGTAGAAATGACCAGATCGACCCGGTTCGATTGCAAGTAGGGAATACGATTGGCGCTGGCCACCGGCACCAGTACGAGTTTGAGGCTCAGGCCTTTGGCGACCAGTCGCGCCACATCAATGTCCAGCCCTTGCAATTGCATGTCCGCATTGACCGTGCCGTAGGGGGGGAAGTCTTGCGGTACCGCCACCCGCAGGGTGCCATTCTTGCTGATCTCGGTCCAGGCATCGGCATGAGCCGATGTGACTGCCAGGCTGGTCAGGCTGATACAGCAAATTGCCAAGATATGCGTCAATTTCATGACTTCTCCGGAGGATATGTTGAAAAACCAGGGCGGCTAACGGTTGTCTGCAACGACCATGTTGCAACAGTGCAAGCAAAGTGCGTGCCGAATAGTTGCGTCGCCCAGACTATGCCTGAAGTATTGGCAAATCAAGCGCTTAAATGTGGCGGATTGGCCAGATCCACTGGCAATTTTTCTGCGGCACTGCGGCTCAGTCGCTAAATGATCCTTGACTAAGTCATTTCTAAGATATATCTTAGTAGTGTCTTAAATATGAAAGGACAGACAATGTTTAAACGTTTTATTGGCGGCCACCATGGCCCCACACATCATCGTGCCGAGCGTCCACATCATGGCGGCGGTTTGTTTGACGAACATGGTCGGGGCGGTGGTCGTGGCGCGCGCATGTTTGAGCAGGGCAGCCTGCGTTTGGTGATTTTGCATCTGTTGCAGGAAAAACCACGGCATGGCTATGAAGTGATCAAGGCCATTGAGTTGATGGTCGGCGGTAATTACAGCCCGAGTCCGGGCGTCATTTATCCGACGCTGACCTTGCTTGAGGAGTTGGCTTACGCTGCCGTGCAAGCCGAGGATGGCGGCAAGAAGCTCTACCGCATCAGCACCGAAGGCCAAGATTTTCTGGCTGCTAATCGTGAGGCATTGCAGCAGATTCTTGATCGTCTGGAAATCAAGCAGCGTGCCGGTGCGAGCGAATCGCCGGAGTTGCGCCGCGCGATTCAGAACTTCAAGCTGGCCTTGCATACCAGAATCGGCAAAGGCGAACTCGACCAGCAGCAGTTGCATACCATCATCGATATCATCGACCACGCCGCCGTGGCCATTGAGCGCAGCTAAGGCGTTGTGCTGTAGCGGCTAGCGTAAAGGAATCCGTATGAGAGAACATCGTTATCGCATCACTGTGGAACATGTGGCCACCGCTTCACCATCGCAGGTGCAACACGCGCCGTTGCAGTTCGAGAGCGGCAATCATGACGACATCTTTAGCATCATCGACAAGGCGCGCAGCAAGGGGCATTTTGATGATGACACCAGCGCTGCCCTGATACTGGGACTGAAGTTGTTTGCCGACGTCATGATCAAGCAACGCAAGCATGCCTTGTTTGCCGAGATCGCGCTGCCCATGCGCGAGTTCATCGGCAAGCTCAAGTCGTTGCCGCCTGCGGCAGACGGCGTCGCCCCTGCAATCGCGGATTAGCCTCTGCTGGGCGCAATCATTTCAGCGTAATCATAGAGCGCGCCGAGGATTTCCTCGCCGCGCTCATCGGCTTTTTCGGACAAACCATCGATTTCCTCGAACAGTGCATCAAGCGTGCGTGCGCCGCCTTCGCCGTCAAACAGCCGGGCGGCACGATGTTGTTCCCAGCGCTGCATGTCTTCGCTCGACAGGGTCTCGGGGAAATTGCGTGCGCGGTAGCGAAATACCAGCTCTTCCAGTCGTGCATCATCAAAACAGCTCGCCGTCTGTGCCAATTGCTGCGGCGTGAGCGTGCGCAAGTGGTTGAGTTCACGCCGGTCATTGCTGCCGATGAAGCCGCCATACAAGTCTTCGTCGACATCCGGCGCGGCGTCCTTGGGACGCTGGAATACCTTGCCCCAGACGCTGTCGAGTACCGGCAGGCTGGCCGCCACGGCGGCATGGCGCAAAGCCGCGTCGAGATCAAGGCCCAGTTCGGCAGCGCGTGCCGGCGTGAGCGTCTTGAGGCTGGCGATGACCATCGGCGATTTGTTCATATGGATGGACTTGACCGGCAATCGTGTCACGCCCTCGGGCAGCGCATCACTCTTGCTGAACATGCGGGTTCGTATCGTTTCGGCGTCCAGCGTCGGTAATTCACTCGGGTCGTAGCGTAGGTCCCAGGCCAGAATTTCATTTTTGTTGGTCGGATGGGTGCCCAGCGGCCACACGACCGACAGACATCCTTGTGTGGCCGGAAACATGCCGGAGACGTGCAGCAAGGGCTTGGGGGTGGCCAGGCCAATTTCGGCGGCGACCCGCTCTTTCTTGTGCAGCGCCAGGCAAAAATCGAACAGACGCGGCTGGCATTGCCGGATCAATCTTGCCAGGGCGATGGTGGCGCGGACATCGGAGAGCGCATCATGGGCCGTTTCGTGTAGCAGGCCGTTCTCTCTGGCGAGGTCTTCCAGCTTGAAGCTGGGCGTGCCGTCTTCCTTGCGTGGCCATTTCATGCCATCGGGGCGCAAGGCATAGGTGGTGCGTACGACGTCCAGCAAGTCCCAGCGACCGCATTGATTTTGCCATTCGCGCGCATACGGATCGATCAGATTGCGCCAGAACATGAAGCGGGTGATTTCATCATCGAAGCGGATCGTGTTGTAACCGACGCCGATCGTGCCGGGTTCGGAGAAGGCTTGTTCGATCTGGGCGGCGAACTGGTATTCAGGGATGCCGCGTTCCAGGCAGATTTGCGGTGTGATTTTGGTGATGAGGCAGGATTGCGGATCCGGCGCAAAGTCAGGTGCCGGTTTGCAGTAGAGCATGAGCGGCGTGCCGATCTCGTTGAGTTCGGCATCGGTGCGAATGGCGGCGAATTGGGCCGGGCGGTCGCGGCGCGCTTGTGCGCCAAAGGTTTCGTAGTCGTGCCAGAGAAAGGTGTGATTAGCCATTGCGAACGGAAAGAATGAGATTCCCGCGATTTTACCCGAGCCCGTCACCAGCGCTTGCAATTCGCGCCTGGCTGCCAGGACAGACTATTGCTTGACTGCCAGCGCGGCTTTGCGGGCGTTGTTGCCGAGAATGCTTTGCAGGTAGGTGTGTAGATCGCCTTGCCGCATGCCACTGTTGGCGGCACTGCCATAGACAATATTGTCGATGACCCAGTGGCCGTTTTCCCGAATCAGTGCCAGGCGGTCAATCGACTTGTAGGGCGTTGGCTGCTTGGCGTCGTTATAGATGACTTCGGTGGAGCAATTGGCGTGATCTTCGTCAACTTGGCAGGTCAGTAGCCGGTAGCTCGTTGCACCTTTTGGATTGGCAGTAAACAAATCGCCTTCTACGAGCGCAGGACTATCTTCGTCGTTTTGTGCCTGATGTGTTTCTTCGGCCACGGAAACATCCTTGAGTATGTTAAATAATGGTGTCGACAGGTAGCGCCGGAAGGTAATCAATTCATTGAGCGACAAGGCACCGCTGGGATGGCTCGTCTGGTGGGTCTGATAAAAATTGTTGGCGAGTTCAAACGCATCATCCTCGCTGCTGTCAGTACAGCCGGCCAAAACGCTGAACATGATCAGTGCGAGTAAGGTTTTCAGTGGTATCACGATATTTTCTCCCACACTTGATTTGCCTTTTTGTATCGTTATGATTTTGTCTGTTTTCTGGCGCCGGAGCATGGCGTTTCTACTGCAACCCAAGGGGCTACTTGTGTATGCAGCTTGAGAGCACTTATTGTATCCATTGCAATATTGGTTTCGGCAGACAATCTGGAAATCAGATTTACGCCGGTGCTTGAATTACCTGACAGAATTCATCCGGTCGCACTATCGCGTGCCGGTATCGTACCGCATGACGCTGGCGGCGTCGCGTCAAGCAAGCCGGTATTTCTTCAAGCCGGTGGCGGCTAATGATAATCGGTGATGATGCTGTTGAGGGTATCGGTGAGGTATTCACGCTGTGAGGACTGGCCGCTGCCGAGAAATTCGATGTCATCGATGCGCCATTGTTGGTTCTCTTTCACCAGCAACAATTTGTCGTGCCAGCTTTCATTTCCCTTATTATCGCCTTCGCTGGGAATGTAGCGAAAATGCACCAGACAAGCGCTACGGTTGCTGTTGTCTTCGCAGCTGTCCACGGACAATGCGGTAGCGCCTTCAAACAGTGATGAAAACAGATCGCCGTCGACCAGTGGCGGTTGTGGTGTTTCCGTGGCTGCGTGGTATTTGGCTTCGGCATCGGCGGCCTTGCTCAGTAGCACAAACAGCGCTTGCGACAGAAATGGTTGCAACTGCTTCAACTCGTCTTCACCGGGAATGCCGGGATGATGGCTCTTGATGTGTTGCTGGTAAAACCCGCTGATGACCTGTTCCTGATGGCGGCTGTCGTCTGTTGTTCCACCGCAGGCAGCCAACAAGACGACGGCAGACAGTGTGATCAGACGGGGAAAAATCTTCATTCAGTCATATCCAGATAAATCAGGCAGGAAATGTTCTCCCGCCCAGCGTTTATGGACAGCATTGCCGGTGACCTTGCAGTCCTTGCATGCGGCTTGAAATAGCCTCTCAGGCGGACTCGCTGAGCAGGGTAAAGTGCTCGACCTGTGGCGGGCTGGCAAAGTAGGGGCCGACAATGCCGCGCCATTCGGCGAAGGCTGGTGAGGTGCGGAAATCGACGGTGTGGTTTTCCAGTGTATTCCAATAGATCATCAACACATAGCGTTGTGGCGACTCGATGCCTTTTTGCAGCTTGTGGCCCAGGTAGCCGCTGGCTTTGGCAATGACTTGCTCGATGCCGCGCTGGATGGCTTCATCAAATTGCGCTTGCTGTTCCGGGATGATGCGGATGTCGGCGAGTTCCAGAATCATGGTGGTCTCCGTGAGGTGGTTGGTGATGCGCGGCCTAGATTATTGCATTTTCCCAATCACGCTGCTCGCCTCTGCTATTGGCCCCTGCCAAATTGGTGAGTATCCATCCATGCCGGTGAAGGACTGCACTGTTACGGCGCAACGTGATGGCAACGGACATTTTTTTTAACTTTGGCGCCTCTGCAGGCCTCAAGCAATTGTTATTTTGCCTCCTCCTTACTACACTACTGATGCTTTAACTTTTCACCCATACCCGTCGATGCCTGCCGTGCTGGCAGTTGCACATAGAAAAACGGCTTGATTCAAACATGTCACGGCACTTCGCCTGACTGCAACTCATCTCCGGAAGGATGTTCATGGCAGGTTCTTATTTTCCTCAATGGCGCCTGCGCAGCAGTCTCGCCGATGGGCAAGCGCAGGTTGTTTCTACCGATGAACGCTTGCCCATGCCGCAGACTGTCGCCATGGGGGTGCAGCATGTGGTGGCAATGTTCGGTTCGACCGTGCTGGCGCCATTGCTCATGGGATTTGATCCCAATCTGGCGATTCTGATGTCGGGTGTCGGCACTTTGTTGTTCTTCGTCCTGGTGGCGGGGCGGGTGCCGAGTTACCTGGGTTCCAGCTTTGCCTTCATCGGCCTGGTCATTGCCGTGACCGGATATGCCGGCCACGGTCACAATGCCAACCTGGGTGTGGCGCTTGGCGGCATCATTGCCTGTGGCTTGGTATATACCTTGATCGGCGTGCTGGTGAGTGTCATCGGCACCCGTTGGATCGAGCGCTTGATGCCGCCGGTAGTCACCGGTGCCGTGGTTGCGGTAATCGGTCTTAATCTGGCACCGATCGCAGTCAGGGGGGTGACCGGCAATAACTTCGACGCATGGATGGCGCTGGGCACGGTGTTGTGCGTGGGTCTGGTGGCGGTATTCACACGCGGCATGGTGCAGCGGCTGCTGATTTTAATCGGTTTGCTGCTGGCGTATGTCATCTATGCCATCCTCACCAATGGCGCAGGACTGGGCAAGCCGATCGACTTTTCCGGCGTTGCCCAGGCCGCGTGGTTTGGCTTGCCCAGCTTTACGACGCCTGTTTTCAAGCTCGACGCCATGGCGCTGCTGGCGCCGGTTGCGGTGATTCTGGTGGCGGAAAATCTGGGTCATATCAAGGCCGTTGGCGCCATGACCGGTCAGAATCTCGACCGCTACATCGGGCGTGCATTCATTGGCGACGGGTTGGCCACCATGCTCTCCGGCAGTCTCGGCGGTACCGGGGTGACCACGTATGCTGAGAATATCGGTGTCATGGCCGTGACTAAAATCTATTCGACGCTGATCTTTGTGGTGGCGGCTGTCATCGCTATTGTGCTGGGTTTTTCGCCCAAGTTTGGCGCTTTGATCCTGACGATTCCAGGCGCGGTGCTGGGTGGCGTGTCGATCGTCGTGTTTGGTCTGATCACGGTATCGGGCGCACGCATCTGGGTTGAGAACAAGGTGGATTTTTCTGACAATACCAATTTGATTGTGGCCGCTGTTACGCTGGTGTTGGGCGCAGGGGATTTCACGCTGAAACTTGGAGGCTTTGCGCTTGGCGGCATCGGTAGCGCAACTTTTGGGGCGATCATTTTGTACGCGTTGTTGAGAAAACGCGTGACTTGAAGCGGGCCGGGTATTTATTTGAATAATTGCCGACAAACTTGTTATTTTTCCATTGAGCAATGGTTGCCGGCTCACTATACTTTGCCGCTATAGTTTGCCCGGCATCGCCGTATCAGTTTTTGCAACTGGTATGGTCCTCACTCAAATAACAGGAATACCGGCATGAACATCGCTTTGAAACATTATGTTGTGTTGTTGTCTATCGCCGTGCCGTTGTTGGCTGCTTGCAGTGGCAAAAAGGACTACTCCTATTATCGGAACCATCTCGACGAAGCCAAATCCTTTTCCGGGGAGTGTCAGTTGAATGGTACTTCCGGCATGGAGAAGGATGTCATTTTCCAATGCGATGCGGCGCGTCAGGCTTACAACAATCGTAACTACAACTATTAAGGTTGGGTATCGCCGTGTCGCCGCCAATCTTCGGGTTACGGCAGGCAGTTTGTCAAGCGTGAGGCAATTGGTCCATGTATCTCGTAAAAACGCCCGGCATGCCGGGCGTTTTTACGTTTTGCTGATACGTGATCTGCTTAATAAGTGCCGATGTAATCTACTTTGCCAACTTCCACGCCGTTATGGCGCAGGATGTCATAGGTAGTGGTGACGTGAAAGAAAAAATGTTGCAGCCCGTAGTGCAGCAGATAAGCCTGAGCGGTAAAACGTTTTTCTTTCGGTGTGCCAGGGCGCAGCACAATCTCGCGCTCACCGGCACTGGTGAATTGTTCCGGCTGCAAGCCGTCGATGAAGGCCAGTGTCTTGTCCAGACGCGCCTGCAGGTCAGCGAAGCTGACTTCATTGTCCTCATAGGACGGCACTTCCAGGTCGGCCAGACGCGCTGGCACACCTTTGGCGAAATCGGCTGCGATCTGCACCTGACGCAACAGTTGGAACATATCCGGGAACAACCGCGCCTGCAACAGAGCATTGGCGTCAAGGTTCTTGGCGGCGACGTGCGCCTCAGCCTTGCTGAGGATGGCCTTGAGGCTGGTGATTCCTTGTTTGAATACTGGCACCGAAGCGGAGTAAAAAGAGATGGTCATGGTTTCCTTGTAGAGGAGGACTGAAATGGTGGTGAAACTAAGGTGTGTCGGCGAAGACGTATTGTCAGGGGTAAGGAGACGCAACGCGGCAAACTGCATTTTTTGTCAGGCCCCCTAAAGTGGGCGTTGCGTCCATGCGACTTGCCGTGACAGGATCCTGCATCTTTTTAGACTTCGTCACTATTTTTGGTATTCGAGTTCCAGCGAGCCGAACTGAGAGTAGAGCCACAGCCCGCATGCGAACAAGGTGCCGAGGAAGCCTGTAAAAATCAGCGCCAGCATGAGGCCCACAAAGGGCGATGCAATCAGACCCATCAAACCGGTCAGGTGCTGGCCGTTCCAGACGATGGTGGGCGCGCCGAAGAAGGCAAACAGTCCCATCAGCACAGCTAACGGTACCATCGAGCAGCCGGCAGCAACGGCCAGAATCTTGTAAATACTGGCAAACGAAAAACGTCTGATTTCAATTGTTTCAAACATCATGTGTCCTGAAAATATGCATGGCCGCCTGACGGCCTGTGATCAGAATCCTGCCGGTCGCAGGATAGGCTATTTTGCCACCCAACTATCTTTTAAGGTTACCGCGCGATTGAACACGGGCTTGTCAGGTGTTGAATCAATCCTGTCTGCCACAAAGTAGCCGTGCCGTTCGAACTGATAGATTGCCCCGGCGGCAATGTTGTGCAGGCTCGGTTCCAGATAGACGTTGATGATTTCCTTGGAGTGCGCATTGAGCGCCAGCTTGAAATCCTTGCCGCCGGCATCGGGATGCGCATCGCTGAAGAGCCGGTCGTACAGGCGCACTTCTGCGGCCAGGGCATGTTCGGCACTGACCCAGTGCAGATTGCCCTTGACCTTGTAATTGGCGCTGCCTTCGGTGCCGCTTTTGCTATCTGGGAAATAGGTGCAATGTACTGCCACGACATTGCCGTTTTCATCCTTGTCACAGCCGCTGCATTCGACCACATAGCCATAACGCAAGCGTACCTTGTTGCCAGGGAAGAGGCGGAAATAACCCTTGCTTGGCACTTCCATGAAATCTTCCCGTTCTATCCACAAATGCTTGCTGATCGGGAAGCGTCGATGTTCGCTGTCGTGCAACGGATGCCCCGATGGATAAACGGGGGCGCTGCATTCGACGCTTTCATTTTCAGGAAAATTGTCGATGATCAGTTTGAGCGGGCGCAGTACGGCCACAGCACGCGGTGTTTTAGGGTCGAGGTCGTCGCGCAGGGCACCTTCGAGAATGCTGTAATCGATCCAGCTATTGTTTTTGGAGGCACCGGTACGGTCGCACATGAGACGGATCGCTTCCGGGGTGTAGCCGCGCCGACGCAGGCCAACCAGAGTCGGCATGCGCGGGTCATCCCAGCCATCGACGATATTTTCGTCGACCAGTTGCTTGAGCTTGCGCTTGCT